>OOAG01000566.1_pt1 | contig 32925 bp, 27 predicted proteins | sample 1671461 | NCBI WGS metagenome assembly OOAG01 (sample SAMN06348159, study PRJEB24527) | human gut metagenome | biome: human gut; feature: ankylosing spondylitis patient; material: feces | host: Homo sapiens | place: China | collected 2015-10 | reverse complement strand
GTGTGCTATAATGATTGATATTGTCTTTATGAATTTCATTTTGGAGGATATTTATGAACATTATCATTGTGGGCTGCGGCAAAGTAGGCTACACCCTGGTAGAACAATTGGGAGGTGAAAATCACAATATCACCGTAATTGATACAAATGAGGAAAAAGTGAATTCCATCACGGATGATCTGGATGCCATGGGCATCGTAGGAAATGGTGTCAGCTTCCAGACACTGTCCGAGGCCGGCATTGACCATGCGGATCTGCTGATCGCCGTGACCGGATCCGATGAACAGAACCTTCTGTGCTGTGTCATTGCGAAAAAGGCCGGAGATTGTAAGACCATTGCCCGCGTCCGCAATCCCATCTACAATAATGAAACTGCCTTCCTGCGTGAAGAACTGGGACTTGCCATGATCATCAACCCGGAGCTGTCCAGTGCAGCTGAGATCGCCCGGATCTTCCAGTTCCCTTCCGCCGTTAAGATTGATACTTTTTCCAAGGGAAGGATCGAGCTTCTGCATTTCCGTGTGACCCATGACTGTCTCTTAAATAATTATGAACTGATCCATATCCGTACCACCTTAAAATGTGATGTGCTGGTATGTATGGTCACCAGAGATGACCAGGTGCTGATCCCCCGGGGTGATTTTGTCTTCCGGGAAGGTGATGTGGTTGCGATTGTGTCCACTCCTCCCAAGGCTAATGATTTCTTCAAAAAGATCGGTATCGGCGCCGGCAGGTCACGTACTGCCATGATCGTCGGTGGCGGCACCATTGCTTATTATCTGGCAAGAAGACTTTTAGAAGTCGGCATCCATACCAAGATCATCGATCAGGATCCCGCTCGCTGCGAGCATTTGAGTGAACTGCTGCCCAAGGCTTCCATCATCTGCGGTGACGGTACGGATGAACGTCTTCTGATACAGGAGGGGCTGGAGAACGTGGATGCTTTTGCTGCACTGACCGGACTTGATGAGGAAAATATCCTCCTGTCACTGTATGCGAAACGGACTTCCCATGCAAAGGTAGTCACCAAGATCAACCGTATCAACTTCAGTGGGGTCTTAAGTGATATCAAGCTGGATACGATCTCCTATCCACGCCTGGTGACTGCAGATATGATCATTAAATATGCACGATCCATGAATGAATCTCTCAACAGTAACGTGGAGAATCTGTATAAGCTGGAAGACGGTCATGCAGAGGCACTGGAATTCTACATCAAAGAGGATTCTGCCGTTACCAATATACCTCTGAACCGTCTGCACATCCGGAAAAATATCCTGGTCTGTTCCATCGTCCGCGGAGGACAGGCTATTATTCCCAGTGGTCAGGACGAGCTTCATGTAGGCGATTATGTGGTCGTAGTACTGACACATGCACGGCTGAATGATATTAAAGATATTATTGAAGGGTAATTTTATAAAAGGACATTATCATGAATTTTGCGATATTGAGTTTTATTATCGGATTTATTTTACAATTTGAGGCTTTATTCTTACTGCTTCCCTGGATCGTTGGTATGATCTACGGAGAATATCATGTGGCACTGATCTATCTGGTGACCGCAGCTGTTTGTTTCATTTTAGGAAAATTGTTAAGTTTCAGGCACACAGGACGTTTTAAGGAATTGTACGTCAGGGAAGGCTTCACTGCCGTTGCACTGGGATGGTTTGTCATGTCTGTTTTCGGTGCGATTCCCTTCGTTCTCACCGGAGAGATCCCTTTTTATATTGATGCTCTCTTCGAGACGATCTCCGGCTTTACGACCACAGGTTCCAGTATCCTGTCCGATGTGGAAGCACTCAGCTATGCCAGCCTGTTCTGGCGCAGCTTCACTCACTGGATCGGCGGTATGGGCGTATTCGTATTCATTATGGCGATCCTGCCGATGATGGGGGGTTCTACCATGAACCTGATGCGTGCGGAGAGCCCGGGGCCTTCCGTCAGCAAGCTGGTACCGAGAGTACGGGATACTGCGAAAATCCTCTATGGACTTTATATGGCGATCACTGTTCTGGGCGTGATCATGCTATGCCTGTGCGGTATGCCGTTGTTTGATTCCCTGTGTACGACCTTCGGCAGTGTCGGCACCGGTGGTTTCGGTGTCAAGAACAGCAGTATCGGCGGTTACTCTCCACTGATACAGAATGCCGTAACGGTACTGATGATCTTAAGCGGTGTCAATTATACGGTATATTTCTGTCTGTTAAGCAGGCAGTTTAAGGAAGCTTTTTCCATCGAAGAAGTCCGTTGGTATTTTTTGATCATTTTCGCCAGTGCTCTGACGATCGCCTGGAATATCCGCCCGCTCTATGCAACTTTGGGAGAGACACTGCGGCACTCCTTTTTCCAGGTAGGAACGATCATCACCACCACCGGATTTGCCACCACGGATTTCAATATGTGGCCGCAGTTGTCGAAGACGATCCTTCTGCTCCTGATGATGATCGGCGCCTGTGCCGGCAGTACCGGCGGCGGTATAAAGGTATCCCGTGTGCTGATCCTCTTCAAGGCGATCCGCAAGGAGCTGTCCATGATGATCCATCCCCGGATGGTGAAAAAGATCAAGATGGACGGACACAATCTGTCCCACGAGACGCTTCGTTCCACCAATGTCTATATGACGGCTTATTTTATCGTACTCTTCGTTTCCCTGCTGATCGTCTGTCTGGACGAATATGACCTGAGCACAAACTTTACCGCAGTACTGGCCACCCTGAACAATATCGGTCCCGGCCTGGAGTTAGTCGGTCCCACCCAGAACTTCGCATTGTTCAGTCCTCTGTCCAAATGCGTGCTGATGTTCGATATGCTGGCCGGACGACTGGAACTCTTCCCCATGCTCGTGATCCTGCTGCCGTCCTGCTGGAAGAAATATTAAATTCCTTAATCGCAAAAATGAGTCTGTGATGACATTTTTAATCGTCACACAGACTCATTTTTTCATACATACCTCTAATCAAATGTTGACCGAAATGAGAACGCTACATATCATTACAATCATTATATATGAATCTTCAGACACTTCTTGCCGGTCAGTTCCTTCGTCCGTTCATCCGGCTGTCCAAAGCCAACATAAATATCTGCTCCCCTACCGGTATGTACAAATTTACCTTCTTCATCTACAACGGTAAATGCCCTCCTCGGAATTTCCAGTGTCACCATCTTTTCTTCTCCCGGTGCAAGTTCCACGCGCTTAAACACGACAAGTTTAGGATTGGGCACTTCGTTGATATCCTCAACCTGTACATAGACCTGCAATACATCCTCTGTAAAAACATCTCCGTGATTTGCAACGGTTACTTCAACACCTACACTCTGTTCTTCCGTTTGTGCATATACCACATCTTCCGTCAATTCCGCCCTCATAACTAGTGTATCAGCATAATTCAGCCCATAACCGAATGGATAAAGCGGAGCTTTTTCCACAAAGCGATATGTCCTGTTCTTCATGGAATAGTCATCAAAATCCGGCATCCCCTGTAAATTGCGGTAAATGGTAACCGGCAATTTACCCGAAGGTGATATTTCTCCAAAGAGTATATCTGCAACTGCCTTTCCACCTCTTGCTCCCGGATACCATGTCTGAAGAACTGCATTCGCCCTGTCATCTGCCAGGTTCAAATCCATAGCACTTCCAGCCATCATACATACAATAAACGGAACTCCCATTTCTGCCACGGTTTCCAAAAGCCTCTGCTGTGAAGGTGGAAGCATCAGCCCCTGCTTGTCTCCGGATGCATATGCATTTCCTGTATCGCCCTCTTCTCCTTCAAGACTTTCGTCCAGTCCCAGACACAGAATAACAAGATCCGAATGTTCTGCAACTGTCATTGCCTCAGAGATACGGTCATCCTCTCTTGCCAGTTTTTCTACCTGATCTAAAAACAAATGGCAGCCTTCTGAATAAAGTACCCTGACATCATCGCCTACATAGTCCTGAATACCTTCCAGTACAGTAACATACCTTGAAGCCGTCCCATGATAATTGCCGACCAGGGCTTCTCTGGAATTGGCATTGGGACCAATGACTCCGATTGTTTTAAGTTTCTTTTTATTTAAGGGTAAAATGCCATCATTTTTTAACAATACGACACTCTTGCATGCTGCCTCTATGGAAAGCTCAATATGTTCCCTACATTCAACAACTTCATACGGAATATGATCATATTCTGTCTCATCAAACATTCCCAGCAAGAATCTGGTCGTAAATAAACGAATGGCTGATTTCTGCAGTAGTTCTTTGGAAATAAGCCCCTCTTCATAGGCATTCAGGATTTTCTGATAAGTACATCCGCAATTAACATCGCAGCCCATCTCCAGAGCCAGTCTGACGCTTTCCTCCGGTCTGTCTGTCACCTTATGGTGTTCATGAAAATCACGGATAGCCCAGCAGTCTGAAACATAATGTCCCTGAAATCCCCACTGTTTTCTCAAAACCTCCACCATCAGATAACTATGAGCACAGCATGGTTCACCATTGGTTCTGTTGTATGCGCCCATAACCGCTTCGACTTTTCCTTCCCTGACACAGGCCTCAAACTGCGGAAGATACGTTTCCCAAAGTTCTTTCATGCTAACCTTTGCATCAAAATAGTGTCGTTTTTCCTCCGGGCCGGAATGTACTGCAAAATGCTTGGCACACGCTGCCGTGCGCAGGTATTCTCCCTCTCCCTGCAGACCTTTGATAAATGCAACACCCAGTATTGCAATCAGTGTCGGGTCTTCTCCATAAGTCTCATGTCCACGCCCCCAGCGGGGATCCCGGAAGAGATTGACATTGGGCGACCAAAGTGTAATTCCTTTATAAATATCACGGTCTTCATGTTTTTCATTTTCATTATATTTGGCTCTCGCCTCCGTAGAAACGGCAACTCCTACCCGCTCCAGCAGTTCTTCATCAAAAGTTGCTCCAAGCCCGATTGCCTGTGGAAAAACAGTTGCTGTACCCGCTCTTGCAACACCATGCAGGCCCTCATTCCACCAGTTATACTCCGGAATATCCAGATGTGGAATTTCATCTGCGTCAAAGCGCAGCTGTGAAGCCAGTTCCTCTACGCTCATCTGCTCCACCAATTCAGTAGCTCGTCTGACTGCCTCTTGTCTGTTCATAAATTCCTCCATAAATTTTTTTCTGATTATTAGCTATATAGGCTTAATAATCTTCTTTTTGTTTCAGAGTCTGATGTTCTGAACATCTGCCGAGTAAGGAACTTTCTGCTTGGATCTGAATCATTAGAAAAGCTGCGCTGTCATTTTCTTTTTGTCTTCTCTGATACTCTGTTGGCAGAATACCGTATTTCTCCCGGAACAGTCTGGAAAAAGCCTGGCTATTGGGAAATCCGTTCTTTAGAGCTATTTCACCTATGGTGAGATCCGTTTCCTCCAGTTCCCGCAATGCATGTTCAAACCGGATACTCCGCAGATAATCTTTATAGTTGATCCTGCCATACCGGCGGAACATTTTAGATAAATAAGTGGGACAATACCCAAACGTTGCTGCCAGCGTTTCCAGCGAAATTTCTTCCGCATAGTGTTCCTGCAGATATCCGGTGATCTTTCCAAGGCGTCCCATTTTCCTGTTTTCAGTACAATGTTCCTTACTTTCATCCGACATCTGATAAACAGTTAGCAAAAGGTATTTCAGCTGATAAAAGATACTCTGCATCAATAATTCATAGCCGTACTCTTTTCTGATCTGCTGTCTGTACATTTTCTCAAGTAATGCAAAAAGCTTTTCATCCTCTTCCCTTTTTTCACCGGAAAAGCGCATTATCTGTTTTTCCATTGGGATCTGTAAAACAATTGCCTCATTTCGTCCCGACGTATGAATGGAATGCACCTCATTACTATTGACAATCATGAACTCTCCTGCCGAAAGAACGTATTTTTTATCACCAAGGTAAGCATCCGCTTTCCCCTCCCGTACGGCAAATATTTCAACACTACAGTGATGATGCGCCTCACGAATATATTTTCCGTCTGCGCCTTCGAAACGGAATAGCTTAAAGGGCAGTCCCCGATCCGGCACCACTGCTTCCTGCCGGTATGTCTTCTCTTCTTTCATAGTCATCCCTAATATTCCACAGAAATACTGCTTCCCGTCTTTTCCACCTTCAGGCAGGTTACCCTTTGACCGGTAAGTCTTTCACTTTCTTCATCCGGCTGCTGTCCACCAATGGCAATCAGGTATTCCCCGGGTCTTACTACACAGTCTCCCTCTTCGGTAATATATGCGAAATCCCGAGGGGAAAGTGTAACTTCGATCCTCTGTTTTTCTCCCGGTGCAAGATGCACGCAGGAGACTCCTTTTAATTGAAATCCTGGTTCATAATCCAGTGATTCCTTTCTCTTCACATAGACCTGTACCGTTTCCCACAAGGCATATTTGCCTTCATTTATCACGCTGGCAGATACTTTCACCTCCCCGGAAGTATCTGTCCTTTCTCCGGATACACATTCCTCTTCATAACGGACTCTGCCATAATGTAGTCCGTATCCGAAGGGATATAACACGTTTTTATCGGTATACCGGTAGGTTCGATCTGCCATATTGTAATCTGTAAATTCCGGAAGATTTTCTGTTCCATGATAAAATCTCACCGGTAGTTTCCCGGAGGGGGAAAATTCTCCAAACAGCATTTCGGCAATTACCTTACCACCTCTGGCTCCCGGATACCAACAATCCACGATGGCTTTCACATTCGGGTTGTGTTCCGCCCATGGCAGATCTATGGCGCTTCCTGGCATATTCATTCCCGGCATCGCCCTGTTCTCCCTCTATGGTTGCATCCAGTCCAAGGCACATTACTGCCACATCGGCATGTTCCACGGACAGCTTTACATGCTCCGTGGTACGCACTCCCACTTCTCAGCTCCGCTGCGGTCCGTGCTAATCATGTGCCACTCTCTTTATTTGTAAATTCTGTAATTTCCCGAAAGTGCCAGCATGGCAAACAGATACAGGAAATTATCATAATAGCGTCTGTCCCCGGTGCGGAGCGGAGTATTCCAGAAGCGGTCTACACATTCCTTTACATGTGATCCGTCCGCTGCCAGTGCCGCCTGTGCATTGACTGCCACAATGGCAACCGGATGCAGTGCCTTCTCTTCCAGTCTTGTTCCATCAATCAGGAACACACCGTCCCAGTGTTCTCTCTGCTCTTCACAGTAAAATTTCTGCAGCCGGTTTGCAATCTCCGTCTGCCACGGATCTTTGTCATACCAGAGATGATCCATGGCAATGTTGGCTATGGTGCGGTATGCATCGCTGTAGTACCAGTCATGCCTTCCGAAGATTTCCTGATGTCCTGCATGGGGTGTCCCATCATAGTCTGCATATTCTGCAGAAAGCCCGGTCTCCTTGTGGCATGCCTTATGCAGATATTCTCTGCTGGCTGCCGCTGCCTGTTTCCAGAATTCCCGGTCTCCTTCCTCCGCATTTTCTGCGAACAGTTCATAAAAATGTGGCAGATGATACGAGGGATCAGAAAAATCCATGTTTGTGACAAATTTGATCAGATGATTGGAAGGCTCCCACATAGGTTCTCCCGGATGTCCAGGCTCCCCTTTGTGAATACATTCCCGCAGGATTGCCTTTGCCTCTTTGCTGTAAGCAAATATTCCTTCCCCGTCCCCCCAACGGGCAGATGCAAAAAACAATGCCATGGCGAAATATTCTTCTCCGTCCGGCGCCGGTCCCTCCGCATTGTGCGTTCCATCCGTGCTGCAGGACCAGGCAAAATAGTTGCGGCAGGGTCCTTCCGGAATATACATATAAGTCCGCACCCACTTCCAGAGACGGTCAAATTCCGCTTTCTTATCCAGCTGTACGCAGACCATCATGCCATAGGACATTCCCTCCGTGCGTACATCATGATTGCCGGTATCCTCCAGATACGCCATATCATCTCCTGCCTCATGATAAAAACGTTCTGCCTCCGTTCCGTAAAATATGGTTTCAAAGGTCTGTTCCAGTCTTTCTGTAATAGCGGTCTCTTCATATCCGCACTCTTTCAATACATTTCGATAAATTCCAGTCTGATATGCTCCTGCCATTTGCTCGTTCTCCGATTTTTATTCTTTGACGCCACCCAAAGTAAGTCCTGCTACAAAGTACTTCTGTAAGAAAGGATAAATACAGATAATGGGCAGCATGGTAATGATCGTTGCCGCTGCACGCACGGAAGTCGGTGTTACGGTTCCTGCGGCATTCTTCATTGCCTCCGCTGAAGTTCCCTGATTGGTTACGGAGGATAACAGCTTCATCAATTCATACTGCAATGTGGTCAGATTACTGCTCATGCGATTGTAAAGCATGGCATCAAACCAAGAGTTCCACTGGCCTACCGCCACAAACAGGGCTACTGTGGCATAAACCGGCTTACACAGTGGAGAATAGATCTTAAGAAAAATAGTGCTGTAACCGGCACCGTCCAGCTGTGCGGATTCTTCCAGGCTGTCAGGAATTCCGTTCATATAAGTACGGATCACCAGCATATTAAACGCACTTACCATTCCGGGGATCACATATACCCAGAAGCTGTTGGTAAGCCCCAGCCCCTTATATAAGAGGAATGTTGGGATCAGTCCACCGTTTACATACATGGTGATGACCCAGAACAGGGAAACCTCTCTCTGGAACAGGAATCTTTTGCGGCTGACAATAAAAGCAAGGATTGCATTGGCTGCCAAAGACAGCAGGGTTCCGATCAGGGTTCTGGCTACTGTGATATAAGCGCCTGTGATCAGATTATCTTTATGTAAAACCGTCGTATAGTTTTTCCAGGTGAATTTTCTCGGCCACAGGTAGATTCCTCCCCGCAGGGCATCCGTACCGTCATTCAAAGAGATTGCCAAGGTATTCAGCACCGGATATAATGTTATGATCACAAACAGGATCATGATGACACTGTTTATGAACGGAAAAATGTCGATTTTTTTGGACTTGATCTTATATTGTGTATCTATCATTGTAATTACCATCTCTTTCTGTTTTAGAATAACTGCTCTTCACCATTATGTTTTGCAATCTGATTGGCCAGAACGATCAGGATGATACTTACCAGGCTCTTGAAGATACCTGCGGCTGTACCTATTGCATAATCTCCCTGGCTGATACCCCATTTCAATACATAAATATCAATCGTCTGGGAGAACTTCTGTACCAATCCGTTTCCTAACAGATACTGAATTTCAAATCCTGCATTTAATACATTCCCCACATTCATCAGCAGTAAAATTACGATGGTCGGTTTGATTCCCGGAAGGGTAACGTATTTGATTTTATTCCATCTTCCTGCGCCATCAATGGCAGCAGCTTCATACAGGGAAGGATCAATGGATGTGATGGCCGCCAGATAGATAATGGCATTCCATCCTGTCTCCTTCCAGACATTTGCAAATGCTACGATCGGCCAGAAATACCCGGGATGGGCAAAGAAATTGATCGGCTGGCTGATCACATGCAGATTTACCAATACTTCATTTACAATTCCGGTACCGGACAACATATCATGCAGGATACCGGTTACGATGATCCAGGAAAGGAAATGTGGAAGATAAGATATCGTCTGCACTGTCTTTTTTCCGCCCCTACTCTTGATCTCATTCAATAGAATAGCAAATACAATTGCGGTAACGAAAGTTGCCACAAGGTTGATCACACCCATGGCCAATGTGTTACGAATGACCCGAAGGAATGTCACATCCGAGAATAACATCCGAAACTTCTGAAGTCCCACGAATTCGGAGTGCAGGATTCCCAGCTGCGGCTTATAATTCTGAAATGCCATCGCCCATCCGGCTAAGGGAAGATAGTAAAAAATCACTCCATAGATCATCATTACTCCTGCCCAGAAAAGCAGAACTTTTTGCCTTTTGATTTCTTTCCATGTGATAGGTGTTCTGGTTTGTTTTACTTTTTGTTTCGATTTTGTTCTCGTTAACGACATATCCTCGCTCCTTAAAAAACGGGCAGATGAAATTTTACCTGCATCTGCCCATTCTCAAATTTCATTTATATGTTTTTATTTGAACTTTGCTGCCAGTTCCATTCTGCTGTCCAGTTCTGCCTGTAATTCACTGATAAAATCTTCCGGCTTGCAGGCATTATATGCATCCATATAATCTGCCCATGCTTTGTCGAAATCAGCTGCCATAACTACCTGAGGAAGCTGCTCATGCTTTACTTCACCGATCTTGGTCCATGCCATACCACCGGGTGTGCTGGTATTGAAGTTATTGGAGAAGGACCACATAGGATACCATTCACCGGGGGCTTCGTTAGTGCCCAGCATTTCCACATAAGTCTCGACGCCATATGCCTGGAATGCTTCTTTCACATCGTCGTTTAATCCATCGAAGAATTCCCTCGCCTGGCCATCTGGCTTGTTTGCATTGATACCATCATCACTGGTTCCGTTGTACTGAGGGAAATAGGAATAAGAGCACATATGGGATGCCTTATACTCTGTATCGGAAGCCTGCATTCTCTGCTCCGGTGTTCTGTAGAATTCACCGTTCTCATCTACTTCATAGTCAACACCTTCCACACCCCAGAAACGAAGGTTATGGATATCCTGATCCAGCAGATCATTGATCAGCTTCAGTGCGCCGGGAACATCCTTACAGCTTACAGTAATTGCAAGTCCGCTTCCGGAATTGAATGCACCACCGGCATTATGCCACTGGTTTTTTACACTTTCATCAATTGTTATAGGCAGTGGAATATAGTCGCATCCCTGTGCATCCAGTCCTGCCTGCTTGATGGCATCGCCTGCTGTGTAAGCGAAATCCCACCACTGATCGATCATACCCAGGACACGTCCTGTAGAAAGCTTGGAAATATACTCATCATAAGACTGGGTAAAGGACTCGGGGTCTACAATGCCTTTCTTGTATTCTTCATTTAATTTTCTAAAATACTTTACTGCGGTATCGGAAGTGTTGTAATCCAGTACCGTCAGCGTCTCAGGATCTACCATACAGCTTCCGTCATTGGGATAACCATCCAAGAACTGAGGTGCGTTCTCCAGACAGAAGTATCTCCAATCATCACAGAGAATGGTATAAGGAATATTGGCTGTTCCGTCTTCCATAGTAGGATTTGCTGCATTATACGCTTCGATCAGATCAAAATACTGATCCATGGTCCGGATCTCGGGATAGTCTGCCCATTTCAGAACTCTTGCCTGAATCCAAAATGCTTCATCATTATGTGCACATACCTTCTCTTCGTTCTTGATGCAGCTGAACTGCGGGATCCAGTAAATGTGGCCGTCTTCCTGACGAAGCTTCTCCCACTCCAGATCAGTAAACAGATTCTTGATATTAGGATAATCATCCAGATAATCATCCAGTGCTACCAATGCTCCTGCCTCATACAGCTGTGTGGTTCCAGTCTGTCCCTCAATGAAGTCCGGATACTCACCACCGGCGATCATGGTACCCACAGCTTCATCTGCAGTCTGTCCGGTCAGCCAGGTCTCTTTTACTCTGGCGCCTACCTTCTCTGCGATCAGCTGCTGCACTTCATTGTCGTCATTGATCTCAGATCCCGCTACCCCAAAAAATGCGGTGAACTCTTTGATACCTGCTTCTTCTGTGGTACTGTTGGTTCCTGCGCTCGTTGTACCATCTCCGGATGTCTGGTTGCCGTCACTGCCACATCCGGTGAACAGTGCCGCTGTCATTGCTGACACAAGTAACATGCTTACAAGTCTCTTTTTGTTCATGTTGTAACTACCTCCCTTTCGATAAATCTATTTTACCTTTTTGAGAGGAACTAACAATCAGAGGAACTATAGCAAAAGACAGGGGAAATTATAGGTGGTTCTGTAATTTCCCCTGTCTTTTATTCTCTTACTCTCCCTGTTGCATCTTTTTACGGAATCTTGCGGGAGTGCAGCCCTTGATCTGAATAAAACGGTTCGTAAAATAATCCAGATCATGGTAGCCCACATCTTCTGCGATCTGAACGATCTTTTTATCGGTACGCAACAAGGCATCCGCAGCCTGCTCCATCCGGTAATTGTTCAGGTAGTCTTTAAAGGATTGTCCGTACTTTTTCCGGAAAAGCTGACCCAGATAAGCACTGTTGACATAATATTTCTCACTCAGGCTTTTCAGTGTAATATTTGAAGCGTAATTTTCCCGGATCTCTTTTTCCACCATACCCAGAATTCCTCTGGATACATTCTTCCGCAGCTGTGACAGATAATCCGCATATTCGCAGGCAAATCTGGTCAGATGTGCCTTACTTCCGCGTTTTACCCCGGTCTCAAAGCTGCTCTCACTGATGACCCTTAAGATTTCCTCCTGGTTCACGTCATCATCCTGTTCGCAGGCTAAGTGGATCAGCTGAAACAACAGATAATTAATATTCAGGGTCATCGTCTCCCCGCAAATACCGCGTTTACACATTTCTTCATAAAAGAAAGCCACCGCCTCCCGGATTTCCAGATGATTGTTCTGTTCGATTGCCTTCAGCAGGCCATCCAGGCTCTGCTTACACAGGATCAGTCCTTCCGGAGATACCTGGACCTCCTCCTCATAGAAATAGATATCCTTCTTTGTCCGAAACCCCTGAAAAGAACGAAGCATACAGGTATTGCCGTAAGACTTTGCTATGCTGCTGATATCCTGCACTTTTTTTCCTGCCAGCATCACCACATTTGTCTGTAAATTTGATGCAAGATATTCCCGGAATCGTTCCAGATACCGTTTTACATCCATCCCACTTTTTTCCGGAACATAATCAAACAAAATCAGTCCGATATCGTAGATTTTTTCATTGACAGAAACATCAAACACACTCAGATCTGCATCTTCTTTCAGATATTCCCTGCTGTATTCATACAGCCGCCTCTGTAATGTCCGCATTTCTCGATCTGTCGTTCCCTCATCATCATACGATCCTTCCGTCTGGATCTCCACATAACGCACACCGGTTCCACATCGCATGTGTTCATGTATATATCTGACATTCAGGTCATCAAACTTCCCTTGGATCAATGCAATCATATGTCTTGCCAGATAAGCCTGCTCCAGCTTCCGGTTCTTTTCATGATCCAGCTCCTCTCTGTTGCGCAGAGCAAGTACCTTATTCAGTACTTTGCACAGAATCTCGCTGTCTACCGGCTTTAGCAGATAATCCGTGCAGTCATTCTGCATTGCCTGTTGTGCAAAACTAAATTCCGCATATCCGCTCAGTATAACAAAATAGGCATCTGAAATTTTCTCTTTACGGATGTGTTCCAGCAGTTCCAGTCCTGTCATCTGAGGCATTTTAATATCGGCAATAACCAGATCTACCTTTTCCTTCTTCAAAAAAGCCAGTGCTTCCATCCCATTTGCTGCTGTTCCCGCAATCCGAAAGCCTTCCTTCTCCCAATCTACTAAAAGTTTCAATCCCTGTAAAATAAACGGCTCGTCATCTACCAGCAATACTTTCAGCATCTGTTTTACCCTCCTGCAAACAGGGAATCCGTATCGTAACCGTGGTTCCCACTCCTTCTTCTCCTTCTACACGGAATTCCACTCTGTTTTCCGTTACCATTTTCAATCTGACACAGGCGTTAATAATCCCTACTCTTCCGCCGCCCTTGAGCATCTCAATGTCGGCATTGCACATGTTGTTCTGTAGCTCTGTAAGTTTGGCCTCCGCCATACCGCTTCCGGTATCTTCAATTTCTATCTCCAGCCGTTCTCCCTGACGGCCTATCCTTACAAATATCCATCCCGGACTGGATTTGCTTTCGATTCCATGCACACAGGCATTTTCCACAAAGGTTACAATCGTAAGCTTGGGTATCTTGAAGTTTTCACATTCTCTGTCTACTTCAATGTCATAATTCAGCCGTTCTCCAAAACGATACTTCTGAAGCGCCAGATAAGCTTTCACAAATTCAATCTCCTGGAAGATACTCACGGAATCATTGCCCCATTCCACATACTGTCTCTGCATCACCGCCAGTTTGGCCACCATGTCGGCTGTCTCGTTTTCTTTTTTCAAAATGCTGTGCATCCGGATGCTTTCCAGTACATTAAATAAAAAGTGGGGATTGATCTGGCTGTGTAATGCGAGAAGCTCCGCATTTTTTCTTCCCACCAGCATCTCCTGCTCATGGATTTTATTCTTATATACAGTCTCGATCAGTCCATTGGTACGTTCCACCATGCGATTATAATTGCGTATCATACTGCTGATCTCATCTTTACCTTCTTCACAGGGCATTGGAATAAGATGATCACTGTCCACTGATTTAAATACCTTGCTCAGTTCTGTAATCCTTTTTGTAAAGGAACGGTTGAATATCTGAACGAACCAGAAGGGAAAAATAACATTCACCGCAAGGAGCAGCAATATGATGGGAAGTTCGTTCCGGATGCTTGTAAGAAAACTGTTCTCTACCGGCTTTACATAAATCGTAAGTTCCGTACCATACAGACTGATGGTATGTTCATAGGCTTCTCTCATTGTTGCGTTATCCAGCCGCTGAAACTCACTGCCGTAGCTGCCGTATTGTCCATTGGAAAGAAGGATCCGATCTCCTTCACAGATCAGAACCTCATTATCATAGTTCATGTTTTTAATGGTGCGCACCATACTGCCATAATCAAACTCGATTTTTAAATACTTTTCTGTCTCTGCATCATAGAAATCCAGCCGCTGTAGATAAATGATGCGCCGTTCCCTTGTGATTTTGGAACTGCTGTCATCATAGACAAAAAAGAGCCCTTTGCTTTTCGCTTCTTCATTCAGCCGCAGATAACTCTCTGTATTCCTAAGCTTATCCAGCGTATTGACTCTTCCTCCGTTTACAATGGTGTCGTTATCCGTATACAGGGTAAATATCATACTGTTCATTCCCAGTGCATTTTCCAATAACGTCCCGCTCAGGAAATTCTGATATGCCGCCACATATTCTGCAGAATTAGTGTATCTTTTGGATAAGAAATCTTCAAAATCGCGATTGGTATAAATACTGTTGCCTATCTCCCCGGCATTTCCTATCATGCTGCTCAGACTGTATTCCACCGTACTGGCAATATTGGACATCTCATGCTCCCTGCGCTCTCTGTCAAATTTTGCAGTCGTCAGAAATACAACGCTGTCTGTTACGATCAGGGGAATCAACACACAGACAACATAGAAAATATAAAACTTTTTTTTGATGGTGAAATCATCCATCCAAAGATCCAGTTCATGTAATACCTTCCCCATAAGATCCTCTCCTCTGTTATGTAAAAAAGAGCAGACATTTTTACAGCCCGCTCTTCTTTATTATAGGACATCTGCGTTCTATCCGCAATCCGTTTTTATATGGCATTCTGCACAAACCAGGCAAAATCAGCATAGTTACTGCTGTCCTGTCCATTGGCAGATGCGTACATTCCTATCGTACATCCCACAAATCCCCCTGCTTCCTCCGTGGTATAAGGAAGCAGACTGATATCCTCAGCAATCAGACTCTCCCTGCCATCCCGAAAAAGCCATATCCGTGCCTTCTGCCTGTCGCAATGCATTCGTATTTTAAAGAATTGTCTGCCTTCTCCTGCCGGCTTTTCGGTAAGGATTCTCTCTTCCCCATGGATGCAGGCTGTCACAACAAAACAATTCTCTTCAGCCCTTTTCCGGATCTCCATGCGCAGATGATTTTCATGATTCTGGTACAACACCATTCCCGCTGTCTCACATTCCTGCTTCGGTTCAAATTCCATCCCAGTCTCTGCATAGAATGCATAATTTTTCTGACGGATTCCGAAATAGGAACAATGATTGCGGTCAGATATTTTTTCCTTTTTTGTATAGAGCCGCAGCATCCCCGGCCGGTGACTCAGGGAATAGTTTTCTTCACAGATTTCTTCTACACTTACCAGCCGTTTGTCCGGTGTTTTCTCCCAAAAACTGATATGATCGGAAGTACTGCTTACTTCCTCTGGAAAACGGTATTCTTTTGTGGGCAGTTCCAATGTATCTTCCAGATGCCCGACGCCTTCTGCAATCACCGGCCATCCATTTTCCCATGTGACTTTCGCCAGAAAAGTCTCTCTTCCCATGCTGCTGTGTCCTTCACAAGGTCTGGATGCCAGCATTACCACGTACCAGTTCCCCTTACCATCCTCCACCAGATCTCCGTGTCCTGCGTAGATCACAGGATAGTTTTTCCCCAGATTCCTGTGGGTGAAGATCGGGTTTCTGGGGCAGCCCTCGAACCACTGGAACAGCTTTTTACTTCTTGCAATGCTGATGCTGTGCTCCGGTCCGGTTCCTCCTTCTGCATGCATCAGATAATAGTAACCGTCGATCTTATAAAGGTGCGGTCCCTCCGGCCAGATAACTCCTTTTACAGCCCCTTTCCAGATTGCCATGCTTTCTCCCACAAGCTTCATCTGCCGAAGATCCAGTTCCTGCACCCAGATTTCCCAGTCCCCGTTATAGCGGACTCCTTCCGGATTCGGTCGTGTACCACAGTAATAGCATTTCCCGTCATCATCGAAGAAAAGACTGGGATCGATCCCCGGAGCATCTTCGCCGAGATAATAAGGATCCGACCACGGTCCTGCTGGATCTTTTGCCGTTACAATGAAATTGCCTCCGTAGCTTACATTGGTAGTGATCATGTAAAACAGTCCATCATGGAACCGGATGGTTGGTGCATAAATCCCCTGTGATATTTCACTTCCCTTCACCGGAAGTTGTTCCGGTCTGTCAAGAATATTCCCGATCTGCTCCCAGTGCGCCAGATCTCTGCTGTGGAAAATTGGAACTCCCGGTGCATACACAAAACTGGAATTCACAATGTAATAGTCCTCTCCTGCCCTGCATATGGATGGATCCGGATAGAAACCGGATAAAATTGGGTTCTTTGCTGTAACCATTTTGTTTTCCTCACTCTGTTCTATATTGTGTATCCAAATCCTAAGATTGTAAATTTTTTATTCCGGTCTCCCTCTGTCACTGTAATCCGTACTTTATGGGATCTGCTTTCTGTCTCCCAAAACAGTAATACAGCATTACAATGCAGCCAATTGTTCTTATGGGGATCCGCCGTCATACAATATACATCATTTACAAATACATTGGCTTTCCCCACATCCATTTCTCCGGAATCCTTAAATATAAGAAACAATGACTTGCAGGTAATCTCCATTTCAAATCCCTGCATCTGCGGTCTGCTTCCATCATACATCCAGTTATACGGAAATTCCGGTGTCTGTGTAAGGCTTCCGTCCATTTCCACACTCTGCAATTCTATATCTGTGGAAGTAAAACTACCCGTCCGGATTTTGGCTCCCACATAACGGTTCTTCTTATCCAGTAAAAAAATTCTTTCAAAATCAGCACCGATCACTGCCGGTCCGGAAAGCTTTTCCGACAGGATCTGTTCCTCCGTCATTCCTTCCACAAAAGTCCCAACTCTTGCAGGTTCTGCTGCATCACAACGCTCAAACAGATATTGCAGGCAGTCCGCCATAATGGTATGTCCGGTATTATTGGGATGAAACATATCATAAAAAAACTGATTTTTAGATAAAATTCTTCCCTCGCCGCACTTTAATGAAAACTGTGGAGTGACCGCATTGAGGATGCTCACCATGGGAAGATCATAAAGATCCCCCACCGGCCTTAACCGCTCCTGTAAATTCCAATCATTTGCAAATACCGAAAACAGGAGAACCACTGCCGGCTTCCATGGCAGTTTCAACACTTTCCGCACCAGGCTTTCATAACAGACACCCTTTGTCTCATCTCCCTCATCGTTTACTGCAAATTCAATAACCACAATATCCGGTCGTTCCCCTTCCCTGAGCACATCCCGGTCAAACCGGATCATTCCCAGTTCTGAAGGTGTTCCGCCGACTCCGGCTTTGATAAACCTGACATTGTTCTGCGTCGAAAAACGATTCTGAAACAGTTGAAAGGATTTATATGCATAGCATTCCGTATGGATTGGTATAGCTCCGGCTCCCTGCGTGATAGATCCACCGATATAGGCAAGCGTTACCTCTTTTCCTGCCTTAGATTTTTCAATAGCCTTACGGATACGATAAGGATTCCCCAGCTGCAACAGAGAGCGGCTGATCATGCCGCAGTATTCTTCCGAATGCATATCTATAACCAGATCCTCTTCCTCCGGAGGTGCTTCGTATCCGTCATTTAGGAAGAGTCTTACACTGACCTTTCCCATCCGCTCCGGCGCTGCAAACAGAATTTTAATCTGTCCCGGCACATGATCATCCTCTGTCCACCTGTAATCCGACAGATAGATTCTATGTTCCATGCCGTCACACTTAAGAGAAGTCGTAAGATTCGTTCCACCTCCGTACAGGTCCTTTTTCCCATACATCTGAAATACAAATTCTGCAGTTTCTTTCGGCCGGTCCGTCTCCACGCTTACGCCGATACTATGTACCAGTCTGCCAAATCCCTCTACTGTCTCCAGAAGTGTCAGTTCTTCCTTATCCGTAACATTTCCCGTGATCTGTGCACTGTTGATCAGCCGTCCGTCACTTTCATAGATAAACTGGATTCCGGTTCCGTCCTTTTGCCGTTCTCCAAAAATATCTTTGTCTTTTAATATATAGAAAAAAGGTCTTGCCTTTTCCGGATCCTTCGGTGCTGCCGGTCCTGTCATTTCTATCCCTCCCGAACTTTTATCAGTTCTATTATAGTCCGGCTCTCCTTGCACAAACACCCGGGAAAATATAGGAAATGCAGGTAATAATTTTATATCCGGCAGGCTGCAAATCGTCTCCGGAAGGAATTCCAATCTTCTCCGTCGCTTCGTTCCATGACAATTGCTTTTGCTTTTTGTCCATCCGGAATATATTTCTTTATAATGTTTTGCATCCGTTCCGGTGTCTCTTCGGCATCGGTCATCACCAATATAGTCTCTACGGCTTTTCCTGCTGCCAGAAAATACTCCATAATGTTCGGTATTTTCCCCTGGTGCAGGAAACAGGACGCAGTTTCTGTGGAAAGTGCTTTTAAGATCATTACGCTCCGCTCTTTTTCCGCTCTTTCAAAATATGCCGGTGTATATACATAGATCGTACTTACTTTCTCTTCCTCCGCAAGATAATCATAATGTATATGCACCTGACCGTGCACTGTATCCGCCAGTTCTGTCAGTGGGAACTCCGGATCCGGCATTTCCAGATAATTCACAGCCCTATCTCTCGAGTATCCCACCGGTGCATCCGGATTCATCACATCCGTACCGTTTACCCTGAAATATACATTAGGGTATCCCGGGGTGATGTTGTGGATTTCCCCTGTCCAGTATCCTTGTCTTTCCTGTTCTTTCCTGAGTTTTAGGAATTGTTTTCCGTCCAGGGCGGCTTCTACCGAGACTGCCTCCGGTGCCTCGAAGCATACGACTGCCCTTCCCTGTTCCGTAATGCAGATTCCGTGAGGGATGTCCGGGTATTTTCCTGCAGGCCTCCCTGCTTCATCAGTCTCAAAGCGGATCTGGCGGTATACCGGATCAAACATCAGTATCTGTTCTTCCATGGTCTGTCGCTGTAGTCTCTGTCTTGTGATTCTGGCTGTTCTTTCCCCCGGAATGTCATCCGTTTCTGCCCCCGCTTTCCGGAACAATAACGGTACAAAATCATACAGGCTTTTCCTCCAGACATGCCATTCGTGATATCCCTCATATACTTTGGAAATGCAATATTTTCCTGCATTTTCAAACTTTTGTTCTATCTGCTTCATTCCCGTTCTGATCTGATCCTCATAGCATCCACAGGACATAAATACGACATCCAATGTTTCCTTGCTGTCGCAGATCCGTTCCATCTCATGAATAGCAACTCCGGAAAATACACCGGCAGCAGAAAATAACTTCATATTTTTTGCCACAATATCCGTAGTCTGCGCCGATCCCAGGGAAAGTCCCGCCATCGCCCGGTAATCTCTTCCCTTTCTCACCCGGAAATTATTTTCAATATAAGGAATAATGTTGTGGATCAGTTCACTCTCAAAATTCCCAGGGTAAAATACAGGTTTTTCTCCATCTTTGAAGGCATAGCCACTGCTCATGACCACGATCATTTTCTCGCACTTTCCCTCTGCGATCAGATAGTCCATGATAAAGTTCGTCTTCCCCTGCCAGATCCATCCGGTCTCGTTCTCTCCTACGCCATGCTGCAGGTACAATACCGGATATCTTTCATCTCCTTCTTCATATCCATAAGGTGTATAGACATAACATTCCTTCAGGTGGCTGCTCACCTTCGAAACGTATTTACAGATGCTGACCGTACCATGAGGAATATCCTTTGCAAAATAGAAATCCACATTCTTCTCCTGCACCTCAAAAGTATTGATCGCAGCAAAACACCCATAAGAAATTCCGGCGTACGGATTGCAGATCCGGACACCGTCCACATACCAGAAATAATAATGCATCCCCCAGTGAAAATCTTGAACTTCCGCAAAAAATCCGCCCTGCCCATCGGGCATCAGATCTATTTTTTTATTTGTAAAATATCCTCCCAGTCCGGCAACCTGTACTATTTTTGCTGCCGGTGCATACAGATAAAAAATGACTGCGCCGTCTTCTTTCACTGTAACAGATGGTCTTCCTGCTCTCGTTTTTTCTATTGGATATCTGTCCAAAGCTCCGTTTCTCTTCTCGTTCATAAAAAAATACCCCCAATCCTTTTCTTTAGTTTAAAGGAATTGAGAGGTATTTTTCTATTTGTTTTTTATACTTTTTTGTAAAAAACTTATCCTTTTACTCTTTTTTCCACCTCAAGCTGCAACATCTGATAATAAATCTCAGGATTGCAGGAATCATATGCTTCCATATATTGCTCCCACGCAGTCTCAAAATCTTCTGCCATGATTACCTGCGGAAGCCATTTGTGTTTCACCGCATCCATCCGATCCCTGACCTGTCCGGCAGGAGAATTGGCAGATAGGGATGTCGTGTAGCTATACATGGGATACCATGCCCCGGGAGCCTCATTATTGCCGATCATATCCACATAATTTGTCACTCCGTAAGCAGAAAAACATTCCTGAATGTCCTTAGGCTGATTTTTAAAAAATTCCGTTGTCTGATATTCCAGGGAAAATGCGTTGATCCCATCGGGAAGCTTTCCTTCTACTCTGGGAAAATAAGAATAAAAACAAAAGTTTTTTCTCTTTTCCTCCGAAGTCATCCATCGCTTCGCCTGCTCCTCAGTCAGGTAGAACAATCCGTTCTCATCCACGCTATAGTCGACTCCCTCTTCACCCCAGAATCGCAGTTTAATGATCTCCGGTTCCAGTAGATCGCTGACAAACTGCAAAGCTCCGTCAATATCCTCGCAGGATACCGTAATGGATAAGCCTGTAGAGCTGTCCAGCTCTGCAGAGCGCGTTACATGCCATTGATTGGCGATTCCTTCCTCTCTGGTAATCGGAAGTGGAACATAATCGCAGCCCTGTTCTCTGAGCCCCTGCTCATCATAGGCAATTTGAATCGAATAATAGAACTGCCACCACTGATCCGGCATACCGCAGACCGCACCCGTGGATAATTTTGCCAGATAATCCTCATAGGTCTCTGTAAATACTTCTGCACCGAGAATATCTTTGTGATATTCCTCATTCAGCTTTTTAAAGTACCATTTGGCAGTATCTGTGGTGTTATAATCGTAAACCTGTAATGTATCCGGATCCACAATACAGCTTCCGTCATTTGGATAACCATCCAGAAACTGCGGAATATTTTCCAGACAAAAATACCGCCAGCCATCACACAAAATCGTAAACGGAATGTTCAGTGTTCCATCCTCCATTACCGGGTTCGCTGCCACATAGCGCTCGATGAGATCAAAATATTCATCCACAGTATGAATCTCCGGATACCCCGCCCATTTCAGCACTCTGGTCTGGATCCAGAATGCTTCACCTGAGTGGGTCACCTCCACATCTTCGCCATGGGTCACACCAAACTGTGGGATCCAATAGATATGACCGTCCGGTCTGCGGAATCTCTCCCACTGTTCTTCCGTCAGGTAATTTTTGATATTGGGATAATTCTCCCAGTATTCATCTAAAGGAAGTAATGCCCCTGCCTCATAAAGACTGGTATCTCCGGAAATAAAATCCGGATATTCCCCACTCACAATATAACTGTTCAAGGCACTTTCCTTGGACTGTCCCACCAGCCACAATTCTTCACAATCCGCACCTGTCAGGCGTGCGATTTCTTTTTTCATATCATTATTCTGGTCAATGGCTTCTCCCTCCACAGCAAAAAAAGCTGTGAAATGCTTCACATTGTTCTGCGCCGCTGTCTGTGCATACGCAAAATATAATATTCCGCCCAAAAGTCCAAATACCGCTACTGCTGTGATAATCCTTTTTTTCAATTGTCTACCCTCGTATTTCTCTGTTTTTCAGGCTTTCAGCCATGCAATCTCTTGCTTATACGGCGGGATCGTCTTCTTCGTTTCTCCCTCTGCGCAGAGCCATGGTGTCTCCAAAATCTTTGGTATCTCTGCAAACCGCTCGTCATGGACGATGCGGTGCAGGGTCTCGTAACCGACGGTACCCTGTCCGATGTTAGCATGGCGGTCCTTGTGGGCTCCTAAGGGATTCAGGCTGTCGTTCACATGGATCACTGCGATCTGATCTAATCCCAGCACACTGTCAAACTTCGCCAGCACACCCTCGTAGTCATTCACCAGATCATATCCTGCATCGTTTACATGGCAGGTATCAAAGCATACCCGCAGTCTGTCCTTCCGTTCTACTTTGTCATAGATCATGCGCAGTTCCTCGAAGGTTCTGCCGACCTCACTGCCCTTGCCTGCCATAGTCTCCAGTGCGATATTGACCTCACTGTCGTCTGCGTCAAGAACAAGATTCAATCCCTTTGCAATCTGCTCCACGGAAGCTTCCACACCGGCGCTTAGAGAAGAACCCGGATGCAGTACCAGTACCTTACTGTGAAAGGCTGCGGCTCTTTTTACTTCTTTGGCCAGAAATTCCACACCAAAGTCAAACATCTCCGGCTTTTCCATATTGCCTAAATTGATGATATAAGGGGCATGAATGATAATCTCCCGGATGCCTGCTTTTTCGGCATAGGCAAGCCCCTCATCAAGTCTCAGTTCTCCGATTTCCTTGCGTCTCGTGTTCTGGGGTGCCCCGGTGTAGACCATCAGCGCATTGGCACCGTACTCTGCCGCCTCCTTCACAGAACCTAAAAACATCTCTTTTCCTGACATTCCCACATGGGAACCCAATAATATCTCAGCCATGATTACTCCTTATTTTGGAAACTTTTTCTCAAAATCCATTCCTGTCACAACTATCAGTTTGACACAATCCGGGAGGTTTTACAAGCAATTATTACAGCAAAAGGAATCTCTCCGCCGTATGGTTTCAAGATTCCTTTTTCCCTGAATTCATAATCAGGATCTTATAAAATTCGTATGCACGGGAGCTTCCGTGTCGGGCAATCTCAATCCCATTTTCAGTCCCAGGTTCTTGCAGTTGATGAAAAATGCCATATTGTTCCCCAGGGTCCGCATGGTCTGCAATCCCTCCAGATCCCGGCGCACGTCTTCCGGGCAGGCCCCGTGTACCATGTTCCAGTACTGAGAAGTGACGATGGGCATCTGCATGAGGCCAAAATACTTATTCATCTGATCCCAGGTCGCCGTAGTTCCCGCTCTTCTGGCTGAGATCACGGCCGCTGCCGGTTTCAGCCGGAAGCGTCTGCCACCGCCATTCAGATCCGCATAAAAGGCTCTGTCCATAAAAGAAGTCATGGCGCCTGTGGCACCTGCCCAGTGAACGGGAGTTCCGAATACAAATCCGTCATAATCCCCGGCGATCTCCAGAAATTCATTGACAGAATCATTGAACACACATTTCCCTGTGCCCTGACATTTTTTACAGGCAATACAGCCACTCAATGCTTTATTACCAATCCAGAAAATGTCCGTATCCACTCCGTTATCATTTAATGCTCTGGACACCTCGCACAATGCGGTGTAGGTGCATCCCTCTCTGTGGGGGCTGCCATTGATCAACAATACTTTCATTGTTGTGCTTTCCTCGTTTCCTTATTCATTCAGATTCAGAGAAGCCACCCAGTCTGCCGCATCTGCAATGGCTGTTGCCACGCGCTTTGTGGTACCGCTTGCAGAATAATATACTACAAGTATCTTGCCGGATTCTGATTCTGCAGTAGTATCACCGGTCTGTGTCTCTGCTGCGGTTTCCTGTGTTGCAACAGTCTCTGCTGTAGCAGACTCTGTAGCTGCCACACTGCTTTCTGTTGTCTGTGTTGCTGCACTTGTTGATGCCTGGACACCCCGACCGGCATTACCGTTACCAGTTGCTGATCCGCATCCGGTCAGCATAGCTGCCGTTAAAACAAGTGCTGTTACCATACCTGCAATTTTATTTTTTCTCATAATTCTTATATCCTCCAGTGTATTATAGTTCCCCTCACTGTTAGCATTTCTTACCAGTTCTTCTCTTCCTTGGAACTGTCATGCTTCCTACTCCAGTTACATTCATAAAATTATCCTCCATAAAAGCTATTAATCTTTTTTTCGCCATTTCCTGTCTAATTCTGTATATCTATTGCAGAATTGGAAATTTTAAAGCAGAATTGGAAATAAAAAAGTAGATACAACTATAAATCGCATCTACTTTTCCTGATTATGTATTAAAATTGCAACCTTAAAATTGTTTTCATCATGTTTTATCACGCAGGAACCGTCATATTTTCCAACGGTTTCCTTTATATTTTCCAATCCGATCCCATGTCTGTCTGCTTCCTTCGTTTTTGTTGTTATGTATCTTTTCCCCACGATTACCGGGTTGCCTGAAAATGTATTTGCAACAGACAAGATAATCTGATGTTCTTCTTTTACAAATTTCATTTTTATGATTGGTTTTTCACACTGCTCACATGCTTCTATCGCATTATTCAATAAATTTGACAATATCAGAACAATATCCTCATCCCTGATTTTCAGATTTGACAGGTCATTTACCTTAACAACAAATACAATGCCTTTTTCCCTTGTCTCCTGATACTTTGAGTTTAAAATTGCATTCACAATTACATTATTTGTATCAATGAAATCTGTGTGCTGCATGATTTCAAGATTGTATTGCTTCAGATAATGACTGATCTCGTCTACTCTGTTTTCACTGGCTAACGCTGCAATGAGTGCAAGCTGGTTTTTATACTCATGTTCTCTTTTTTTCTGTTTATCATAATTTTCTGAAATCGTCCGGTACATTCCGGTTTCATTTTTAACCCGCTCCAGCAATAAGCGGTTCTCTGTTATCTGCACTTCCCGCTTCAATATATCATTGATCAGGCAACGATTATATAAGGAAGCGCATGTCTCCACACTCCGGGAATATTTTCCGGGAAAAGGTACAGGGTGATCCGCACGATGCAATATACCAGATGCTGCGTGGTATATCCGCCGATCCCCGCTAATGTCATGCAGAACGCTATTGTATAATACACTATCTGCACTACGATAATCTCCCTCGGCACAGAACGCGGTGCATAATAGATTCCAAAGAGCAGTAAATAATATACTGTCATGCATCGGTCAATAAAATGATTTAACAGTTGCGTCACTTCTTTTTCGTCATCAACAATCGCAATCTAAATCATATTTTCCCTCCGTTTTCCCTCATTCTATTACTTTTTTGCTTTTATTCTTTCCGCCAATCTGCAACCATAATAGGTAATAAACACGATCATTCCCATCATCGCTATGTAAATGTAATCAAGTAAAAATACCCCAAGGCTTTCCTCCGGCCCAAAGAATACAAAATGGCTTCTCAAAAACAGATAGTTCACAATCTCCCTTTTGTAAAAAGCATAGCCTCCGTAAACTGCGATCAGCAGTCCCAGGATTTTAGCGATGCCCTTCATGGGAAGTGCTCTTTCCAGAATTCTGAGCATCATGTTCCAATGGAGTCCCAGATGCACCGCCATCAGCAGAAATCCCCAGTATGCACAGAGAATATGGATGTTCCTTGCCATGTTAGCCACCCCTTCGATCCGGACAAACCGGAAAATATAGTTGGACAACAGTATGCCGCTCACCATAGACCCAATCATCGTCAGGGCCAGCAATGCCACGATCACGGTCTGCAAGATTCTGTGAGCCGTATATTTTCCCTTTGTAATGTTTCCCGTCCATCTTCTGTTCAGGACATGGTGCCCTATGACTAACAAAAACATTGCCATGCCGATCCACTCATGGGCTTTTTCTCCCACCAGCTGATAGGACATCAGCAGTAACAGGGCAAGCGTCATCCCGGAATCGGTAAACAGCCTGATTTTCAGATTTTTGTTCATTTTGTAATTCCTTCCACCGTTCTTACTAATTTTTCCACCTTTTCGGACGGCTCCTTCGCATACAGGAGTCCGTAAGGCATCTTATAATCCCATTCCACCGGAAGGATCTTCATGAGCGGATGTACGCTCTCCCAGCTTTTGATGGCAAGCAGCATGTCATTACTGTTCTCACAGCGGTTGAAAATATCAACGTTGTAGAAATCAAAATCTGCGATGGTGATCTCCGGATATTTCTCTGTCAGTTCTGCTCTGAGTGCATCCACATGACAGCTCCAGCCTTTCCGCATCATAAGGAGCCGTTCTCCCTTCAGGTTCTCCGGAGTCAGCACCTTTTTCCCGGCAAGTCTGTGATGCAGGGCTACCGCCACTCAAAAAGGTTCTCTGGACAGTTCTACACCGTTACACTTACGCAATTCAAGCATAGCATCATCAAAGATTCCAGCGATCACGTCTATATTCTGTCCCAGATTTGCAAGGATCTCTCTGGCATTCTCCGGGGTATTCTCAAAGGGAACCAGTTTAAACTTGACCTTGGGATACTGCTCCTGGATCCTGGGCCAAAGTTCCACAAATACCTGCGGTGGTGTCATGGGGGAAATCCCCACCCGGATCACATCATCTTCATCATTCCCGGCTTCCCTCGCTCTCTCTATGGCTTCCTTGCTGTAATTTACCATATATTTGGCATCCTGATAAAGTGATTCTCCCGCAGCTGTCACCACAAGACCTCTGTGGGTTCTGGCAAAAAGCTGTACCCCAAGATTGTTTTCCAGCGAATTGATCTGCTTGATCACTGCCGGAGGGGAAATATACAATTTGTCCGCTGCCTTGCTGAAACTGCCTGCTTCCACCACACAAATGAAGGTATCCAACTGGGGATTGTACATCATTTCTGTTACCTCCTTCTATTGAAAAGGCCGTTTTCCTCCTGCGATCAACATTGTTATATTTTATAGTATGATTCTAGCAGTCGGTAGTAGCTACCGGTCAATGGTTTTTATATTTTTTTAAGAAAAAACGGTGAAGCCTGTTGACTCCACCGTCGTATTCTTACCCTTTATGTTATTTCAAACTCTATTTGTAAATCTGCCGATTTACAGGTGTTCCAGCAATCCGCTGATCCCCTGTTCCTCATAAATATCCTTGTAATACGCTACTTCTTCCTGAATCAGCTGATCGATGACCTGCATGCCAAGAAGTTCTACAGGTGCCTTGTCATCGGTCATGAGGTAATCTCCGGTTGCGTAAGCCACGCTGTTGTCCGCTACCCGCCGCATCATGTTCTGCAGTCCCGCATCTGACAAATTCTCCACATGATCGGATAATACTTCTATCATATCACTGTGCTGGGAAGCAAACAGTTCGCGGTTGGTGGAACCTGCCACGTCTACAGAATAGACATTGTCAAATACGTTGGCAATGGTGTCGGCAAGGTACTGGTTGATGTCCCCTTCCTTGTTGCCGTGCATGTTCATGTTGACTACCATGACACCGCCGTCCTTCAGATGATCTTTGACCATCGTGAAGAATTCCACAGAAGACATCTGGAAAGGAATGGTGATGTCCTGATAGGCATCCACCATGATGACATCATAGGTGGTCTCCACCGCCTGCAAAAAAGCCCTGCCGTCATAGGTGGTCACCTTCACATCTTCCGGCAGGGAAAAGTATTCGCGGGAGAGCTCTGTGATTTTTTCATCGATCTCCACGCCCTCGATATTCATATCACCGAAGTATTTCCGGCACTGGGTCGCATAGGTTCCGGTTCCCATGCCGAGGATCAGCACATTCATATCCTCTACCGGTTTGTCCGGCACCATGAGGGGAGCCGCCATGGCATAGTCATAGTACATACCGGTCAGTCCGCCCTCTTTCATATAGAGGGACTGGACACCGAACAGCACGTTGGTGGACAGAACCACCTGTCTGTCCGTCTCCGACACCTGCAGATAATTGTAGATGGACTCGCCTTCGTAAGTCAGATCCTTCTGCCAAAAAGCAAAGGAATCCGAATATCCCAGACCACAGCACAAAATAAAAATCAACACTGATGCCACGATCTTTTTCTTTCCTGTATGCTGGCAGATAAAATAAATCACAGACAAAATGATCAGAATACCGGAAAAGATCAGAAACGTAATGGAGGTTCCCACCGCCGGTATGGTCACGAAAGTCGGTACGAAGGTTCCGATGATGCTTCCCACGGTATTAAATGCCCCTAGAGTTCCAACAGTCTGTCCGCTGTCATCGAGACTGTCCACGGAATATTTTACCAGAGAAGGGGTCACGGTTCCCAGTAAAAATAAGGGGAACACGAAGATCACCATGCAGGCTGCAAATGCTGCAATGATGAGGAAATTGTTGCTGACGGTAAAGATCAGCAGTGCTGAGATTCCGAGGATAATATATTTTCCCACCACGGGGATAAGTGCGATCCAGATGGCCGCGATCAGTATCCTGCTGTAGAGCTTATCCGGGTTCGGGGACTTGTCCGCACTTTTACCGCCGTAGATATTGCCCAGCGCCATGGCGATCATGATGGTGCCGATGACAATGGTCCATACGATCTGGGAAGAACTGAAATACGGTGCCAACAGTCTGCTGGCTCCCAGTTCCACCGCCATGACGGACATCCCGGCGAAGAACTCTGTGAGATACAAGAACAGCTTATTTTTCAAAATTCCTGAATGATTCATAAGTGTTGTAATCCTTTCCGCATTGACAGTGCGTCTATGCTACGTTATGATTTTATCAACGGTAGTAACTACCGGTCAATACTTTTTTGTAACTATTCAGAGCCATGCAAAACTGCGTTCTGCGAATGCTTGCATTCAGTCAGATAGGCAGTTTTATATGGCGAAGTAACCACATTAGCAAAAAGGAAGCCATTTTATGTATTCTATGAAAGAAGCCTGTGCCCTGACCGGCATGACCTATGAGAACTTAAAATTTTACTGCAAGGAGGGACTGGTACCCAACGTGAAGCGGGACAGCCGCAATTATCGTGTCTTCGATGACCACGATATCAAATGGATCCAGAGTCTCGGGTGCCTCAGAAACTGTGGTCTCTCCATCGCCGAAATGAAAAAATATCTGCATTTATGTCTGGAGGGCGAATCCTCCATTCCCGCCAGAAAAGACATCCTCTCCCGGAAAAAAGAAGCACTGTTAACCTCCATGCAGCAACTGCAGGAGGCCGTGGACTACATCGACTGGAAACAAGGATTCTATGATGACGTGTTATCCGGAAAGACCGCTTATTACAGCAATCTTATCCCTGAGACGACACCGGATGCTTCCGAAAGTACAGCTTCCTGAAACTGTTTGCGCAATCTAAAAAGCGGCCATGCGATTAAAGCATAGCCACCATGAAAACTCATCTCTGTTATTACCGGATCAAAAGCAACCATGCCATTCCATAATAGGTTACCACTGCCACCAGATCGTTTACCGTGGTGATCAGGGGACCGGATGCCACTGCAGGGTCTACCTTGATCTTATGGAAAAACATGGGGATCACCGTACCTACGGCACTGGAGATTGCCATTGCCACTAAGAGGGAGACTCCCACGCAGCCGGAGATTCCAAAGGCTCCCATCCAGGTATAACCTTTGAAGAAATGCACATACACTCCTAAGCACAGAAGCGCCATCACGCCCAACAAAATACCATTTAAGGAACCGGTCTTAACTTCCTTGACCACCAGCTGGAACTTCTGTTTTCCTGTCAGGTTCTCGTCCATCAGCACACGGATTGTCACTGCCAGGGACTGGGTTCCCACATTTCCCGCCATATCCAGCACCAGCGACTGGAAGCAGATCACGATGGGAAGCACCGCCACCACATTTTCAAAAAGTCCCACCACAGAAGACACTCCCATGCCTAAGAACAGCAGAATGATCAGCCAGGGCAGACGCTTTTTCATACTCTGGACTATGGGCTCCTTCAGATCCTCTTCTGCGGTCAGACCTGCTAGCTTTGCATAGTCCTCGCCCATCTCATTGTCCACCATTTCGATCAGGTCTTCGGATGTGATGACACCTAGGATTCTCTTATCTTCTGACAATACGGGAATCGAGTCCTCCGCATAATCCAGGATCCGGTCCATGCAATCATCGATCTTCTCATGATCGGTCACATAAGGATAAGATTTCAACACCAGATCTTTCAGATGTGTATTTTCTCTTGCACGGATCAGATCCTTCAGGTCGATGGCTCCGGCGAAAACACCCTTTTCATCTACCACATAGATGGTCATGATATTGTCGTTTTCTCCCGCCTGCTTCACCAGCTCGCTCATAGCCTGCTTGATGGTCAGGTCTTCCGGGATGCAGATGTAGTTCGTCGTCATGCAGCTACCGATCTCTTCTTCATCATAGGACAGCAGCATCTTCACATCTTTTTTCGCATCCTCGTCCAGCATCCGGACAATCTGTTCTTTCTCTTCCGGATCCAGATCTTCCAACAAGTCGACAGCGTCATCGGAATCCATCTCGGAGATCACTCTCGCAGCACTCTCCACGGACAGTTCCCGGATATACTTACGGGGTTCCTCAATGTATTTGAAGATTTCTGCAACCTTCTGCGCTCCCAGCAGGTGATACAGTCGCTTCCGTTCTTCCTCTGTCATCCCTGCCATCATATCGGCAATATCGTTCTTATGATAATTTAAGAGGAAATCCAGGATCTCCTCATCCGTTTTCTCGCTACGGAATAATTCTGCCAGTTCGGAATATTTCTTGTTCATAGTCTAAGTCTCCTTTCTCGTTTTCATTCTTCAATGCAACGTAAAGGGCAAAACAAAAGAAGCATCACACGATGCTTCCTCTGCATAAATCTCTATGCACAACAAATCAAAATACGGCCGTCACTTTCCACAGACAGCTGTACCCTGCTCGCAGGAAAAAGCACCGTGTTTTCTACTTCGCCCATAACCATCGCAACTGTCCATGAAATTCACCTCCAACTTGTTTTTTTCGTGGTTATAGTAGCACTGTACCATTTGTTTTGCAAGCTGTTTTTCTTATTTTTCAATTGCATTTTTGTATGCAAACATAGACTTGCTATATTCGACAAATTCCTCCAAAGACACTGTCTTGTACTGATCCGGCATACTCTCTTTATCATCTTCCGGCATGTCATACTCGCAGCCTGCTCGCTGTCTCCCTGCTCCATCCACTCTACAATGCAGTCAAAAATATCTCTTTTACTCTTGTAATGGCGGTATAATGCTCCTTTCGTCATGTCAAGCTCTCCGGCGATCTTTTCATTCGCAAAAAAGTCATGCTATATCATACATCTCTCTGCAGATCTTTTTCCCAGTTTCCGTCCGGAAAATATTCCGATATGCGTTCTGCAAGGCTTCTTCAGACAGTTCGTCCTCACACATGTTTACAAGAAAATCCGCTTCCACCAGAATCTGATAATCAATGCCGTCTATATTATTGTAGGTATGATGATGGGCGATCAGATACTGTACCCGCTCGGAAACTTCTCCGGAAAAACCAAGCTCTGCCAGTAGCTTTTCGGCAATGGCCGGGCCCTCTTTTTCCTGTAATTTTCCGTTACAGTTTCCGTATTTTTCTTCACACAGATGGATGCCGATATCATGAGTCAGTGCTGCTGTCTCCAAAATAAATAAGGTCTTAGCATCCACATTCTCCATTTCCGCAATCAGCTTCGCATAGCTGTGTACCTTGCAAAAATGCTGAATGCGCTTTGCATCTCCATGGTAAAGTTCGATCATTGCCATATGTAATTTGTTGATCATTTTATTTTCCTCCTACCGGGTTTCCTTTGTGATGCTTTCCGTTTTCACGGGCCTCCTGCCTCCGAAATATCCTACTGGATCTTTGATACAATGCCTTCTTCCGTCAATGTCTGCAAACATTCCTGTGCATTCTCATCATGCATCATCTGCCACACCTGCTCCATACCGGGCGCCAGCGGCTTCTTCAAAAACTGTTCTCCGGAGATCCAGTAGACCTTTCCCTCCTCGGATGAGATCAATTTTCCTTCATATTCCGACGTTTTATATAAAAATCCCACATTCCTTATATCCCCTGTCATCCAGTGATAAATGCCGGTCAGTCTGGGATTTTGGATCGTCAGTCCGGTCTCCTCATAGATTTCCCGGATTACCGACTCCCTAAAGGTCTCCCCAGGCTCCACATGCCCGCCGGGAAACGTCGTTCCCGAATAATTCTTCCCAACCTTGTCCAGTGCCACCACATTACCTTCTTTATCATAGACCATACACATATTCATGAAAATCACTTTTTCAATTCCAGCCATTACTCTCTCTCATTTCTCTAAGATAAACTTAATATAACATAATCTCGTTATATCGGCAAATTGTGTTAGTGTAACTGGAAAGTTAGTAAAGAAATGCTATCAAATCCCCGTAGCCCTTGGCAAGGTATAAGAAACGCGGCACGCTCGTACTTTAGTACGATGCGCTCCTGTCGCAGAGCGTAGCGGTACATAAGCGGTCACAATACGACCGCAATGCGTCCCTTGGGACGCTATGGTACCGACGTCTGCTTACGGCACTGCTTATTCTTATACCCAGCCG
>OOAG01000548.1_pt1 | contig 33913 bp, 28 predicted proteins | sample 1671461 | NCBI WGS metagenome assembly OOAG01 (sample SAMN06348159, study PRJEB24527) | human gut metagenome | biome: human gut; feature: ankylosing spondylitis patient; material: feces | host: Homo sapiens | place: China | collected 2015-10 | reverse complement strand
TGCAAATATTGCACCGGGATCGCCCGATGCCGTTTGGCTTGTGCCGCAACCCGACAGGATGAGCAACGAAGCGGTTAACACTCCAATCTGTCTCTTCATATCGTTAAACTTTGGTTAGTTGTACAAAGATAAGGAAATATATGGTAAATAGCCTGTTCTCTTTTACTCTTTTGTTTCTTCTTAATACATAAAACCCTCAGGTATCATAAGGCTATATTCTAAATGTTGTGCCACTTAGCTGGCACAAATGTGCCTATTAATAGGCACAACCTTGCCTATTAATAGGCAAAGGTTGGCATATCATAATGTATTGCTCCAATAATAATCTTCAAAGTAAGAATCGAATTCAATGGAGAAAGTTACTCCGCACTCTTTGAGTATGTTTATGATATTTTGTTGCTCGGCAGGAGATAATGCCCGTTCGCCATTGCGGACACGATAGTAGGTACGGCGGCTGGAATTACTGATGACCCGGTTGATGAAGAAGTGTGTTTGTTTGGCGGTGAGGTTTTCCAGAATCCCGAGAAAGCCTCTGGCATACCTCACCTGCTTATTGGAGCAAAAGTAAGGGCACTCATTCTTGAACTTGGCTAAATGCTTGGGATTGATGGCACTGCAAGATATAAGCTCTTCCGGCGAAAGCCTTTCTGCCAATTGCCTGAGGCAAGTTTCTGCTTTACTGCATTGCCGGTTGATACACCATAGGAAATTATTGGGAACATCTGAAAAGGCAAGTTCTTTTTCTTTCATTATGAATTGCGGTTTATGTGAGGACTCTGATAACTATCTGCAAATGTAGCCATTCTTATTCTTAATTAGGCGTGAGATGTTTATAAAAAAATCTATTATTGCTCTTTTATCAAAAATGTTTATTGTAATCTTGGAAAGAAAAGCTAACTTGCTCAAATAAAAGTAGTTTGAGTGGCTAATGGAATTTGAGGTAATGACTTAGCAACTGTACTCATTTCTGCGCTCTGCTTTGCATTGCTTTCAAAATAACTCTTTTGTTCACTGCAAAAGTACAAAAATAGTGCTGACGAGAAAAAAGAAAGATAGTATTTTTTCGCCAGCACTTATTGTAGGCTCATCTATTAAAATAGAAGCTTGTGCATTTGGGTTTATAGTAATCATTATTCTTTGTCTGCAAATTTCTTGCGGTTTGCAAGTTTGGTTACTGTTTTGGCAATCCTGTCAACTCTGGTCTGCTCCCCCTTTGCCGAATATATCCACCTGATGTATTTGTATTGTTCGCTTTCAATGAGCGAATTAAAAAACTGCAAAGCTACGATGTCATCTTGTAAACACAACAAAAATTCTTTCGGGATTTCTATTGGTTCATTGTCTGGATATAAAACAATGTGGACATAATCTCCTGCCTGTTTCTGTATCTTTTTGCGGATTTCAGCATTGACAGCCAGAAACAGAACCCCCTTTCCAGATGGCATTACATCCCCAGATGGCATTAAACGGTAACCTTTAATTTGATAACTGTCAATTGTTCCTCGTACTTTCACCCAATTGAACGGGGCATTGGGGTCTGGCCTAATTTCAGGAATAATCGTATATGTCCAACCGTACTTGCCGGGCAATTTCTCAAGTAAATATTCTTTATCGACTAATTTTTCATCCATGTTTTTAAAACATATATATAGTAAGCAAAGGTACAAAAAGCTGAGGTAAATTACTCATTTACTTCAACTTTTTGTTTAATAGACAATGAAATAGAGTTATGATTTTATTCCTTGCCTCTCCTGTTGTTCTTGTAGTTTAATCTCAGTGAAGAGCAGAAACTGCAAATGTAGCCATTCTTATATAGGCGTGAGACGTTTATAAAAAAATCTATTATTGCTCTTTTATCAAAATGTTATGTTTATATTCGCAAAAAAACAGAAACTGATTATTAAGGAAAGATATTATGCTTGCATATACATACATCGAACATGGAAGATTCGGTCTGTTGGACAAGCCAAAGCCCGAATTGAAGGACTCTCGCGACGCTATTGTCCGCGTGACACTTGGTAGCATCTGTACCAGTGATTTGCATATCAAACATGGCAGTGTGCCGCGTGCTGTTCCGGGAATAACGGTAGGGCATGAAATGGTGGGCGTTGTTGAACAGGTTGGGAGTCGTGTTACTTCGGTCAAACCAGGCGACAGGGTTACCGTCAATGTTGAGACTTTTTGCGGTGAGTGCTTTTTCTGCCAACACGGATATGTGAATAACTGTACGGATGTGAATGGTGGTTGGGCATTAGGATGCCGTATTGACGGCGGCCAGGCGGAGTATGTCAGGGTTCCTTATGCCGACCGGGGATTGAACCGCATTCCCAATTCGGTGAGTGATGAGCAGGCGCTTTTTGTAGGCGATGTGCTGGCTACGGGATTTTGGGCGGCACGCATTTCGGAGATTTCCGGGGAGGATACGGTTCTTGTCATAGGAGCAGGTCCTACGGGGATATGTACTTTGCTTTGCGTGATGCTGAAGAAACCGAAGCGTATCATTGTTTGTGAAAAGTCCTCTGAAAGAATTCGGTTTATCCGTGAACATTATCCTGATGTATTGGTGACGGAGCCGGAAGAGTGTAAGGAGTTTGTACTTCGTAACAGCGATCACGGAGGCGCTGATGTCGTGTTGGAAGTGGCAGGAGCCGGAGACACTTTCCGCCTGGCGTGGGAATGTGCCCGTCCCAATGCGGTGGTTACGGTTGTGGCGCTTTATGATAAGCCTCAAATACTTCCTTTGCCCGATATGTATGGTAAGAATCTGACTTTCAAGACCGGTGGAGTGGACGGATGCGATTGTGCCGAGATTCTCCGTTTGATAGAGGCGGGAAAGATTGATACCACGCCGCTTATCACACACCGTTTTCCCCTGACAAAAATCGAAGAAGCATACCGCGTATTCGAAAACAGGCTGGACGGGGTGATTAAAGTGGCGATAGCGGGAAAATAAAAACAAGCTTCAGGCTTTATTTTCCTGTTTTATTTTCCGGCAGCTGGTGTGCGAAGTTGCCAGAAAGCTACGGCAGCAGCGGCAGCCACATTAAGCGAGTCGACGCCGTGCGACATGGGGATGCGGACTACGTAGTCGCTCCCGGCAATGGTTTCGCGTGACAGTCCGTCTCCTTCGGTACCCATTATGATAGCCAGTTTAGGTTCGGCGGTCAAGGCAGGATTGTCGATAGGTATGGAGTTGTCGGTAAGCGCCATAGCTGCCGTGCGGAAACCTAAGTCGTTCAGTCTGCCGATAGGAGCGTCCAGCCAAGTCCATGGTACGAGGAATACCGACCCCATGGATACCCTGACCGCACGCCGGTTGAGCGGGTCGCAAGAGGTGGGGGTGAGCAGCACGGCATCTATGCCGAGAGCGGCAGCCGAACGGAAGATTGCTCCTATGTTGGTTGTATCGACCACGCCGTCTATCACTACGATACGCCGGGCTTCCCGGCATACTTCCTCAAGGCTGAGTGGCGTGGGGCGACGCATGGCGCAAAGGACGCCGCGGGTCAGGGTATATCCGGTAAGCGTGGCAAGCAACTCTCTTGTTCCTGTATAGACCGGAATGTCTCCGCTGCGCCTAATGATAGTTGCGGCATCACCCGTAATGTGTTTCTGTTCGCATAGGAGTGCCAGCGGTTTATATCCTGCATCAATGGCAACGGAAATGACTTTGGGACTTTCCGCAATGAAGATGCCTTTGGTAGGTTCGATGCGATTACGTAGCTGAGCTTCGGTAAGCGTGCTGAAAATTTCCACTCCGGGGTGGGATAGGGATGATATTTCGATGATGGGCATGTGGCTGTTTCTTTTTTGTTATTGTTTTTGATGCGTTTTCGTGAATCGGGATTAAAATCAAACAATGAAAAAGAATTACTCTTCATTGGAGTCCATAACCTTATCTGCCAGTGGAACCAGCTCAAATTCAAGAATGCTTGCCGGTATCTCGCATTCTTTAAATAAGTAGTTCAAGATATTGCGTTTAGTGTTTGTACTGCAAGAAGTATGAACGTAACAATGTTCTGCCACTTTGCTTCTTCCTTTGGCCTCGGAAGCATGTATCCAGTAATTCTTACCGGCTACATAGGTCATTGTAGAAGGACTTTCATTGTATATGAGTTTGCAGACTTGTACCAGCATTTCCACCCAGTTTGAGACTGCATGCCGTTCGTTTCTGTAGCGATAACCGATGATTTGCCGCCAACTCAGTTCATATTCGTCGTCGTCAAATGAAACCAACTCATATTCCTTTTCCAGTGGAACATATTCCGTCTTTATCATCGGCCATAGCCGGAGGAAGTTTTCAAGAAGAATCTGTTGTCTTTCTTTAATCTCGTCAATAGTCCATTTAGAACATTGTTTTAGATAGTTTGACAAACAGAAAGCCGAGTTTTTAAAACCGTTAATCTTGTTTCCTTTGCGGTCTGTGTATCCGTCCTTTTTCTCCTGAAACGAGTGGTTGCTGTATGACGTATTGAATCCGGTAAGGGTTAGGTTGGCAAAAGTGTGGAGATAGGTGTCATATATCTGCTGCCAGTTTTCTCCCAGTTCTTCTTTCCACTGAGGTGTTAGTGTCTGAGGCATGATGTGTTCTATGGTGAATATGCCGTCCTTCATTTTTTTTACGATTGTATCATTTGCCTCCGGACTGTTTTCATTTTCCATACGTTCGAACAGGAAGAACTTATAGTTGCTTGGAATACGATAAATCTGTCTGGTTGGAAAGGCTGATTTAACATCGTTGTCGTTTGGAAATGATACGGTTCCTTGTTTTCTGAGCAAAATGAATTTGAGGACCTGAGAGTACGGTAGAAGTAACTCGGCATCTCTTTCCTTATGGCGTTTGTATATCTTCAAAATATCATTATGGAGAGTAGCAAACATCTTTTGAAGCGCATTTGCAGGGTAGTTGCAGATAATCCGGCGGGCCCAGTAGTTTTCGATTGTGTCCAATACTTCATACCGTTCGGTTTCGTTCAGGTTATTCGTTGACGCATAGTCAAAGAACGACAACAGGTAGGGCAGGTGTACAAGAGATTCTATGGTTGCAATCTGTTTCAGCTTGCGGTTGAGACGGGCATGGCTGGTTTCGCCTTTGAGTATCTGCCGATAGTATTTGGCAAACTTCAACATATCTTCAAGGAGGACTTGACGGTCGATGTGAGACTTCATATCGTATGATTTGAAGTCAAAATATAAGTCCTCAATATTGCTGATCGTGCCTTTCTTTAGTGTCAGATAATCACGGATAAACATTGTCGGCTCTCCATCTGTCAGTTTTTCTATTTTGCTCCAGTAGGCATGGTAGTAGTCTTCCTGCTTCTTGGAAGAAAGTGACATGAGCAGGTAGTTGCGTACCTTATCTGCCTCTTCAAGGTCTTTGCCGCACGAGTTTAGAGATTCAAAAATCAACTGTGGATTATCTTTCGCTTCCAAACGAATATCAATCACTTCCAGTTTCTCGATGGCTTTAATAAGCTCCTCAAAAGTGAGGTTGCTTATCTGAATTAATTGGTAAAAAAGTTCGTAGTTTGTAGTAATGCCTGTATTCTTGATGAAATCATCTGAATTGTTGGTAAACAGTGCATCATATGCTTCAATGTCTCCTTCAATCGGGCGCAGTTTTATCTGTCTGTCAATTCTTTTTCTTATGGCATAGAGATAGTTTTTCCTTACTTCCTCAATATCTTCATTGCCAGGTTGCATATCGCCATTGGCAACTGCATTGAAAGCGGCCAGAATCAGGAGCGATAAAGTTGTGATACGCTGCTGACCATCGATAATCAGCAAATCGTCTTCAACCTCGCTGGCTTTTGTTGCAACAATACTTCCGAAAAAATGGCTTTGCAATTCTTCTTTATGAATTTTTATCAGATCTTCAAATAAACGTACACAATGCTTTTTCTGCCATGCATACTTACGCTGGTAGAGGGGTATAATAAACTGTGTCTTTGCACCGTAGAAATAGTCACTGATATTTACCGAACCTTTCATTTTTTGCTTTTAGTTTAACAGACTTCAATTGTTAAGTTTGACTCATAGCTGTGCAAGAATATGCGCAATCTATGGTTACTCTCATAACCGAGTTCGATATAAAAACGGGGTTAGACCCGAAGAATATCGTTTCTCTTGTGCTTTATACTCTAACATAACATAATATGGTGTTAGAGTGATAAGCTTTTCATTGATAATAAATAAGATAGCAATAAAATGTTAAGTTTATAGTGCCGGATTGTAACATTTAAACGTTTACTGCTATGTTATCAGCGGCTAAAGTTACAGAGATTTATTGTATGACGGATGATTTTGCAGGGAATTTATGTTGCACAGGAAAAAATATATGGTTGGGAATAAAATACTGCAATATGTTCAAATTGTATGTAAGTATCCGATAAAGTACATATTGTACAGTTAGGGAATCCTCAGTTGCTTTGCAATCAAAAAAACATGAAACTTCTTCATGCTGAAAACGGAGGTGTGGTACTCTATGTAAACGTTTGGAAAAGAGTATGCTCCACTTGTCATCCTATAACAGCAAAACCAGGTATTATGCATTGGGGTGGAGGAATTTGGTAATGATGGTAGAAGGTATAAGTGATAATCTTACCGATGCAGATAGAATGGGAAAATATATCTTATAGCTGGTAATCATGATATTAAGAATCTCAGGCAGAATTATACGAAGCACTTTGAACAGATAACGATGCAGATGCATATTGAAGTAGATAAACAGAAAATTTATCTGAACCATTGTCCCTTCCTTTGTTATGGAGGAGCTTACTGTGGTACATGGTAGCTTTTCGGACATGTACATACCAGCAGGCATAACACCGGAAAGGATGTTCCGCGATGGAAAATGCTTTTCCCGAAAAACTTTATGAGGAAAATAGCGAAATTGGACATATAACAAATACAAAATATAGGATTTATAATCAGTTACTATGAATCTGACGATAAGTTTTCATATAAAAATTAGTTTTATTCTCAGAAATTGCATAGTTTCGTATTTATAATCTTTATAATATTGAAGATTAATGCTTGGAAATATATGTAACTATCATTATAATAATACATAAATGCGGTTTATATGGTAGATTTCTATGAATACTCCACGCCTGAGCTTGTAAGGCTATTAGGTAACAGATTTAAAGAATATAGAATTCGTTGCAATCTTACTTAGAAAGATTTTTCTGAGCAATCCGGTATTGGACTTACAACCATCCACAAATTCGAGAATGGTACAGCAGGTAATATTTCGTTGTCAACATTTATTGTGTTGTTGAAAGTGGTCGGGCAGATTAACACTATAGACAATCTTCTTCCGGAGTTGCCCGAATCTCCTTACCTGATGCGTAGGGATGATAAAAAAGTACAGCGTGTCAGAAATTCTAAATAGGATAAATTATGGTACAGTCGTTAAAAGTAATCCTTTGGGGTGAGGAAATTGGTAGATTGACATGGAATACCAGACGTAGGTTATCTTGTTTTATCTATAATCCGGCTTTCTTGAAGAAAGGCCTTAACATTTCTCCATTAGCGGCACCGGTTGATGGAGCAAGAGGACTTACACCTGTATGGGGAGAAGAGGCTAAGATTTATCAAAAAAATCCAGATGAATTTTATATACCGTCAGACGTGACAGTGGTTGGAGTGGAAAATGGTGAGAACTTCTGTCGTATACGGAGTCAGAAATATCTGTTTGGAGATAATAAAGTTTTGTTTGTTTCCAGATATCCCCAGTCGGCAGATTTAAGGGAATGGCTTATCAAAATTCCTAATAGATATATACATTTGGGAGATTTTGATCTGGCAGGTATATGTATATATCAATCAGAGTTTTATAAATTTTTGGGCGACAGAGCGAGTTTTCTTATTCCCGAAGATATTGAAGAAAGGTTGAAATCTGGGAATACGGGACTGTATGACACTCAATATCTTAGATATAAAAATCTGAAGATTATAGATTCACGTTTGAATGGGTTGGTTGGGATGATTCATCACTATGGTAGGGTGTATGAACAGGAAGGATACATTGAAAAATGTGCATACTAAATAGGGACATTCAGTAAATAGTAGTAAAAGAAAGCGTTTTTACAAAACTATACCTAATACTGCCCCCGTATTTTCTCCTCTAAAATTCTTCATTGTTTCACGTTTTAAATTCGCGCAAACTAAGAATAACTTTCAGAGAGTAAAAATACGGGGGGGGGGCTGAGTACTTACTTTGTATTAGCTTAAATTCTTTAATCTATTGATTGAATTCCGAAAGATTGTCAATCATCTTTTTTAGATTCTTCTCGTTTTCTTCTTTAGATATAGAAGAGTCATTCACGAAGTGCGAACAAGGAAAACGAGGACATCCTCCACAATTATTTCTTTTTTGATCTTTGCAACATTTCCAAATAGGACATATGTCATCACCTGTGTATTGTAGCCAGAACACTTTTCCTTTTATTTTCTTACATCCCTTGCATTCGTTTGGAAAGGATAGGCAATCAATACATTTTGCACCGCAAGGTGATGGGTTGTAATAATCATCTTTCCAATACCACCATTTGCTCTTTTCCTTATTCGGATTGTCGGAATCAATGTAATAGGTCAAGGCTCGATAAACATAGAGTTGGCATCGGTCAACAGTACAACCTTTCATTTCATATTCTTGCTTGTACAAATCATTGGCACTTTTACCTTTGAGAGAATCCAAAGATGTATAACCCATTGATAACAAGTCTTGCTCAGTCTGCTGTTCAATGTTTGGAAGATGCAAAAAGGGATGAGAAGTGAAATTTATGTTTTGTCTCTTTTTCGCCTTCTCTTTGGGATAAGGCAGTATCATTTCAAGTTGTCTGACAATCTTTATCAAGAAGTCCTTATGTTCCACGTCTAGAATGTAATGGGGCTTTGCGCTTTCATAGGGTATTCCAGTTTCTGCTTCTGTCATCTGGTTGGCTATTCCTGATAGCATTTTAACGTATGCTGTATTGTCGCAAACTAAAATAACAGCTTTTCGTTTACATATACCATATAGTCCCCAAACATCTTTCGAAAACGGATATGCCCCAGTTCTTGTAGTTGATAGCATATAAACTCTACAAATTCAATATTGCTTGCCATAATATAGATTTTCTTTTGCAGCTTGTATTAAACTAAAAATAAGGATCTCTTATTATAATATTCTGAGAAGTTCTTGATGGATATTTCCGTTTGTTCCGATTACTTGGTTTCCTTGTCTGGGATTAAGCTTATTCCCAATCCAGTCAGTTACCTTTCCTCCTGCCTCTTCTACCAAAAGTATGCCTGCAGCATAGTCCCAAGGGTTCAGATACACTTCAAAATATCCATCTTGCCGGCCACATGCTGTATATGCCAGTTCCAGTGCCGCAGACCCCAATCTTCGGATGTCTTGTGAGTTTTCGTAGACCTTGAGAAACCTAGTAAAGTTTTCTTTAGCCAGTTCTCTTTTAGCAGTTCCGATACCGATGATAGTTTCCGACAGTTTTTTGGCAGAGGAAACATGGATAGGCTTGCCATTCAAGAAACTACCTTCTCCTTTGACTGCAGAGAAAACCTCATCATGGTATGGGGCATAGACAATGCCTAATACAATTTCATTTTGTTGGCAAAGCGCCAATGATACTACGCTGTGGTGATAGTCGTGTATGAGATTGGTTGTTCCATCCACGGGGTCTAGAATCCAATAACTATCTGTGTTCATCTGTTGCAAGCCGGTTTCTTCTCCGAGAAATTGGATTTCTGGGTATAGTTTATATAATTCTTCTTTGAGGAAGTTCTGTACGGCTACATCCACTTGCGTGACATAATCGGCAACTCCTTTTTCTTTTACATGGGCTGCCATTTCCCGGTTTGTGATGATTTCTTTGGTTTCTTTAACCAAATAGATTATTCGTTGTAAATCCATGATTTTCTATATTAATGTTTTGCATAGAGTTTCCTCTTAGATTTAATGTAAAGTTACTTGTTTATTTAATATTTTATCACATGATGCGAATCAAAAATATCATTTGAGGAATTTTATTTTTGATTTCATTATGATTGTCGTCTTATTTTATACCCCATTTTATTATCTTGTATATATGAATGATACATATGCCCTTCAGTTATTATTTCTAGAATAAAGTGATGTGTTTATAATACTTGTTTTAGATATATGGGAGAGAAAACTAGGATATGTCTAAGTATTCTTGTGGAAAAGTCACGCCTTGTTATCAGAAGGATATTGGAGAATATATTTAAAAAATATTGTCTAGGAATAAGAGTTTACAAGAAAAAATATATGAAATACAAATACATTCTTCGATGTGCTAAATATATCTATGGTTTTTAGAATGAGAAGTTCTGTATTTTACGATGCAGCATACATAGCTGCCTGAATGATAGATTATTGCAATTTAATCGGTAGAAAAGTTGTTTTTGAGCCTCCTAGACTTATTTTTAAGGCTGTATTACACTCTTTTCCCAATGAATCAGAACTATGAGGAAGTATTGCATCCTCAATGAAGTTCACCTGTTTCCTATCGGTTACAAAGGTACAAAATTTAGGGATGTTTTCGCCGATAATGTCAACTAAATGCAAGATATTTTCACGGATATTGTATGCTGACCAAAAGAGAAATATTCAGTTGAAGCTTTTTTTTTCTTTTCTTCCCCTCTGTTTGACTTGACTTTATTGCCCGTGTATATAATAACGGCCATTAAAGTCAAGTTGAGAGGTAGAGTCAAGTCTTTTTCTTTTGGCGAGCAAAATAGTTCTTTGATATGATGAGTGTGTGATGAACAATTTGCATTGTTTGTAACGAATAACATATTGTTTGTTGATAGGTGTATATGGCGCTTACAAACAACATTATAGCATTTAGTTTTTGGAAGTATTTGCTCAAAATAGATTATGTATATGGCTAGTTATGCCAAGACGTGCATTTTTCTATGTGTAATACATCATTAAATAAATAAAAAGTATTACTTTTGCATACTATATGATAGGTTGATTATAGCAAAGTCATCAACATAGTTGCTTTGCACCTTAAATTGATGTAGTAATGGCAAAGAATACAATGGGAACCAAACTTCCCCGAAAATTGGAGCAGAAGATGCAGATTGTAGGTGAGCAGATTAAGTTGGCTCGCTTGCGTCGGAATCTGAGTGTGGCTCAGGTTGCTGAACGTGCCACCTGTTCACCTCTTACTGTGTCCCGAATAGAAAAAGGGATTCCTACTGTTGCAATAGGGATCTATCTACGTGTTTTGTACGCATTGCAACTTGACGATGATATTCTATTGCTTGCCAAAGAAGATAAAATGGGAAAAGCTTTGCAAGATTTGAGTTTGAAAACAAGAGAACGTGCATCAAAGAAAGAATAATCTATGAAAAAGTTGTATGTATATGCCGATTTCGATTGGCTCAAAGAAATGGAACTCATTGGCGAACTAGGCTATGAGTCTCTTCGTGGTGCGGACAGCTATAGTTTTACGTTCAATAATGAATGGTTAAGGCAGCACAGCGATCTGTTTTTGAGTGACGACCTAAATAATTACCCGGGACAACAATATACACAACCGGACAAGGATATATTCGGATGTTTTTCCGATGCTTTGCCGGATCGTTGGGGACGTACTTTGTTGTTGCGTCGTGAGCAAATTGCAGCGGCGGAAGAAAAACGACCAGTACGGAGATTATCATCTTTCGATTTCTTAACTGGTATCGATGATTTCTCCCGAATGGGTGGATTCCGTTTTAAGGAAACCCCTGATAGTGAATTTATAAATGTAAGTGAATCGTTGAAAATCCCACCTCTGACAGATATTCGGGAGTTGATTGCAGCCAGTGCTGAGATTGAGAAAAGCGAAGAAAACAATATGCTCCCCGATAAGAAATGGATTGCACAACTTGTGCAACCTGGGACATCATTAGGAGGTGCAAGACCTAAAGCCAATGTGATTGATACAGATAAAACCCTTTACATGGCAAAGTTCCCGTCTCGCAAGGATGACTATGATGTAGGACTTTGGGAGCATTTCAGTCATTTGCTTGCCACAAAAGCAGGGATAAACGCTGCAAAAACAAAAGTGTTGGCAACTGGAGAAAAATATCATACATTGCTGTCACAACGTTTCGATAGAACCCAAGAAGGAAAACGTATTCATTTTGCGTCAGCAATGACCTTATTGGGGTTAAGTGATGGAGATAATGCCACTACAGAACATGGTTATTTAGATATTGTTGATTTCATTATTCAGAACTGTACCGATGTGGAGCGAAACCTGCAGGAACTTTATCGTCGTGTGGCTTTCAATATCTGCATTGGTAATACTGATGATCATTTTCGCAATCATGGTTTTCTTTTGACCGCAAAAGGGTGGACTTTGTCTCCTGCATACGATATGAACCCCACTCTGAATGAATATCAAAGTCTGCTCATCTCCGCTGATTCCAACAACGCGAATTTGAATGTTTTGCTTGATGCTTGTGAGGATTATATGCTCAATAGGAAAACAGCAGAGAAGATTGTCTCGGAGGTAATTGAAGCTGTAAAGGGATGGCGTGAAATTGCTGTTCGTCAAGGCATATCCAAAAGGGAAATCGATATGTTCTCAGGAGTGCTGGATGAAAGATGCAAGCAATATGTTAGTATTTAATATCTTAGCTCAATCAGAATAAGGAGGAAATAACCATGAGTGGCGGATATTTTGATAGGGGTACATACGCAATGCGCGAGATTGCCAATACTATTGAGCGCGATATTGCGAGGGCATTGAAACATAAACCTGAGAAAATTCAAGAGGATTATTGGACTATTTACGAGAAAGATTGTTTTGGCTCATACCATAGTTATAAGGATTTCATGAGTTTTGGGAGCTATGAAGACGCAGAATCTTTTCTTCTGAGAGATAAAACCATTGTCAAGGCAAAGCAAAAATACGCAAACCGACGATTCTTTGATGATGGCGTAGTATACCAATCAATAAAGCGATATATGTCCGACACTCCTGACGGAGAACAGATTCCGGTATTATACTCAATCCATCATTGTTATTATGATCATTATCCATATGAAGCTGATGTGTTGGAACTTTCAGATGAGACGATAGATGCCATGAAGGAGACATATCGGCAAATTCGTATAGCAGAGATATATGCTGAACGAGTAGACTGGATGATGAGTGGCGATGATAGCGAAGAATGTTTCCGTGAACGCATCAAAGAAGACTTGGCAGAGTTTGAAAAGGAATATGCTACTAAAGACTGGACTTATCTCGATGAAGATTAGCATAAACAAATTATATAGAAACTATTCGGACTCACCGGCTATTATAAAATATATTTGCACAAGAAAAATAGAAACACAAGATTGAAGGTAAAATGAAATATAAAAAAAGCCCCTTGGATTGCTTTTTACAGCAACGAATAAGCGATAACGCAAAAGAGTTAAAGAATACGCTCAATGAGACATTGCAAGAGGAACAAGATTGTCTAGAGCTAATACATGGATGCATTATGCATTGTAAGCAGAATATTGCTAATTGTGAAGAACGAATCAATAAGTGTAGTTTGGCTGCGAGGTCTATTTATGAAACGAAGAAATTAGCATTCAAAGACAATCTGACTATATGGAATATGCTGGGTCATATTCAAATGGCAAGTATTGAAATGAAGGAATGTTTAAAGCGATTGTCAGTTAATGATATTGATGAATGGGAGCAACGTGATGTTATTAAATCAGCATATACAGCAATATATGAAACTTCAAAAAATTGGTTGATACTACTGGGAGCGTCATTAAATTTATTCAACACTATTTTCCAAACTACGGCTATGCTACATTTGCTGCAGCCAAAAAGGAACTTACCAAATTTAGAGAACAAAATACTGCTGAATTGACGCGAGTTAGGAATAGTGTGGATGCTCATAGGGATTTGGAAGTAAGTACGCAAATAGATACTATAGAAGGATTGCATTTGTCAGAGGCTGTACAGCTAATTATTGACTATGGGAATATTGTTAATAAGCTTGGAGAAGTAACAAGTCCAATCAAAGAATTAGGTATAAATAGATTACAAACATGCTTTAAATACTAATGTTTAATGGGCGATATTTGATGTGATATGAAGATTTAATTATCAAACATACTTAACCTTAGATGTATATTTCCTTTCTTCAATGCAAGAGTTACCGAATATTTATATATCTTTGTAGCCAAAAAATGACAATTCCGCACAAGGAAAGTCTCTGCTTTAGAAGTATAGGGATCAACGAATGATATTCTTGCGTCTGATATCGAAAGATGTTGGTAAATATTAAGATTCTTAAAAATATTGGCAGATACTATGTTGTGTAAGTATTACAATTGTATAACAAAAATCAAGGCAAGGATTAAGAAATACAATATCCTTAGTCAGAGAATAAATTAGAAATAAATATAAAATATGTTCAAAGTTTCATGGGATAGGGAAACTGGAGGTGTAAAACTTAGTGCTCTGGCTGGGAAAGATACGATAAATATTTCTCCCCGTCCAGTGTTCTATGAAGAATTAAATCTTCTTGGACTTAATACTTTGGGATGGCAATATCCTGAGTGTAAAGAACCATTATTGTGGGCATGCAATAAAGAATATTACTATTGTGGAGATTTAGTCTTTGAAGCCAAGAATGCAAATATATATGACAAAGCAACAATCGTATTTCAACCAGGGAAAGAGGAACTAAAACTCAAACCTGTTGATATGAAGAAAATGCTTGAACGGACAAAAGAGCAAATGTTTCTTTGTGAAAGTGAAGCGATTGAATTTATTCGTGATATATATGATACATATAGTGGTGCGAATCGAATGACCGAAAAACATGCAGCCAATAGAATTGACTTCGAATCACTTGTGGAAAGACAAGAGAAAAAGACTAAACAGAAGATGGCTATCGTGAGGGAGGATTGTGAGAGTTTTGACATTATGCCTCTAAGTGAAGCAGAAAAACAGGGTAAGAAGGTCTTAAAGGCAACGAAAATTGATTATTTCCTTGCTTCATTCTCTGGCGGTAAAGATAGTCAGGTTGTACTAGACCTTTGCACTCGTGCTCTTCCTCCAGACTCTTTTCAGGTAATATACTCAGATACTGGATATGAACTACCCAGTTCTATCGCATTATACGATGAGGTGCAAGAATACTATCACAAGCAGTTTCCAACATTGAAGTTTAGTACGGCTAAGAATCACGAATCCGTACTGAACTATTGGGATAAGATAGGAAGTCCAAGTGATAAACATAGATGGTGCTGCGCTGTTATGAAAACAGCACCTCTTTATAGAATGCTTAAACTACCAAACTCTAACAAACAAGCGAAAGTACTTGCTTTTGAAGGGGTGCGTTCTGAAGAAAGTGTTAAACGTTCTAGCTATGAACGTATTGGCAAGGGTGTTAAGCACTCATTTGTGACAAATGCAAGACCGATTCTAAAATGGAACACAACTGAAATTTTTTTATATCTATTTAGATATAATCTTACTATAAATGAAGCGTATCGAATGGGGAAGCCTCGTGTTGGTTGTATATTCTGTCCATTTTCATCTCCATGGGACGACATGGTTGTAAATAACAAGTTTAAGTCGAACTTGGATCCATTCCTTTCAAAAATTGTTTCAATGGCTAAAGACAGAAAAATTCCAAATATAGATGAATATGTGAAAGAACGTAAGTGGAGACTTAGAGCAAGTGGAAATTTCGTCTCGCAAAAGTCATCAGTTGAATTTATCAAGAACACTCCACATCTGGTTGCATCTATAAGTAATGCTAAGGTTGATATTGAAAAATGGCTTATCACTATAAGTGATTATACTATGATAAGAAAGGGCGATGTAGCTCAAGGTGAATTTAATTATAATAAAAAAATATACGCGTTTGAGATTAATTATAAAGACGATTTTAATTATACTTTTACTTTGTATAATGCGTCTGATATAATGTTAGTAAAAGCATTAAAGCGAGTATTATACAAAACGACATATTGTATAAGCTGTGAGGTGTGCGAAGTGGAATGTCCAACTGGTGCACTTTCTGTATATCCTGAAGTAAAAATTGATAAAGAAAAATGTACTCACTGTCACAATTGTCTTGATTTTCATGAACATGGTTGTATTGTGGCAGATTCATTAGTAAAAAGTATGGAAAATAAAACAAAATCTGGGAATATTTCCAAGTATGGAACTTTTGGTATAAGAGAAGAATGGTTAGCTGAATTTTTTGTGGATCCTCAAGTTACTTTCTGGATTGTAGGAAATAGTTCTTTAGGTAATAAACAAATACCAAGTTTTAAAGCTTGGTTAAAAGATGCAGAAATCATTGATTCAAAGAATACTCTTACTGAATTTGGGCAGTTCTGTGTCGAAAATATGGTTAATGATCCAGAGTTGATATGGTCTTTAATCTGGATTAATATTGTCTATAATTCAGAGTTGGTTGGATGGTTTGCTAATAATGTAACCGAGAATCACCCATTTGATCGTTCGCATTTATCTGAACTTGCATATGATTATTTCTCATCATCATTCTCAAAGAGTACTATTGATTACGCATTTCAAGCACTCATGCAAGTATTTAACTACTCTCCTTGTGGAGAGACTTTATGTCAGGGTGCTGCATATGATAAGAATCATCTTGTCAGGTATGAATATAAAGGTTTATCTGAGATAGCTTTAGCTTATTCATTATATAAATTCTCGGAAGCGAATGAAATTACATCTTTGAGGATAAAGGATTTTTATGAAAATGATTGCAAAAATGGTGTAGTCAAAGAATTTTGCCTATCTAAAGAAGCTTTTGAAAAAGGTCTAAGAACGCTCAATTCTGCTAAAGATAGAATATTAGTTGCAAATCTTAGTATGGGCTTGAATCATATAACTTTGCAGGAGGGCTTAACTCCAATGGATGTTCTAAAAAAACTATTTTAGCTATTATGAATCAGATTCTTATTTCTTTCTATAAAGATGCATTTAGTTCATTGCATTGTTCAGTATGCAATGGTAAAGTTAATATTGCCAAGCCTTTGTTAGTGCTTTCTGTATTAAAATTGATGGATGATTGTGTGCAAAATAATCGGTTTAGCATTCAAAGCATAAAGGAGAAGTATGAGGAACTACAGCAGCAATATGCCGCAACAACACCATATCAATACCCATTATATTTCCTAGAAAATGAAACCTTTTTTCACTTAAAATGGAAAGAAACAAGAATAAAGATACATACTCCATCTGCAAAGCTAATTCGTGAAAATGTAGAGTATGCATATCTAGATAATGCCCTTTGGGATTTGTTACAAGAGCAGCATATGAGAGAGGCTTTTCAAACAATAATAGTTAATAATTTCTTGAAATAGATTATGGCAAAAAAATATTCTGATGCGATACGGATACGAGAGACAAAGTCCGCATACAATATACAAACAGAAGAAAACAACGAATGGAAGAATTTCATTCCCAATGACCAGTTTAATGAAATTCTACAGAAAGTTATCGGCTCTGTTAGCAATAAAATTATTGACGAGCACCGTTCGTTCTGGTTAGAAGGCACTTATGGCACTGGAAAAAGCCACGCTATTGCTGTTATCAAACATCTTCTCTGTGATCCAATACAAGAAATAGACGATTATATAAAAATTGAGTATGCTGCTGATAAGTACTCAATTATTCGAGAGTCTTTATATGCTCTCAGAGAGAATATACGTTTGTTTCCTGTAACTATGTATGGACCGTGCTCCATTTCTAATCGAGACGACCTTTCGTTGCAGATTCAATTGCATATAACGCAGGCTTTACACAATGCTGGTATTAATGTAACAGTCCAGACGGATTTCGATAATTATATTTGCAATATTGAGAAAAATCCCATTATATGGGACACAATAATTAGCAATGATGTTGAATTACAATCGTACGCACCAGACCGCAAAAAGCTTATTAAAGAGTTAAGAGATAAAGATGCATCATCAGTTGTTCTTGCATTAGCAAAGAATGCTCTCAGAAATTCAGGTTTACATGTTAGACTTGAGCAGGAGAATTTATGTAAATGGTTTTTTGAGGTTCAAGATGAACTAGTAAGAAATACGGATTATAAGGGCATTTTTCTGATTTGGGATGAATTTACCGATGTTATGGATTTGGATATCGGTGCTTCATTACTGGTAAGCCTTCAGGAATTGACAGAAGCGACTATGCGCTCTAACAACAATTCGTATATTTGTCATATAGCCCATCCTTCTGCTTTAGATAAGTTAAAAGCAGATGAACGTACAAAAACTACTGGTAGATATCACTATATGCATTACAACATGGAGCCTGTATCTGCATTCAAAATTATGTCTCGTAAGTTTATGCATGAACAAGATAGTAGTAATCCTGCTTTTGCATTATATCATGAAATGACGGATAAATACTTCGCTCAAATGCGTGATGTATATGATAAATATGCACAGACTTCAAATAATCCAATGGAAACATTGGAGGATCTAAAATCTCTTTTCCCAGTTCATCCTGCTACAGCTAATATGGCTACATATTATGCGCGTGAAGTTGGCTCTTCTTCAAGAAGTGTATTTGAGTTCCTTGGTGATAATAAGGCGATTCGTCAATTTTTGGACAATGAGGATTTCTTTGCTCAGGGACAAATGATTACAGCAGATTATCTATGGGACTTCGTGTTGGATGAGTTTAATAAGAAAACCGTAAAATACGGAGTAGTGACAGAACGATTTAACTCATATAAACTTCATGTCGCAAACAAAGGCGAGGAGTATTTTGCCGTATTTAAGTCTATTTTGCTGCTTAATGCGTTTAATAATTTAGCCGCAAATGAAACTGTAACTCCAAGTGAAGAAAATATTCGTAATATGTATGTAGGTACTCCCATTGATAATAATATGGATTCTATTCTTGAATGGATAAATACTGAGGGTATCATACAGCGCTCACCACTTGGTATATATGAAATTCGTTTCTCGGCTCTAGATGCTAAAGAAATTGAGGATATTAAGAAGAAACTTCTTGATAAAGACTTTAAATTTACATCGCAGATTCTAAATTATGGCGATACAGCAAGGAAGGAGTTTGAAAAGAAATTGAAGTTGGTTAACCGACCACTTTCTTTTGATTTCTATTCAGAGGATAATAATGAATATTCTATATTGCACAATATTGAAATCAAGTATAAAAAGGCAGAATCATACGAGGTTTATCTTGCTCTTTTGATGGCCCGTACGAATTCAGAACTTGCAACAATAAAAGACATTGCGGCAAAAGCTATGGATGATGAAAGATTTCAAAATGTTGCATTCGTTGTTTTCGATACAATTTTAGAACCGCTAGAATTTGACCGTTTTATAGAATATCAAGCTAATGCTGAATGCTCAGGAGTTCATGGATATGCTGAGCAAACAAAATCGCATACCGACAATGCTAAAGCTATTATCAATGATTGGATAAAAGATGTATTTTCCGGTACATGTACAATATATCTCAAGGGACAAAGTTCTGTGATTTCATCACGTGCACTACCAAGTGTCATCAATAGTTGTATAGCACCTACCATTTTTTCCTCAGGACCAGAATCATTGGAAATACTTCGTGTCAAAGCCCCATCTACATGCTGGGTAAAGCAGTTCTCAAATAAATCAGCAGACACTGTTCTATCATTCAATACTAAAGATGAAATAATGTCACGCTGTGTCGGTCCGGCTAAACATATTCAATTATTACTACAAGATAGCGTTGATGATAATTTGCAATTTAAATCAGGAGTTGATATAAAGCATCCTCTATATATCATATCGAAGTTCATAAAATCAAAAATTGACTATACAGACAAACAGAATGTTTTCAATTTTGCTGATAAATTTAAGGAATTAACGATGCCACCTTATGGATTGTTTAAGTCTCATGCTGGCTATGGTATGTTAGCTTTTGCTTTGCGCCCTTATGTAGACAAGGTTTTTGACACAACCGGAAAGCCTATTAATGCACAGAGAATGCAAGAACTTATCGATGATACTTTTAAAATATGGGATGGCGCCTTGAGTAACACTCATAAAGTAGATGTTAAATTCGAAACAAAGGAAGAAGGGGCAATAGCTAAAGGACTAATCTCAATGTTTCAACTTGGAAAACTGAAGGATTATAAGGACGTTACAAGTTTGACGGATGCAAGATGGGCTCTTCGTAATGGGTTTTGTCCTCAGGTTGGATATCCTCTATGGTCAATTAAGTATTGTGATAAATTGCAAACGCTTAATTGCAAGGATAAGATTGCGAAGCTTACAGACAACATCATCACAATCTACACTGAAGTCGGTAGTAAGAATCCTGCTCTTATGGTAGAAACCGACAGCCTAATAACAGAAGTTAAGTTTGAGTATATGCCTCTGCTCAATTATGACACTGAGAACAATTTTGAGAAAGGTTTCCGTAAATATCTGATGGCTGACCCAATTGTAAATTTGCAGGAGGATGACTATGATTCTGCATTGACATATATCCGCCAGCACATGGAATCTGGAGTTGGGTTATGGACGGAAGATGCAGTTATTCTGCAGTTGAAGAACTGGAAATTGAGTCTTAATTCCACGCCTTCAATACCAAACTCAGATACGGATATTGAGGTGCCTACAACAAGAGTTGCAGAGTCTCCGATTACTACTGATGCTAATAAGCACATCAAAGCAAAAGCACGTATCCAATCGATTGTAACTATTGATGAAGCAAAGCAATTGTTGGAAGCATTATGTGATTTGGGATATGACAAGATTCTTGATATCATATTAAAATAAAAGCGTATGTTTAAAACCTTTACTAATTTTGAGGAGCTACTTTGGAGTGTACATGCTGATCGCGACATTGAGGGTGATGGTGCAAGTACGGCAAATAGATTCCCTGTAAGGTTTGTCTTATTTGACAATTTCCGCGACTGCTGCATGTTCGTGGAGGATATTTCGCATCTGCCTAACATTAATATTCAGCGCATAGAAGATTGGATGGATGAAGAGTATCCGGATATATTTATGCCTCATGATAGGTTGGCAAAGAAGATATTACAGTTAATTAGATCAACTCCTTCAGAGTATAGAATTATTATGCCTTTTTCAGAAATGGCACGATTCTATGACAACAAAGGTAAATTAGAATTTGATGCATTGATTTCAACTGTAAAAGGTTTTGATACAGAGAAAGAAGGTTTTAGACATAAACAGAGAATATATATTCCCATAGTAGGCCAAGAAGGAAAAATGCAGCATTTTCGTGATGATAGTCAGTCGTTTATTTGGTATTATCACAATTCTGATAGACAACTGGATTATCGTCTGATTATGACCAATGGTACTACTTATGATGTCAAAGGCTTAGATACGAGGTATAACATTGCCAAAACTCTTACAGAGTGGTTAGGTTACTGGAAATATCCTGAATTAAAACAGAATATTATATGCATATCAAAGTCTATATACTCGCATAGAGGCTATGCAGAACCTGATAATGCGTTTGAATTCTGTAAATGTGAAAATGCGTATCAGTTTCTGACAAATGGGTTGAGACTTGATGTTGACTGTATTCCTTATAATGCAGATGAAGATGTATATTGGAATATACTTGCTTCAAAAGTAAATATAGTCAATTTCAGATTTGAGAAGTTCTTCAACGAACAGTTTGGTATCTTCAATCTTGCAGATTATAAGATATTTTTTGAGATATGGTTCAAGAACAAAGAACCATTTATGCGTTGGCTTCTATTAAAATACTATGTGCAGAAATTCTGTGACAAAGGATATATTTGCCGTGTCTTGCAACAACTTGATGGATATAGTGATGCTGCGTTTGCTAAAGCGTTAGCTCTGACTATATTTAGCTTAGATGATCAAGAATCGTATCTTGAAGAGCGAAACGAAGGCCTTAAACAAGGAGCTAAAAATGGTATGGAGCTTACACCTGACGTTCAGGCTTATCTTATCGAAAAGATAAGAAATGTTGAAACAAGGATGGGGGTATTATCTGCAATTAAGTATGTATCATGCTTGTCTTATGCGGAAAAAGCACTGGTAATAGAATGGTATCGAGACGGAAAGTTTGCTAAAGAAGATCTTAGGAATATTTATCCGGATTTGTATTATTACATAGGTAGAACTGTTGCTTCTGTCGAGGATACATGGGTACTTGATTACATGGATAAATATAAGGAGGCTAAAATTAGAAATACATACACTGATGAAGTCCGTAACTACATTTTAACCAAAAATCAAAACTATGTTGAACATTTCAAGTGGTCAAATAAGTTCTCTACAACAAGAACTTTATTAAGTACTCGTTCCGATATACAATACTATCTATGGATAGATGGTCTTGGTGTAGATTGGATTCCGTTTATCTGTCAAATAGTTAAAGAGCATGAATCAGAAGGATATTATGTAAACGAGGTGTATGTAGCAACTGCCAAAGTACCGACAAGAACTGATATTAACAAAGCAGATATTCAGTTATTATCAGGAGGACTGTTTGAGAAAATTGGCGATTTGGATGAGATAGCTCACTCATGCAGAACTTATCCGAAGTTTATTATTGATGATCTTGATAATATCAGGAATTCTGTACATAAGTTTTTGGTAGAACATCCGGGCGTGAAAATAGCCATAGTATCTGACCATGGGATTTCATATTTGTCACAACTTTTGCCTGGACATAATCTGAAAGGATATAAATCAGATCATTATGGTCGTATAGCAGAGACAACTAAGCAAAGTAAAACATCTATTGTATCTGATGATAAATATGACATAGTTCAGATGCCAGACAGTAAGACGATTAGTCTTTGTGCACTTAAACACGAGTCGTTAATGGCAAAAATACCTGAAGGTATGGGTTGCCACGGAGGTTGCACACCTGAAGAGCAATTAGTACCTGTGATAATCATCTCACCAGAGAAGAATGTCGCCACATGGCGTGCGTCACTCAAATCATTTGAGGTAGAAGAAGCTAATCCTGTTGTTGTGTATGAGATTGTAGGACTGGATTCCTCTCAGATTCCTTTTATCGAATATGACAACCAGAATTATTCTTTGAATGCTAAGGGATGTATTTATACAAGCGAAAGATTACCGCTTACTAAGGATGTGACTAAGGTTAAACTTAGAATCGGTATGTGGGAAAAGGTAGATACATTTACAGTCAAGATGGCAGTAGAAGAGGATGACTTATTTAACTTTTAGGGTATGAATGCAAATATAATACAGAAAGTTCAAAAATATTTGGGTGCACAGGCTTTGTACAAGGATAGTACAACTACAGGAAATCTGTTCGCAGGCCGAAATTTGCCTTCTTTTGTGAAGGATTATCTTCTTAAGAAATATGCTCATGGGGAAGAAGTGGACAGAAATGGACTTACTTCATTCTTGAATACGGTCATGCCTACGGGCGATCTTCGCAGCCATTTGATTTCAGGCCAAGAGATTACATTGTTAACAAGATTTTCGGTTAATATTGATTTGGTACATAATGTGCGTCGTTTTGGTATTCCGGATCTTGGCATTAAGGAACGTGAAGGTCAAATACCAGAATATGTCGCTTCAAAGCATCCAGAGTTGGTTGATGGAGAGATGTGGGGTATCATAAAAATGTGTTTGTTGCCAAACGATGACGGTAAGAAGAGCCATGTTGAGATGGTTGATTTTAAGCCATTTAAACCGTATACTTCTGTAGATGTTAATTTTATACAGAATGTAAGAAAGAATTTTACTACTTCTGAATGGATTGACTTGATAATCTCATCGATGGAGTATGAACCTGATTCTTTTGAAACGACACACCAGAAATTAGAGTTTATAACTCGCCTTCTGATATTTGTAGAACCACGACTTAACGTAGTGGAACTTGCTCCTAAAGGAACAGGAAAATCATATGTGTTCAATAATATCAGTAAATACGGTTGGCTGGTAAGTGGTGGTAAGGTTACTCGTGCTAAACTATTTTACGACAGAGCGAAAGACCAATCTGGTATATTAAAGAATCATGATTTCTGTGCATTTGATGAAATCCAGACAATTGTATTTCAGGAACCGGCAGAGTTACAAGGCGCACTCAAATCTTACCTTGAACAAGGTAAGGCAACTATTGGCGATAAGGAATTTACATCGGAATGTGGTTTGATGTTAATGGGTAATATACCACTCACAGAGAATCGGAGACCTGTAAACAAACGCTATTTTGATGCCTTGCCAGATAATTTCCGTGAGTCAGCTTTGTTAGACCGTTTCCATTGCTTTATTGAAGGGTGGTATTTGCCACGTATCAACAAGAGTATGATATATAAGGGATGGACAATGAATATGGAATACTTCTCGGAAATCATGCACAATTTGCGTGTTCAGAATTCTTATGGTGAGTTGTTTGATAAATTAGTAGATTATGACCGCAAAGCGGGAATGCGTGAGTTTACTGCTGTAAAACGTATTGCTACGGCTTATATCAAACTTCTTTTCCCACATTGGACTACAGTGGATGATGTCAACTTGGAGGAATTTGACACATTCTGTCTCCAACCGGCAATCCATCGAAGAGGTGTTATTCAGGAGCAATGCCATTATATCGATGCTGAGTATAAAGCAGAAATGCCTGCTATTTGGGCTAAAAGATAAAACTAAATTATAGTAAAAATGGACGTAGATGCATTTGTTGACAATGATGATGAATTGGTAAAGTATCGATGGAAACTTTGCCTTTCCCCAAAATGTTGGCATGATAACTCAGAAGTAACCTCACGTTTTCATAATGAAGACAATTGGTCTGATTATATTAAATATCTTAATGAGAATAATGATGCACTATCAGAGGAAATTAAAAATTTACCAAAAGATTGTGGCGGCATTTATGTTTTCTTTGTTCAAGGAGAAAACATTCCATTTTGTGAACGTTATTTAGCTTATGTTGGAAGAGTCCGTTTTACAGGGCATGAAAATTTACGTAATAGACTTAAGCAATATCTTCCTGAAAGTAAAAGAAATGACGGTAAACGCCCAAAGTTGAAAAAGTTATTTCGACATTGGAAGGAATTTTTATACGTTAGGTATTATAAATCGACCGACAATAATTTTATTGATGAGGGTGAAAGTGCTCTTATAAAAGCCATTTTGCCACCATTTAATACGGATATGCCCAATTATACAATCAAACAACCTCAAAAAGCATTTTTATAAAATATGGAACAAATCGATATCCCGGCAATACGAGGATACATAGGTACACTTGTATATTATACGGCAACATTTACATTCAAACAGATAGCAGAAAGAGTTAATGTTGATAATAAATTATATAATTCAAAGTCTCTAAGCGAGCAATTGCAACGTGCTTTGACTGATAATCACAAAAGTATTAAGGAATATATCCTAACACAAAAAGAACATTTCTTTAATGCTTTGGTTTTAGCCGTTTATGATGGTGAACCTACTTGGAACGAATTAGACTTGGAATTTCAAGGCAATAGATATTATTCAATGGGATTTCTTCGTCTTAATGGACAAGAAAATATATTTCCAGTTGATGGTCAACACAGGGTAAAAGGAATAATGGAAGCTCTAAAGGAGAATCCCAAATTAAAGGACGAGGAGATTGCTGTTATATTTATTGGACATCACAATACAGAAAAAGGGAAAGAAAAAACTAGAAGAATCTTTTCAACTTTAAACAGATACGCAAAACCTGTTACCCCAGGAGACAATATTGCTCTTGATGAAGATGATGTTGTAGCAATTACGACGAGAGACCTACTTGAACATTGTCCACTCTTTATGAACGAGAATGTGAACATTGGCAAGAAAAATTCAAGGGCACTTCCAGATAATGATGATAAGTCTTTTACATCATTAATTACGCTGTATGATACAAATAGAATGATTTATACCTATTATAAATCGATTCGTGATCATCAGAAAAAGGTTTATAATAGTACGAAAATAGCAGGATTTCTAAAATTTCGTCCAGAACAGCAGGATATAGACCATTTCTATAATTATCTTATGGATTTCTGGAATATGTTTATTAATACTTTTCCAGGAGTAAAGCATTATGTAGATAATTGTGACGATGCAAAGGCTGCATCTACATATCGAAATAAAGAGGCTGGTGGTTTGCTATATTTTAGACCTATTGCTTTACCTCAACTTATAAAAGCCATATTTGAAACTAAATTCAGAACACAACTTGAGTTGAATGATTGTATCCTAAAGTATGCGCAAATAGAAATGTGCATATCTAAAGAACCGTGGCTAAATATGCTCTGGGATAAGGAAAAGCAGAATATGATTATGGATTATAAAACAAAAATTTGTTATATGCTTATCTTTTTGTTTAGCAAAGAAGTTTTAACACAAAAAGAAAAGAATACTTTAACTAAAAATTTTGCTGAAGCTAATCATTATGATGAGAATATGGCAAAAAAGAAACTTCACGAGATGCAATCAATAGTGTAATAGATTTTTTCAATCATATTGATTAAATATTTATAAATATATGGATGAGGTAAAAATACAACATATTACTCAATTTCCGACCGATGATCCTGGATATGTGAGACTTGTCTCACTTATTTCAGATCTTTGGGAAAGTGCGAAATCAAAGGCCGTGCTTGCTGTTAATACTGAATTGCTTGATGCGAATTGGCAGACAGGTCAATATATCGTGGAGTTTGAGCAAGGCGGTAATGCAAAGGCTAAGTATGGAGATAAACTACTTGCCAATCTTTCAAAAGACCTGACACGCCTTAGAGGAAAGGGGTTTAGTCGATCTAACCTTATTTACATGCGTAAACTCTATTTGGCATTTCCAAAAAGTGAGACACTGTCTCACCAATTGACATGGAGTCATTATTTTGAATTACTCAAGTGTGACGACCCGATGGAATTGCAGTTCTATATGAAAGAATGCATTAAAGAAGGTTGGAAGGTTCGAGAGTTGAAACGCCAAATTAACTCCTCACTATTTCAAAGGTTAGCGCTCAGTACGGACAAAGAGGGGGTGCTTGCTCTTGCCAATCACGGGCATCAGGTTATGTCTCCAGCTGATATTATTCGCGACCCGTATGTGCTTGAGTTTACCGGAATTCCTCAGCAAAAGCGTTACAAAGAGACAGAACTCGAAAAGGCTTTAAAGACCAATATGGAGCATTTCCTTTTGGAATTAGGCAGAGGATTTGCATTTGTTGGTCGGCAATATATAGTACCGATTGGCACCAGGCGATTCAAGGTTGATTTAGTGTTCTATCACGCAATTTTAAAGTGTTATGTATTGATAGATTTGAAGCGTGCAGAAATCAAACATAGCGATATTGGCCAGATGAATCTATATTTAAATTATTTTAAAAACGAGATTTGTCAGCCAGATGACAATCCACCTATTGGTATCGTTTTAGGTGCAAAGAAAGATGAACTTTTGATGGAATATGCCCTTCAGGGTATAGATAATCAACTTTTTGCTGCACGATATCAGTTATATCTTCCAAACAGAGATGAGTTACAAGCGCAGTTAAACCTATTACTTGATAATACGAAAGAAAGGAAATAATATGTTGTTCGGGAATAAAATAAAAGAGTTGAGAGACAAACAAGGGTTGTTGCAACGTCAACTGGCTGCTGCTTTAGAAATCGATACTCCAATGTTCAGTAAAATAGAACGAGGAGACAGACGCGCAAAGCGCGAACAAGTAATAAAACTTGCTGAATTATTGCATCAGGATCAAGATGATATGTTGAAGTTATGGCTTGCAGATAAAGTGCTTGATGTGGTGGAAGGTGAAGACAAGTTGAGCAATGATGCAATCAGTATTGCACAAGAGCAAATAAACGTTAAGTGAATGGTTGAATAATATTATTGAAAATAATAAACTAGTCCCGATATCATGAAAGTGGTTCGGGATTCGTTGTATGAAGGATGAAAATTCGCAAATGAGCAATGAACTATTTGTTGGAAATTAATGGGTTATTGAACAGTCTTACATTTTACGCAGTGGAGTGCGTATTTTTATGCACTGAAAAGATGATAGGTTATTCTCAGTTATACGATGCCATTCTGAGGTTGGCAAAATCGCCTTTGGGATATGGCAGATTCATGTCGTTAAATTGGCAAGTGTTCGGACAATAGTTCTGTGTTCATCATCTAGTGTCTGCATTAATGGTGACCGATGTTACTCCAGTATACCACTTAAAAGCAAGAAAAGAGTTCACATAAGAGTTCATAAAAGCACAACTGAAATACACTCCAAAACCGCAATAATGCCAAATTCAGCTTGTAGAGGATTGGCAAAGTCTCACGAGCGATTTATCGCTTGGGGTATTGAGTTACCCTAACTCAATAAGGTTTGTATAATGGGCAAGCCCTGTGAGCAATTAAGTATACAAATTTCATTTTTGTCGAGAAAGGCATACCGATGGCTGGCGAAAAGATAAAAGGCTCAAATAACGCCTTTTTCTCACCAATCAGCTTGCTGAGAGATTTGGCACTCTCAAACGACCTATTGGTCGCTTGGGGTGTTAGGCTACCCATACAAGATAATGTCTGTACAACGGGCAAGCCCAATCAATGGCAGCGACCAGTTCCGTGGATTATCATGAAACCAGTCGTTGCACTTAGACTTTGACTTATATACGAATGGACACTTTTAGAATAAAGTCAAGTGGAGAGTCAATAATGGTAATCCGGTATGAACCGATAAATGCCACGGCTTTCCTGAACCACCATCCGTTTGTTCGTGAGAAACTTAATTATCTTCACAATCTTGTTGTGATTAAATTTCGTTCCTGCCAGTTCGTAGGCAGTGGTCAGTTCTTCTTCCAAAGCCTTATATCCCGAAATCGTCTCTTTACCGTCAAAAGCCAATTCGAGAGCTTTGCGATGGATGGCTTCATGGATGTCTTTATAAGGGGAGAACGGTTCCAGTTTGGGGCGACCTACGCTCTTTTTTGTCGGCACATAGTCCGGCAGAAGTTCGGGAAGTGATTGGGCATTGATGCAAAAGGCGAATGGCAGGAAGTCCTTTGAACGGGTATGCACACTTTCCACTTTGCTGATGTTACTGTCGTCCTTGTCCTTCTCAATTTGGATGACCGTTTCCGCTTTGTTGTTGATTTCCGTGCCAATGTGTCCACGGGCATTTTCATCGCTTTTGTTCTGATGAAGGATGGTGTGAAGATGAATCTGGTGTTCGTCAGTCCACTGCATAAGTTTGGATATTACACATGTGGATTCACTCGGTGAATTGATGTCATATACCAAGTCGCGGATTCCGTCAATCACCACGAAACCGAGCCCTTCAATCTGACTGATGGCATTGTCTATGATAGCCAAACGCTCCTTCGGATTGAATTTGCGTAGAGCGAGAAAATAGAAACGGTCACAATCCTGATTGGCTGGCAACTCTGCCATTTGCATGATACGATGCATCACAATCATACAATGGTTCTGACTCTGCTCGGTGTCAATGTAAAGGATGCGGTTCTTTCCTTTTGGGAAGTCCGTTGTGTAGTTAAGGACTTCCTTCCCGGACAAAGCAGCTGCCACCATAGCGGAAACATTGAAAGTCTTTTTGCTTTTAGCCTTGCCTATGGATGCGCTGAAATTTCCCAATGTCCCGATGGGCACTTCGCCTATTTTCAGAACTTCCGGTTCCTGTTCGTATTCCTTTTCCAAGCTGAGCATTGTATCTTGCCATCTTGTAGCGACCTGAACCGGATTTTCAATGGGTGTTGGCGTTTCCATAGCCTACCAGTCTTTAGGGTTGGATTTGTGACGTGTAGCTGCAAGCATTCGGACGTGTTCTTCCTCTATGTTTATAGGCTTCTCCTTTTCTGCCGCTTTCCAACCATTTGTCCAATTCATCACGATAGACAAACAAGTGCTTGCCTTGTTTAATGATTGGAATACCTCCATGTTTGGCTTTGTAATAAAAGGTTGATTTTGAGATGCCCAGATACTCGCAGACTTCATCAACGGTCATTGGGACATGGGTATCCTTTTTTGCCTCGTTATGCTGCTGATGAAGTTTTTCCGCCAGCAACGTTTCCATACTTGCGATTCTCTCGCAAAGTTCTCCTACCACTTCAGGCAGGTCATTAAAGGTCAGTTTGTCTTTTTGCATATATAACATTTTTTTTGTTAAACATGCTGCAAACCAACACAATGATGTAATGCTGACAACTCTCAGAAGGCAATAATATTTCAGTCTGTGTTGAATAACCCTAATCGGTTGAATTTGCTTTTTATTCTTGGGCTTCTTTCATACATTTGAAATGATAATCTCCGGTTTTAGGAATATCAAGGGCTATTTTGCAAACTCCGCATGTCCGGAGATTTTTAGCTAGATATTTAATCGAAGCATCTTTTAGTTCATGTGGGAATATAGTATGTATGAATGTTGCTCTGTCTATAAGAGAAATGCCCAATCTCTCCCCGATATTCCATACGAAATGCATCAGGTCGATAGAACGGAGGAAATTATTTACTTTTGAACGGATTGGCTTGTATAAATTAGACTGTCCGTGCGCAAAATACTCTATGTTTTCATGTAGAATTTCAAGATCTTCTTTAGAGAGAAATTCCGTCATTACAAATGTGGTATATTCATGAATGACACGCTTAATGTCTGCCTGCCTTTCTGCTTTTTCATGTTCAATTTCGGCGACACGCACTTCATAATTATCCATATAATCATGTTTTACAACTAAGTTTCCCGGATTTATATCCTTGTCCTTTAGGCACTCCGGATCAATCTCCTTAATTTGTTCGGGTAGAGGTGTTACTTGCTTGCCAAAAGACAAACTCAATTCATTCTTTGTAATGAATCGGAAAAAGAAACGCTGAAGTACTCTACAGGCAAGTATCATTGTCGTGATATATAAAATAACTGGAGTGGAATACTCCATCATGTCGATATGGCAATTAAGATATAAATAGGAGTCTGTTGCCCAATAAAGGATGACACTTACTGAAAGTATGAAACTAGTTCTTTGAGGAGTGATTTTAATACTATTCATCATAAACTGATACTGTTTGAGTTTTACAATAAGACAAATGTATATGCAGATTTCCAAATAGTTGCTGTTTGTAATAGATAATCGTTCAGAATTTAAGAAAAAATACGTTCAGAGTATGATTTGATGCAAAATATCATACTCTGAGCTATAAAAATGGGATTATTTGAACCTTAATTCTTACTTGCGGATTAAAGAGATTCTGTTGCTGGCTTCACGCTTGTTACTGTCTACAACTTTCATGTACCGTTGTGTCGTGGTGATACTTTTATGTGCCATATTACTTTGAATGGTACGTATGTCTGTGCCGGCTGCTCCTTGAAGTGTTGCGTATGTTCTTCGGTAGGAGTGGAAAGTGATATTCTTGGTAATACCGGCTTTGCGAATCCACTCTTTCATGGGTTGCTGTGTCCAACTTCGTTTCAATCCTTTAAATACTAATCCGGTTTTTTCCGGAGAATAGCCGATCAATTGCAGGGCTTCGTCACTGATTGGAATGATGTCCTCTGTTTTGGTCTTTTGGGTAATTGTATGGACACATTTTCCTCCGGCTGCAAAGTCAACGATTTCATGCCATTGCAACGATAGTATGTCGCTGATTCTAAGACTGGTCAGACGTGAGAACAATGCCGCTGTTTTCAGAATCGGCTTTTTGCAAGGTGTTTCTGCCAATTTGTATAGTTCTTCCACACTTAGATAATCTTTTGGAGTATCTTTTGTTTCGATTTTATCCAAAAAGTCATTGATATTGGTTTTAATTAGCCGATTGCGATAAAGGATTTTCAAAAGTCCCCTGAATGTTGACCAATAGCCGGAAGCAGAGTTCTTTGAAATGCGACCGTCACGCCTGAGTTGCTTGGCATTTAGCAGATACTCACGAAACTTATTGCAAAGGTCAATATCAATTTCTTCAAAAGTACATTTGCCATGAACGAAGTTGTAGAAATGGTGGTACACAAATTCCCATTTTTGGTCATGCTTACGAAACTGCCTGCGGTAGTATTCCAAAAAATCCGCTTTGAGTTTGTGTCTGTCAAAGAAATCATACCTGTCATTTACGATAGATTCAAAGCGTCGACATCGGATGGCTTCTGCTTTTTCCGACATAGTGGCATTGAAGTTACGTTCGCGCTCATTCTTGGGATTGGCATAAATATAAATGTTCAATCCTTCGTGGCGGATGGTTTTCATTGTTTCCTGGTCACGATAGCCCGGATAATAATCCAGATAGTAAGAAAGCATCCCGTTTTTCAAAGGACGTGTTCTCAATGTTACTGTTTTACATTCTAACATGGTTACAATTATTATTAGTTTATACTTGATTTGCTGCAAATGTCCGTAATGGCTTGACACAGACAATGCTCATTTTTAGAATCATTTTCTGGTCTGCATAAATTCAGGATTAGTCTTATTTTCGGGCTCCCATTACATGGTCAAATTCCACTTTCAGGAATCTCACGAAACGACCTTTCTTCTCACGTTTGATTTCGTGGAATTGTAAAACTCCATAAACAGAATCTCTGGAAAGACTATATTTCTTCATGGCTTCCTGTACGGTATAGTATTCCGATGAATCATCTTCTGTTGTTTTCTTCGACAGATCAAAGTGCAGTTTGGAATAGAATATCTGACCATGTTCTTTCTTTGAGGGGATATTGTTTCGATAGACATGAGAACGGATAGCGACACGTGTCATTCCATACTTTTTCTCTATATCTTCTGGTGTGTACCATTCTGTCAATGCATCATCCGTCTTGTATTTGGCAAAGACAGCATCAATATGCTTCTTGCTATAATAGTTGAACTGCCGGATACGGATTTTTGGGATATTGTTCTCTCTTGTATATGCCCAAATCCATTTTTGCGATACTTTGTACTTTTCGGAAATTTGCTCGGCAGTGTAGTACTCAGTTATATCAAGGTCATCTTTAATTCTTCTTCGTTCATAGGGGCGCGTTTTAAGCATCAGCTCAATGTCGGCTCTGCGAATAATTGACATCCTTGCACTGATTCTTGATGCTCTCAGCTTATCCTCCTTGACGAGCTTATAGATGTATTGACGAGAAACGCCCATCAATTGTGCTGCCTGTGCGAAGGTAAAGTAATCTTGATGGTCTAACTTACTTTTGACTTCTATCAATTCTTGTAATTCACGAAGTTCGATTCTTCGTTCTTTCATACGGTGTTTGTAGCCTTGACTGGCACATTGATGGCTACAATAATTCGTAGTTGTTTTTTTCGCAATGAATGGCTTGCCACACCATTGACAAATTCTTTTTACTTCCATGTTGTTTTCTCCATATTTTTAATGAAACCATATAGTTTTAATTTTGCTTTTTGTCTACCTATGTAAACCATTGTCAACACATGTTGTTGACTACCTCGCTGTGACATCGCGGTTTTTAGTTCACTTGTTTCGCGGTAGAAATACGGTAGAAAAATATGGTGAACAACACTATCCAATCGCTATGAACTGGATTTTGGATAAATAAAAAAGCCGCTGAATTTCAGCGACTTCATTATAGTTGGTTCTAATTCGTTGCGGTTAATTGCGATATATCATTTCCCGATGCAAAAGTGCTGAAATATATTCTGTAATACCATATCATTTGTCACTTCTCCCGCAATATCGCTTAAGTGGAAAATACATTCCCGAATATCTTGTGATATGAAATCACCAGAAATATTATTAGTCAGCCCCTCTTGCACTCGATGGATAGCTTCTAATGCATTGTTTAATGCTTCATAATGGCGTACATTAGTAACTATAACATCATTTTGTGTAATTGTAGGAAGATGGGCAGATGTTATCAGCATTCGTTGAAGTTCTTCGATATGTTCTCTTTTTTTTGCGGATAG
>OOAG01000546.1_pt1 | contig 33989 bp, 17 predicted proteins | sample 1671461 | NCBI WGS metagenome assembly OOAG01 (sample SAMN06348159, study PRJEB24527) | human gut metagenome | biome: human gut; feature: ankylosing spondylitis patient; material: feces | host: Homo sapiens | place: China | collected 2015-10 | reverse complement strand
TTTCAGGACGAGTCGGGGCGTGCCGTGCAGATGAACTTTGCGGTAATCGACACCATCAAATGGGAAGACCAACCGAACGATAACCATAGCTCCAAGAATATTTGCATTCCGTTGAATCCGGGATTGCGCTTGGAAGTGCTTAACAAGGAACCTATTACGGCAGGCACGAAGGCCATAGAGGTGAGGATACGGGCGGAACAGGGATTCAACCCGCAAAAAGACATAGACGTGAGGTCCTTGCGCTTCGGGTCGTTTACCGAAGTCAATTTCGGCCGGGGCAGCAAGGTGGTCCGTACCCGTAAGGAAGGGAAGGATTTGATTGCGGTGTTCGACGGGGCAGGGAACGGCATCGGCCCGGATGAGTTCGCGCCCAAATTGTTAGGACGCAGCAAGAAGGGCGGTTTGCTTTACGGCTATGCTTCCTTGCCTTACGTAGATTACCGTCCGGCCATGCTTTCGGCGGCTTATCCCATGTATGACAAAGAACGGCAGGCTTTGATTCTGGAAGTGAAGAACTATGGCTTGTCGGCTTCCCGTCCGTCCCGTGTGGTGGTGCAGGCTGATGGACGTACGTTGGCTGAAGGCGAAGTCGGGAAACTGTTGCCTTATGGTGTGCAGGAACTGCGGATGAAAACGGCATTTGCCCCTACGGCAAAAGAATTGTCCACATTGACGATCGTGTTTTATACCGACGGGCAGGAGGTGCGGCGTGACATTTTAAGGTATTAACGAATCAAACGAGGGCGTGAACGTATTACCGGAATATTTGTGCGCCCTGTTTCTTTGGGGCTGGTGTCTGTCATTGGGCGCGGCCCGTGCCTCCCGTGAAGTGTTGGACCTCAATCCGGATTGGAAATGTTTGTCCGGAGGCCATTCCGGGGCTGAGCAACCGGCTTACGGTGACAGGGCGTGGGAGCCTATCAGTCTGTTTAGTATTATTTAACTGGTTGGAATAAGTCTTTTGTGGTTCTCAAACGTATTTAAGATAAAGATGAGTTGGTTTTTTCATGCACTTATTCATCGAAATTAGGTTAAAAGTTAGTTTGGGGAGTGGTTTTGCGTAGGGTAAGAAGGTTGTTTCTTCAGGAAAAAATGCGTGGGAACAATGAAAAGACAAATTTTATTATTAGGATTAGTTTTGATGGTATGCCGGGGGTGGGCGGCCGAATGGCAATGGTCGGTGCCCATACCCGGCATTGTTTCTGATGAGACCGGTGGGCATCCGAGGGCATTCCTTTACATCCCGGACGATTGCCATCGGGTGAAAGCCGTCATGGTGGGCAACCACAACATGTGTGAAGAGACGTTGTTTGAGAATGTGTCTTTCCGCCGCGCCATCCGGGGCATGGGACTGGCTTTGGTTTGGGTCACGCCCGGATGGGACCAAGTGTGGAATGCGGATAAGGGTACACCGGAAGCGTATTGGCGTATGTTGGAAGATTTGGCTGAGGTCAGTGGATATGCGGAACTGGCGTATGCGCCCGTCGTGCCGTTCGGCCATTCCGCCATGGCTACTTTCCCTTGGAACTTTGCCGCCTGGCATCCGGAGCGTACGTTGGCCGTGGTGTCTTACCACGGCGATGCCCCACGCACGAACCTGACTGGCTACGGACGCGACAACATAGAGTGGGGACGTACGAGGAATATCGACGGCATCCCCGGCCTGATGGTAGAGGGAGAGTATGAATGGTGGGAGGCCCGTGTCAATCCGGCCTTGGCATTTCGCATGATATATTCCGAAAGTTGCATTTCGTTTTTGTGCGATGCGGGTCGCGGTCATTTCGATGTGTCGGACCGTACGGCGGAATATATCGCTTTGTTTGTGAAGAAGGCCATGTTGGCGCGTCTGCCGGAGGATGCTCCGGAAGGCCGTGCGCCGGAGTTGAAGAAAGTGCGTCCCGAGGACGGATGGTTGGCGGAACGTTGGCATCCCGTGCAGCCGCATCGGGCCAAGGCCGCCCCTTTTGCGAAATACAAGGGCGACGTGCATGATGCGTTCTGGTATTTCGACCGTGAGATGGCAGAACTTACGGAAGCCCGTTATGCCGAAGAACGTGGGAAGGAACTGTTATATTTGGGTGTGGAGCAGCAGGGGCGTTTGGTGGGATATGACGCAGAACGGCATGTCAAGGCCAATCCGCGTTTCATACCGGAGGCAGACGGGTTGACGTTCCGCTTGCGGCCTGTTTTCACCGATAGCCTCCGTCGCAAGGTGGTGCATCCGGACGTGAAGGGGCATCCTTATGTCGAACGTATTTGCGGCCCGGTGAAAGTGGTGGACGATACGACATTCAAGGTGGATTTCTATCGCATGGGCACAGGCAATGTGAAGCGTACGGCAGAAATGTGTCTTGTGGCTTGTTACGATGGGGACGAGCGCCATAAGAGTGTGGTGCAGGAACTCACCATCCGCATTCCTTATCCTCTTAAAGAGGGTAAACGGCAATGTTTGCTCTTTCCCGGTCTGGAAGATGTCGGGGAGGGGACGGATGTGGTGTCGCTCAAGGCAGTTTCGGATTGCGGCCTTCCTGTGTCTTATTATGTGAAGGAGGGACCTGCCGAAGTGGAAGGTTCTACCTTGCGCCTGACCTGTATCCCGCCCCGTGCCAAGTTCCCGGTGAAGGTGACAGTGGTGGCCTGGCAATACGGCTTGCCCGGGAAGGTGCAGACGGCCGAACCCGTGGAGCGCAGCTTTTATGTCCTCCGCCGTTGACGGATAGAGGGGAGTACAAGGGCTATGGACTCGTTGTGTATGCCTATGTGTCGTACGATTGTACGTTTTTGAATCAAAATGTAAGTGAAATAAAGATTTTAGGAAGTCGGGAAATAGGAATAAATTCTCCGAAAATTGTGTTTCGTGAATAATTATACGAAATATATGCAGGAAAACGCCTTTTATTCCGGAAAAATGCGAATTTCTTTCAGGCGAATGAAAAATCGTTTGGAGCAAGGTGGAAAATCATTCGGCGCAGAATGACGGGTGTGCCTTTGCCTTTTGGTGTTTGGGGAGGCTGAAAACGCCCGAAAGCATGGCTTTTTGAGGTGGAAAAACTCTATTTGGTTCGTAAAAACGTGGATAGACGAAGTGCCAAAATGTACTTCCGTTGCATCTTGTCTGCGGAAGTTTCTTGTGAACCGTATTGCATGGGCCGGTAAACAAGTCCATAAGGAACGTAAAGGGCAAATTTTGCTTTCTTCTTGACTTTTTCAATCTTCACGAGAATCCGTTATTTCCGGTTCGTCTTACGGAAAAGTGGAAATCACGGATTCTCGTGAGGCAAGGATTTACTTTTTGACATATTGTCAGTCCATTCCGGTTTGCTTGTCTTTTGACGCTTTCGCTTTGTTTTTAGACGGGCGTTCAGCTTCTTTCTTTTGCAGCCACTCTGTGGGCGTGCAATGTTCGAACTTCTTGAAGGTGGCAAAAAAAGTGGAACGTTTGAAGCCACAGGCTTCAGCGATGGCCGACACTGTGTACTGGCTGTTCTTCTCGTCTGTCACGCGGCGTTTGAATTCCTCCACTCGGTAAAGGTTGATGAAGTCGAAGAAAGTCTGTTTCAAATGTTGGTTGAGCATTTGTGACAGTTTGGCCGGAGTCGTATCTGCCATAGAGGCCAGTTCCGTGAGGCGCAGGTTGGGGTTGGTATACGGCCTTTCCTGCTCCATGCATTCCTTGATTTTTTTATAGATGGTTTTGTGTTCATTGTGGTTCATTTTGGATTTTTGGTACAAAGCCTGTGCCCGTGCTTCTTCGTACTCCTTTTTCTTCTGTTCGTCCCGTTCCTTTTGCATCCTGATTGCCCGGGAGGCTGCGATGGCCATGTCCATTTGATGTTTGCGGGAAAAGGCCTGTTTGATCCTCATGCGTTTGGTCTTGAGGACGTGGAACTGCCATGTCGCGAGGAGCAACAAGATGAACAGCAAGGTTTCCAGATAGAACAGAATGGAGGGACGCACGGAGATTTGCCATGTCGTAGCGGTCTCCTCGTGTCCGGCTAACCTGATTTTCAAGTCATGGTTGCCTAAGGATAGTCTGTTGAACAAGATGTTTTCCCCTTCCGCATAAGAACGGAAATCGCTTCCGTCTATCGAATATTCATAATACCGGCCTTGCGGATGCCCGTAGTTGAGCAAGAGGGGGACGATAGCCAATGTTTGGCTGCGGAAATTCCAACCTAATCTAATTTTATACTGTGTGGATTGTAGGTGGAAATCTGACGGCGACAACGGCAAGCCGTCTACCGTGGCTTCGTTTAGTATCACTTTTCCTCTGGTCGGGCGTGTGAGCAATGTCTGGTCTTTTCGGGGAATGTAGATAAGCCCTTCGGTACAGCCAAACCAGAATGTGCCGTCTGGTGTTTCTTGGAATTCGTTCCGATTGAATTTCAGTGAAGGGAGGTTATCGGTCTCGTTGAACTGGCGGTAGTGTTTCAAATCCTTTTCAAACAGGAAGAGGCCTCGGTCGGTACCAATCCAATATTTTCCCTGCCGGTTTTCCGTGACGAAGAAGATGTTGCCGACCTGTATGCGGTCGTAAAGGTCCAATGTGGTATATTCGCTCAGGTCCGATTTGGTGCGGAAAACGGAAGTCTCCGACATGGCCAATATGTCACCGTTGCGGCAAAGGTTGAAAGTCAGGTTAGCTTCGTTATTAAAATAAACACCTAACGGAATAGCAAATTTGAGTAAAGCGTAGCGAACAGACTGAAAAAGCGTTCGTTACGCTATATTTTTCTCTTGTTCAAAAGCCAAGAAGAGACAGAATATGGACAAACGCAGCAAAAGTTCAGTTACTTTATCATTACCCGTGCGATGATGCAAATTTCTTGCGAAACCTAAATTTTGCATCGTTTGGCGTTATGTGTCGTATCTGTCGGTAACTCACTATGAATTAATTTTGTAACCAAAAAAAAGTGAGTTATGAGAAGTACATTTAAGGTATTGTTCTACGTGAAGAAAGGCAGTGAGAAACCCAACGGCAACCTGCCTTTGATGTGTCGCATTACGGTGGACGGAGAGATTAAGCAGTTCAGTTGCAAGATGGATGTTCCCTTGCGCCTGTGGGACGTGAAGAACAACCGTGCTTCGGGTAAGAGTGCCGAAGCGCAAAGAATCAACCGTGCCGTTGACAAAATCAGAGTGGAGATAAACCGCCGTTATCAAGAGTTGATGCAGACGGACGGTTATGTCACTGCTGCCAAGTTGAAAGATGCCTATCTCGGCATCGGTATCAAACAGGAAACCTTGCTAAAACTGTTTGAACAACACAACAGCGAATTTGCCAAGAAAGTGGGACACAGCAGGGCAAAAGGAACATTCCGACGTTATGTTACCGTCTGCAAGCACATCCGTGAGTTCCTACCCCATACCTACAAGCGTGAAGATATTCCGTTAAAAGAGTTGAACCTCTCGTTCATCAACGACTTCGAGTATTTCCTGCGTACTGAGAAAAAATGCCGCACCAATACCATTTGGGGCTACATGATTGTGCTGAAACACATTATTTCCATAGCGAGGAATGACGGTCGTCTGCCGTTCAATCCCTTTGCAGGGTACATCAACTCTCCCGAAAGCGTGGACAGAGGGTATATTACGAGAGAGGAGATACACACAATGATGAACACCGATATGCCCGACAAGACACACGAGCTTGTCAGGGATTTATTTCTGTTCTCCACCTTTACAGGTTTGGCATATTCCGATGTCAAGAACCTTACGGAAGACAACCTGCAAACATTCTTTGACGGAAATCTGTGGATTATCACCCGAAGAAAGAAAACTAACACGGAATCCAATATCCGATTGTTGGATGTTCCCCGAAAGATAATAGAGAAGTACAGGGGTATGACAAGAGATAATAAAGTATTCCCCATGCCGAGTAACACGACTTGCAACAAGAAGCTGAAAGCCATTGCCAAGTTGTGCGGTATAAAAGTCCACTTGACCTATCATGTAGCAAGACATTCGGCAGCGACCACTGTGCTGTTATCCAACGGAGTACCCATTGAAACCGTCAGCCGACTTTTGGGACATACCAACATAAAAACGACCCAAATTTACGCAAAAATCACAGCCCAAAAGATTAGTCAGGATATGGAAACATTGTCGCACAAACTGGAGGATATGGAAAAGAACATTTGCAATGCCATTCAGTAACCCTTAAATCAAACGATAATGAAAGAGGAAAGAAACATCATAACAATGAACGAGTTCGGCAATGTAGTTATGCCGAAAGATATACAGGCAACCGCCATGAGTGAGTGGGAGCTTTGCGAGTTGTTCAATGTAACCGCCCCGACTATCAGGGCAGGGATAAAGACACTCTGCAAGAACGGCATTCTGAATGAGTGTGAGATAAGGCATACCATCCGACTGTCCGACAAGTGCAGCATGGAGGTTTACAGCCTTGAAACGATAATCGCCCTTGCGTTCCGTATCGGCACATACAGTGCGAAGCAGGTGCGCAATGCCGTTCTTGAAAGACTGTACTTGCGAAAAGAGAAAACAAGCATCTTCTTTTCGCTGAACACCAACGGCATAGCCAAAGCCGAATACTTCTCGTAGCTGAATTGGTTGCACGACTGACGGAATCCATTCATTCAGTCACGAATAGAGTAATCAAGCCAGCGTGTCAGCATATAATCTGACCGACATATCAACAGGAACTCCAATTTTTTCTCCCGAAAAGCGTAATCCCCACATTCGTTTTTTGGGAGTTTTTTCGTCTGTCCTGCCCGACTTCCGTTCCAAACCATTGAAAGTTTTTTCTTCGGGGGCTATTTGTCACCGTTCTGCCGCGTTTTGCGTAACAACTTATCCGATAAATGCTTATACTTTTGTAGCTGGTATTTTTCAAACTTAAAACCATTTGATTATGTCAGCTAACAAACAACAAGACAGCCACAGACCGCCATCGGATGGTGGCATGGCAAAGGAGGAATTCATCCGAGTGGGGACTACGCTTTACAAGATTGTGGAGCAGCCCAAACTGAACGGAGGGTATGTAAGGAAACGCATAGCATGGAACAACGAAACCCTGCGCCAAGACTACGGCAAGGACTACATCGGCAGCGTTCCCAAGTATGACGGCTTCTGCACCGTACCCGAACACATCGGCTACCATCCCGTGGTCGGCAAGTTCCTTAACCTCTATGAACCGATAGACCACCAACCTAAAGAGGGCGATTTCTCGCATATCCAATCTTTGGTAGGTCACATCTTCGGGGAGCAATACGAGTTGGGCATGGACTACCTACAACTGCTCTACTTGTACCCCATTCAAAAGCTGCCTATCCTGCTGTTGGTATCAGAGGAACGCAACACAGGCAAAAGCACATTTCTGAATTTTCTAAAACTCCTATTTCAGAACAATGTAACCTTTAACACCAACGAGGATTTCCGTAGCCAATTCAATTCCGACTGGGCCGGCAAACTGCTTATCGTGGTGGACGAGGTGCTGCTCAACCGTAGGGAGGACAGCGAGCGGTTGAAGAACCTAAGCACCACACTTTCCTACAAGGTGGAAGCCAAAGGCAAAGACCGTGACGAGATAGCGTTTTTCGCCAAGTTCGTGCTATGCTCCAACAACGAGTACTTGCCTGTAATCATTGATGCAGGGGAAACACGCTATTGGGTACGCAAGATAGACCGCTTGCAGTCTGATGATACCGACTTCCTGCAAAAGCTGAAAGCGGAGATACCCGCCTTTCTTCATTTCCTGCAACACAGAACACTATCCACCGAAAAGGAAAGCCGTATGTGGTTTGCTCCATCGCTGTTGCATACCGAAGCCTTGCAGAAGATAATCCGCAGCAACCGTAACCGACTGGAGATAGAGATGCACGAGCTGATACTTGACATCATGGATAGTGTCGGCACGGACACATTCTCGTTCTGCTACAACGACATTCTTCTGTTGCTGGTACACTCGCAGGTAAAAGTGGAGAAGCACCAAGTCCGAAAGGTGTTGCAGGAGTGTTGGAAACTTACGCCTGCACCCAACGGACTGACCTATACCACCTACCAATTCAACTACAATCGGGAGTGTCGGTATGAGCCTGTAAAACGGGTCGGTCGTTTCTATTCTGTCACGAGGGAACAACTTGAATCCCTGTAATATCATTCTTTTTTTTGTTGAATTGATGAATAAGGATATAACTATGCTGACAATAAACAATATACACTCTCAACAAAATCTCAACAATCGAAAAGAGAAGTTGAGAGAGGAACAGCACCCGATTGTTGATTTCTCTTTTGGCGAGTGGTTTGTTGAGAAGATGTTGAGCAAATATCTTTCTGTAAATAAATGTGTTATATAAGCCATTCAACAAATCAACGTTTTTACAATCATCATCAAATCTATAGAATATCATGAACATACAAGAAGTTAAACAAATCAGAATCGCAGACTATCTGCAAAGTTTGGGTTACACGCCCGTCAAGCAACAGGGCAGCAGCTTTTGGTACAAATCACCGCTGAGAGAGGAAACGGACGCATCTTTCAAGGTAAACACAGAACTCAACAAATGGTACGATTTTGGACTTGGCAAGGGCGGTAACATCATCGCATTGGCAGCGGAACTCTACCATACGGAAGATGTAACCTGCCTGTTGAAGCGCATAGAGGAACGGACACCATACATCCGCCCTGCATCGTTTTCTTTTGGCAAGCAGCAATCCGACAACCGCACTTATCGGGTATTAAGAGTTGGCGAGCTGTCATCACCTGCGCTCATTGCCTATCTGCAAGAAAGGGGGATAGACATTGAACTCGCCAAAAGGGAGTGTAAGGAACTGCGGTTTGAGAATGCCGACAAACCCTATTTCGCCATCGGCTTCCCGAATATGGCAAGAGGGTATGAAGTGCGTAATAGATACTTCAAGGGATGTGTCGCCCCGAAGGACATCACCCATATCCGACAGCAAAAAGAGCCACGAACCGTCTGTTATCTTTTCGAGGGCTTCATGGATTATCTCTCGTTCCTGACCATCCGAGTAAAGAACAATCCGCAACACCCACGATTGAATGCACAGGATTACGTCATTCTCAACTCCGTTTCCAACCTCTCGAAAGCGGAAAGCATATTGGCAACCTATACCCGAATCGGCTGTTTCCTTGACAATGACACAGCAGGACGGAACGCATACGCCAACCTGCAACGGATGTTGGGTGACCGCTTGCAGGATATGTCGGTTCACTATGCAGGGTATAATGACTTGAACGAGTACCTGTGCAAAAAACTCTTGTCCCAATCGACAGAGCCGATAAAGGAGGAGAAGCAAGTACAATCCGCAAGGCGGATGATGCAGCCACCGAAAAAGAAAGGGCTGAAAATATAGAGGGGAACAGGTTCGCTTTCCCAAGGGTATTTAGACAGAAATACCATAGCTCAATAGGGCGTTTTCTTCACGCATTACACGGTAATGCTAAAAACTCCCTATCGAGCCAAAGGGAAATCCCTTTGGAAACCCTGAGAGCCAATGCCACAGGCAGAGAATACACTCATAACAATAACCGTAAAAATCAAACTACATGGGATATTTTTCATTGGACATAAAGAAAGCAAAAGGTTCATCGGACACCGTACAATCCGACCATATAGAGAGAAGAATCATACCTAAAAACGCAGACCCGACAAGAACGCATCTGAACAGGGTACTTATAGAATACCCCGATGGCGTTCATGGCAGGGATGAAGCGATTGCCCACAGGCTGAACACGGCAGGCATCAAGCGGAAGATTACACATGACCAAGTCCGTGTAGTCCGAGTGGTTCTGTCGGGAACACATGAGGACATGATGGACATACAGGAAAACGGAAGACTTGACGAATGGTGCAGCGACAGCATCCAATGGCTGCAAGCCACATTCGGCAGGGAGAACGTGGTTGCCGCCCATCTTCACATGGACGAGAAGACACCGCATATCCATGCAGCCATTGTTCCCATCGTGACAGGTGAAAGGCGCAAAGCCAAGAAAGAGCAGGAAGACGGCAAACGGAAGTATCACAAGAAAGCAAATACCGTCCGTTTGTGTGCCGATGACCTGTTCAACCGTCAGACCTTGATTGCGTACCACGACAATTATGCAAGGGTTATGGCTAAATACGGATTACAGCGAGGTGTGCGAGGTTCCGAAGCACGGCACACCACCACGACACAGTATTATCGGGACATACAGAAAAAGAACGCTGCCCTTGATGCAGAAAACAAGCGGTTACAGGAGCAGAAAACCGAAACCGAACAGGAACTCAGACAAGCCAAGAAAGAGGTACAGACCGAGAAACTGAAAGGTGCAGCCACCACCGCAGCGACCAACATAGCTGAAAGTGTCGGTTCTCTTTTCGGGAGCAACAAGGTCAAGACTTTGGAAAGGGAGAACACCGCCCTGTATCGGGAAGTTGCCACCCATGAGGAAACCATTGAGATACTGCAAAACCGCATACACACGATGCAAACCGAGCACAACCGCCAGTTGTTGGAAATACAGCAGAATCACCGTAAGGAGATGGCGGAAAAAAGTGTCAGACACAAAGATGAAGTATCAGGTTTGAAACGCATTATCGAAAAGCTGTGTGCATGGTTTCCTATGGCAAAGGAAATTATGAGAATAGAGAGCCTGTGCCGCCTTGTCGGGTTCAATGAAAGGCAGACCACGACATTGACTTATGGTAAGCCTTTGATATACGAGGGCAAACTTTATTCGGAGGAACATAATCGGAGTTTTACGACAGAAAGAGCAGGCTTTCAAGTGGTGAAAGACCCTGCGGACAAGTCTAAACTGACACTCGTAATCAACCGCCAGCCCATAGGCGAATGGTTCAGGGAACAGTTCGACAGGCTACGGCAGAGCATACGACAGCCAATTCAACCACAAAGGAAAAGTAGAGGAATTACATAAGTAGTTAAAACAGATTGCAATAAGCCTCCGATAATCGTATTTCCCTATCAGAGGCTTATTGCTGTTTAGATTTAGTTACGTTTCATAAATCATGATTTTTGTTTTTGATTGTCGACCTTTCTAAGTTGTGGAAGACATAAGGCTATTATAGCGAGAAGCAGAATAGCCATACCTGAGAACAAAAACCAACGGTTTACCCCGATTTGGTCTGCAAATGCACCCGACACTACCAACCCAAGCGGCATGGCAAACGACATGATGCTGCCAAGAAGTCCGAAAACACGCCCTAAATACTCGGGTTGTATCTGTTCTTGAAATAGCGCGGTCTGTACTCCATTATAGAATGGGGCAGAAAAGCCCATCAACGTACAACATATCGCAAATATCATAAAACCATTGGTTGGTAGCAAGCCGGAAACAGTCAATGACACTCCCATAAGAAAGATAGAGCCGATGATATTTGCCATGCGCTTTTTGAAACCTCCCCATGCGCCCAATAGAAGTCCGCCCAACAACATACCAACTGCAAAAACAATTTCCACCACGGAAGCATGCAAGGTACTTCCCTCGAAATAATTCATACTCATCAGCGGAAATAGCGCATTGATTGGCATATAAATGAACATATTGATTGCTCCTATCCAAAGCAATGTGAAAAGAGCTTTATTTTGTCGTATTGCGTTATAGCCAATGCGCAGTTCGGTGAAAAAGTTTTCTTGCTGCAGCGCTTCAATCGGTTGTTTTGGGATGTGAACCATTGCAACAGTGATACAGGCAATTATTGCTCCGAATACGTCAAGGGCAACCGCAGAATTCAACCCCCATTTTGCATAGAGAAAAGCGGCAATTGCCGGACTTAGGATGAAACTTGCCGATTGGATGGACTGGGTGTAGCCGGCACATTTGACTAACTGTTCTTCAGGCACTAAAAGAGGTGTTACCGCACTTAACGCAGGGGAATGGAATGCAGTGCCAACGCTTCTAATGAAGAGGATGAGCATTACTATCCATACAGGTAGTTCCGCTGACAGGGAAATTACGGTAAGTACCAGTCCAGCACAAGCTATGATGACATCTGCACCAATCATGACCATTTTCCGGTTCCAGCGGTCAACAAGTACTCCGATTGCAGAACCTAAAACCGCTTGAGGTAGAAACCCAACCAAGGTCGCCATTGACAACACCATCGCAGACCCTGTTGTATTTGTCAGATGCCAGATGATGGCCATTTGAAGAACCCCACTTGTTATCAGGGACACAGCTTGCCCCGCCCATATTGTATAGAAATCTTGTTTCCAATTTCTGATTTTTTCCATTTGAATTTTTCCTTTTATCTTTTGAATGTTTCTTGATTTTATAGCACAAAAAATCTCTCGACAAGCCTGAAATAGCATGCCGGATTACAAAGACAATGACATTCAAATCGAATTAATTAGATTTGAATGTGGAAAAATTACCAAGGTTTATGATATGCAATATTAACGGTGTTTTTACCTGTTAATATTGTACAATTGTTCATAATCATATTGAAAACCACTATATATGTTGCGACTTATCTTAATTGGGATGGTATTATATGCACACCGAATCCGCTGCAAAGTTACAATAAATTATTCGATTTTTGCACTAACTAAAGTAAAGAATTTCAATGCTTCCTGAATTTTGCCTTTCCTTTTTTATCCAAATCTGCAAAAAATAACGGCATAAGCAAATAGGTATATATCGAAAGGCAAAAAATGGCGAATACTGTTTGTATTGGATACTATATCAAAGATTTGTCGTATCTTTGCACCTGAAAGAGTTATTTGATAGTAAAACACCGCAAAACGCTGAAAATCGCACGGTTTCCTAGTCGTTACCATTACTTTTCAGATACTCCGTTAAATGTTTATTCATCAAACGGTTAGACGAAACCGTTCAGAATTTAAAATAGTTTTTAGGAAAATCTCTGGCTTGGATAGTTTGTGTAAGCGGGTCATAAATAGCCAGTTTGTCTATGCAGCCTATCCAACCTTTGCCGGTAAGGTCGAACTGTATGTCGCAGATGTATCCGTCCGGTAGTTCCGAGTTGCGGCTATGGAAGTGCTTGACGATGTTGAAATCCGTGTCGAGCACAAAAATTCCCATATTGCTGCATGCGAAGAGTAACCGGTTTTGTAAAGGCTCGATGCGACTGAAATTACCGCTTCTCAGTTTTTCGTCCTGATCCAAATGGTGCAGTTCCAAAGTTTTCGGATTGAGGGTGCATAATCCTTTTTCATAGGTGGCGATGACGAAATGCCCGCCGAAGTATTGGATATTGGTCACGATGCGTCCGCCGAGTTGTTCGGGAGTAAAATAGTGGACGATGTCCCGTGATTCCGAGATAAACCACAGTCCTTCTCTTGTGCCTATGGCTTTGTCTCCGTCGTGTATGCAAAAACTTCGTACGGTAAGCTTTCCGGTGTCGAAGTTCTTGTACCGGTAAATCTGGAAAACCGGTTGTCGGTAATAGTTGTAGCATGCACCGTCTTGGGCAAAGCCGAACCAGTTGATACCGAGTTCCGCATCGTGCCAGAAAGTATAGACGGCATTGGCCGGAAGAGGGTAGTCTGGAGTGTCTGTACGGAAAGTCCGTACGATTTGGTTCGTATGGGTGTCTATGATATAGGCTCCGTTGCCATCGGTAGAGACATAGAGCTGGCTTTTGCCATCGGAATAGAGGTCGTAAATGACCGGGCAGTCCATATTGATATAGGGATGGAATGAAGCTGTAGCCGGGTCGAAGGCAAACAAACCGTTGTTGTTTGTTCCTATGAATAGGCGTTCACCCACGCGGCAGATATTACGAAGGTATCCAGTGAATAGTTTGGGGTCTGCTTCAAACGTTTTCAGGGTCTTTTGCCGTAGGTTCAGGTGAATCAGGCGCTCGTTGCTGCAAAGCCATGCTCCTCCTTTGCCGTCGTCTGTGATGTCATTGATGCTATTTCCTTTGGAAATGATGTTGTTTCCGATTTTGATGGTTTCTGCTTTTTCTGGATTTTCGTATTGCCACAAGCCGTTTCTTGCTCCGATGAGAAGTGTGTGCCCCACTTTTCCGAATCCGTTGACATAATTGATTTGAGGACAGATATGTTCACAGGTTTGCAATGGTTGGTTGACGAGATAAAGTCCTTTGCGTGTACCGAACAGGATTTCTCCCTTTTCAGTTTCCACAATGTCTGTCACGGCATTGAACGGTTTTGGGCAGTCTATATGAAAATGTGTAAACGAACGGCCGTCGAACCGACAGATGCCGTTGAACGTACCGAACCACATCATTCCTTGGCTGTCTTTAAATATTTTGTATACCGTATAATTGGGCAAACCATCTAAATCCGTCATATAATGTATGTGATGGGGGATATTCGCCATTAATGGAATACACTTATGATACGGGAGGATGGTGGCAAAAACAAATATCAATAGATAGGTTCGGAAAACTTTCATGAATCGATTTATTTCGTTAACGTCTGCAAATTTATATTTTTAGGCGCAGGATTGCAAGTTTTGGCCTTGCAAATTAGGTGGAAAAGGCTTGAAAAAGTGGTGTTCCCCGCATGGAAGCTCATATCTGCAAGTCCGTCCAATTTTTACAGACTGCTGATGGGGGGGGGTAAATATTTGTGTTTCAGTATATTATATAGTTTTTAGTCTGACGAAATCTCAATAAACGCCATGAAAAGGACAAGGGGTTGTTTTTTGATTTTCCAATCCATAATTTTGCGATGTCCAAAAGGCGAATAAATATTAAAACACATAATATCATGAAAGAGCTGAACGAAATTCCTAAAAAAGAGTTGGTGGCAGAAGCTTATGCCCTTTATCGCGAAAAGCTAGTGGCTTATGCTTATAAACGTATCCATGACATGGAGGATGCCGAAGATGCCGTGCAGGACGCATTCATCCGAATCCTGAATATGGGGGACATGGTGTGTGTCGCTACCATCCGTAATCTTGCGTTTACGGTCGTCCAGAACATTTTGGTCGACCGGCTGAGGGGACGGGTGAGAAAAGCTGAGGCCTATTCGTATATGTATGACTTCTGGTCGGAAGCCTCGGACGAGATGGAGCAGAAAATACATGCCCAAAGTCTGGTGGAGAACGAACATGTACGGATGAAGGCATTGCCATTGGCTTGCCGGAACGTGTATTACCTGAACCGTTTCAGGGAGAAGTCGGCCGAGGAGATTGCACAGCAACTCCATGTCAGCCGCCGCACGGTACAGGCGCAAATACAGAAAGGCCGTATGTTGGTTAGGGCTTATCTTAAAGCTGTCGGGGAATATTGAATCCTGAGTATGTTTTTGTATTTTTACCTTAAAAAAGAAAAGAGCCATGGATATATTGAGATTTTGTTGGTGTGCCGTGTGGGTGATAGGAACAGTGAATATATGGGGAGCACGTGTGGCCGGAGTTTGGGACGAGATTGTCTTCGGACAGCCGTCTTCCGAGCGGAGACATGGTTTTTCCGACAAGGCAACCGAGATTGTCAGAGGAGGGATGGAAGAACCGGCCCGTGTGTTGTTACCTGTGCCCGGTGAACGGGTGGAAGGTGGCAATATGACCTTTACAATGAAAATAGATCCCGACCGGCAGAATTACTTCACCGCCCGTTTTTGGGGATCCGACAGTGGAAACAGTAATCTGTTGATATTGTTTTGTGAAGGAAAGCAGGTGGGCTACCGCCATTTGGGCGACTACGACGTGTTGGATATCGCCAATGAGGATTTGCCGCGTCCGGGACATTTTACTTATACCACCGTGCCCTTGCCGCTCAGCATGACGAAAGGGAAGAAGAAAATAGAATTGAGCATCCGCTCCACCGGACGTATCGCACGTTACGGAAATTCTTTCGACGCGTACCAGAAAGTAATGGAGAAACCGTCGAAGGCCATTTATAAAGGGTATACCCATACAGAGGCCTGTTTCCGGCCTTCCAAGAAAGAAATTCGGGAATTCGAGCAGGGAGAGCGCCGGGTGCGTACGGCACCGGGTGAAGAAGTCATGGAGGAAGTCAGGCAATTTGTGAACCGCCAGATATCCGGCTATATGAAGAAAACGGAAATCGATCAGGAAACTGCAGCCCTTTTGGCATACGCTTACCACGAACCTTGGACGGTGGCTTACCGGAACAAAGCCGTGGCGGAGCTGGTCATCCGTACGGCCGACCAATATTATGAACGTTTTGCACGTGAACCCAAATCGGTTTACGACGGTTCATGGCTGACAGTTGGTCCCCTGTGCGAGGCTTTGAATGTATTCTTGCCGGAGATTCGTGAAGTGTGGGACGGGAAAATGGCCAACGGGCGTACGCGGAGGGAAAACTGGACGGACATGTTTGCCGCGTGTGTGGACTATGCCAAGACACATCGCCGTTCGTACACCAATCAAAGCATGATTGTGGATTTACATCTGTATAACGTGAACCGTATGTTGGCTGTTTTTGCACCGGAAAAGGCTCTGCCTGTCTGGCAAGCCCTGGCGTTCATTTATGAATCCATGGGCATAGCCCCATGGTCGGGCAGCTTGTCGGCCGACGGGCAGCCTACGTGGCCGTTGGGGAAGGCGTATTACCAGTTCTCACCGGACGGACTGAGCAAGGAATTAGGCTACGTGGGCGGCTATGGTGAAATACTGAACTTGATGGTGCGCCTTTATGAGGCTACAGGTGAGCGCGGCCTGACGGACACTCGTGACCCGTTGGTTCGTGCCCGGATGTTGAAAATCCTGCATGCGCGGAGTTACTTCCGTTATCCCACGCCAGATAATGAGGGATATGCCGCCATGCGTGGCGAATCGGTCATCGGTTGGCGTGACCATGGCTATTATCCGGCAGGCATCACTTACGGTGAGCGCGGCTACCATCGCGAGGGTACGCCCATCATGGCTGCGGCCGCCACGTTGGATCCTGAAGCGGTGGCATACGCCCAACAAATGATGGAGGACAACCAGTTCTTTGCCGTGGTCAAGGAGAAGATGAAAGACCGAGGATTGAATTCCACCTATACGCTCTTGCGTTTGCCGGGCGAATATGAACTGATTATGAAACAGCCGCGCCGTGAAGGACGTCTGCCCATGTCGGAAGGCATGCCGGACGTGCTGTTTTCGGACGAGGAAGTCGGCGTGGTGGCGTTGAAGAACGGGGATGAAATCCTATACACATCTTTGTATTGGCGGGCCAATTTCGCGGTGAACTTCTTGGCGCGTGTACACTACATCACTCCAGAATGCGACCGTGTGGCCACCGTGTTCGAAGACATCCGGTATACGCCGAGCGGATATACCTACACCCGTCCCGAACGGAACAATCTCTTTTTCTCTCCCGCACGGAATTTCTATCCTGAGGTAAAGTCGGCTCATACCGGTGAACAACTCCCGATAGCGAGGATACCCGATGGTGTGGAGTTTAAGCCCGGACAGGAAAGCGTCTATGCCGGAAAGGGGGATTTCTATACCTTGCGTTACGGTAAATATCTGATAGCCATGAACTGTACCCGTGACCGGACATTCGAGGTGGCGGTCCCGACGGAGGGACGGGTACATACCTTCCCCGGAAAAGAAGTCGTAAGGGATAAGGTCTTGACAGTACAGCCACGTTCGACAACGGTACTGATAGTGGAATGATCAATCTAATAAAATAAAAGAATGGAGTTGAATGACAGGAACCCGTGGCAGAGGAAGGCGGCACGGGCATGGGGAATATTGTGCCTTGCCGTTTGCTTGCCTGTGGGAAGTGAAGCACGTAACGTTTGTCTTTCCACGCCGAACACTTCGCTCGTGTTGGATGTGGAACAGGGTGAAGAACCGAAGTATGTATATTATGGGCGCAGCCTTTCACCGTTGGATGTGGAAAACATCGGCTACGTCAGGAACTGTGACCAACCGGCTTATCCGGCTTATGGACTGGACTGCCCGCACGAGGCGGCATTTGCCGTCCGGCATAGTGACGGGAACTTGTCCACGCAGTTGGAGGTGTGCGCGATGGAAGAAAAGGATACCGGTGAGGCCCGTACGCTTTCCATCCGAATGAAAGACAAGGTATATGATTTCTATGTGACGTTGTATTACAAGGCTTATCGGGATGTGGACATTATCGAGGCATGGTCCTCTTTCCGCAACGAAGAGAAAGGCGAGGTGGTGCTCGGGCAGTTTGCTTCAGCTTATTTGCCCGTGCGTCGCGGCGACGTATGGTTGTCCCGCCTTTACGGGGCGTGGGCCAATGAAGCGCGTTTGGTGCAAGAGCCTTTGCGTCCTGGTATGGAGGTCATCCAAAACAAGGATGGCGTGCGCAATTCCCACACCGCCCATGCGGAAGTGATGTTTTCCTTGGATGGCCGTCCGCAGGAAGACAACGGGAGGGTCATCGGGGCGGCTTTGTGCTATGGCGGTAACTACAAGTTGCGTGTCAATACCGATGAAAGCGAATACCACCATTTCTTTGCCGGCATCAACGAAGACCGTTCGTCCTGGCATCTGGGGCGGGGAGAAGATTTCACCACACCGCCGTTGGCCTTGACGTTCAGCAGTGAAGGTTTGGGGCAGGCCAGCCGGAACTTCCACCGTTGGGGGCGTAAGTACAAGTTGGCGCATGGCGACCGTGAACGCAAAATCCTGTTGAACAGTTGGGAAGGGGTATATTTTAAAATCAACGAAGAAGGCATGGAAGCCATGATGTCCGACATCGCGGCCATGGGCGGAGAGCTTTTCGTGATGGACGACGGGTGGTTTGGTGGGAAATATCCGCGCAACAGCGACAAGACTTCTTTGGGCGACTGGGTGACCGACCGCCGGAAACTGCCCGGAGGGGTGGGCAAGTTGCTCCGTGAGGCAGAGAAGCGCGGCATCAAATTCGGTATTTGGATAGAACCTGAAATGACGAATACCCGGAGCGAACTGTATGAGAAGCACCCCGATTGGATTGTACAGGCTCCCGGGCGAGAACCTGTGACCGGCCGCGGCGGGACACAGTTGGTGTTGGATTTGTCCAATCCCGATGTGCAGGATTACGTGTTCGGCGTGGTGGACGGCCTGATGACGAAGTATCCCGGTATAGATTATATCAAGTGGGATGCCAATATGGGTATACTGAATCACGGTTCGCATTATCTTGAAGGTAACCGGCAAAGCCATCTGTATATAGCCTACCATCGCGGATTTGAGGCTGTATGCCGCCGTATCAGGGAGAAATACCCCGACTTGACCCTGCAAGCTTGCGCACAAGGCGGGGGACGGGCCAATTACGGTGTGTTGCCCTACTTCGACGAGTTTTGGGTGAGCGACAACACCGATGCCTTGCAACGTATTTATATGCAGTGGGGGACATCGTATTTCTTTCCGGCCATGGCCATGGCCAGCCATATCAGTGCGGCACCCAATCACCAGACATTCCGTACGGTACCTTTGAAGTTCCGTATCGACGTGGCTATGAGTGGCCGTCTCGGTATGGAGATACAACCGAAGGACATGACGGAAGAAGAGAAGGAGATGTGCCGCAGGGCCATCGCGGATTACAAGACCATCCGTCCGGTCGTGCAGAAAGGAGACCTTTACCGCCTGTTGTCTCCTTATGAGGGTTTGGGAGCCGCTTCCTTGATGTACGTCTCGCAGGATAAGGCGGAAGCTGTGTTCTATTGGTGGAAGACGGAACATTTCATGAACCAGCACTTGCCACGTGTCAGGATGTCCGGGCTGGATGCCGAGAAGAACTACCGTATCCGCGAGTTGAACCGTATCGACAACCAGCCCTTGCCTTACGAGGGTAAGGTCGTGAGCGGGGCTTTCCTGATGGCCAACGGCTTGGAGTTGCCATACGTGCATCAGGTGGAACGCAACCGCAAGAACGCTTATTCAAGCAGAGTGATTTACTTGGAGGATGCCGGGGATTGATGATGTTTCCTGCGGTTTTCTTTTGATTGTCATAACCTTAAAAAGAACGTGAAATGAAAAAGTTGGTAGTATGGGCCGTGTGCGTCGCGGCATGTATTCCGGGGTTGGCGCAGACTTTGCAAGCTCCTTTCGTACATCCGGGGTTGAACCATTCCCGTGCCGATTTGGACCGGATGAAAGAGAAAGTCCTGGCTAAGGAACATCCTTGGATTGAGGGGTGGGATTCCTTGTGCAATTTCCGGGATTCCCGTGCAGATTTCAAAGCCAGTCCGAAACCTACTTTAGGAGGGTCTGACGGTACGCGGCAAAGGGCCGAACGCGATGCGAAGGCGGCCTATTACAACATGTTGCGTTGGTATGTGACCGGAGATGAGTCGCATGCCCGTTGTGCCGTGGACATATTGAACGATTGGTCGAACAGCATAAAAAGCGTGGTGACGGGAGAATTGTTCATGTTGCCGGTAGCGGCTTTTATGAAAGCTGCCGACCTCGTCCGGTTGTATCCCGGATGGGAGCAGGAAGATCGGGAGCGTTTTGAAAAAATGGCCCGTGATTATTTCTATCCGGCTTGCCGGGATTTCTTGGGCACGCCGGGATCTTGGCCCGGATGGGACGGCCCGGCCAACACGTGCTGCCTTTACATCGGAGTGTATCTTGATGATGCCGAAATGGTGAACAGTGCCATCGACTATTATAAAAACGGGGCAAGCGGAGGTAGTATCAACCAAGGTATTGTCTTTGACGGCCAACCTACGGAAATGGGACGTGACCAGCCCCATGCAGTGATTGGACTTGATTTTTATGCAGACCTCTGCCAGACGTTGTGGAATCAGGGAGTGGATATGTTTTCCTATCAGGACAACCTGTTGCTGAAAGGTTTTGAATATTATGCCAAGTTCAATCTCGAACATCCCGTAGATTGGAAACCTATCGTATACCAAGGGCATAAATTTTACTATCCTGCGCCGTCCAGCGGGAATCCCGGTTCCATGCCGAACAACCGCATATTGGCAAATGAACTGGTATATCACCATTATGTAGACCGGAAAGGGCTTGATGCCCCTTGGTTGCGCACGATGATGAAACTGAAAAACGTGGACGTGCTGTACGGTTTGATGTACACTTGTTCCGATACGACCACGGCGTATGTGCCTTGTCCCGTACCTCCCGTGCCGGAAGGGCTGGAAGCGCAGGGAGGGTTGCACCGGATTGCTTTGGATTGGAAGCCGGCAGGTGGAGATGTGGCAAATGGTTACGACATACAACGTTCCATGTCGCCGGACGGTGGTTTTGAAACCATAGGAAGTTGGTCGGGCAATGCCACTTCGGAGTATGCCGATACAGCCATCGTTCCGGGAAAGACTTATTATTACCGTGTGCGGGCCAAGAACCAGTCTGGTGAGAGCGGTTGGACGGCTCCCGTGAGTGCTACGGCGGAACAAGGATCTACCACATTATTTCCGGCCGGATGGACGCAGAGGGATATTGACAAGGAAGACTGGATGATAGACGGGGTGACAAAGTATGCTCCGGTAAACGGTAACACTTTCGTGGTAACGGGTTCCGGACGGGATATATACAGGCCGGACCATCCGGAAGGCAATTTTACATACTCGGCGGTTAGCGGTGATTTTGAATTAGTGGCCAGGATGTTTTCGGGCGAACAGTTCGGAAACAAAGAGAAATTCGGGCTTGTGGTACGGGAGAACACTACGACATCTTCCCAAAAAGTCATGTTGTGGGTAGGCGATGCCGGAACGCGGCAAACCCATTTCATTTGGCGAGGTACGTCCGACGGTGGCGGATGGATAGACGGAAGCGACCACACATGGATGCCGTTTTGGTTCAAACTGGTGCGCAAGGGCGATAAGTTTGAAGCATACGTTTCCGATTACGGAACGGTCTGGCACCAGATTGGGGCGGCGGACATCCCGTTCCCGACGGATTGTTTGGCCGGAATATGGGTCTGCGGCGGTGGCGGCCGCCCGGAGGGCTATACCGTAAGTTTCGACCATGTGTCCTTGACGGCTGCCGGTACGGCCTTGCCGCCCATGCCGGAGAATTTGAAAGTGGGAACATCGGGCAGCACGACCTTAAAACTGTCTTGGAGCACCCAAGGTCATGTGTCGGCTTATAAACTGTGCCGCGCCACATCGCCTGACGGGCCGTTTGTCACGTTGGCCACCAATTTGTCCGAACCTTCGTATGTGGACGACGGTCTGGAGCCTGCCACCACCTATTATTATAAGGTATGGTCTTCCAATGCTGCCGGTGAGAGTAATGGGTGTGCAGAAGGTTCCGCTTCCACATCCGCCTTGTCTTTGCCTTCCGCTCCTTCAGGAGTAGAGGCTTTTGCGGGTAACGGTTTCGTGGGACTGTCGTGGGAGGCTACTGGCGAGCGTACGGCCTATTACCAAGTGCGGCGCGGTACTTCCTTTGGAGGACCCTATACTTTGATGGGGCGTGCGATGGACTGCCGTTTTACGGACCACAAAGTGGACAACGGCCAGATGTATTATTATGTGGTGTCGGCCGTGAATGCCGTAGGCGAGGGCAAAGCTTCCGACGAGGCAAAAGCCTATCCCCAGGTGGGCCGTTGCCAGTACTGGCCGTTGGACGAAGGCTCCGGAACGGAGGCCACGGACGTGTGGAACGGTGGTGTGGCGCAGTTGGCGGGTAATGCCGTGTACGAAGGCGGCAAGTTCCATTCCGGTGTGCGCCTGAATGGCGGCCACCTGTCCTTTCCTTCCGGTTGGGCATCGGGTTGGAAGGATTTCAGCCTGTCGCTTTGGGTGCGCCCCGAGCGTGTGGAGAATTGGGCACGTATTGTGGACTGCAACCGGGGCACGGACAATAATTTCTTTTTGACGGTCCAAGCCGCGCAGACCGGTTTCTTGCGTTATGCCATCACCCAGGGCGGTAATTCGGATGAGCAGCAAATCAACACGAATTTTAAAATGAAAGCCGGAGCGTGGACGCACATCGTGCTGACGCAAAAGGGGAGCACGGGAATCCTCTATGCCAATGGGGTGGAGGTGGGCCGGAATGAGAACCTGACCTTGTCGCCGTCTTCCTTGGGCGCGACCACGCAAAACTTCATCGGTCGTTCGGCTTACGCTTCCGACCCTTCTCTTTTCGGTTGGGTGGACGACGTTCGCGTGTACGATTGTGCCTTGGATGCCGGTCAGGTTTCGGCTTTATATGGAGCCGCCACGCAGGCTATCACTTTTGGGGAGTTGGCGGAATGCAAAGTGGGCGATGAGGCTTTCACGCCTCCGGTATCCTCCACTTCCGGTCTTTCCGTGGCTTTAAAGAGTTCAGCTCCTTCCGTAGTTGAAGTGGTGAACGGCCACGGTCTTTTACCTTTGTCGGCGGGCCGTTCCGAAATCACGGCGTTGCAAACGGGCAATCTGCTTTATGCCTCCGCGCTTCCCGTAGTCCGTACGCAGGTCGTGTCTGAGGGAAGCGGTGTGGAAAGTGCGGCGCAGGTTGGAGCTGAATGGTGTGCGGAAGTTTCCGGCGGCAGGCTTACGGTCCGCTTCTCGTCAGTTCTAGCCCGTAATACGGTTGTCGGCCTGTATTCGCTGTCCGGTACATTGGTCGGCACGGTCGGGGTTTCCGGAGGTTTGGAATGTGGTATGCCGGTCGGTCACATGTCTTCCGGTGTATATCTGTTGAAGGTATCCGACGGAGAACATACGGGTGTGCGTAAAATCATATTATAATAAAATAAATTCAAAAAGGACTTTATGCGTGTGAGACAATGGCTTTGCGGAGCATTGATGAGTGTGATGGCGGCAGGATGCCAAGACACATCCGTCGCGACAGAAGAAGTAGTGGTGGACTTAAGCCGACGTGGGGTGGAAATATCCCCTGCGATGTACGGCCTGTTTTTTGAGGAAATCAACCATGCCGGGGATGGAGGTTTGTATGCCGAGTTGGTGCAGAACCGTAGTTTTGAGGAGGACGTGATACCCAAAGGTTACCGGGTGGACGGTCTGAAGTTGCGGCCGGTGGCGCGGAAATATCATTTGACGGGTGAAGTACGCGACCGTTCTTTTGAATGGCATGGCGAGAAGGTCAGGGCTTGGAGCCTGAAAGCCGAAGACCCGTCGGCAGCATCCATGCGGCTGACCCAAGACCGCCCAAAGTTCGCCACGGCACCGAATAACCTGGAAGTCACGGTGCGTGGCTCGCAAAGTCCGGTACAGATCATCAACGAGGGGTATTGGGGAATGGGACTTAAAAAGGGCGAACGTTATCATTTGCGCACGATTCTTCGTCTGGCCCCCGGTTACCGGGGCACGGTCGTCGCCAAAATGCTTTCTGCATCGGGGGACGTTTTGGCCTTGGCACCCGTGGCTTGTCCGGCTGACGGCGAGTGGCATGATGTGAAACTGGTACTCACGCCTTCCGCAACGGACGGCAAGGCTTCGTTGGCTTTGGAATTCAATGCACCTGGTAAGGCTTGGTTGGACTATGTGTCTTTGTTTCCGGAACAGACGTTCAAGCAACGTCCGAACGGCTTACGTAAGGATGTGGCGGAAATGTTGGCCGGACTCCGTCCCGCTTTTTTCCGTTGGCCCGGTGGTTGCGTGGTGGAAGGCATCACCTTGGACAACCGTTTTGAATGGAAAAAAACATTGGGTGATCCGGCGGCACGTCCCGGAGAATACAGTACGTGGGGCTACCGTTGTTCGTACGGTTTCGGTTATTATGAAATGTTGCAGTTCTGCGAGGATGTCGGAGCCAAGGCCATGTTCGTATGCAATGTAGGGTTAGGTTGCCAGTTCCGTATGGGAGATGCTTCTTCCGAGGGCGACATACCTTATTATATACAAGATTGTCTGGACGCGATAGAATACGCTTTGGGCGATACGTCTACCCAGTGGGGGGCACGCCGGGCTGCCGATGGCCATCCCGCGCCTTTCCCCTTGCAGTATGTGGAAATCGGGAACGAAAATTGGGGGCCGGAGTATGACCGACGTTTCGACTTGTTTTATCAGGCTGTCAAAAAGAAGTATCCGCAGCTTACATTAATATATAATGAGATGCCCGAACGCAACGGCCCGATGCAGATTACGAAGACCGACATGGTCGATCCGCATTATTACGTGGCTCCCGAATTCTTTTTCCGCAATACGGATCTGTTCGATGATTACGAGCGAGGCAAGCACACGGTATATGTGGGTGAATATGCCTGCAACCGGGGAGTGGGCGGAGGCAACATGTTGGCGGCTTTGTCCGAAGCAGCCTTTATTGGCGGCATGGAGAAGAACGGCGATTTGGTCCGGATGGCTTCGTATGCCCCATTGTTGGAAAACCGGAACAATCGGAAATGGCCGACCAATCTGATTTGGTTCGATTCCGAACAAGTCGTAGGCCGGGCTTCATATTACGTGCAACAGATGGCTGCGGAAAACAAGCCTACGTACACCGTGCCGAACGACAAGGTACTGAAAGGGGCCGGTACGGCGGCGTATCCTTCAGGGCATGTGGGCTTCGGTTCGTGGATGACCCAAGTAGAGTTCAAGGATATCAAGCTGATATCGGGCGGTAAGCCCGTGCCGTTGTCCTTGGAAGACTTCTCACGCCGGAGCGGCACATGGAAGTATGAAGGCAAGGTCTTGTCTCAGGTTTCCAACGAGGCCGGTACGCAGTACATCCTGAATGGTGTGGACAGTCAGGATTTCGTGTTGGAGTGTAAGGCACGGAAGATGGGAGGTTCGGAAGGTTTCCTGCTATATTTCGGCATGACGGGCAACGGGCAGGACGGATATATGTACAATATCGGGGGATGGGGCAACAGCAAGGTGATGTTGCAACAGATTGCGAACAGCAACCGGGGAAAAGTATTGGCTGAACGTCCTTACGAAGGATTGGAAACGGGCCTTTGGTACGATTTAAAATTGATTGTCAGTCCCCATAAGAGCGAACTCTATGTGAATGGGGTGCGTATGTTATCGCACGAACCCGCCCCCGTGCCGTTGCAGTTCGTGGCTTCCGGTTATGACGAACCGCGTGGGGAATTGGTCTTGAAGGTGGTCAATGCTACAGAAACCCCTTATCCCGTCACGTTCCGTCTCAAAGGTGCCGGCGACGTGGTACCCGACGGGCAAGTCATTACCTTGGCGGCAGACAGTGCTTTGGCAGAAAACTCTTTCGAAGAGCCACGTAAGATTACGCCTGTGGTTTCCGCGTATGGGGACTTCGGCCGGAAGTTTACCTATGAGTTCCGTCCGTTCTCTTATACGATATTGCGCATTAAGGCTGAAAAAGAAACTTTACCTGAAACATGATGTAAAACGCTAAAAACATGAAAGGAATGGGAAAATGTAAAATGGCCATCTTGTTGTGCCTGATGGCTTGGACGGTGCAGGCACAAATACGGGTGAGTGAATGGCCCGAAGGAAAAGAAGGGCTGAAACGGAATCCGGATTACGAGGTGTACGTAAAGCCTCTTGCAGGCAGTGACAGTGAGTGGAGGCAAGTTCCGAATCTGGATTGCGAAGTGGATGTGCGGAAGGTCCGCCACGCTTCTTTTGCCGAATTCGAGATGGGTGGGCCAGTGGCGGTGAAGGTCAGGAACTGCCGTGCCGATGCTTTGGGCGCAGACGGCCGGATGGCAGTGAAGGTGAAACCGGCTTCACGGGGCATTGTGGCCCGGCAGGTGGACGAGCGTACGGTGGAGTTCGCCTTGCAGCGTCCGGAATTCCTGAGTGTGGAATTCAACGGCGAGCGGAAACAGAACCTGCATGTTTTTGCCAATGCCATGCTTACGGAAACCTATACAGGCGATGAACCGGGCACTATCAACTGGACGGCTCCAAACGCGCAGGACATATTCATGCAGGACGCACGGCTGATTTATTTCGGACCGGGCGTGCATAAGCCCAAGGATTTGCCTAGCGGGGAAATCAAGATACCGAGCCATACGACCGTTTATCTGGCACCGGGCGCGGTGGTCCGCGCACGGCTTATTGTAGACCGTGCCGAGGATGTGCGCATCATCGGGCGGGGCATCATTGCCCATCCGTTGCGCGGCATCGAAATCACCTATTCCAAGGACGTATTGGTGGACGGTGTGACCGTATTGAACCCACAGCATTATACGGTATATGGCGGACAGTCGGAAAACATCACCATCCGTAACCTCAAGTCTTTTTCTGCCCGTCCTTGGAGCGACGGCATAGACCTGATGTGTTGCCGGCATGTGAAAATCCACAACGTGTTCCTGCGTAATTCGGACGACTGCATTGCCCTTTACAACCACCGTTGGTGGTATTGGGGAGGAAGTAGTGACTTTGACATTTCGAGGGCCACTCTGTGGTGCGACTGGGCGCATCCGGTCAATATCGGGACGCATGGCGACGACCGTAGCGAGACCGGCGAGACATTGGAAAACGTGCGCATACATGATTGCGACATCCTTTTCCATGCAGGCGACGGCATGCTTACCATCGGTTGCGGTGACAAGAATACCATCCGCGATGTGACGTATGATTCCATTCGCATAGAAGACGTGCCGAAAGCCCGCTTGTTCGAGATGCGCGTGGATTACAGTGAAAAGTATAACCGTGCGCCGGGCAACCGTGTCGAAAATGTCCGTTTCCGCAATATTTCGGTGACGGCCCCGGAGGGGAATATCAATCCTAGCCTGATCATAGACTACGACAAACAGAGGAGCGTAGGAGGGTACACGTTGGAGAATGTGACGGTGAACGGCCGTCCGTTCCGTCCGGAAACAGATGTGGTACGCACGATGACGGTGAAATGAAATGTTGATTTTTTAAATTATTTGTAAACCAATAAATATGAAAAGAAACGTATTATTATGGATTGGGTTGGGATGCACATATCTTTCGGTGGCAGCTCAACAGATTGAGATGGTTACGACTACAGCTACGGAACGTTGGAAGGGGCAGAAGGTCAAAGTGTTGAAAAATGACGGGCGAAAGGCTGATGTGTATGTTTATACGGACAGCCTGATGCAAGAGGTAGACGGGTTTGGCGGGACTTTCAACGAACTGGGTTGGGATGCTTTGCAGTGTTTGGATGCAGAAGAACGTGGAAAAGTCATGGAAGCCTTGTTTGCTAAAGAAGGCATAAACTTCGCTTACGGGCGTACACCGATAGCTTGTAGCGATTATGCTTTTGCCTATTACTCTTATGATGACGTGAAAGACGATTATGAGATGCGTAATTTCAATGTCGGGCGTGACCGTTATACTTTGATACCCTACATTAAGGAAGCCTTGAAGTTGAGGCCAGACTTGAAATTGTGGGCCAGTCCGTGGACACCCCCCATCTGGATGAAAATCAATGAGCATTATTCTCTGAAAAGCCATGGGGTGGATAAGTTAGGGACGGGACACAACCGTCTTGATCCCCGTCGGGCCACATTCATCCATACGACCGGCTTCAACATGCAGGTCGGCTACTTGGAGGCATACGCACTTTATTTTTCCAAATACATTCAGGAATACCGGAAAAATGGGGTGAACATCAGCATGGTGATGCCGCAGAACGAAATCGCTTGGCAACCGGCTTGGCCGTCTTGTACATGGCGCCCCGAGGATCTGGCCATTTTCGTCGGTAAGTTCCTGGCCCCGCAATTTAAGAAAGACAGTATCGATACTGAGATTTGGCTAGGTACGGTGAACTATCCGAATCCCGATTATGTGCGTGCGTTCTTGAAAGACAAGGATGCAGCTGCGGCCATCGATGGTATCGGAGTACAATGGACGGGAAAGCAAGCGTTACCGGTTATTCAGCACGAATACCCCCGTTACCGTTACATGCAGACGGAAAACGAATGCGGCGACGGGGAGAACGACTGGACTTCGCTTGAACGAAGTTGGAAAGCCGTGGTGCATTGTTTCAACCATGGCGTGAGTTCCTATATGTATTGGAACATGGTGTTGGATGAGACGGGCAAAAGCGGTTGGGATTGGGCTCAAAACTCCTTGGTGAGGGTGAACCGCCAGACACGTGAGGTGGTCTATACCGATGAGTTTTATTTGATGAAACACCTGTCGCATTTTGTGCAGCCCGGGAGTCGGCGGTTGAAAGTGTCTGCCCCTGGGAACATGTTGGCTTTCCGTAACCATGAGGGCAAGACGGTGGTTGTGACATACAATTCAGGACCGCAACCAGAAAAGCGTAACCTGCAAATAGGCGGCCAACGGTTGGAATTCGAGCTGCCACCCCTCTCCCTTTCCACATTGGTTTGTGGATAAATGTGATGAGGCCGTAGGTATTTTCTCGTTCCCAATCGTAGTAGGAAATAGGAGAGGTTATAAAATTAAGGTTTAACTTTAAATTTTGTTTTTATGAGACTAAGACATTTACTTGGCGCGTCTTTGCTGTGCTATGTCGGCATGTCCGGGGCACGTGACGTTCACGGTGTGAACGGGTATTACAACTGGACAACAGCCCAGATGCAGTCTGGTGTCAACATTTCTTTGGACAACAACGGAAAGAAATGGGCACAATGGAATCCGAGTTTTGGATTCGAAGGAGATTATCTCCGGTGGATTCTCGGGGTGAATAACACGGCGTTGGAACCGGCCAAGGGGGGCTTCCAATTCCGTTCCGGAATTAAGTTTAATGAGCAAGTAAGCGGTGCGGGATTTATGACAATGCGTCCGGAATATCCGGTGTTTGTGTGCAAGATGTCCATTCCTCGACAGTCGGAGGCCGCACAGCCGGGTAACAGCAATACTTGGATAAGTTTCCGGTGGAATAATCCTTATACAGGTAAGGTGAACGACCCGATGCCGAATGACGGAGGCGGTGGATTCTGGGGATTTAAGGAGAAGTTGGATGTGGTGAAATCCCATTGCCCATGGAGCAAAGATGCCTTGGGGCGCGATTCCATCTATTTATATAATGCGGCGCGAGAAGACTCTACATTGTCCATCCGTATCAATGACAAGGGAACGTCTCCCACACCCCAAAAGGGCGATACGGTATGGTATATGAAACGTTTGCCTGTGACGGAAGACCAGGAGCGTTGTGAAATTCTGGTGGCCATTAACTTTGCGTCCATCTTGGATTCATCGAGCGTGGCTTTGCCGTCGCGCCGCCTGATAGACCGCGTGCCAATCCGCCTTTCGGAGTTTACGGTGAACTGCATATCGCGTTCCGATACCATGTACGTGGAGACGGATGAGAACGGTGATACGATCTTCTCCCGTGCCAAGACGCGTGACGAGTTGCCGTACATGGAAGTGAAATGGCTGAAGACCTTCCCGTCCATGGATGCGGTGGTAAAGAGCCTGACAGCAGAGAACAACTGGGGTGACGGTGAAAAGGCTGACCCGCAAAAGGATGTGCTGAACACAGCCTTGTACGAGGCTGAGAAAATCATCAAGGGTTTCCAAAACTACATGGGGGATGCTGACGAGGCGTATGCGGCTTTGAAGGAAGTACATGCGAAGGCGGACGGTGTGTACAACAAGGCCGATGCCACGACGGAAGAGTATTTGTCCGCTATCGAAGAGGTGAATGCCGCCGTGGCCGAGTTCTATTCATACGTCAATCCGGCAGAGGACTTGGTATATAATTATATCCGAACTTCTGACGGTTCCGTTTCTTTGTATGCCTTGTCTGATGAAGTGACGAAAGACAGTTACACGGGCCGTCCTTTGGCATTGGGTGCTAACGAAAGTGCCATGCCTTTAACTTTTGTGCCCGTGGGCGAAGACAACGGTTTGGTCACATATAACCTGAAAGGCAAGGATGGCGTAGTGGTACAATGCACGGACGGGACTTTGCTTTTGGTGAACGGTGCAAGCGATGCGGCTTCCTTTACCTTTGCCGACCGCGACGGTTTCGGACTGTTCGATATGCAATGCGGTTCGTACTATTATTATAAGTCCGGTTATGAGTTGAAGACGGTGGATGAATTCCCGGATACGGATTACGAAGGCATGCAGCCTTATTTGTTCCAGATTGAGGATGCCTTGTCGAGCTATGTTCCTTCGGATGACGAGAAGACCGGTCTGTTCGAGGCTTGGGAGTTCAATGGAGAGGCTGAAGACGACCCGAGCACCAAGGGTACCATCAACGGTGCGGAACTTGTGATGGGCGAACACGGCCAGACCTTCATGTTGGACGGTTGGCGTATGCAACGTTGGCGCATGTGGTCGCGTGTGAACAAGGATACCTATAAGGATGCAGAGGGTGAAGATTTGCAGTGCCTGAAACTGACGGTGGCTGATACATACGATTCGTTCGACGGAATATCTTTAGGGAATGTGACGACTTATCCGTCTAATCCGGCATTGCGCCGTGAGGGCGGCGTGTTCACGAACTTCTACGACCGTGACCCGGAAGGCGGAGTGCGTGACGAATCCTGCATGATTAGCTTCAACCCGGGCGTACGCCGTTATATTGCCATGAAGTGCAAGGGGACGAATCCGGAGATTACGGTGGACAAGTTTAACTTCTTGCAGCAAGTGAACGGTTTGAATTCGGAATTTGCTTTGAGTTTGTCTGATGCGGAAATGAAGGGTGATGTGTATTATTGGGATTTGTTGCGTTACATCGGTGTCGGTAAGACCAATTATGTAGGTCAGTTCATGAGTACAGCGGGTTTCCAACAAGGCGATGCGCTTTACATCGACTGGATTCGCACCTACGAGACTGTGGACGATATTCCGTCCGAAAGCTTTGCCACGGGCGTGCGCGACGTGCAGGCCGACGGCGGTGACTTGAAGGTCTTCGTGACAGGACGCACCATCAACGTATTCACTTCGGAATCCGGTGCAATCTATACGGTTGATGGCACTTGCGTGTCCGAGTTCGAGGGCACGGCGCATGAAACCGTCCGTCCGGGCATTTATATCGTGCGTGCCGGAGCGGCAGTGAAGAAAGTCATCGTACGTTGATATGCAAGTCCGGTTAGGTTAGTCCTTGTCCGGTAAGAGCCGGAGCCGGGAAACAGATAAATCCGCGCCTTTTTGACAAGAGGCGCGGATTTATTGGATAAAACGGACAAAATGATTTTTTTTGTTTGGCGTAGGTATTTTCTTATTCCCAATCGTAGTAGGATATAGAAGGAGTTGTCAACATGTATGGTTTAACTTTAAATTTTTGTTTTTATGAGACTAAGACATTTACTTGGCGCGTCTTTGTTGTGCTATGCCGGCATGGCCGGGGCACGTGACGTTCACGGCGTGGACGGGTATTACAACTGGACGGCGGCCCAAATGCAGGCCAATGCCTTGATGGATTTCGGCCCCGAAGGGAAACAGTGGGCGCAATGGTATCCGAGTTTTAAGTTCGAGGGGGATTATCTGAGGTTTATCCCGGGGGTGCATCAAAAGGAGTTCAAGCCTGAGAACGGCGGTTTCTTGCTGCGTGGCCGCTTGGACTGGAAAGAAAAGGTGAAAGGTGAGGGATTCATGACCATCACTCCTGAGCATCCGGTGTTCGTGGCCAAACTCTCCATTCCGCGCCAGTCGCAAACCAAGAAAGCCAATGAAAGCAATTATTGGATAGAGTTCTTCTGGCACAACCCGTACACCGGGGCACAGGACGTGGATATGGAAAACGAACAAGGAGGCGGCATTTGGGGGTTCAAGAAAGCTTTGGACGTAGTGAAGGGGCATGCCCCTTGGGCCAAGGATGCCTTGGGGCGTGATTCCATATTTTTATATAATCGCGACCGGAATGACTCTACGCTGTCGGTCCGCGTGAACACAGGAGACAATGATCTGACGGCACAGAAGAACGACACGGTATGGTACATGAAGCGTTTGCCGGTGACGGAAGATCAGGAGAAGTGTGAAATCATTGTGGCCGTCAACTTCGCTTCCATCCGCGACAGTTCTTCCATGGCGTTGGCATCACGTCGTTTGATAGACCGTGTCCCGATAAAGATTTCCCATTTCTCTGTCGGATTTATCACCCGTGGCGACACGATGTATGCGGAGACGGATGAAAAGGGAGACACTATCGTGAAGCGTGCCAAAACGCCGGAGGAAATGCCGTATATGAACGTCAAATGGTTGAAAACCTTCCCCTCCATGGATGCGGCTGTAAAGAGCCTGACGGCCGAGGAAAACTGGGGCGATGGTCCGGTGTCCAATCCCCAAAAAGACATATTGAACACGGCTTTGTACGAAGCAGAGAAGGTCATCAAGGGTTTCCAAAACTACATGGGGGATGCTGACGAGGCGTATGCGGCTTTGAAGGAAGTACATGCGAAGGCAGACGGTGTGTACAACAAGGCCGATGCCACGACAGAAGAGTATTTGTCCGCTATCGAAGAGGTGAATGCCGCCGTAGCCGAGTTCTATTCATACGTCAATCCGGCAGAGGATTTGATTTATAATTATATCCGTACGGCAGACAATGGTACGTCTTTGTATGTGTCTACGAGTGAAGTGACGAAAGACACTTATACGGGCTATCCTTTGGCTTTGGGTGCCAATGAGAGTGCCACTCCGTTGACTTTCGTTCCGGTAGGTGAAAGCAACGGGCAGTTGGCATATAACCTGAAAGGTAAAGACGGTGTAGTCGTGCAATGCACGGACGGTACTTTGCTTATGGTGAAAGGTACGGACGATGCGGCCACCTTTACTTTTGCCGACCGCGACGGGTATGGCTCGTTCGACATGAAGTGTGGGTCATTCTATTATTACAAGTCGGGTTACGAGTTGAAACCGGTGAAAGAGTTCCCTGAATTCTCGTCAGAAGACTACGATTCCATGATACCCTATTGCTTCTTGATAGAGGATGCTTTGGGAAGCTACAACCCGACGGATGATGAAAAGACCGGTCTGTTCGAGGCTTGGGAGTTCAATGGAGAGGCAGAAGACGATCCGAGCACCAAGGGTACCATCAACGGTGCGGAACTTGTGATGGGCGAACACGGCCAGACCTTCATGTTGGACGGTTGGCGCATGCAGCGTTGGCGCATGTGGTCGCGTGTGAACAAGGATACCTATAAAGATGCAGAGGGTGAAGATTTGCAGTGCCTGAAACTGACGGCGGCTGATACATACGATTCGTTCGACGGAACGTCTTTGGGCAATGTGACTACTTATCCGACCAGTCCGTCCATGCGTCGTGAAGGTGGCGTGTTCACGAACTTTTACGACCGTGACCCGGAAGGCGGAGTGCGTGACGAATCCTGCATGATTAGCTTCAACCCGGGCGTACGCCGTTATAT
>OOAG01000532.1_pt1 | contig 34731 bp, 50 predicted proteins | sample 1671461 | NCBI WGS metagenome assembly OOAG01 (sample SAMN06348159, study PRJEB24527) | human gut metagenome | biome: human gut; feature: ankylosing spondylitis patient; material: feces | host: Homo sapiens | place: China | collected 2015-10 | reverse complement strand
ATATACTTTCCATTACTACTAATTACTATTTTATAGGGGTATAGGGGTATAGTAATATATAGTAATGAAAACTAAGGGGTTTTTCATACCCCACAGAGGATTATGGATGGGGGTATTAAGGGTATCGACATGAAACACTGGCTTCCGAACGAAAAGGTAGTGAATCGTACTACTTTCACTCCGAAACCCGCATTCTGTGGCTTTATTGTGGCGTTGTGTGATAATGTCTTGACAAACATGAGGAGGGTACGCGATGTCAGTCAACATCAAAGCGCTGCGGCAAGCCAAACAGGCAATACGTTCGAAACTGGAGCAATACGCTAAAGCCAGTCAGAAGACTGTGACTGTCGGAATCCATTCGGACGCAGGTGAACATCCTGACTCGGGAATCACTAACGCACAGCTTGGTGCATTGCTAAATTACGGTAACCCGGATAACAAATTATACGGTAATCCCGCACCTATCCCGCCGCGCCCCTGGCTGATACCCGGTGTGCAAAGTGGTAAACAGGACATCGTGGACACCATCGCTCACGGCGTGGCTAATGATTTACCGCTTGACCATGTGCTTGAACAAGTGGGCGCATTCGCGGCTGGTGCGGTACAGCAATACATGACCGACCTCGACACTCCTCCGAACAGTCCGTACACTATCGCTCGGAAGGGTTCTAGCAATCCACTTATCAGCACTGGAGCTTTACGCGCGAGCGTAACGTACAAGGTAACCAACGAAAAACCTGACGAGGATATCTTATGAGTCTGTCAATGCGTGGTCATATTGACAACGTGTTTAAATCTGTACCGGCGACACACGTGGGTAAATCTGCCTCATACGTGGACGGTATCTGGACACCCGTGACATCCGCACCAGTTGCATTCACGGTGAACATTCAGCCACTGAGTGACAAGGAAATTGATTTCTTGCAACAAGGTGGTCAGCGCATCGTTGACCCACGTAAAATATACGTTAACAATGGTGACCTCGACTCAATTGCACTCGATGGTGAATGGGTGTTCCTGGGTCAGCGCTGGAAAGTTATTCGCACCGACAATCGCCCGTGGCGTAAATACTGTAAGGTAATCGTGGACCGCTATGACCAACAATGAAATCTTTGCGGCTCTCAGGCCGCATATACTCAACGTGACGGGCGTCAGCGAGTGTATCCTTGCCGACCCTAATGGTATGGCTCCGGAAGGTCCCTACGCCTCTCTGAGGCCGCGACAATCGATTCGTGAGCGGGGTCAGGCGAACATCGTCATGAGAGACGGCGAGAATGACACTATTGTGTATGAAGTTCGTGCTCAAATCGTCGCCGACTGTGATGTCAATTTCTTTCGCGGTGAAGCGATGCGATACGCCGAACTACTCAAGGAGTGTCACAAACGCCCGGACGTGTGCTGGCCCCTGTGGAAGTTGGGTATTGGTTGGGGTGGGACCGAACCGGTACAAAACCTCACCGCGCTGCAAGCCAGTAATTTCGAAGAACGGTCACAGATAACCATCAAGTTGTTATACGAGTCGGTCAATACGGTAACTGTGAATAACATTCGCCGGGTACCGTTCAGCATTGCCGACGGTAACGCCGAAGTCTATTTCGAGAACGGAACGGTCCAATTACGTTACGTGGAAACAGAATCCGGTATACTCTATCAATCCGGTGAAATTTCGATATAATGACCAAGGTGTGCACACTGCAACTTACGAGGACTCGTAAACATGTTTCCAATTGAACAAATCATCCCCATTACAACCCGGATTTCTCCGGCGGGATTAAGTACAGCAAACTTCGCTTCTGCGATGTTGTTTGCTAATAAGACCGAACTCCCGAGCGGTTTCACCAAAGACACGGTTCGTACCTACTATTCCACCTCTTCTCTCGCCGCTGACTTTGCCCCCACGACCGAGACGTACAAGGCCGGTGCCAAATTCCTTGGCTCCACTCCGGCGGTACCGAAACTCACTGTGTGGGGTACCGCGGACGATGACGCCGACATCAAAACAACGCTGACTAAGGCGTTCAACAAACATTACTGGTATTGGACTCTTGTCACCAAAGATGTACTGGCGACGGAGGCCGACGTACTGGCGATTGCATCGTGGTGTGAAGAGAACAGCGTCATGTTCCCCAACAGTCAGACCGGTGGGGCCGTGGTTGAAATTCGTAACCCGGACGCCGATGAGGACATCTGTTCGAAGCTGAATAAACTGGGCTATCGTCACGCGTTTACCGTCGCTCACGCGACCGACCCGTATGCGGCCTATGCTCTCATCAAGCATTCTGCCTCGGTGAATTACAGTGCCGATAACAGCACTATTGACACCGAATTTAAGAAATCTCCGGGTGTTGCTGCCGAAGACCTGTCCGACACAGAACAGAACGCGATGGTCACCAAACGTTGTGCATTCTACAGCGTGCTTGACCTACAGGGGAGCACCGACAGCGGTCGCTGGCTGCAGACGTGGTCGCACAGTACCTATGGTGAGTCTATTTCCGACATCGTCGATTTGGACGCGTTTGTGAACTCTCTACGCGTGGAACTGTACAATACCATTGTCAACCAGACCACCAAACTCCCGCAGACTCCGGTTGGTCAGGAAGCGCTCATCGGTGCGGCCAAACGTGTGGGTAGACAATATATTCGCAACCGTTATCTCGGCCCACGCAATTACACCAGTCCTGACACCGGTCTGGAAGCGTACACCGAGGGGTTCGAAGTGCTGACTAGAGCGACGGATATTCTCGACCTGTCCGATTCTGACCGCGCGGCACGCAAGTCTGCACCGATTAACATGCGTGTGTTCAAAGCTGGTAGCGTCAGAATATGTGACGTCACAGTTGACGTTTATTGATGGAGGATGACAGATGTCATTAGAAAATTTTAGCACGAGTAACACAGTCATCACGATCAATGGCAGAATTATCTCCGATTTCGGTGAGTCTGACCCACCGTATACCGATGAACCAATTGACGCGTCCACCGTATTACGTCGTGGTCTGGGTGGTAATGCTATTCGTCTGGACCGTATCAACCCGGGTCGTCGTGTCACACTGAACCTAAACCCCGGTTCGGCTGACTCCGCGTATATTAACGGACTGTTTCAGAGTAAGGCCAACATCGAGTTGACCTATACTCAAATCGGCACACTTGACGCCGCTGTGGGTACAGAAGGTGTGATTGTGAACGATGGTCCGCGCGGGCGCGGCGGTCAGACAATTACCGATGACCAGTGGATTTTTGAGTTCAGTTCGTGGACTGCGTCAAAGGGTCCGGTAAGCTAAATGAAAGGGGCCCGATGGCCCCTTAGTTATTTTGTCGATTAAATCAAACCTTCTTCGGATAATTTTCTGACAATCCACATTTCACCTTCGGCATAGAACATAGGTTGTGAGAACCCGTTCTCTGTCTCACGCATTATTCCGTACCCCTTATCGATGAACCATTGCTGAAATACACGTCCACGCTTCACGGAGCGATTGTAGACGCCCATCGAGGCTAGTTGTTTGTTTAACCATATCGCTGATTGTCCGAACTTCTGGGCGATCTGAGTGGCGTTATAGAGACCATTGCGTTCTACAATCCGGTCGTAGACGTCTGCTTTTGGTGTCATCTCCTTGTTCTCTAGTGCGAGACGTTCTTTCTCTTTCTCGCTTTCCAGCAGCGCTTCAAGTGCTTGAATATAGTTTTGTGGTAGTGCGGGTGTATTCACCCGTGATTCCAGCTCTTGCCAACGCTTGATTATCTTCATTCGTAATTGAGCGTTATACCCTGACACCAGGCAGATGGTGTTATCTTTATCCAGCCGATACTCCCATGCGTTTGGGTTGGTGGTATCATACTGAATGCACATAACCCCATGATTCCTAACGTAACTCAAATTTGAGTTACGAACATAATCTTCATCGTGACCACCATGTAGAGCGCAGAGCATTGAGCGAATGTCTCTGCAAACATTGTCGTGACGCTTCTCAACTAGCGTCGCAATCTCGCGGCTAGACATGGTTAGTTCCGATTTTGTGTTTACTAAATCGTTCATCTCTGTTCTCCCCTCTTGTTCGTGTGAGTGTAGTTTCGATAAAAATCACGACCCGTTCGAATCGATTTATTCATGGTCACGATTAACGATGTGATTGATCACAATTGGTCCCTTAGTTATTTTCTTTTACTCCGAATGAGGAAGTCCGCTTTGTCCATCATTTCTTTACGCCAGCAAATCCCGGTACCCATGTACGCCGGGTCGTCACTTTCCGCGTAACCGTATTCATTTTCATGATACGTGCAAATCGTATCGGTTTGCTCATCGTAAATCTGAAATTGCTCGCTCTGACCACCGTGGGCACCACTGCAGTAAATTGCCGCAGCCACGATAACAACCAACCCGGTTCCAAATTTGTTTAACATTTTCACATCTCCCCTGTTGTTTTAACTTAAATCAAACCTTCTTCGGATAATTTTCTGACAATCCACATTTCACCTTCGGCATAGAACATAGGTTGTGAGAACCCGTTCTCTGTCTCACGCATTATTCCGTACCCCTTATCGATGAACCATTGCTGAAATACACGTCCACGCTTCACGGAGCGATTGTAGACGCCCATCGAGGCTAGTTGTTTGTTTAACCATATCGCTGATTGTCCGAACTTCTGGGCGATCTGAGTGGCGTTATAGAGACCATTGCGTTCTACAATCCGGTCGTAGACGTCTGCTTTTGGTGTCATCTCCTTGTTCTCTAGTGCGAGACGTTCTTTCTCTTTCTCGCTTTCCAGCAGCGCTTCAAGTGCTTGAATATAGTTTTGTGGTAGTGCGGGTGTATTCACCCGTGATTCCAGCTCTTGCCAGCGACGAATAATGGCGGCACGCATTTTGATACTGTAGCCCGACACCAGAATCAACGTGTTTTCTTTGTTTAGAAGAAAGACCTTACTCGGTCTGCCTCCGTTCGACGGCATGACCTTTTCCTCAAAAGTGAGGGAAAGTTCTTGTGCCATTTTTGATATGTCGCGTCGTACATTATCGTGTTCCTTCCCAGTCAATTCTGCAATCTCACGGCTGGACATCGTTCGTACATCGCCGACAGTCATTAAGCCATTCATATTTCGTATCCCCTCTCTCTCGTTTGCGTGAGTGTAGTTTCGATGAAAATCACGACCCGTTCAAATCGATTTGTTTATGGTCACGATTAACGATAGAATTGATGACATCTAACTGAGGGGGGGGGGGGAATAAAATGTCACTTGTTAAATCTTTCACAGTGGGCGACACAACATACAACGCCGCAATGCCGTCCGCAATTGAGCAGGACGAAATCTTGTCATTGGTTGGCGCACAATTCATCGTGCACGCCGGGAACGTCTATAAGAACGGTGGTACATTGTCGGTCAAGGATGTTGTCCTAATGCTCACCACGCTACCGCACGTTGTCAAAAAGCGCATTTCGGAAGTGTTACTGAGTAAAACTTTCGTCGCCGGTCAGGAACGTAAGGTCGATGTTGCCGATTTTGCCGGACGCATGATGAGTTTCAACACCCTGCTGGCCGAATTATTTCTGTGGGTTTACGCTGATTTTTTCGATTACGTGCAAAACGCAAACAAAGACGAGTAAAGGGCACCGGGCGACCCAGTCCGGTCAACTGGTACTTTATGCGGGTTTGCACGGGTATCGAGGGGGTGTGCCCACCTCTTTGTACATGGGCGCAGTTAAAAGATGGTACAATATCGCTTGCTGAAGTCGAACAATTTCACTTTGCGATGGATGAATTGCAGGGTAAGTATATCGAGGCGATAAACAATGCAAGAAATTCCCCTAAATAACGGTGCGGCTAACGCCCATCAGACCTTCACGGTCAAGCTGGGCGACAACGTTCTCGACTTTGCACTGGATTACATTAGCTACACCGACAAGCCCGCGTGGACAATGAGTGTCTCACAGGATGGTATTAACTACATCACCGGTGCAATGCTTGTCCCAAATGCTGAGGTCAGTAAAGCATACCGCGCCGGGTTGGGTCGCTTCTTCTTTGTGGGCGATGAAGTAACCATTGACAACCTCGGCGTTGATAATCATCTTCTGTGGGTGCCCGAATAATGGCTAATGTGATTACGCAGTTTCTGGTCGGTCTCGGCATCTCTTACGATGGTAAAGGTGCTGAACAGGCCGAAAAAGATATCGACAATCTCGGCAAATCGGCGGAGCAAGCCGGTAGTCAGATGGACGATGTCGGTAAGTCGCTCGACAAGGGTGTTAAAACCGGTGTAGAAAATTCAAAATCACGCATTATGAGTCTGGTTGCCACGTTCAAAGGTGCCGGACTTGCGATGTCCGGTGTTGCCGCGAGTGTCGGCGCAGCGTGGGCGTTTGAGTCGAAGAAAGCGCAACAGGCTTACGACCTGAACAACCAGCTTGTAACCAGTCAGTTCGGACCAACTGAGGTTTATGGACTCGGTGCGCTGGCTGAACAGCGTGGCGGCGACCGACAAGCAACGACAAACAGCCTTTTAAATATTGAGCGTGGAATTAACCGCATTCAGACCGGTGACGCCGGGATGATTCAGCAACTGGCGGTTGCGGGAATCCGTGTCGATAATCCCACGGGGCGCACACGCGAGGATATTTACAGCGACATCGCCGGACAATTCCAGCGCCTCGATACGACGCGTCAGAGCAACGTGGCTGATATTTTAGGTCTCGACCCGGCTACTGTCAGAGTATGGCAGGAGTTCGGCGCTACAACGCTGGAAGTGTCAAAAGCCCGTGCCGCTGAACTGGGTTACACCGAGCAGCATAATGCCGCGCTGAATGCAATCAATCAGACTATTCTCGACACGCAGCAGAAAATGGAAGGACTGGGTAACACGATCGCGGACATTCTCGCGCCCAGCATTGAATACTTAGCCGACGACCTGTTTACGCTCGCCAGTGGCGTAACTAACTGGATGGACAATCACCGTGACCTCATCGATGATATCTCTAGTGGCTCATGGTATGACAAGTATGTGGTGGGAAGTGCCGATAAAGCCGCCGCGTGGATCAGCGATAAGACGGGTTTCGACCCCCGAAACGTTGGTAAAAATACTCAGGAGTTTCTTGACTCCGCCGGGACAATCATTAATAACAGTGTCATAAATAACACGACGAACACCGAGCAACTCCCCCCGTGGGCATGGCAACCGCGGCGGGAGAATCTGTTTCTGGTGGATAACGCAACGAACACCGAACGACTTCCACAGTGGGGGAATTCATCCCCGGTTAACGACGGCTCGTACGGTGCTGAAGTGAGTCCGATGACTGACAATTACGCACAGCAAAGTCGGCAGATGAGTCAAATTATGGAGTCCATAAACCGTCCGATTCAGCTTAACGGCAATTTCACCACGCAGGGCGACGTGATACTGGACGGTAACGCAATTGGACGTTATACCGTGAATCATCTCGAGACACAGGTGTATCCACAGGCAATTGACCAGACCCGGCAAAGGAGTTACTGACAATGGATTTGCGCCAGTATGAAATACTCATTGACACAAAGAATTTTATTACGCAGTCGTACCCAATGCTCCGGTGTTCGTTTGATGTGACAACGTATACTGGCGACAGCCTGAGTACGTGTGAATTCCGCTTGTGGAACCTCGCACCGACAACGAAGATTGAACCGAATCAGACCGTTGTTTTTCGCGCCGGGTATCAGTCGCGCATTGGTCAGATTTTTACTGGATTTGTTACCAACGTTTTCACCATTCGTGACGGTACCGACATCATCACACGTGTGACGTGTCGCAGCGGTAGCAATGTGCTTGACGGTGGGACAACGAGTGCGAGTTTCGGTAAGGGCGTGACGTTGTTTGACGTCTTGACCAGTCTCGCACAGGACTGGTCGAAACCGTTATATCTTGTCAATAGCGTGGACAAATTTACCTCTATTGTCATGGCTGGCGGCTATAACGTTAGCTCCGATATCAGCAAGGAACTTGACATTCTGGCTAAGGCATACGGCTTTGAATGGCATCTGTACGCTGGTCAAGTGTTTGTCGGATTTCCGTCTGATGACCGTAAAGCCACCCCTATCAAAATCAGTTCCGCCACCGGGATGATTGATGCGCCCACGCTTCACGGCGGCATTGATGGCGTATTCTGCGACGTTAAGATGCGTCTCGACCCCCGCATGACACCCGCATCGGTGCTCAATATTGAATCGAAATGGCCTAAATTCGATTTCGGAGCAGTAGAGTTCCAGACAACCGTCGACGCTAAACTGGAAGGTGACTGGAACGTTCAGACCATTCAGCATACCGGAGACACACACGGTCCCGACTGGTACACGTTTGTCAAAGCTGTGCGCGCCGGGTCAATGGATACCACCACGACAAATAGTGACGTTGGTAATCGTCTTATTTACGGGCGTGTTGGCGTGCAGGGTGAGGGTGCCAGTCAGCAGCGGGATTTCCGTACCGAGGTGCGTAAACTTGGACAAAGTCTGGGTATCAGTCCCAACTGGATTATGGCTGTAATATCTGCAGAGTCTAACTTCAATCCACAGTCAAAGAACAGCAAATCCGGCGCGGTAGGACTGATTCAGTTTACTAACGCCGGGTGGACAAGTGCGTTTCAGACTAAATACGGACGCAATAAAAATGTCATCCTGTCAATGACTGCAGCTGAACAGGTGAGAGGTCCGATTACTGATTATTTTAATCAGTACAAAGGGCGTTACAAAACAATGGGTGACGTGTACATGGCTGTATTCAGTCCGGCATTCATCGGTAAACCTTCCACAGCCGTGATGTACTCATCACCGTCCAAAGCGTACAATCAGAACGCAGGGCTTGACACGGACCATAAAGGTTACATTACTGTCGGTGACGTGTGGCGACGTGTTGAGGAACGATTCAGACAAGGTAAGGCATACATGTTATGAGTTTAATTAACCTTCTGGTAAAGCGCGGCCCACAGCTTGGGTCGCTTCAGTTCGATGCTGTCCTGTCTGATGACCTTGATGCCAGTGTGGACATCGTGCAATACCCCATTGAGACAGGTACGCCAATTGCGGACCACATTATCTATCAGCCTATTCGTTACACGATGACGGGTGCGGTATCGAACAACCCGTTGAAAGTCAGTATCACCGATTTCACCGGGGCGTTGACAAATCTCGTCGATGACAATCCGTTTATTGCCGCAGGTGCTGGTCTGTTCGCGGGGTGGTTGAGCGGCTCAAATGAAACCCGCTCCAGTACAACACTGAACACTTTGCTCGATTTCATGTACTCCGGACAGGTATTCACGGTGGATACGGGTGAAATCACGCTGAACAATATGGTCATCCAGCGTATCGGGCGTTCTAAAGACCCGGAGAATGAGAACGGACTGATATTTGTTGCTGAACTGCAGCAGATTGTCACGCTTGACCGCGTGGCGAACGGTTCACAACCGGCACAGTATCAGCTGAACAGTAACGATGTTTCCAGCACGTCCATATCCGGACTGATTGAGCGTGGTTACATTAATGTGAAGACAGCCGCAACGAATGTTGCCAGCCAGGTTACGACACTTTTAGATTTGTAAAAAAAGCCCCGGAGACCGGGGCAAACATGCAGGAGCACAGCAGAGAGAGAGCACGGTTTACAGGTTAAACGTCATCTAAACTCTAAACCGTTATATTGGTCGAATCGCCGCGGTGACCAACCGCTCAGTGTACACTTGGCTACACATTCCGGCTACCCGCTGATGCGAAGGAATAGGACACCCCGGACCGCTAAAGACACATGTGCTATATGCCTGTGAATAAATAATTACATTGTTTGACGTGAGTGTCAATAGTATACTTGACATTATTTTCACAGGAGGGCGACATGACCGACATTAACCAGCGCCGCTCGTTTTTGCAGAACGTTACCAATGACACGTTTTTCGAGAACATGAAGGACGTGTACACGTGCATCCCGGGTTACGTGCTGGCATTCGACCCGGATACACAGCGTGCACAAATTCAACTGGGAATCACCCGGACCGATGATGTCGCTAAAACTACGTTCAACCCACCACCCATTGTGGACGTTCCTGTAAGTTTTCCGGGCGATGACTTCGTACTGGAATTCGCCGTCAATCCGGGTTGTGAGGGTATGGTACATTTCAGTCAACGTTGCATTGATGGATGGAAGCAGACTGGCGGCATTGCTGCCAATCCCGTCAAACGCTTTCATCACAAACAGGACGCAATGTTTGTACCGGGAATCCGTTCACTTGATAACCTGATTGCAAGTTTTTCTAACGATGGGATACGCTTGCGCAATGCCGACGCGTCACAGCACGTCTGGTTAAAGGGTGATGGTTCGTGCATAATGGCTAATGGGAACGGCAACGTCCAACTTCTTGCAAACGGCACAGTGAGTATCAATGGTGTGACCATTGATAAAGACGGGAACATCACCGCACTGAACTCTCTGGTGCTGGATGGTAAAGAACTCAATGGTCACACCCATGGCGGCGTTGCTTCCGGTGGTTCTAATACGGGACCGAATAACTGATGACAGTACGTAAATTAGATGAAGATGGTGACATCGTTACGCAGGGTTCGATGTTCATCATTGAACAACTGGAAATAGAACAGACGATACGTACCCGTCTGCGTCTGTTTCTGGGTGAGTATTTCCGGGATGTGACCGATGGCACACCGTGGTTTCAGGAGATACTCAACAAACAAACTTCCATGGATGTCCGCGAAGCGCGTCTCCGTGAACGCATTTCCGGTACTCCGGGTGTCCTGCAGTTAACTAGTTTTAGTACCGATTTCGACATCGACAACAAAACTTACACGGTCACCGCCAGCGTGTTGACCTCCTACGGATTATTAACGGTAACCGAGAATGGCTGAATTAACCAGTACGGGCTATAGCGTAAAATCACAGAATGACTGGTTCGACGAAGAAAAACAGTTATATCTGGATATCGACAGGAACTGGAATCTTGACCCGTCCACGCCAGACGGGCTGAAGATGGCACACGATGCTGAAATCTTCTCCGCGCTCGATGAAGTGTTGCAACAGGCGTACAACTCCAAAGACCCGAATAAAGCCAGTGGTTATGACCTCGACGTAATTTGCGCGCTGACAGGTACCGTCAGGAGTGAAGGTACTGCATCAACCGTTACAGGGTTCGTATTAATGGGTACCCCTGGCACTCAGGTTCCCGCAGGCACACGCTTCGAATCATCTGTGACGGGTTATCGATTCACGCTCGACCAGACGTGGACGCTGGATAGTTCGGGTACAGCAACGGTGGATATCACCTGTACCACGGTTGGTGAAATCGAAGCGGACGCCAACACTATCACAACAATCGTGGACACAGTTGCCGGACTGGTGTCAGTTAACAACCCCACTCCAGCAACACCCGGTACATCTGCTGAATCGGATGGGTCGTTACGCCTTAAACGAGCGACGGCCGTAGGTCTGCCGGGTAGCAACCAGGTTGATTCAATGCTGGGGCAACTGTTCAATGTGGATGGTGTACGCCGTGTACGTGTCTATGAGAACGACGAAGCCACAACCGACAGCAACGGTCAGCCCGGTCACAGTATTGCACCCATCATGGATGGTGGTACGGACGACGACGTAGCAATGGCTATCTACCTTAAAAAGAATCCGGGTGTCACACTTTATCAGGCTGGCACACCAGTAACGGTCACTGTCACGTCGCCTACTTACCCGACAATGACCAAAGATATCAAATTCAGTCGCCCCGTATATGTGGACATGGTGGTAGTCATTGAGGTTAAAGATGATGGTACGCTACCGTCTCAGGCAACCCTTGAACCACTCATTCAGGGTGCCATCATGGAATACGCCGCGGGTGGTCTGATTCCGACGGAGTACGGTTTTAAGCCGGATGGGTTTGATATCGGTGAAACAGTCCCGTACAGTTCACTTTACACACCTATTAACAAAGTCATTGGCTCATACGGTAACAGCTACGTTAACAGTATGACGTTGAATGGCGGCACAGCGAATGTTACCATTAAGTTTAACGAATTATCCCGCTGGACAACCTCAAACATCACGGTGACTATCGTATGACCATTATCAAACGTGCAGACCTGGGTCGACCCTTAACGTGGGACGAACTGGATGATAACTTCCGGCAAGTTGATGATTTGAGAGCCGCCGCATCGGCGGCTGTATCGAGTGCAGCGGCTTCGGCTACAGCCGCTGCAGGCAGTGCTACGAATTCACTTAATAGTGCAAATAGTGCTTCTAGTTCGGCTGCTGACGCCGCAGCATCGGCAGCATCGGCAATCGACGCGCTAATGAATTCGACATTTGAACCGAGTAGTTTCGACTTCAGTACCGGTGGCACACTTGATACTACAGATCGCAATAAAGCAGTGTACAACACGGCGGACAATAACTGGTATTCATGGGCGGGTACGTTACCACACGTTGTGGCCCCAGACACAGATCCACTATCCGATGTCAACTGGAGGCCACGTACGGATCAGTTACTGCGACAAAACCTGGCATCGTCCGCGATTCCCGGTACTTCGCTGATAACCCATTCCGATGGTACTAGGCTTGACAATTATATAGAGATTTTTAACAGAAGATCTAAGTTTATAATGCCCGAGGATTTTTCCGGCAATGACACCGAACAGCTTCAGTCGGCGCTATCTTATGCGAAGTCCAACAAAGTCAATGTGGTGTTACAGGCGGGGAAAACCTATTATGTAACTGGGTCGCAAGGTTTGGAAGTAGATTTGGGGTACTATTCTTTCGAGAGCCCCAATGGCATCGCTTATATTGACTTTACAGGTTGTACTGCCCCTTACTGTTTATGGGTTCATTCCAGTCGCCCATATCCTGCTGGGTCAGAGAACCACTGTACATCCATGCGTGGTATAAAAGTCAAAGGTGCGATCCAAAACATTAGTCAGCAGTTGCTGTTAATCGGAAACAATAACAATTCCAGCAACGGCACCTATAATGGCGACTGTAAGATCGAAAACTGCATGTTTTCCACTGCAGACATCGTTTTAGGGGGCTCCAATAGTACCTGGCGTTATAAATTCATCAATTGTGGGTTCATGATGGAGTCAACCGGAGGCACATATGCGATGCACTTCCCAGCTGGTCTTTCGGACTCCGGAGAGTCAATTACTTTCCAAAATTGCAAAATATTCGACATGAAAGGATGTCCGATACTTGTGGAATGTGCGAGTTTTGCCATTGGGATGCCTGGTACATCAGTGTTAAATACCCCGATTAAGATAACGGGGAATGGTGCTATGGTCATCTTGGATTCGGCGGCTAATATTGAAAATCCAGGGGCGTCAGCGTGGTATCGCTACGGAGAAGTAACGGGAATTGCTGCGCGACTCATCCTTAATGGATGTACACTTGTGTGTAATAACCCGTCGCTGCAAACGAAACCGTTATTCTACGTAGGGGAAAATGCCTTCATCGACATCACTCTCGTCAAAACGCCGGGGAATGACTATCCCTTCCAGAACGGGGAAGAAGGGTTGAGAACTTTTGTCGAGGGTGACGGGTATGTTACGGCGAGCCATTGTATCGGCGATATCCGTTCTGGTGCCGGGAATATCCCTCTTCATAAATCGCTAAACCCAACATTGAATCCCGGCTTCGAATCCGGTGATTTATCATCGTGGGCATTTAACAACACAGGAGTCAGCACTCAAACGTGCGTAGTAGGTGCGGAATACAAGAAAACAGGTGCCTATGGGGCGAGAATGACATCGTCCGGGTCGTCAAGTTGTTTCCTGAGCCAAAAAGTAAAAGTAACGCAACATGGTTATTACAGGACCACGTGTCAAGTCAATATCATAACCGCCGGTACAGGGACGACGGCGGGAGCACTAACCGTTACGTTCTACGACAGGGCTGACAAATCGATCCAATCGGGCGCAAGTAGTTCTTTCACTAATACTCCGAGCGGGTGGCAATCTGTGGGACAATTCATACAGGGTCGAGTACCACAGGGCGCCGAATATTGTGAAGTATCTATCCGCTGCCGTGAAGGCGCGGTGATTGATATCGACAATTTCATCATCAATTTCACATAGGGGGTGGGGGGGGTATTAAATGTTGAAAGTAAAAGTGTGGTTTATGACAACCGGCGACCTTCCGGTCACAGTGGAAATAGATGATGGCGGCTCATCGTTTTCCGACGAAATTGAAAAACAAGATTACGTCTTGGATTACTTAATGAATAACGGGTTTTCTGACAAAGAAGGATTGACATTTAAAATAGTTTAGGGGCGTAAGCCCCTTTCATCCGTCCACAACGCACCCGAATTGACTAATGAGAGATTCGCGGTATCATTAGTACATCTTCCATCAATTCCTGTGGGTACTGATGAACTTCTTCCCGGCTCCCTACTTCGTACCGCTGACAATCGTCAGCGGCTACGTCGCAAATGAGTCAGATGCCCCAAATCGCATCTACGCTCAGTATCGTAACAAGCCAAAGGCTGCCGCTTGGTATAACATCACGCGTAGTCTGGCTACGCAGATTGCAGATGTGGCTGCAGCTGTCCGCATTATGTATTCGATCGATGCGGCGCAAGGTGAGCAACTCGACGTTATTGGGCGCATTGTGGTGATACCCAGGGATTTTATTGGTGAAGTCACCATAGAAACCGCAATGTGCGCCAGCGATGTCAATGGTCCGGCTGAATTCGGTGACACCTCTGCGATGTGTAGTGTGCCATCTGTTGACCAGTCGATGGTGATGTCGGACAAATTATATCGTCTGGCAATTAAATCTAAAATTCTTAAAAACAACTCGTACGCGACCATTGAAGACATTATCACCGGGATGAATTTCCTGTTACCCAACGCACAGGTCACCCGTCTGGTTGATGGTGAGGACATGAGTTTCTCCGTGGAATTCTACGGGCAAATCACAGAGCTTGAACGATGGGCGCTCCTCAACGCATCTTTCGTTCCGAAGCCGCAGGGTGTAAAATTCAATGGCTTCCTTGAGGCTTATGATTACGTACAGGCAGGTGACTCGTCAACTCAGTTTGGTGACTCATTGGCACAAGCGACCGGATTTATAGGAGTTTAAATAATGGCTTTAGATCGTAGCAACCGTTACCCTGGGCGGTTCGAGAATCCCACGACGGAGCAACCTCAGGGCGCATTTAAAAACCGTACATCACCGACAGCAGAAGATGGTTCATATTTCGAGGCTGATTGGGCCAACGATATGAGTGGTTTTTTCGCTCGCGTGCTTAACGTAGCAGGTGTTACGCCGAACGGGACTGTCGATAATGGGGTGAACAGTCAACTTTATGATGCGTTGATGATTGCGACACCGGGAAGATTACTTAATGTCCGCGCGTTCACAACCGATACGGTGGTATCGAAGACCCCGGGTGCCAAAAAGTGGAGAATTAGAGCGGTTGGTGGTGGCGGTGGTAGCTCCGCAGCGGCAGCCACTGGGGTCGGTCAAACATCGATGAGTAACGGTGGTGGGGCCGGTGCTTATGCTGAGGGCATTTACGATGTTGCCACGATTAATTCTCTGCAAGTGACGATTGGTGCGGGTGGTGCCGGTGGTACAGCTTCGTCCACATACGGCGGCGATGGCGGAACAACGTCCGTGGGTACCTTGATTAGCTGTCCGGGTGGTAAAGCCGGTCAACCGGCTGGTCCGGCGAACCCACCGTTCCAACCTGTCGCCAATAATAACTCTAATTCTCCAACCGGTTGGAATATCCTTGGTGTTCCCGGACCGGGTTCCTCCGCTGGGTTCGCCATTTCGACCGAGGTCACGATTGGTTCTCGTGGTTCGGACGGTTTCATGGGTGTGGGTGGAGCGGTGCCGAGAATCGACAATCCAGCGGTAACCGGTGGTGGTTGGGGTTCCGGAGCATCCGGATGTTCCAACGGCCCATCCCAACCACTGAGGAACGGTGCCGCCGGACGCCCAGGGCTGGTAATCATAGAAGAGTACTCATAAAGTTTTACAACCTTCCCACCACTTTTGCCACCGGGACACCCTGTCCCGGTCGGCCATCAGAACCTCCCCATTATGTGGAATTACCGTAGCGGCCTTTTCGGGATCGCCATCGGTTGTCCACAATTCACCACTCGGCGTAAGCAGGTCGTTAGATGGCGGTGGGCATTTACGCACTTCCTGAGCACACGCGGTTAAAATAAGTACAGATATCAGCAGGATGAGTTTTTTCATTTTACGGTCGCATCATACAGGTCGAGGATACCGCTCTCTTTGACACACTGAGCGGTGGTGGAGTCTTTGATTCGGTCGCGGTAAATGGTGACTTTCTCAACAACTTTTTTGTCCCGGGCTTCTTTTAGTTCCCGTTGCATTTTCTGCAATTCCACATCGGAAGCATTGAGTTTTTCCTGCAGCGCATCACGGGCTTCGACAGCTGCCTTATATTCTTTGAAATCGTCCAGCTTGACTGACTGCTTACCGTGATAATAACCTAGCCAATATGTACATATCACGAATACGATTCCTACAACAATTACTACCCGCTGTAACATTGTCATTTCGATTCCCCCAGTGTATACAGGCACAAATACTCTTCCTGCTCCCGGCGAATCGGCTGCCCAGAACAGTTGTTACTTTTAATGCGGCAGTCACGACCACCATCAAACACCCAACGAGGAATCTGTTTGCACGCGTTCTTCCAGTCGCCTTTTTGCAGCAATTTGAAGAATGTCGACCCCTTACATTTAGTGGGACCAATGTTGTACGGGCAGAACGATGCAATACCAACCTGTTGTACCGGGTTTAGTTTTACCGGGATATTGTCACGTACCCATTTGAGCGACTTTTGCGCTTCTTTGTCGTTCAGAAGGTCGCATTGCTTTTCAGTAAGCCGCATGCCCTTTGTCACCGGCTTACCATCGATGCGCGTCACGCCTCGACAGATGGTCCAGACGGGGGGGTTCGCGCTATCCAGATACGCCGTCAACCTGTTCCCCTCCTTCTCGTTCAGGAATTGATTGAGCAGATCTGTCTGTGTGACTACCGCGGTACCTGTGCCACCCATCGCAAATGCGGTGAGAAGAGCAGTCATTTGTTTGCTTAGAGGATTTCTCATTCGGTAACACCTGCTGTACAATTAAGCTTAATATTAACATATGAGGATGATAAAATGTACGAGACCAAGTCAGCTGCAGTTAAACCACGTAAGGCAGGAGACGCCGGTGGGGCGTGTGTTAAACCTCGTGGTAAAACCGGTGACGCGAAAGTAAAACGGCGGACCAAGTAAACAATGTACGCCCTCCTGATTGCCTCGGTGATCGCCAGACCTCGAGGAGCCTCGTTTCTCTTCGTGATGGTGGCGACTCTTTTCCAGAAGTTGTGCAGCAATCTGGATGGTTCGATTTACTTTTTCCTCGCCGCATTTTGCGATTTCACAGTGGTCGGCATTCTGTATCGGTTTGGAACATCCCGGAAGTCTCTCGACATGATGCTCATCAGCATTGTCTCCATGTTGATTAACCTAATGGGGTGGTTTCTGTGGTTTTTCTATCGACCACTCGACATCTATGCGGCAACGTTCACGATGCTGTACCGCGTGGCAATCTTCACGATACTGAAAAAGGACAGTGACGATGCTGGAGGTATTGCGGTTCATATCGACAACTCTGGCCATCGTTCTCATGTTGGTGCGGGTTGTCGAGTGGTACATTGAAGCGAGAAAACGCTATGAGCTTTACTGGAAACACACAAGTCGGAACGGTAGTGGCGAGCGGGACGACGATAACGGGACTGATGACTAAATACGGCATTACCCCGGAAACCGTCGGTATCTTCGCCACCTTGTGTGGTATTATACTGACGGTTGTCATGATTTGTGGTCACATACAACGAATTCGTAATGAGTCTGCCGAGCGTAAGGAGAAGGAAATTATTAGGCGAATCGAACGCGAAAAGGCGGAAATTGAACTTGCTGAAATGCGTCAAAAGATGAACAAACCGGCACAGTGATGCGCCGGTACTTTCTCACCTCAACAACGGTAAAACTAACTTTTCCACTTCTTTCACATAATATTCGTAGTCCAGACTGCCCCAGTCGAAATCCTTAGCGTCTGCACACTCTGTCACCTTCCATCCGACATACATCCCAGTTTCACGTACTGCATCGTGCTTGCTGCGACTCTTCGTGTGGATACGCTCGTCCCACGGTGTACCTATGCTGTCGAGGTCTCCCGGTTGACCGGTAATCTCACGCATTACCGTATTGTACACGTCGTCTTTGATACCGTTCTTACGCTTCCATGTACCCGGTACACCTGTTGGAGGTAACAGCTTGACCAGTGACCCACCGTTGCGCGAGATAAACACACGTGTGGTATTCTGCATTTCTCGTTCAGCGCCCCATTCCGGCCAACGCATCACCAGACGTGCAGAACGAGGCACTTTTGCTCGCAGCATAAAATCGAACGGGTCACGATGCCGTGTGATGAACGTGCGGATGTCTACACCATGTACGAGGGCCGCTTCGGCAGCTTTAGGTACTATCATCGCACTAGGGTCTTGGTGAAATTGATAGTTGTATTCGTAACACCCTTTTCTTTTAATTTTCACGGGTTGCCTCCAGCATTTCTAAAATTCGATTGTCCCATTTCAACCATTCGGTACAACCATCAAAACCGGATAATCCAGCATTAACGAAAGAAGAATGATATTTTCTCTCCAAGTTCCTGGCGTCGTCGACCATCATCATTCTCATGAGTTTGAATCCGAACGGGGTTGCCCTTTTCAACTGTGAGAAGCGCCTGGTTGGTCTATTGGTTATTCCTACCTTTACAAATTTCGAGTCATCACTGCGGAGAAAATAGATATATCCGGGCAAGGATGGATTGAAACCGCCGTATTCGCAACAATATGGACACCCCGTACCCTTGTTGCATACATTATCGGAGGTGGCATCCCATTCATGACCATTACCACATCGGAATCGAGATAACTTTCGACTACTACCACGATAAATCAGACAACTTAGCCCTCTCGCTGCTATCCGCTCATTTATATCTTCCACCGACAATCTCACTCTCTTCGAGCAGTGAGGGCAACCTGATGAACGCATCACACTATCGGCGGTCGTTTCCCATTCATGACCATTGACACAGCGGAATCGCGATTTACCCATGACACTACCCGAATACCTAATGCACAATATACTCCTGGTCGACAACCTTTTATTTATTTCTTCCAACTTAAGCTTCGCCCTACCGGCACAATGGGGGCATCCGTTACCAGACAGTACCGCATCTGCGCGGACAGACCACAAATGCCCGTGGGAGCATTTGAAATTGGATTTCCTCATTGTCGAACCAGCATAGGATATACAAATCAACCCACGTTCATGGATTCTCTCGTTGATCGAATCGATGGTGTGTCTCATTTTCATTCTATTACCATTATATAACTGTTCACATCGCGCTGATAAAGAGATTTCACAATGTCGGTCTCCAGATTCAGCATTGTCGTTTTTTCCCATTCGGCACAAATCGATTCAACTAAAGTTTCGTATTTGTTTTCGTAAAAGATGACGATTCCGTCAGTATTAGTTTGGGGCACTACTAACCCTGGTACGCGAGTCGTAAGTTGATCCACTAACATCGCCAAACAAAGCTGCCCCGTGATGGTAATACTCAGGAGACACTTGTGGTCGCAGAACGGGCTAAACTTGCTCCCCATGTTCCCAAAGGTAGAATTTAACGCAAGTTTCAATGTCGCGTCGACAGTTTTATCTCCCGCTCGTTTGGCATCGCGACGACGAATGAATAGTTGTTCGTATACGTCACAAAAAGTTTCACTGAGGTGTTCTGGGTAATAACGATTCTTAATTGAGATGGATGGGTACATACTCGTACAGTCTTTGTTTTGCAAATTGTGTGTTCGGGTAGAATGTACAACGTAGTTCGGAATTCCACTGTGGATACCACCCAAACCGAAAGTATATTCAACGCCGTCGACAACGGCGACCATGTCATTGAAAACGCCCTTCGTGGTTAGTAACTCATCCTGTTGTTTCTTCGTGAGTACAACCCCACGAATACGTTCCAGAATTTGATTGAACTCCGGTCGTTCGAATTCAATATAGGGGGGTATACAATCCGCAAGTACCACACGCTCACGGATGGTTGACCGGGAGCAATCCACCCCGGCCTTTTCCAGTTCGTGAACGAATATATCTTTGCCGATTTTAGTGTCGGCGTGGTTCATAAAGTTACGTCCGTATTGCTTTGTCAGTTCCTCGCGGAAATGAATTTTGTCGAGTGAACGCACGAAGAATTTAAGTGTTTCGCGGACGTCGTGCTTGTTGTATGCGATGAGGACATCTTTCTGCGCATCGTTCAACACCATTCCGACCGGGAATGGTAGGTCTTTTACGTTGGGGGACCGCATGCCTACCTCTAACGCCTTCAGGCTGGTACGTCGGGCTTTATTGTCGAAGTGGTTTATTTTGTACAGATCAATCTGCTCGAAAATCTGGTCGCGGTCCCATATGATTTCTGGCCACTGACCTTCGGGCTTAATCTGTGATTGCGCCTTCGCATAAATCTGTTCCAGTGTACAACCCGGTGCATTGACCACGTAGTGTAGCACCGGATAGTCGAATGCCAGGTTATTAAATCCAATCCCACGGGCCTTACTGCGTCCCAGGTTGAACACGAATTCGATTAATTGCGACTGCTCGTTTTTACGGTCACTGATTTCGAAGACTAACTCCATACCCGTCGCAGCGTGAATAAATGAGGCGGTGAAGATGTTCTTGTATGTCTCTAAATCGTATCCCCAGTCCCGTGGGTCCAGTGGTGCAACGCTGGAAAACGCTGAATCAGCCCCACAGTAAGGGCAATTGTGGAGGTCAGCGGGATAAGTTTTACCGCAAGTTGCGTCTTCGCATTTCGATAAATAGTGCATCTCTGTTCCTCTCTGTAAGAAAAGCCCCGGTTAAGGGGCTTGGATAATTATTTATTGAGTCCTTTCCGGTCGATGTATTCCCGGCGTTGCTCCTGCACCTGTTTAATAGCGCGTTCCAGTTCGGCTAACTTTTCATCAATCTTTTTCAGTCGTGGGTCGAGTTCGGTCATGATACACCTCTCCAGTTAAATTACCCCGACTCACACCGGGGCGTTGTGGTTATGCTACTTTCTGACAGTGTTGTGCGATTAACTCTTCGCTCCAGCCGGGCATACCGAGCAGTTGTGCTTTGGTATACACCGCGCCGTTGTAGCTGTACTTCTCTTCAACAACCGGCGGCGGTGTTACCAACAGGTCAGTCGCTGGCGGCGGTGTTGCGGGTGCCGGAGCAGCTGGGGCCGGGGTTGGTGCTGCCTGTGCGGGTGCGCTGCCGCCGAATACGCTTGCTGCGTCCGGACCGCTACCTTCACGAATGATCGCTTCGCCCACACGTGACAGCTCGAGCAGATTCGGGTTCAAATACACGCCCGGAGTTTTGGACGGCTTATTACCTTTCGCCACGATATTCACACGAACGTAATCGCCGAGTTTAATAGCGTTTACGTCCTGAATCGCATCGAGCGGATTATATTTACCAACATGATAACAGTTGTACGGAATGCGGGTGTTCAGGTGCAAGACCCAGTGACCGCGTTTATATTCGTCCTCATTCGGTGCGTGACCGGCTTTGTTGGGGATATCACTGTCACCGTCGATCACTTTCCAGGAAAAGTCGGGGCGGCGAGTGGTGGCGGCATCGTAACCGTTTTCAGCGTCCAGCGCCGCCATTGCGATTTGTTTACCCCATTCGGTATCTTTCCAGTCCGCTTCACCGGTTTTAGGAATTGCAATACCGATGTAAATCTCTTTAACGGGCTGACCATCTTTACCAAGAACCGGTTGTTTTGTAACTCCATCAGTGCGCACATTCTGTTTCAGCGGGTGACCGTGAATCAGGCGAGCAACAGGGGTAACGAAAGTAAATTGAGCCATCTTATAAATCCTCTCTGCTAAGTGTGGGAGACCCTCTGTCTCCCGGTGATTTGAATACTACGTTAGTTTGACGGGTGCGTCAACAACTATTTTCGGGAAAATACATTTTTAATTGCGCGTTCATCAACCTGTTCCAGCTTGACACCCGTGACAGGTGTTTCGGCGTACTGCTCAATAACGGACGGGTCGATACCTTTTTTCACACACTGTGCGGGTGTGTCCAGTTCCTGTGGCTTACGAAGATTTTGACCGAGTAAATCCCCCATCATAATCACCTGGTCCACCGGTACATCTTTCTTCCAGCGCTTACGACCGTATGTGGTTTTAGCGCTGTAGAATGTCACGTGTTGCCCCTGCTTAATCTCATGCAGTGCCTGTTCCTCCAGACCACTGAGACGCATTTTAATCATCTCCTGTGCACGCTGCAGGAGTCGCAACTCAACGCCCAGTGCATGACCGGACAAATTATGCGTCTGCAACGACTGTACGTAGTCCACACCTGCATAACTCTGTTGCTTCAGTGTGTCACAGTGTGCACGTGCGCTACAGTCGAGACAGTGTGGTCCGGACGTGCACATCGGCGTGGCATCCAGCACGCGGAGTATCGTCTCGTTCACCTGCTGCCGGTATGCGCACAGTTCATCGTATGTGAGCGCCCATTTACGCACCGTACCCTCACCGGTGAATCCGCGTGGCTGTACGATGACCAGTTCAATAATGCCCGGTGGCGACTGGAATTGTTCGCAAATACTGAACGCTTCAATCAACAACTGCCAGTTTTCAAACGGGTCAACAATACGGTGACCGAATTTCGCGTCCCAGACACGTAACACCTTCACTTCCGGTACGTACACCCATGCATCGGGGATACAGTACCAGTCACCGTAACCCGGAACAGGACACACTTCTTCAACGTGAAGGTCGTGCACTCGCCCGTGAGTGTTACAATAACCCCACACCTCGTTAAAATACTCACGAGCAGCATCAAACAGTTCGTCTGTGATGATAATTCCATCCTTTGACAAACTACCCACCAGGCCACCGAATGGCTCATTTTTGAATAACTTCTGAGCCACTTCGTGTGCGGCACGTCCCTCGAGACGTGACTGCGACGGTTCGACATTCAGCGGCGGGTGAGCCTGTTGTGCTCGGAATGACCCGTTACAGACCATCCATTGTCCGGCGTCAGATACTTTGGGTAAGTTACTCATTGTGATTACTCCCCTAAATACGCTTTAACACGTGTCACGAACGGACCAATTTTATCCGAGTGGACGTTCAGTTCCTGTACCGACGACATGCCATCCTGCGCCAGCAGCGCGTTCACGGTTGCCACATCAATCTTACCGTGACGCTCGGTCAGGAAGGTCATTAGGTGCGGGAAGTCCCACTCAGCTACTTCCGGTACAGGTGGTACAACAACTACCGGCGGCGGTACAGGGATTGGCGGAATACCCACAACGGTTTGCTCGGTTACCACACCTGCGTCAGTGTGGAAGTCATCGCCCGGCGGTGTTACAGGTGGTTCGACTTCGTCGACTTCTTCCCGTGTCGGTTCAATAGACACGGATTCCAGGGTTTTAATTTCTTCATTAGTCACTACTGGTGTTTGAGTATGTAACTCACCCTTCACCGACTCAACAAATGCTGCCCACTCTGCCTCATCCATGTCTTTCAGCTTACGGCGCAGACGCCACGTACCGTCCGCATTGAGCGCCTTACTGGCGGAGTGAATACGCTCATCCCACGGTGTACCGGTTGAGTCGGCGGTTGGTGGGTCGATATCCGGTTTAACTGGTATGCACAATTCAACCATTTCGCGAGTTACTTCAATACTTCTCCCGTCACGGGGAGCCAGTGACTCAACCTGTTGAGCAGTCGTGTCGACTTCCGGCTCATTCATCATTTGTAGCGCGGTTTGCACTAATTCATCAGTGACAGCAGTTGCTTCACTTGTGTCAACAGTTGTCTTGCGTGGCTCGGCACCGTGCGCCAGTGCCATTTCTTCCAGTGCTTTACCAAACGCACGCAGGGCGATGTGGTCATCGTTTGGGATGGTTAAGGTGATCATTATTTGGACTCCTGTTGTTCGTATTCTTCACGTGTGCAAAAAACAGCATTATCTGCAATGTTGAGAGATTTGGGAATGTCTCCCTGATGCCACATGTTATTTGTGGCGTGAATGGTACTTTCCCCGATTCGACGGTAGTACCACATTGCTCCGCCGTGACCCAAAAACTTACCGGAGTCTTTACTGGCCATACCAGAATCTGTACGGTGCACACCATCGACGATAACCGCGTTTGCCCGTGGACCATTAATAAGATTCAGATTGTGAAGCCAGTACCAGCAGTGAAAGCAACACTGATGTTTGATAAACGATTTACCTTCGAGGCTTCTACTCGGGTTTTCCGGATACCCACAATGTTGACAAATTACAATTTCACCGGATTTTTCCGCTTCTGCAAATTCGCGCTCCATCAACTCAGTATTCATTGAATAGTTACGAACCGCTAACTCATGCTCGGGTTGTTCCCGATGTTGTTCAATCCAGTCACTTAATTTACTCATCTCTCTGTCCTCCATTGTTGTCGATGTGGTGAACTCTATACCACCATGACGCACTCGTCAACACTAATTTTAAATTTGACACGGGGTGGGTGGTGCGACATAATGACGCCATCGTCAATAACAGAGAGGCAATGAGAGATGACGCTGTTGGGACAATTGATTACCGATATGGTGGAAAAGCAGAACTTTGAAAACAAAGTGAAAATTCTTTCGGAAATGCCAGAATGGGAGTTCATTACAGTGATGGGTTGCGGTTTCTTTGATGAAATCTGTGCGGGTACAACACATAAGGGTGTCTATTACACTGAACAGGAAATTTATGCGGCGTACTGGAAACGCAACCCCGACGCGGAGCCACTGTTATGAAAATTAAACAAGTGCTCCGACCTTCTTACGGCTGGTACAATTCGGTCAGTAAGAAGGACAAATGGTTCCTCGACGATGTGCAGATACCGATGTATGTGGCACGTAAACTAATCAGAAAGGCACGTATGGTTGAGTCGAACAGCGTGCGCAAAGTGTGGGAGATGCGATGCAACTGCGCCCCTATCAGTCCAGTCTTGTGACTGGCATTAATAATTACTGGTCAACACATCCACGGGGTAAGGTACTGGCAGTGCTTGCGACAGGTGGTGGGAAGACTGTTGTTTTCTCGTCTATTATCGCTGCCGAACAAGGTGCGACATGTGCCATTGCACACCGCCAGGAACTCGTCAGTCAGATGAGTCTCACGCTTGCCAAAAACGGCATCTACCACCGCATTGTCGGTTCGAATAAAACCGTGAAAAACTGTGTGAAGATTCACATGGATGAACTGGGTAAGACATTTTACGACGCGGGAAGTAAACACGCGGTCGCCAGTGTGGACACAATTATCCGGCGCGGTGAGCAACTTGCTAACTGGTTACCGTCTGTTCGTCTGTGGGTTATCGATGAGGCACACCATGTGCTTAAAGATAACAAATGGGGTAAAGCAGTACAGATGTTCCCCAATGCTCGCGGGCTGGGGGTTACAGCCACACCGTGTCGTGCGGATGGTAATGGTCTGGGAAGTCACGCGGATGGCGTGTTTGACACAATGTTCGAAGGCGTGGCAATGGGGGAACTCATACGAGATGGGTATCTGACCGATTACAAAATTTTCGCACCCCCAAGTAGTTTCTCACGTGAACAAATTAAGGTCAGCGATTCCACGGGGGACTTCAACCTGAACCAGATGAGGGAAGTCGTTAATGGCTCATCACTGGTGGCACACGATGAGAAAACCATCACGGGGGATGTCGTTGCTCAATATCTGAAAATTGCCCGCGGAAAATCAGGCGTGACATTTACTGTTGATGTGGCGAGTGCTGAGGAAATTGCGGAACAGTACAATAAAGCGGGTGTCCCGGCGGCGGCAATAAGCTGTAACACTCCTGACCTTGAGCGATTCGCAGCGGTGCGAAAATTTAAAAATAAAGAGATATTACAATTAGTTAACTCCGAGATTCTGACTGAAGGCTTCGATTGTCCCGGTATTGAGGTTGTTTCATTTGGTCGTCCGACCGAGTCGTACAGTATGTATAGTCAAATGTTTGGACGTGCCCTCAGACCGTTACCAGGTAAAACCCACGCGATTATTATTGACCACGTGGGCAACGTCATGCGCCACGGTTTACCGGATGCACCGCGTGAGTGGAGTCTTGACCGCCGGGAGCGTCGCACGGGTAAAAGTGAACCATCGACGGTGCGCGTGTGTACAGCTTGCGCGGCAGTGTACGAGCGGTTCCTTAATGTGTGTCCTGACTGTGGTGAGCCTATACCAAAACCAGCAGACCGCTCCGGCCCGATACAGGTGGACGGAGACCTGTATGAGCTCGACCAGGACGTACTTGCGCAAATGCGTAATGAGGTTGTGGGAGCACGTGAGACACCTGAGGCAATGCGTGACAGACTGACCGCGCAACACGTGCCACCCGCTGGGGTGATGACTAATGTCAAGCGACAACGCGAGCGCCTGGAAGTGTTGGGACGACTGGATGGTCTGATGGCGACCATAGCTGGTTACTGGAGACACGGTGGTTTGAGCGACAGCGAAATTTTTCGTAAATTTTTCCTGACTTACCATATCGACTGGTTGAGCGCACAAAGCCTGAAAAAAAACAATGCGGTGGTACTGATGGAAAAAATACAAAACGATATTGACGGACTCGTCAAAGATGGGTTATAGTTAGTCCATCGAAACGAACTGAGGAGGATTTAGAGATGAGCTACAAAGAGAAAGACATAATGCACGAAAATGGTAAATTTTGGGTGTTGAAAAACAAAGAAGGTTTTCACGTGATGATTTCAGGAATTACACATAGTGTCAGTGATAGTTCGTACAGTCAGTTAGATTTAGCAATTGCACGTTGTGATTATCTCGCAAGTCACACAATGAAAAAGTAAAACCTGACCCGCTCCGGCGGGTTTAGTCATGGCTGGAGGCGCAGGCGCTCAAAGCGATAAATTAAGAGGGAGAGAGAGGATTGGGTTATGAGTGAACAATTTGAAGTATGGTTTAAGAATGTTTTTGACAACGCAATGTATTCGGAGCAAGAAAAAGAAGAGTTGAAAACTTACACATGGCTTGCGTGGCGAGATTCTCGTAGAGCGATTGCTGAACCAGTTGCATATTACGGTAATAACGGTGCATATTACAATACCGCACAAGCCGCCGCTAAAGACGGGGTGGAAAGTATCACCCCACTGTACGAGATTACACAATGACACCAACACTTCTCGAATGGCAACGTAAGCACGGTATCACGGCTGAGGCGCTGGCTGACCTTGTGACAATGGTGGGACTGGACGTCCCACGCTCAACCAAAGATACGCCCGAAGCGCGCGTGCAGGATGCAATAAGATTGTGTGCTTCAAAAAATGGCGCTATACTTTGGCGAAACACCGTCGGAGCACTTAAAGACGAAAATGGGAGACCAATCAGGTACGGACTATGTAACGATACGAAAAAATTGAACGAAAACATCAAGAGTTCAGATTTGATAGGTATTACACCCGTGATGATTACGGATGAAATGGTCGGTTCTTTGGTTGGTGTTTTCACGGCGGTCGAGGTAAAAAAATCGGACTGGAAGTTTCTACAGTCGGACAAAAGAGCTTGTGCTCAATTGAAATTTGGGCAAATTGTTATCGCCAAAGGTGGAATATTCACTTTTGCCAATAGTGAGGAGCAGTATGAAAAGGCAATTACCGGAAAAAGAAAAACTAAATGAAATTTTCGAATATAACCCGACGACCGGCGATGTGTTCAAACGACCATATATTGACAAAATGGGAAGATATCAGACCAGATACTCAAAAGACCCCATTAGAAACACGCTGGTAAATCACGGTGGTAAGAGCTATTACCGAACCACAATGAGTGGTTCAACTAAAGAATTCTTGTTACATCGCATAATTTTCAAAATGGTTTACGGACTTGAACCGGAAAACATCGACCACATAGATGGTAACGGATTGAATAACAAGTTAGAAAATCTAAGGGCTTCCGACCCAGTTAGCAATCATCAGAACGTAAGAAAAAGTACCAGAAACACGTCTGGAGTAGTAGGTGTGAGCCTAACACAAGACAAAAGAAGATGGCGTGTGAGAATTAAGGTTGGAAAAAAACAACTACAACTCGGCGAATTTGTAAATTTTGATGAGGCGGTCAGAGTTAGGCGTGAGGCGGAGGTAGAATACGGATACCATCCAAATCATGGGATGGATAGACCACTTTAACCCATTGACCACTCCGTCAACCTGTGCCATACTGCAACAAATTACCTAATGGAACCGAACTTATGAGTAAAGAATACATTTTAGAAGTAGCTTACACGATGGCGCAGCGCGACGGCTTTGGTAGTCTTACCCGTGATGGCGTTGCGGCTGAGGCTGGCGTGGCGATGGGGTCAGTTAACCATCACTGGGTTAAGATGTCCGCACTTCGTGAAGCAGTGATGCAACGGGCAGTAGAAGAAGAAAACCTCGAATTGATTGGACAGGGGATGGCGCTGGGTGATAGCGTTGCCAAATCCGCGCCACTGGAGCTACGCACCCGCGCACTGACCACCCTGCTTTAATAACTAAAACAGAGAGACAGAGATGACACATATGAATCCCCCTGTGCAGGGGGCTGATTCCCTGCACTTTATCGTCTGCAAAACAGTACCGTCACAGAAGAAGCCCGGGCGCACGGAGAAGATGCCGTGTAATGCCGCTGGTGATGTAGTCAGTCTGCACGTTGCGGACCGGATGACACATGCTCAGGCGGTTGCGGCGGCTTCTGCGCTGGGTGAATCATATCGCCCCGCGGTCATTCTTACGGGTGACGGACGTTTCTGTGTGGATATCGACGGAGCGCTGCAGGACAACAACACCTGGTCGCCGCTTGCGCTGGAGTTATGCAACACTTTTGCCGGTTGTTACGTAGAAGTGAGCAACAGCGGTAAAGGCTTGCACATCTTTGGTTACAGCCCGTCCATCCCTGAGCACGCCTGTAAAAATATTCCACTGCACATCGAACTGTACACCTCCGACCGTTTCATCTGCCTGGGAAGTGGTGCGCAGGGTAACATGATGTTTAACGCATCCGCACCGCTCAACACCACGGTTGCACGTTATTTCCCACAGACCGAACAAGTTGCAGCGGTGGAGTGGTCAACAACTCACGCCGAAGGTTCATGTCCAATTGAGGACGACACGAAACTCATCGAAAAAGCCTGTTCAAGTAAAGGTGGTGTCGCGGCTGTTTTCGGTGGTAAAGCAACATTTAAAGACCTGTGGACGCGTAATGTCGAGGTACTGAGTGATGCGTATCCGGACGAGGACCGCGAGTATGACGGGTCAAGCGCTGATGCGGCGTTAGCTCAACATCTGGCGTTCTGGACCGGTGGTAACTGTGAACGTATCGAACGTCTGATGCGTCTGTCTACGCTGGCACGTCCTAAATGGGACAGTCACAAATCGTACATGCGACGTACCATCCTGGGCGCTTGCGCACGTCAGACAACTTATTACAGTGTCGGTGCACCGATTGAACTGGTAACTCCCGCACAGGTTGTCGAGACGGGTGCGCCGGTTATCCGCAGCGGGTATCAGTTCATTGGTGGATCTCAATTATTAGACCATTTTAAAGGATGTGTATATGTAGCTGATAGTCATCGTGTATTAACTCCAAATGGTCAAATGTTGAAATCGGAACAATTCGATGTTATGTACGGCGGATACGCCTTCGCGTTAGACGACAGTAATGAAAAAACAACAAAGTCCGCTTTCGAAGCCTTTACACGGAGTCAGTGCATCATGTTTCCAAAGGTTGACCGCTCGACATTCCGTCCGGACCTACCACAGGGTGCAATCATTGAGGAGGATGGTCTGCGTCACGTCAACACATACATACCGGTGACAGTGGCGAGCGCCCCGGGCGATGTGACACCTTTCCTCACTCATCTGGCCAAACTGTTACCCGTCGAGCGTGACCGCGACATTCTGTTGTCCTACATGGCGGCGTGCGTCCAGTACAAGGGAACTAAATTTAAATGGGCACCATTGCTGCAGGGCGTCGAAGGTAATGGTAAAACACTGTTCACATTGTGCGTAATGGAAGCGGTCGGTTCACGTTACAGCCACATGCCGCCAGCGCAGGAAATTGGTGAGAAGTTCAACGCATGGCTGTTCGACAAAATATTTATCGGCGTAGAAGATATTTACGTTCCGGAGCAGAAACTTGAACTGATTGAAACACTCAAACCAATGATCACCGGTGAGTACCTCGCTAAGCGTGCGATGCAGCAGGACCAGGTAATGCACCGCCTGTGTGCCAACTTCATGTTCAACAGTAACCACAAGAACGCCGTGCGCAAGACCGCTAATGACCGCCGTTTCGCCATTTTCTACACGGCGCAGCAGGAGCATATCGATATCGTGCGCGACGGTATGGGTGGTGACTACTTCCCCAACCTGTACGACTGGCTCAAACGTGGCGGTGGATTTGCGGCCGTGACACATTATCTGGAGAACTACGCCATTCCCGCACAACTTAACCCGGCGACACATTGTCAGCGCGCACCAGAGACCAGCAGTACTCACGAGGCTGTGACAGCATCACTCGGCAGCGTCGAGCAGGAAATTATGGAAGCGATTGACGAGGGTCGCCAGGGATTTGCAGGTGGATGGGTGAGCAGTAAGGCACTGGACAACCTGTTACGCCAGATGCGCGCCGACCGTACTGTGCCGGTGGGTAAACGTCGTGACATGATGCGTCAACTAGGTTACGACTGGCACCCGGCGCTTAAAGATGGACGTGTGAATAACGTGATAATGATTGATGGTGGTAAGCCACGGTTGTACATCAAGATTGGACACATTCACGCTAACCTCACAAATGCGGCAGATGTGGCGCGCCATTATGCGGCGGCACAGGGTGATACGAGTGCTTTAGCCTTTGCAGAAACTAAATAAGCCCTTCGGGGCTTTTTTTTGCAATTGGTATTGACGAGTCCGTCAAGGTGGGTTATCTTTAACTCATCGGAACAACAACAGAGAGGGTTGAGAGATGAGCTATAAAGAGAAAGACATAATGCACGAAAATGGTAAATTTTGGGTACTGAAAAACAAAGAAGGTTTTCACGTGATGGTTTCGGGGGTGACGCATAGCGTCAGTGAGAGTTCTTATAGTCAGTTAGATTTAGCAATCACACGCTGTGACTATCTCGCAAGTCGCACAATGAAAAAATAAAATACGACCCGCTTCGGCGGGTTTTAATGGAGAGGAATAACCAAATGAAAAACATCATCAGTCATCACAAACTGTCTGACCTGCTGGGTAATATGACCGAGGTTCAGGCGCTGAACACACTGTCACGCATGCGTACACAGGCTGACCGGGACGGACTGTGTGTCACTCGTCTCATTGTTGAAGGTAAAGTACGGGAGCAGTGGATATGGAAGCACTAAGCTATTGCAAGCTGATGGAGCGCTGTTTAGCAGCTGAGGCGCGCGTCGCAGAGCTGGAGTCGCGCACCGTGAAGCTGCCAGACTTACGGCAGATTGTATCCGGAGAAAGATATGTCTGGTCTGATGGCGTTTATAACTACAGCCGAGACGTAAAGGAAGTGCTGACCACCGCTGGTATCAAGTGGGAGGTTGAGTGATGGCACTGACAAAAAAAAACAGCGCGCAGAGCTGCGTATGAAGTTTGGCGGACGCTGCGCTTACTGTGGCTGTGAGCTTGGCGATAAATGGCACGCTGACCACGTCGAAGCAGTACGAAGGAATATCAGTAATGGCTACGCAATGGACAGGCCTGAAAACGATACGGTCAGCAACATGGTTCCGGCATGCATTCCCTGCAACCTGTTCAAAATGTGCAGCACGGTTGAGGATTTCCGCGGCCGCATCGCGACTCAGGTTGATGTGACTCGCCGGGCATCGAGAAGCTACCGTACAGCGGAATCATTTGGTCTGGTTCAGCCAACTAACGCGCCGGTAGTGTTCTGGTTCGAAAAGTATCAAGCGGAGGCTGAGTGAAATCGGTGTTGTTCGCCCTGGACGGTGTACTGCGGGATGCACAGGGCGAACCAATCAAGGACAATATTGCGCTCGCAAGGGCGCTGTACTGTGCGGGTCATGATGTGCTGGTGACCGGTCCACGTGACGCTTACGAATGGTTACACAAACACGATGTGACATTCGATGACCTGTTAGCCGGTCGTCACATTACGATTGACGCCACGAAGCTGATGTTTGCAGTTGTCAATGATGAAATTATGGCGCACGCGCTCAAATGTGCAGGTGTGCATACCTGGAGATATGAAAATGCGTAAATTACTGCTCTGTCTGATGCTGTGTGGTACTGCTAATGCCGCTGTTACTGCTGAGACAAATGAATCACAGGTTGCTAACCTACTCTTTAACGGCTGTAGCGCTCAACGTGCGCAAATGGGCGTACAGGAAGTGATTAAACAGGCTAACCCGGGCGGCAATCCTGCGGCGACCGACCTTATCGTTAAAGGTTACAAGTTCGGCATTGACTACCCGAATGTCGGATGTAACCAGTTCTTCACGGTTGTTATTGACCAGTTAGTTAAAAGCCGGAGTAAAGTGTAATGAGTATACTGACTGATGAGCAATTACTGGGCGATGTGGCTGCAGGAATGAGTGGCCACGCCATTGCGAAAAAGTACGGCATGAGCCCGGGTAACATTAACCGCCGCATCAAACGTCTCGGTGCGCGCGGCCTGGGTCACGGTGGTAATGTGTCTCGCTTTGTGCCGGACGGTTACAAGGTGAAAGGCACATCGTCACTGGTGAAGTCAGACGGCACCCTGGCGATGCAATGGGTCAAGACCGATGTGGACTCCGAGCGCCAGTTAAAAATGATGCAGGAAGCGATTGCGGCGCTTACAGAGTGCTTATCCCCACTAGAGGAAATTAATTTAATATCCCGTGATGAGGATACTACTCTCCTGAATATGTACACAGTAACGGATGCACACATTGGTATGTTAGCATGTGAAGAAGAGGGTGGAGACGATTATGATACAAACATTGCGGAGCATCTCATATCGTCGTGGTTCAAATCAGCGACAGCATTGGCACCCAACGCAACAGAGTGTCTCATTAACCTTCAGGGGGATTTCCTGCACTTCGACGGCCTGAAGGCGGTTACACCAACATCCGGACATATTCTCGACTCTGATACGCGTTTCTTCAAAGTGGTCCAGACTGCTATCCGTGTGATTAAACGAGCCGTGAATATGTGTCTGGAGAAGCATCGGAAAGTAACGCTGCTAATCGCCACGGGTAACCACGACCTTGCGTCCGCCGTGTGGTTGCGAGAGATGTTTAAAGAGGTGTATTCCAGTAACCCCCGCGTGACCATTGTAGACGAACAGAGTCCCTACTATGCAATCGAATTCGGCAAAGTAATGATTGGCGTACATCACGGGCACTGTTCCAGGATGGAAAAGCTGGACGCAGTATTTGCCAGTAAGTTCCGAGAGATTTACGGTCGTACTAAGTTTGGCTACCTACACATGGGTCACTATCATCATCGGAAAGTAGCAGAGAGCAACATGTTCGTTACTGAGATGCACCAAACTCTGGCGGCCAAAGACGAGTATTCAAGTAACGGAGGTTACGACTCCGGAAGAAGCGCCACTGTCATAACATATCATCGAGACTATGGTGAGATTGGCAGAATATCAATTCCTGTGGAGATGATTAAGGACCAGTATGGACTGGAATAGTATCAGGTAAATAAAAGGCCCGCATTTAGCGGGCTTTGTTTTTTTATTATTTATCTCCCACAGTTACGACAGCGACCATTCGCTACATAACGTTCTGCAATAATATTACAGTGTTTGCAAGGCTCATACGGAATATACCAGCGTTTGCCGTCGGCGATGGCTTGCTGGCGCGGTGATTTCATTTTAATAACACCAACGTGAATTCCTGATTCACTCAGTAACAGGGCATTTTTCATCATCTGTAACTGCTCATTCAAAACGGAAATATTATGCTCAATCATGGCGATGTTTTCACGCAGTGCATCAACCTCACCAGCGGTGTTAACAATGGCCGGTTTTGGTTTTTTCCACCCCCCCGTCATACGTTGCTCGGTCAAGCAGAAGACACATTTACCAGCGGTGTTACGGACGCCCGGATGTCCACATTCACTGTTCGGTTTCTTCTGTACTCTCCACGAGCGGCCATCGTTAAGACCGTCGAGAACTTTCTGATAGAGTTCATTGCGTGCGGGAAGACCCATGTTTTTCGCTTTCACAAAATCATGGTGGTCATGAAGTGCACAAATACTGCACAATTCTGTTTCTTTAAAATTTGTAGTGCCGTGACAATTATCTCTGAGATGAATCATGTTTCTCTCCTTTTGTAGAGTATATACTATAAAACAATAGAGAATTACAGGTCAATACCTCATTCTACCCCGAAACACCTGAGGCATGGGGGTATGAATTTTACTTTCACAATCAGCAGTTTACGCGCATAACCGAAAACCCCGTACATTCTTCCCTTCTTCCCTCTTATAAACTATATAAACTATACATTATGTATCATACTACATTTATATTATATATTATATACTTTCCATTACTACTAATTACTATTTTATAGGGGTATAGGGGTATAGTAATATATAGTAATGAAAACTAAGG
>OOAG01000524.1_pt1 | contig 34871 bp, 26 predicted proteins | sample 1671461 | NCBI WGS metagenome assembly OOAG01 (sample SAMN06348159, study PRJEB24527) | human gut metagenome | biome: human gut; feature: ankylosing spondylitis patient; material: feces | host: Homo sapiens | place: China | collected 2015-10 | reverse complement strand
ATTAAGTTTCTGGTAGTTCGACTCCGTCCTTGTAAATTAGCCAAAGCCTTGGATACTTGTGGATGCCCACGTATAGCTTCGAGCTAGAAGAGAAAAATACCTTTTTACATACGTGTCGTCTCTTCAATTTTGGAGAGACTGGATATTTGCGCTGTATAGAAAACGAATATTGGGATTTCGTGTGTTACTTAGGATACTCATAATCCTTTTTTAGAGAAACTTGTGTTCTTATGTTCGCGCGGTAAGCGGCTAACACAAACGTCATATCTTATGTTCTTATGTCCTTATGTTCTTCTGTTTTCCGCGTTAGCGGCAGATCTCATAACTCACAAACTATGAAGCATCATAATCTAATCTCCTGACTTCATCACTTTTCTGCGCCATCACATAGCGCATATTGATAAACGATGAGTTGCGTCATTTGATTGGGTGACGCATTGGTGAAGTCAGTAAATAAATGCACTGCAATATGTCGTAAAAGCGCACTGCATGCACCATAAAAATACACTGCCGCCTGCAACACGAGTGCAGACGGCAGTGTATATAAATTTCGGGGTCGTCTACACGCTTTTAGCAGTTGATTATCAACGCGTTGACATACTAAAGTGCAGAGTGTAGGCAAAACGCTAAAAAATGATTTATAGGTAGGTGTGCAGGCATTGCTTGCACACAAACAAAGGCGTCAGCTGTGGCGCAGGAGCAGCTCGTGCTCCACCTCGTCGAGGGTTACACCCATTTGTTCGAGCATTACAAGATAGTGATACATCAGGTCGCCAGCCTCGTAGATGAAGCGCTCGCGATTGCCATCAACGGCCTCGATGATGCTCTCGGTACACTCCTCACCCACCTTTTTGGTAATGGCCTTTATGCCCTTGATGAACAAACGTGTGGTGTAGGAGCCTTCGGGCATCTCGGCATGGCGGCGACGCACAAGGGCTGAAAGCGAACGTATGAAGCCCTCGGCGGCAGGGGTGTCAAAACAAGCCGTGGTGCCACGGTGGCAGGTGGGGCCTATGGGATTGGCCTTGATGAGCAAGGTGTCGGCATCGCAGTCGATGTACATGTTGTCAACCATGAGGTAGTGGCCCGAGGTTTCGCCCTTTGTCCACAACTGCTGGCGGGTGCGGCTAAAAAAGGTGACACGCCCCTCACGCTGCGTCTTTTCAAACGCCTCGCGGTTCATGTACCCCAACATCAGCACACGCAGTGTGACAGCGTCCTGCACCACAACGGGCAGCAGGCCGTCGGCACATTTGTCAAGTTTTATGTTGTCCCAACTTAATTGTTCCATATTTACAGTCTTACGGGTATGCCCTCGTGACTGAGGGCCTGTTTGAGTTCGGGTATGGTTATTTCGCCATAGTGGAATATGCTGGCGGCCAAGGCGGCATCGGCATGTCCTTGGGCCAGCACCTCGGCAATGTCGTGCGCCGAACCGGCGCCACCCGATGCTATGACGGGAATGCGCAAGCCAGCGGTGAGGCGGGCATAAGTGGTGCACGGGTAACCATGCTTGGTGCCGTCGTGGTTCATCGAGGTGAAGAGAATTTCGCCCGCGCCACGCTCCTGCGCCTCGTGTGCCCACGAGTAGAGTTCGCGGTCGGTGGACTGTGTGCCGCCGTGGGTGCACACCGTCCAAAGGGCATCGGCCTCGGCCTGGTCGGGTGCGAGCGGCTGATGACGGGCATCGATGGCCACCACCACAAACTGCGACCCGTAGCGTGCGGCTATTTGGTCGATGAGTTCGGGAGTGCGCAGGGCAGCACTGTTGATGCTCACCTTGTCGGCACCGGCATCGAGCAGGCGTGCAGCATCGTCGATGGTGCTAATGCCGCCGCCCACGGTGAAAGGTATGTTTATGCCGTCGGCTATACGGCTGACGAGCTGCGTAAAGGTGTGGCGTCCCTCGCGTGTGGCACTGATGTCGAGGTAGACCAGTTCGTCGGCGCCGGTGCGGGCATAATGCTGCCCAAGGGCCACGGCATCGCCCACGTCCTGCAAGTCCTCAAAGTGCACGCCCTTTACAGTGCGTCCCTCTTTCACATCGAGGCATGGTATAATTCGTTTGCTCAACATAATTGGTCAAGTGTTATACGTCCTTCGTAAATGGCCTTTCCCACAATCACCTTTCGCAGGCCGAGCTGGCGCAGTTGCTCTATGTCGTTCATGCCCGATATGCCGCCCGACACGGTAATGTCTACAGCAGGATACTTTTGCTGCAAACGCACATAGAGGTCGGTGTCGGGGCCTTGCAGCATGCCGTCGCGCGATATTTCGGTGCAGATTACCTGTGTCAAGCCGTGTGGCACAAAACGGTCGATAAGGCTGTCGATGGTTTGGTCTACACTGTCGAGCCAACCATTCACAGCCACGAGTCCGTTTTTAACATCAGCACCGAGCACCATGCGCTCAGCCCCAAACTGGTGGAGCCATGTCTCAAAGAGTTCGGGTTTGGTGGCAGCCACACTGCCCACCACAGCATAGCGAGCCCCGGCCTCGAACACCTGTGTGAGCGCCTCGGCACTTTTTATGCCACCGCCCCACTCTATCTCGGCCCCCGGCACGGCCGCCAGCTGGCGCAGCGTGTCGAGGTTTTGGGGGGTGGAGGCTTTGGCACCATCGAGGTCGACCACATGAACGCGGTGCAACCCATGCGCCACATATTGGCGTACCATGTCGACGGGGCTGGCATCATATTGTTTTTTCTGCGCATAATCGCCTTGCGACAGACGCACACAGCGGCCGTCTATCAAGTCTATTGCGGGAAGTATGGTCATAAGCTGATAAAGTTTTTAAGTATGCGCTCGCCCACATCGCCACTCTTTTCGGGGTGGAACTGTGTGGCATAGAATTGCTCGTACTTTAGTGCGGCACTGAACATCAGGCCGTGGCATGTGGTGGCTATGGTGTCGGGGCACAAGGTGGGGTAATAAGAGTGTACATAGTACACGCTGTCGCCACTGTGTATGCCGTCGAAGAGTTTCTTTTCAAGATTACCAAGGGTGTTCCAGCCCATGTGTGGCACCTTGAACTCGGCGCTGTCGGGAAAACGGCGTACATGGGCGTCGAATATGTTCATGCAGGTGGTCAGCTGGCCATTGGCAGCGCCCTCCTCAGAGTCGCGGCACATCACCTGCAGCCCCACACAGATGCCCAGCACGGGCTGGCGCAACTGTTTGATGATGGGTATGAGCCCGCTCTCGCGCAGGTTGTGCATGGCCTCGGCACAATTTCCCACCCCGGGCAGCAACACGTGGTCGGCACGGCGTATGGTGGCGGCATCGGCCGTTACCTCGAATGTGGCGCCCAAACGCGACAGGGCATTCTGCACAGAACGCAAATTGCCCATTTTGTAATCGATGATTGCTATCATAATGTACCTTTACTACTTGGAAGTTCGTAACTGAACACATTGCGGTGAATGGCCTGGCGCAAGGCGCGCGCAAAGGCTTTGAACACCCCCTCAATAAGGTGGTGATTGTTTTCGCCACGCGCCTTGATGTGCAAATTGCACTGCATGGCGGCGCACAACGACTGGAACACGTGCTTGAACATTTCGGTGGGTGTGTCGCCCACATACTCGCGCGTAAATGGCACGTCCCACTGAAAGTCGATACGTCCGCCAAAGTCGAGTGTGACCATGGCATCGCATTCGTCCATGGGCAGTACAAAACCATAGCGGTCGATGCCGCGCTTGCTGCCAAGAGCTGTGCGCAGGGCTTCGCCAAGGGCTATGGCCACATCTTCCATGGTGTGGTGCTCGTCCACCTCGAGGTCGCCCTTGCACACACAGTAGAGCGATATGCCGGCATGGTGTGGCAACTGACTGAGCATGTGGTCGAAAAAGTGCAGTCCAGTGTTGACCAATGTGTCGCCCCCGCCATCGAGGTCGACTATCACGTGTATGTCGGTTTCGGCAGTGGCACGCTTTACTTCGGCACGGCGCTCTGTGCGACGCAGAAATTCGGCTATGTCGGCCCAATCGTCGGTGGCAAGAGCCAGCACGTGCTGCTGCACCGTGTTGAGCATGGTGGCAGCCACTTCGGGCTTTTGCAACAATATGGCACGGCACCCCATGTTGACGGCCAGTTGCACATCGGTGGCACGGTCGCCTATTACATAAGAGTGTTTCAGGTCGTAGTCGTCCGTCATATACTCGGTGAGCATGGCCGTGCCAGGCTTGCGTGTGGGCGCATTGTCGGCGGGGAATGTGCGGTCTATATATTCGCGGGCAAAGGTTACGCCCTCGCCCTTGAGTGTTTGCAACATTTTGTTGTGAGCGGGCCAGAAGGTGTCTTCGGGAAAACTCTCGGTGCCGAGGCCATCCTGGTTGCTTACCAACAATGGCAGGTAGTCGGTCTGCATCACCGAGCGCAGTCCGCTGATGGCACCTGGCACAAACTCGAGTTTCTCAAGCGAGTCAATCTGCTCGTCGGCCGGCTCTTTTATAATAGTACCATCTCGGTCAATAAATAATACTTTCTTCATACATATTGCTTTAAGGCATCTATTACGTTCACATTCTCGGCAGGTGTGCCAACGGTAATGCGCAGGCAGCCTTCGCAGCCTTTCACCCGATTGCGGTTGCGCACGATGATGCCATTAGCCACAAGGTGGTCGTAAATGGCATCGGCATCGGTCACCTTGACCAGCAAGAAATTGGCATCGCTGTGATACGCCTTCAGCACACAAGGCATTTTGGCCAGTTCGGTGGCAAGCCACTGGCGCTGGCTGCACACCTCGGACACATGAGCGTCGTGTGGTTCGGCATGCAAGCGCTTGGCCACTTCGACCTGGGTGGGCGCATTTACGTTGTAGGGATATTTTACGCGGGCAAAGATGTCGGCTATCATGGGACTGGCAAAGGCCAATCCAAGACGCAAGCCAGCCATGCCCCACGCCTTTGAGAGCGTTTGCAGCACCACCACGTTGGGGTGTTTGCTGAGCACGGTGAGCATGGAGGGTTGCGACGAGAAATCGATGTAAGCCTCATCAACCACCAACACGCCGCTGAAGTTGTCGGCTAAGGCCTCTAACTGCTGCAGGCTGAAAGCATTGCCCGTAGGATTGTTGGGCGAGCACACCCACATGAGCCTTGTGTTGGCATCGGCTGCAGCCAGCATGGCCGGCACATTGAGCGCATAGGTTTCGGCCTCGAGCGGCACCTCGCGCACAGCCACATTGTTGATGGCTGCCGCCACCGCATACATGCCGTAAGTGGGGGCTATGGCTACCACATTGTCGACACCTGGCTCGCAAAATATGCGGAAACAGAGGTCGATGGCCTCGTCGCTGCCGTTGCCCACGAACACCTGTTCGGGCGTGACGCCCTTGAGTTGTGCTATCTCGCCCTTCAACGCCTTTTGGTGTGGGTCGGGATAGCGGTTGACGCCATTGTTGTAAGGGCTTTCGTTGGCATCAAGCCATACTGATATGTCGCCACCTTTGTAGTCGTCGCGCGCTGTGGAATAGGGCAAGAGTTCCTTTATATTATTGCGTATGTACATGGCTATCGGTCGTTAATTCGCACGGTCGTTAATTCGCACATTGACAGCCTGGGCGTGTGCATGCAGGCCTTCGGCTTCGGCCATGGTGACTATGGTGCCAGCCAATGACTGCAAGCCCTGTTGTGTGAGCGTCTGGAATGTTATTTTGCGCATAAAGCTGTCGATGTTCACGCCACTGTATGAGCGCGCCCAGCCGCTTGTGGGCAGGGTGTGGTTGGTGCCCGAGGCATAGTCGCCGGCCGACTCGGGCGAATAATTGCCCACAAACACGCTGCCGGCCGCAGTAACATCGGCCGCTATGTCCCATGGGTTGTCCATCGATATGATAAGGTGTTCGGGCGCATAGGCATTGCTGAAGTCGAGCATGGTGCTGCGGTGGGCAAACACCAGTATGCGGCTGTGGCTGAGCGACTGCTCAACAAGTTCCTTGCGCGGCAGCAGTGCGGTTTGGCGCTCCACCTCTGCGGCTACTTCGTGGGCAAAGTCCTCGCTCTGGCACACCAGTATGGCCTGGCTGTCGGGGCCATGCTCGGCCTGCGACAGCATGTCGGCTGCCACATAGCTGGCCTTGGCGGTGTGGTCGGCCATGACAAGCACTTCGGAGGGGCCGGCTGGCATGTCGATGGCCGTGTCGGTGCTCACAAGCTGCTTGGCATGGGTAACGAAACGGTTGCCGGGACCAAATATCTTGTCAACACGGGCTATGCTCTCTGTGCCATACGCCATGGCGGCAATGGCTTGTGCACCGCCCACGCGGTAGATGTGGTCAACACCACAAGCATTGGCCGCATATATTATTTCGGGGGCGATGCGTCCGTCGGCACCCTGGGGCGTGCAAAGCACCACGTGTTTGCAACCGGCTATGCGGGCCGGGGCGGCCAGCATGAGCACGGTGCTGAAGAGCGGGGCGCGGCCGCCGGGTATGTAAAGTCCCACACGCTGAATGGGTACCGCCTTTTGCAGGCAGCGCACACCGGGTTGGGTTTCGACCTCGACAGGCTCGGGCATCTGCACTTTGTGAAAGGCACTGATGTTGACAAGGGCTGCATCGATGGCCTGTCGCACTTGGGGTGTGACCTCGGCCGCCAGCTGCTTGCGCTCCTCGGCCGACAATTCTATGTCGGTTATGTCAGCATGGTCAAAGTCGTGTGCAAAACGGCGCAGGGCTTCATCGCCACTGTGGCGCACCTCGGCCACAATGCTGCGCACGCTTTCTATCACCTTGTCGTCACTCGGGGCGTTGCGCTCGCACATTTTGTCCCATACGGACTTATCTGGATTGATGATTATTTGCATGTTGAGTGAGTGTTTTTCGGCAAACGTTTTTAAGGTATCATATTTTCGAGATTGAGCACGAGTATGCCCTCTGCACCGAGTTCCTTGAGGCGTTCAACCTTTTCCCACAACACGTCCTCGGCTATGACCACGTGCATGGAGCACCACCCCTCGGCCGCCAAAGGCAATATGGTGGGCGAACGCATGGCGGGCACTATCTGCACTGCCTGGTCCACCAGCGCGGTGGGTATGTTCATCAGCACATATTTGTAGCCGCGGCTGCTGACTATGGAGTTGAAACGGAACTTGAGCTTTTCGATATCGGCCAGCTTGTCATCGTCCAGTCCTTGACGGGCTATGAGGGCGGCTTCGCTATAAAACACCTCCTCTACCTCGCGCAAACCATTCTGCACCAGGGTGCCGCCCGACGACACGATGTCGAATATGGCATCGGCCATGCCTACTGCGGGGGCTATTTCTACCGAACCAGCTATTTCATGAATGTCGGCATGTATGCTCTTGTCGGCAAAGAACTGGCGCAACACATGGGGGTACGATGTGGCCACTGTACGGTCTTCGAACCATTGCAGACCGGGATAGTCCACCTCACGCGGAACGGCCAGTGATATGCGACAAGCGCCGAAACCAAGGCGCATCACCTCGTCAACCGCCATGCCACGCTCGGCCACCTCGTTAAGGCCTACTATGCCCACATCGGCCACACCCATGTGTACGGCCTGGGGTATGTCGTCGTCGCGCAAATAAAGTACTTCGATGGGGAAGCCCTTGGCACGTGCTATTAACTTGCGTTTGCTTTGCGCCACATCAATGCCGGCATCGGCCAGCAGGGCCATTGTGTCTTCGTTAAGCCGTCCCTTGGCTTGTATTGCTATACGTAGCATAGGCTGTTTAGTATTTTCGGTTTTGTATTAAGGGTGGTTCTAAAAATTCTGTTTTTAGAGTTCTGCTATTCTGAAATGTGATTTGCACGCTCTCGAAAGCGTCTTTTTGAAAGTTTGTTCGGTCACATAGCCCGCTATGCTCCCTCACAAACTTTCAAAAATACACTTCCGATAGCGCACAAATTCCTATTTCAGAATTATTAGAACCACCCTTAAGCTGGTGCTTAAAAAGGTTGTATCTGTAATAAATTGACTGCAATATTCGGCATTTTAATTGATATATGCAAGCATTTGCACGTTTTTCTAAGACACGATGTAATATTATGCAACGTTTTTACAACATTCGGTTCTGACGCCGCGCATAAAGGCCTATGCCTTTGCTGTATGGCCGCACTTTGCATGACTGCGAGGCGTTTCACCACCCTTCTCATCACGCTTGCCGAAAAAAGCAAAGCCTTTAACACACTTTCACCCCCCCGTTTGCATTATTTGCATTTAGTGTCTATATTTGCGCCATAATATAACATTATATACAGCAACTTAGGTTTAGAGAAACACTAATCTATTACACATTTCAAACCATAACACGAATTCCTATGAAAAAAACTCTACTCGGAACAGCCCTGCTGTTTGCATTGGCCCAGGCTCTGCCAATGGACGCTCAAAAGCAAGTGCGCCTCACATTCAACCGCGCTGGCGGCACGGCAGTGAGCAACGTGACGGTCAAAGTGACGGACGAGAGTGGCAATGCCATCAACGGTGTGACGGCTACACTGCAAAGTATTAAACAAGGTACTGGCACTGATGCTGATGCAGCCGCTACCGATGTGGCTCTGAAATCGGGCGGTAAACTTAACACGCACACCGAAATACTTTGCGCAAACTACAATAATAATGGCCTTGATAGCCGCTTTGCCGAATTTACTTTTAAGATTTCTGGACTCAGCAATTTCAGCCTCAACCACAGTGACTTGCAGATTGCGGCCATGAATAGTGGAGGCGATTTTCAATACGACCCCAAATCACGCAAATGCGATGTACGTGTTTGGAATAACGAGGATAAAAGCACACTCATCGCAAGTATTGATGGCATCGTTACAGACAAAAATGCCTCTGAAGAAAGCAAGCAAACTGGCAAGGACAACACCATTGACTGGGAAATAAAGGCAAGCACCACAACTCCAGCCACAACCGAACAAATCCTCGTAGTACGTTTGTCAAAGAGCAGTGACAACAAAGGTTGCTTCTTTGGCCTTAAGCAAATCACGCTTTACAACGGATACCGCTTTGCCACTACCACCACTTCAAACATTGCCAATGTGGCTACTTTCAGTGCCAGCAGCCCCGTCACTTTCAGCAGCGACGCTACTGCGTACATTGCCATCAACAGCGACAACAAGCAAGTGACGCTGTCGCCTCTCAACGGCGCACTGGCTGCCGGCCAAGGTGCTATTGTGAGCAAGGCCACAACCGGCGACATCTATGCCTATGTGAGCACCGAGGCTACTGACAGCCGCAACAACCAGCTCGTGGGCGGCGGCGATGCTACCAAGGAACTCACCGATGGCAACTACTACATTTTTAACAAGAAAGGCGATGATGCCGTATTCTCACCACTCAACAATACCAGCACCACGCTTGCTGCCAACAAGGCGGCTCTCAAAACTGCTACACCAGGCGGTCAGGCTCTGACTTTGGACTTTGGCAGTGTGACGGGCATCAACACCGCAACAACCGCCATGCCTGCCACCAACGCTACCTTCGACCTGTCGGGACGCAAGGTGAGCGGCAAACTGCCCGCCGGCCTGTACATCAAGAATGGCAAGAAGCTTCTCATCAAATAACACTACTACAAACCACTCAATACACGCAAGCACATGAAAAAGCAATATAACAAGCCCACAGCCTCTACCATCAACCTTTATGCTGAGGAGGCATTGCTCACAGGCAGCCGCACTATCAACATTTCTGACTCCAGCGTAGGTGCCGATGCCTCACTCTCAAACAAACAGGCATGGGATAGCTCTGCATGGGACAATGCACAAGACGACGGCGAATAAATTGCTCTCACGCATAACTTGGCACAGCTATACGTCTGACCTATAGCATGCCAACATGTATATTACACACTATAACCCGCAATAATGCCGTCGGTAACGGCTGCGTTGCGGGTTATTTTATGTTTTAGAACACCTCAACCGGCCATACGCCACCCACAACGTTTGGTCAATCAGACTAAATGCGATATATTTGCATTACTAAGTAGGTGGAGCAGAGTTATTTTACACTGAAAACGCACACCTACTTACATACCACCCACACAACATTTTGACAATTATGAAACTGAAAAAGACACTGCTGCTGACAGCCGCAATGGTTTTCACTTGCTCAACAACTACCCTTGCAGATGATGGGCACACTTTTCCCGAAAAGGGGAAGGTGTATGTGATACACCGCAACAACGACAGTAATTCGTACATCTACGAGAATGGCAGCGCACTCAATGCTGCCCCAAAAACCAATACGAACAAACAATATTGGCAATTCGTTCCCACCGAAAAGGCTAACTGCTACTACATACAGAACGTGACGTCGAAGCGTTATGTACAAAGTTCGAAAACACCAGGTGAGAGCCAACAAATCAAGGTAGGCAACACCCCCGTTGAGTTTGAAATAAAACCAAACATCAACGATGGGGCTGGCGCATTTAAGGGCTACTATTACCTGTGCAGCACCGACCAGACTATTGACAACACCCAAGACGGCACACTCGGTCTCAACTATGCAGGCGGCCAAGGCCAGGTGGTGGCATTTCACATTCGCTACAACCGCGGCAACTCGTATTGGGACATTCAAGAGTCAGCATACGACTACGAGGCACCGGCACCCATCGAACGCTCTGAATACTGCAAGAGCCTGGGCATCTACGTACTGCCCTGCGGCGACAAAGGTGCGGCCTACCTCAAGAGTTTGAGCATTACCGGTGAGAATGGCAACGTGACCAACGCCCTCAACTATACAGCCAGCACACAGCCCGGCAACTATTACAACATGGTGCGCACTGACTCTGCCGAGGTAATAAAGGGCAAGACCTTCAACCTTAAATACGAGGCTGAGGGCATGACATCGGACTACACCGTAACAGCATACTTTGATTGGGACAAGGACGGTGTGTTTGAATCTAAACACGAGTTCCTTAGCGAGGAGAGCGGCTTTGCCGAAATTACCGTGCCTGCCGAGGCCGCCGAGGGCAAATCGCGCATGCGCATTCGCGTCAGCGACAACGGCCTTGATGGTGCCGACGACGATGTGAACGGTGCTACCTACGATTTCCAGATATTTGTAACAAACGACCCTACCGTCACCAAAGTGAACGATATCGTGGCCAACAACGGCACTGACGCAACGGCAAGCAGCGCGGCCTACGGCATTGACGGCCGCCGTGTCAACCCCAAAACACACAAGGGGGCTTACATTCAAAACCGACAGAAGAAGATTAAGTAACAACACCACTCCTATTATATACATATATTACAACATACTATGAGCTATACCAAGCAACTACTTCTGGGCAGTGCCGCCATGCTGGGCATGGGTATGCACGCACAGCAGGCGAGCAAGCCTAACATCATATTTATTCTTTGCGACGACATGGGTTATGGCGACTTGGCCTGCTATGGCCAGCCCTACATCTCGACTCCCAACATCGACCGCATGGCCAGCGAGGGTATGCGCTTTACACAAGCCTACGCCGGCAGTCCGGTGAGTGCCCCATCGCGCGCCACACTCATGACAGGCCAGCACACAGGACACACCCATGTGCGTGGCAACAAAGAGTATTGGAAGAATCGTCCCGCAGTGAAATACGGCGTGACCCAAGAGCCCGACCGCGTGGGCCAGGAACCTTACGACCCCGAACACGTCATACTGCCCGAAATAATGAAGGCCAACGGCTACACCACAGGTATGTTTGGCAAATGGGCCGGCGGCTACGAAGGTTCGGTGTCTACCCCGAAGACACGTGGCATTGACGAGTACTATGGCTACATCTGCCAGTACATGGCGCACCGCTACTTCCCCAACTTCCTGAACCGTTACAGTCCGCGCCGCGGTGATACCGATGTGGTGCGCATCACCATGGACCAAAATGTGAAGTACAGCGACGGCTGCACCAACCCCGACTATGAAAAGCGCACGCAGTACTCGGGCGACATGATACATCAGGAGGCACTTGAATGGATTGACCAGCAATCGGCCGACAAGCCTTTCTATGGTTTGTTTACTTACACACTGCCCCACGCCGAGCTGTACCAGCCCAACGACTCGATACTGCAAGCCTACTACGGCAAGTTCTGCAACGACAAGACCTTTGCTGGTGTCGACCGCTACCATGCCACCGTCAACACACACGCCCAGTTTGCGGCCATGATTACACGCCTCGACGCTTATGTAGGCGAAATTCTCGACAAGCTCAAGGCCAAAGGTCTTGACAAGAACACCATTGTCATATTCTCATCAGACAATGGCCCGCACGAGGAGGGTGGCGGCGACCCCGACTTCTTTGGACGCGACGGCAAGCTGCAAGGCAAAAAGCGCTCATGCCATGAGGGCGGCATACGCATTCCGTTCATTGTGCGCTGGCCCGGCCATGTGCCAGCTGGCAAGGTGAACGACCACATAATGGCCTTTTACGACATCATGCCTACCTTCTGCGACCTCATCGGTCAGGACAACTACACCGAGCGTTTTGGCAACAAGCGCCTTGCCAACGACTACTTCGACGGCATTTCGTTTGCCCCCACCCTGTTAGGCGACGACGCCAAGCAGCAGGAGCACGACTTCCTGTATTGGGAGTTCCACGAAACCAACCAAATGGCTGTGCGCAAGGGCGACTGGAAACTCTATGTGGAGCGCGGCAAGTGCAAATTGTTCAACCTTGCCACCGATGTGCACGAGGATCACGACGTGGCTGCCCAACACCCCGACATCATGAGCGAACTGGTACAAATCATCAAGGAACAGCACACCACCCCCGATGTGAAAGAATTTAACACTGTGACGCTGCCGCAATAAGCCGCTTACACACATTTAATTAGCAAAAAGCACTGAAGAGAAACAACATTCTCTTCAGTGCTTTTTTGTGCTTGAAGAAACGCAAGCACTAATGGGGGCGTTTTAGTTGTAGCGTTTAGTGCTTGAAGAAACGCAAGCACTAATGAGGGCGACGCGTCCCGCGTCGGGCTATAAAAAGTAGAGAGATACACGAACTCTACTAAATAATAGCTGCATCTTTTCACGCGGGGCAAGGCTGCTGAAAAAATGCCCCGACGCGGGACGCGTCGCCCCCATTAGAGGTAGCGTTTGGTGGTAGCGTTTAGTGCTTGCGTTTTGTGGTAGCGGGACCTTTACCATACTACAAAAACTTTACATACCGAGTATCTTACATCTTACACTAACACGTCACAACTTATTGTCTATCAATACTTTACTTAGTGTAAGATACTACAAATTCCACCTACACGCAACCTACACACCCCACACACTGCCACACGGCACAAGCACGGGAGGAAGATATTACAGCATAGGGGAGCAGAAATGTCTGTTGCTCCGACAGATTCCTCTACGTCCCTATGGCGTATGATCCACCGCATACGACAAAACCGACTGTGCGGCAGCGCGGTGTGATGTGTAAGATGTATGCAGGGGAGTGTAAGATACTTTGAAATCATCTTACACTCTTGAAACGTCTGTGTATCAACTTGTTACATACAAAAAGTGTAAGATGGCAGTAAAAGCACATACACTCTTTTACATGTAGGCAGACGTGGAATGGGCAAATATTTATGTACAAATTGTACACTTTTTTTGATGGGTGCTATGCCTTGGTGTTACCTTTGTAGCACTTTACTTTTGTACTAAACCAAATTGTATTGACTACCATGAAACGTTACATTTATACCACAAATATATTATATCAGCTACCCCATTTTGGCGATACCATTTACCGACTTTTAGGTATTTTGAGAAAGGCACTTGATACTTAATTTTGCAGAAAAATTATTCATTAATATCAGCGACAATCGAGAAGGATAAAGTTGAAATGCAAAGAAGAAAAGATATGACAGAGAAAAGCACAAAAATATATGGAATTTAATTTCAGAACAATAGCCACATCGTTCGTTATAATTCTCGCCACGTCAGCCAACGCGCAGACACGGACATACAAGGTGTCGGGAACGGTGAATGACAACAACGGCAAGGCCATGGAGCTTGCTAGCGTGAAGCTCAACAACGACCTCGTAACCAGCACCGTGGCGGGCGGACGCTTCGTGCTCAACAACGTACCCAAGGGCACCTACACCTACAAGGTGTCGTTTGTGGGCTACCAAACGGTCACAGGCACCCTTACCGTTAATGCCAACTGCACCATGAACGTTACGCTCAACGAGCTGGGTCTGCAACTCAGCGACGTGGTAGTGACGGCCAAACAGGTGCAGATGGGGTCGAAGTCGGTTGTTGGCGAGGACGCCATACGCCACATCCAACCTAAGAGTGTGAGCGACATTCTTCAGCTTGTGCCAGGCAACTTGACAGAGAACCCTAACCTCAACAAGTTGTCACAGGCCCATATACGCGAGATTGACGATGATGACAAGAACAACGCCCTCGGTACGGGAGTGGTGGTTGACGGCACGCCCTTAAGCAACAACGCCAACCTTCAGGCTCTCTCCCCCACACGCTACGGCTCAAACTCGGGTGCACAGGCCGACGGTATGAACGATCAAACAACCGCAGGACAAGGTGCCGACCTGCGCACAGTGAGCGCTGGCAACATTGAGTCGGTGCAAGTAGTGCGCGGCATTCCTGGAGTAGAGTACGGTAATCTCACATCGGGTTTGGTAGTAGTGAAGACCAAGTCGGGGCGCACACCGTGGGAGGTTAAGGTGCAAGCTGACCCATTTTCTAAACTAATGTTTGCAGGCAAGGGCTTCGCGCTAAAGGGCGGTGGAGCCATTAACTTCAGCGTAGACTGGTCACAGTCGTGGGGCGACACGCGCCGCCACTATCTCGGCTACGACCGCATCACAGCAACGGCAGGTTACAGCAACCGCTGGGACGGATTGTCGTTCAACCTCAAAGGCTCGTTCTACTCTAACATTAACAACCGCAAGCAAGATGCCCAATATAAAGAGCAAGATTTGCACTATAAGAACAAAAACACAGGCGCGCGCCTATCGGCCAACGGTAGCTGGAGCTCGAGTGAGAGTTTTATTACACGCGTTGACTATAACCTGTCAGCTCAGGTATCGAAGAGTAGCGATGAGCACTATGACCTCATTTCCAACCCCGATGGCGTAATTACCGATGTGCGCGAGGCTGGCATCCACGAAGCCATGTTCAAGAACAAGAGCTACCACTCTGAGTACTGCATCGCCGGTCTTCCTATCAATGTCTACGCGCAGCTTGTGGCCAATAAGTATGTAAGTATTGGTAGCAACAACCACACCACGTTCAAGCTCGGAGCCGAATACACCTACGATGCCAACAAGGGCGACGGACTGACCTTCGACATGGCCAACCCTCCACAAGCCATGGGAGCGCAAACATTGCGTCCGCGTGCTTTCAAGGACATTCCTGCACTGCACACCCTCTCAGCCTTCTTCAGCGACAAGCTGTCACTGGCTCTCGGCACCACACGCACCGATGTTGAGGCAGGAGTGCGCGTGAGCAACCTCTTCCTCAACGCCGACAAGAGCGGTGGCAACAGTGGCATATTTGTGGCCGAACCGCGTGTGAACGCTTCAATTAACTTGCTCAACAAGCACAATAACAGTTTATTCGACGATTTGTCGATAACAGGTGGCTTCGGTCTGAGCAACAAGATGCCCACGCTACTCTACCTCTATCCCGACAACGTTTATTACGACAACGTGAGCCTTGCCAAGTACGGTGATGCGGCAAAAGACCGTTTGGCCTTAGTATCTACCGATGTAATTACCAACACTACGAACCCTGACCTGCGTCCTGCCCACTCACGCAAGTGGGAGATTGGTCTGTCGTTTCGTCTTGGGCAGGTGAACGGTTTCGTAACCTACTTCAACGAACGCCACACCCATGAGTTCGGATTTTCGTCACAGCTATACTGGGCCAACTACACAAAGTACAACGTTCCAGCCACGGCAACCGACCCTGTATATAACGCTGCTACTGGCGATGTGTCCTACATCTATAATAACGTGAAGGCCACGGCTACAAAAACCTCTATGACCGATATGTACACATGGGGCCGCCCCTCTAACAACTCGCGCTCACTGAAGCACGGCATTGAGTACGGCCTCGACCTCGGTACGTTCAAGCCACTGCGCACCTCGTTAAACATAAACGGCGCATGGTTTCATGTGTCGCGCACCGAAGAGCAGACATCACTCAACTACATCAACCGCAACTACGACTATGTGGCCGTAATGCCGTCGGGCTACGGCACGGTGAAAGACCGCGTAAACACCACGTTCCGCTTCATCACCCATATTCCTGCTGTGAGGATGATTTTTACCACATCGGTACAGGTGGTTTGGTACGATAGCGAGCGTATGGTCTACAATGACAACGCGGGCAAGGAGCGCACGCGCACCGTCAACTATCAGGGCCGCGACTATTTGGCCGTTGACCCAATAGGCTATTACGACCGCAAGGGTCAATACACCCAGTGGCAACCGCAAATGGCCAATGACGCTACACTCGGGCTGATGCTTCAACGCTACCAGACCTATGCCTTTGAGAAGGATGTGGTGAAACCGTGGGCATTGCTCAACTTCCGCTTCACGAAAGAGATAGGGAAAATAGCCGAGTTGTCATTCACGGCCAACAATTTCACTAACACGCGCAGGTGGCACACCAACAAGCACACCCTTGCCAAACGTCAGCTCTATCCTGGCATGTATTTCGGTGCTGAACTAAAGATTAAGCTTTGATTTTTAAGTTATTTACGTTTCGCCATAAACGTAGAATTAAATAATAAGGATTTAATAATTACTATCTTAAAATATTATTCTGATTATGAGAAAAACATTTCTAAAGACCCTTGGGGCACTGCTTGCCTTTGTGGCCATGGTGCCATTTGTATCATGTTCTGAAAATGATGAGCCTGGAGTGAAATCGTATGAGGTAACCGTAAACCTCACTTTCCCAGAGGGCGTAGATGCCGCATCGGTACAGGACCTGAAGTTAGTAACAACCAAAGGCACCGTGAGCGACACCATCAGCCTGAACACTACCACTGCCGAGAAGATAACGCTGGCGCAAGGACAGTACACATTCTCTGTGAGTGGCAAGATTAAAGACGATGCAACTGCTCATGTAGTAGCCACAGGTAGCGCAGACGTTTATGCCAATCAGGCCGTGACACTGGCCCTTCAAACCATATACCAATCACCGCTTGTGTTCAAGGCTCTCTACACCACTGGTGGAGTTGCTGGTTATGTGAAAGACTCTTATTTTGAGATTGTCAACAACTCTGACGATGTGCAGTACCTTGACGGAGTCATTTTGTCGGCTCCTACAGGCAACCAAACAAAGGCAAACGCATGGCAGGCAGCAGGCATCACCGATCGTTATGAGTGCGGACAGGGCACAGTGGTAGCCTTCCCTGGCGTGAGTGGTGGCAAGAAATATCCTTTGCAGCCTGGCGAGAGTGTGGTGGTGGCCAATGATGCTGCCAACCACAGCAAGCTTGCTAAGGTAGGAAACAACTGCCCTGACCTATCGAATGCCGACTGGGAGATTCAGATTACCAATTCAGGCGATCCCTCTTACATCGACCGCACGCTATCCGTTATTTTCCAGAGCAATCAATACATGAAGGCTTTCGGTCTTGGCTTCTTCGGACGTGCTTACATTTTGGCCAAATTGCCCGATGGCATGAGTCCCGAGTCTTATGCCGCCGATGCCAACAATGTGATGACCACACCAGGTTCCACATCAACAATGCAGTATCTGATGATCCCAAGCAAATATGTGCTTGATGCTGTTGACATTTGGAATTCCAGCAACGAGAACCATTTTGCCACATTCCTTCCAAAGGACGATGCACAGGGTGTGCTCGCCTCAACCGCATGGGCGGGCAAATGTGTGAGAAGAAAAGTTGCGAAGATTGTAAACGGACGCGCCTACTATCAGGACACCAACAACTCGTCAAACGATTTTCTCAACAACCAGCCCCTTACTCCAGGCGTAAAGCCCACAGAAGTAGACAAGTAATTTAGTTCGTAGAAAAGTGATTTGATTGGCGGGTTCTTACATTAGAAAGAACCCGCCAACTTATTAACTCATCAACTCGTCAAGTTTATAACCAATGAATAGATACTTGCTGTTATGCCTTGCCACGGCCCTCGCGGCACAACAGACCAAGGCTCAAACCGAGTTTGCCAATGCCGCTAATTTGTGGCATGATGGTGCTGTGAACGAACTTTATAACATCCGTTATCATAGCTTCAACCCCACGCGCCTTGCCTACAACAGCCAGCAGACCACAGGTGAGGCTCTCGTGTTCTACAACCTCACGCGCGGCGATTTCAACAACGCAGGCGCACCAGACAAGGTAAACAACCTCAACGTGCAGCTAGGCGGACTGAAACACTTTGAGCGTGTTGACGTGTCGGGTTTTCTACACTACAAAAACACGAGCTATAAAAATCAGAAATGGAACTCAACACTTTTTCTCAACCCGTACAACCCATTTGTGCTCGCCGACTCGGTGAGCAGCGATGGCAACATTGAGACCTTCGCCATGGGCGCAGCACTCTCTTATCGTTTCAACCCTAAGATAAAAGGTGGTATGGGAGCCGGACTGACTGTAGGAAGCCTCAGTGACCAGACCGACCCACGCCCCAAAACCAACACGTCGCGTTTCAACATCACGGCAGGTGCCGACGCCATGCTCACCACGGCGTGGACACTTGGGCTGGCGGCACGCATTGAGCTGCTCAGCAGCAACCTGTCCTACACGATTGTCAATCCGCTCATCAACCACCGCTATTTTCTCATGAAGGGTATGGGCGACTACTTCCGCCGTTCCAGCGGCGAGGACGCCAGCTACCAACGCGACTACAAAGGCAGCACCTTCACGGGTGAACTGTCGGCCACGTTCAAGCCTTCTGGCTCGCCTTTTCAAAATGTAGTGATACTGTCGGCATCTGCTGGCAACGAGAAAGCAACAGATGGTGGGGCGTCTTACACATTCAAGGGTGGCGACTACCATTTTACCCATTTCGCTTTCAAAGACCGCTTCATGTTCTCCTACAACGAGCATGTGCTGCACAATATAATTATAGGTGCAGAAATGGGCAGTGGAAACTCTGACTGGTACGATCAGAAGAAGATAACCGACACTGAGCATGGTAATATTTCTTATTATGAGGTGCTGAGCAAGACGCGCATCCAGAAACAGCAAGACATGGTTGTAACTGCCGAGTATCGCTTCGACCGCCTCGCCGACAGACAGCCCGACTTCTACGCCTCGGTGCTCGCCACACTCGCCAACACCACCCTAAAGCACTACAACGACAACGGACTGCAGAAGCAACAGTGGACTAACCTCTCGCTCAACCTCACTGTTGGTAAGCACTTCACCCTTGGCAAAGGTCAGTTAAACGCACAGCTCAATGCAGGATACGTCATGCCGGTGAAAGACCGGCAGTTTGCCACGGGCACGAACGTATCGGGCAGCGACGACATCACTGCAGTGTATGTAACGCGCCAGTTTGAGTGGGCCTCGGCCAAGCGGGTTTGCCTCGGCGGGTTTGCCGACTACAATTTTCCTGTGGCCAAAGCCGTGCGCCTCGGACTTTTCTGCAAGGTCAACTCTACGCTTTATGAGGATGACGCACAATACTTTGCCGACTTCAAGTCGACATCGCTCACACAGGGAGATTTCGGTGTGTATGTTAACTTTTAAGAAGAGTGTTCATACACCTTCTACAAACAAATATTCATAACATTTCATAACAACAATGTCGGTTAAGAATTTATTTAGATTGTGTTGCCTTAGTTTGATTTTCTTGTTCACAACCCTGTGCGCAGCCGCAAGAGACGGCGTGGCGGTGGTGGTTGATGTCGTTAGCTACGGCAAGGCACGTGCCGAGCTTGACGGATATGTGAAAGCACTTGAACAGAAGCAAGGCTACAAGGTATATGTCATTGTTGACCGTTGGCAGGTGCCCGACAGCATTCGCGCACGACTGATGGCGTTGCACACACAAAAACACGATGCCATCGTGGGTGCTGTGCTTGTGGGTGACATTCCTGTGCCTATGGTGCGCGACGCGCAGTATCTCACATCGGCCTTCAAGATGGACCAATCGCGCGATCGCCGCGAGTCGTCAGTGCCGAGCGACAGGTTCTATGACGATTTCAATTTGCGGTTCTGCCCTCTCGGAAAAGACGACACACTACCATACTATTATTACTCGCTCTCTGCCGAAGGGGCGCAAAGACTTTCGCCCGACATCTTCAGCGGACGCATACGCCCCACCGATGCCGGGGGCACTTCACGCTACGACAAGTTGCGTGCCTACCTACGCAAGGCCACGGCTGCCAAACTCAATCCAGAGCGTTTTAGCTCAGTATTCGTGTTCACGGGCGACGGTAGCATATCTGAATCGAAGCCAGCCCACATTGACGAGTTTCGTGGACTGATGGAGCATTTTCCACAGCTGGCTGCCACGCCTGGGGCCTTTAGTTATATGGACTATGACGATGCCACGCCCATACGTTTCAGCATGATGAACGAAATGATGCGCCCAGACCTTAGTTTGGCCATGCTACACCACCACGGCGACTGGGACACGCAGTATCTAAACATGCGCACTAACGATAACCTAACACTGAACGAGATAAACAAGTACAACTTCCGTCCAAACGCCCGTTGTGTGGTGTTTGATGCCTGTTTCAACGGATCGTTTCACCGCGACGACTGCATTGCCAACGAATACATCTTTCGCAATGGAAAGACGGTGACCACACTGGCCGGAAGTGTTAACATCATTCAGGATAAGTGGTACGACCGCTACCTCGGTTTGCTGGCTTGTGGCGTTAGCATTGGTTACATAAACCAGCACACGGCCTACCTTGAGTCGCACGTTATCGGCGACCCTACATTTGCCTTTCTGCCTACGCCGCCATGCAAAGGTTCTGCTGACCTTTTGTGTCGAGACATGCTTGAACACGCCTCGCGCTACTCAGACGAGGCACTTCTACGTACGCTACGCACGTCGCCTTTGGCCACGGTGCGCCTACAGGCTTTCACCATGCTCACCGACCGCCGCTCAAACATTCTCGACGATGCCATTGCAACAGCCCTTGACGACAACTACGAGATGCTGCAACGGTTTGCCGTAAACGTGATGGCCAAGCGCGGCAGCGAGCGCCTGGTTCCAGCCTTTGCCCGGCTGCTCACGCGCACCAATTTGTCGAAGCGCGTAGCCTTTAATGCCGACCAAGCCATTCAGTTCTTTAACAAACAGCTGCTTGCCAAGACGGTGGACAGTTGCCTGGCACAGATGAAAGGACGACTTGTGAAGGCCGACTCGTTGTGCACCGCGGTGCGCGGCCAGGTAGAAAAGATGGGGGCACGCTGGGGCAGCGACATAATGAGTTTACTCAACGACAGCCTTGATCACAAACATGCCTTGCGACAGGCTGGATATATGCGCATCTACTGTCCAGCTTATCTTCTCCCGAAGGTGGCCGATTACACCCTTCGCTGCACCGACAACGAGGTGCGCAAGGCTCTCCTCGACGTGATGGGATGGCACCGTTTGGCCTATACCTCTGATGTTTGCCTTGAAGTAGCACACAAGATAGCAGCCGACCAGTCGTTACCACAAGATGTAAGGGATGAGGCGAGACGATGCGCATTGCGCATTACGAATTAGTTTTTTTTGAAATTAAATTATTGATTTATGAACTGTAAAAAAATATTCTTGGCGTTTATGGTTGCTGCCTCGTATGTGTCGGTACAGGCACGCGACGGCTTTGCCATCGTCATTGACCCCAAAAGCTACAACGAAGCAAAGACACAGGTAGAAGCCTATGCCTCAGCAGTGGAACAGCTGCACGGCATGAAGCCCTACATAGTGATTGACCGCTGGCAGGTGCCCGACAGCATTCGCGCCACACTCATCCGCATGCACTCGCAGAAACAAGACCCCGTGATAGGGGCAGTATTTGTGGGCGACATACCCGTGGCCATGGTGCGCGACGCGCAGCACATGACCAGCGCTTTCAAGATGGACCAGCGGCGTGACCGTCGCGAGTCGTCGGTGCCCAGCGACCGATATTACGATGACTTTGGACTGGAGTTTAATTCGCTGGGTAAGGATGAGACGAAGCCTTACTTCTACTACGCGCTCAGGGCCGACAGCCGACAAAACCTACAGCCAACCATCTTCAGTGGACGTATACGACCCACCGATGCCGGAGGTACATCGCGCTATGAAAAGCTGCGTTCCTACCTCAGCAAACTGGTTGAGGAGAAACGCCGTCAACGCAGCCTTCAGCAGATGTTCTATTTCAGCGGACACGGCTACATAAGCGAGTCGAAGGTGGCTCGCATTGACGAGAAAGGGTCTTATCTTGAACATTTTCCCGAGCTGAGAGGACGCGTCAACCGCATAGGCTATCTTGACCACAGCGACCATAACCCTGTAAAAACCATGCTCATGGACGAGCTTATGCGCACCGACCTCGACCTGGCCGTGCTACACCACCACGGTTACTGGGACACACAGTATCTTAACGCCCTTGTGAAACCGCAGACGGTGCGTGCCGCCAAAGACTTCATTACACGCTACTGCCGCGAACATATATACGAGGCCAAGCAGCGCGGCAAGAACGCCGACTCGCTGCGCGTAGCCCTTGAGAAGAAGTTTGACCTGCCACAGTCGTGGCTGGCCAATGCGCTCGACCCGGAGCTCACGAAGCAAGACTCGCTTGACGAGGCTGCCTCAGACCTGCATTTAGAAGATTTCAAGGGCTACGGCTTCCGTCCCAACGTGCCAGTGGTGGTCATTGATGCCTGTTTCTGCGGCTCGTTCCATCAAGACGATTGCATTGCCAACGAGTATCTGTTCCAGCCAGGACGCACCGTTGTGTGCATTGCCAACACTGTGAACGTGCTACAAGACAAGTGGAATGATCGCCTGCTCGGACTGTTGAGCAACGGTGGTTGCGTGGGCGATATAGCGCGATACAGTACCTACTTGGAGTCGCACGTCATCGGCGACCCCACCTTCCGCTTTGCCCCTACCAACGGCAATACGCTCAACCTCGATCACATTATTAACGAGGACAAACCATCGGTGTGGAAAAAGCTGCTCAACAACGACCACCCCGACATCCAAGCTCTGGCAATCGAGCATCTGTTCCGCCACAACCTCATCTCGTCGGCCAAGTTGCGTTCCATCTACGAATCATCACCATACGCCACGGTGCGCCTTCAGGCTCTTGAAAAAATTGCACTCATGGGCGATGACAATTTCATCGAGGTGCTGAAAGAGGCTTCGCAAGACAGCCATGAACTGGTGCAGCGTCAGGCTCTGCGCCTCATCGGTAAGAGCGGCGACGAGCGTCTCATCCCAGCACTAATAAAGGTGTGCATTAGCAACAACACGTCAGACCGCTGCAACTTCAACGCCATAGCCGACCTTAGCGTGTTCCCCAAAGACAAGTTGCTGGCCGAGTTTGACCGACAGTTCAACTCGCCTACCGTGTGCTACATGCAGAAGGATAGTGTGCGCACAAAGATACGCCGTACCATTGAGCGCAGCGCCGACAAATGGACGAAGGACACAGAGCTAATTGTCAATCCCTCGACCACGGCCAAGAAACGCATCATGTACATACGCCAGTGCCGCAACTTCATGGTACACGGACTCATACCCATGCTCATCGACTATCTGCCGAAGGCCGATGCCGACTCACAGAAAGCCTTGCTTGAGGCTTTCGGCTGGCACAACTACTCGACTATGGTTCCGCGTATGATTGAGGCCGCCAAGGCCATAGCCGCCGACACCCGTTACGACGAGGCTGTGCGCAACGAGGCCACCAAAACCATTGCACGACTGCAACACAAATAACAATATTCTTAGGCTCGCCACGATTGTGGTGAGCCTTCATCTAAAATGCAATATTACATTATGGCAATATGAGACTTAAACAAGCACTGATACTTTTGTTTCTGATGTTTTCGGCTGTTGTCAGAGCGCAGACCATAGTGCGTAAGGCTTATCCCGCACCTAAGGTCACGCCCCAGGTGCAGCGCATACGCTCAACCATGCGCCCCATGCGTCTCGATACAGAGGGAGTGACGCTGCCCGAAGCGGTGGACAACTCTAAGAACAAATATTTTCCGCCCATCATCAACCAAGACGGCGGCTCGTGCGCACAAGCATCAAGCATAGGCTATGTTTTCACCTACGAGGTGAACCGCCTGCTCAACCGCGATGCCTCGGCCTCGACCGATAACCGCTTCGCCTACAAGTTTTCGTGGAACATGGTCAACGATGGCGAAGATCAAGGCGGCTTTGCTGAACAGGGTTTCTATTTAGCGCAGCGATACGGCATGATGACCGAGGCCGACTACGGCGACTCGGGGCTGTATCAGTTTCGCTGGGCCTCGGGCTATGACAAGTATCTTAAGGCCATGCGCTACCGCGTAAAAGACATTCTCTCTTTCGATGCTACCGACCTCATCTCGCTCAAGAGATGGCTCTACGATGCCGCCAACGGAAGCAGCACGGGCGGCTTGCTCACATTTTCATCACAATCGAGCGGTTGGACCATCAACGACCGCTACGACGGCCCTTCAAAAACTGGCTACCACTCGCTTCTTACGCACCTTGCCACCAGCGGAGCACACGCTATGACCATAGTGGGCTATGATGATCGCGTAGAGTTTACCGACCCTGACGGCGCAACGCATAAGGGTGCTTTCATTGTAACCAATACCTGGGGCACTTTCTCTCACGACCACGGGCGCTTTTATCTGCCCTATTGGTTCTTCACCAGCCACCAGCACACCGACCTGGAGCTGTCGAGCAAGATGCAAGCCGTGCGCGTGATGACCTACGAACCTAAGGTCGTGTTTAAGATTAGACTGAAGTACAGTTCACGCAACGACCTGTCATTTGGCACTGACTTCAGAAACGACGGCAACACCACCTCTACCCCGCTGTACACCTACGCTCAGGCGTTCTTCAATGCTGGGGGCGACTATCCTATGCAAGGACAATATCTAAGCAACGAGATTGAGATTGCCATCGATGCATCTTCAAAGGCTGGGGCTACGGCCACCAACGGCGATGTGTTTTTCCTTTCTGTGAGGAAGGCCGCTATTGGCAAGACCGTGGGTGATGGAACGGTTGAAGCCGTGTCGCTCATCGATTATCGAGGGGCGGAGCCTGTAGAGCACGAGTGTATGGCGACAAGCCTGCCTACAGCCGTAAAACCAGGAATCACCGCATTCTATGTCAAGCTATCTGACAACAGCAAGAGTCGCTACATTGTGTCGGCCTCGCCCTATAAGTATGAGGAGAACGGCACCGCATCATCACGCACCTTTGTGGTGCGCACTGCCAACGGCAAAGCCATGAAGATGGGCTTCGGCAACATGACTGCTGACGGACAACAGGTAGACATCAGAATAGGAGATTAAAGAATACGGTTAGATAAACGAGGAGATAATAAAAAAATAATGGTTATGCGAAAAAGAGACAACTTATTTTTTGCCACCCTATTGACCATTGGCCTTACAGCATGCAGTGCGAATAATGGCGGCGATAGTCCGTCGTCAAACGAAAAGGTAATGCACGTGCAGCTACAGCCAAACACATGGACATACATTTCGCTTGCCAAGGGAGCAACCGTTGGTACGAGCAATCTCGGCGACATCGAGGCCGACAAATCTTGGCATGACCGCACCGACTGGGACGTGGCCCTCTGCAACGGAGCCATTCGCACTAACGGTGGCACATCGGGCAAAGGGCAAGGCTCAATAATGTCGACACCCCAGAACTTTGACAACGTTGACCCGTCGGCCATCACATCGCTCCATGCCGATGCTGACACGGTAACGATTGGCCGAAGAGCCAACTGAATTTGCGGCCAATGACACTTGCGTAATGTAGCTATTTAACACAGTCAGGGCGTGATGAGAGCACAAAAAGCTGCCTGTGTGAACGGAGGTGCATTAGGGATGAGCGTAAAAATGTGAGCGGACGCAAGCAGCAACGCAAGCACCAAACGCTACCTCTAATGGGGGCGACGCGTTCCGCGTCGGGCATTAAGGAAAAGGCTCACAGACAGGCGTGTAATTAGTGCTGTCTGTGAGTCTTTATTATTAGTGTATGAGTCTTTGCCTTAATGCCCGACGCGGGACGCGTCGCCCCCATTAGAGGTAGCGTTTGCTGCTTGAGTTTGCTGCTTGCGTCCGATAGCATATTTACGTTTTGCCGGACAGCAATATATTATATACTCAAGTTTCGGATTTAGCAAGCGCGGGCTGAATCCGCAACTTGAACCTACTTATTCTGCAATTCGTCAATATTCACGATTTTATTAACGATGGCATAAATGGTGAGCCCCGCCACAGAGTGAATATTGAGCTTGCGCGCAATGTTTTTGCGATGCGTCAGCACCGTGTTGAGCGAAATAAAGAGTTGCTCGGCAATCTGTTTGTTTGACAGGCCGCACACCACACAATGCACAATTTCGCGTTCACGCTCAGACAGTGTATCCTCTGGGCGTTTTTCCTCCTCCTCGGCAGGTGCATCGTTTTGCTGCACGCCAACCTTCTCCTCCAATATCTCTACTGCTGGCACAAATATGTCGTCCTCCACCTGGCAGTGTATGCGCAAGTCCGTTTCGCAGGTAAAGATGTCGAACAGCACATTGTTGAGCAATTCGGCCTGTTCGGTAGGCGCATAATACTTGATGATGATATTCTTGAGTTCCTGCAATTTCACATCAATGCTGTTGTGCCCACGCGCAAACTGCGATATGGAATATTCGCCCGTGCGGTGCCCCTGCAGCAATTGCTCAACGTAGCCAAAAACCTTGCGGTTCTCGTGCTGCATGTGCTTGCGCACCTCGCTCATATAATCGTCATAAAACTTGAGTATGAGGTACGACACCTCGCCCGGCTGCGAGCAGTCGAGTGCTTCAAGCAGTTTGCGGCGAATGGCCGGCAGCTGGAAGTCGAGGAAATAAGAGTGGGCATGTTTAAGATAATTAGTCAAACAGGCCACCGACACATTCTCTATACTGTCGGCCGCACCACGCGCACCACGGCGTATAAAGTTGGCCACGGACAGAAAGGTTAGCGTGTCAACGCCATGTGCCTCGCACACCTGCCGCACAGTTTGGTCGCCCACGCCAAGCGGAATGCCAAAACGCGATATCATTTGCAGCAATGATGGCTCATCGCAAATCACATCGCACATGTGATCGGTTTCCTTATATCGATAGGAGTTATTGTATACCATCTTTTCTATTGTTAATGCTTGTTGTCACAAGCGGGGCAGCATCACCAAGCAATGACATGCCCACGCCCCATTCATTACACGCCTGCAAATTTACGCATAACGCTGCGTACTGGAGTACCCACATTTGGGTATTTTGACACCATAATGGGTTAGAATAGTGCAAAGAGGCTTAACCATAGGGTACCCGTTTTTGCTATATCGGGGTGATTGTACCCACTTTAAGCACGCCGTAACTTTGCACTCGAAAAATTAAGCAACAAATGTAATGAAACATTTACAAGGAAAATTGCTCCTCGGTGCACTGCTCTTGACATTGGCAGGCGCAGCCCCACTGGCTGCCGGCACCGGCCGCACGGTCAGCCCACCGGTTGACGGCATAACCTGTGCCACACCGCCCGCCCAACCGGCCAAAAAGAAAGAGAAGGCCAAGAAGCAGAAGAAGGGCAAACGCAACAAGAATAAAAACAACAAGCAGAACGGCCAAACTGCCACAAACAAGCAGAAGGCCGCCTGACATACCTCATAACAGGCCCGCGGGCAACGCATTGATGTGGACACAGCGCACAGTTTGGCATGACATGGCGTTCTCACACACACAACACCTTGACCAACTCATCACGCACACAACGACTGGAGATTGGGATTTACAAGGCTGCACACCATGACCAGCTGCCAGGTGATCACACTTTGCACCCATTCATTCTTTATTCACACTTTAGCCCCAGTTGCCCGCGCCTGTTTTTTTGAAACATACCCGTTAACTCGTCAACACCGTCGACCTGTTTACTATTTTCACCAACGCATAATATAACACAATAGAATAAAGAATGAAAACTAAATTAGCCATGCTCACCCTTGCTGCCCTGGCAGCAGCCAACGCCCAGGCCGACAACGAGGTTGCTCCCGTCAAGGCCGACAGCGTGATGATGGTGGGCCAGACACAAACCAAGACCAAGAAACTCAAGGCCGTCAGTGCCGATGACGACTACCAAAAGCTGCGCTTTGGCGGCTACGGCGAAATGGTGGCAGCCTTCAAGGACTACGGCATCAACCGTTTCCGCGGCAGCAGCACAGGTAACAAAAAGGACCACCGCAACACCATTGCCATTCCGCGTTTTGTGTTTGCGCTCGACTACAAGTTCTCACCCCGCTGGACCCTCGGCACCGAGATAGAGTTCGAATCGGGCGGTGTGGGCACAGCCTACGAACTTGAGAACTCTGAGAATGGCGAATACGAAACAGAGGTTGAAAAGGGTGGCGAGGTAGCCCTCGAGCAGTTCCACATCACCTACAAAGCCTTCGACTGGTTGCACGTGCGTGCGGGTCACCTCATTCTGCCCATTGGCCTGACCAACGAGCACCACGAGCCCATCAACTTTTTCGGCACCACACGCCCCGAGGGCGAAACAACCCTCATACCCTCAACCTGGCACGAGAATGGTCTTGAGCTCTTCGGCTCATTTGGCCAAGGCTACGCCAACTTCGACTACCAGGCCATTGTGTCGGCCGGCCTCAACGCTTGCGGTTTCGACCGCAACAACTGGGTGCAGGGCGGCAAGCAAGGCATATTTGAGGAAGACAACTTTACCTCACCCGCCTACACCCTCCGCCTCAACTACAATGGTGTGCCGGGCCTGCGCGTGGGCGCATCGTTCTACTACTGCGCCAACACGGCTGCCAACTCCGACAAACTGGTAGAATACAGTTTCCGTGCCCCGCTGCGCATCTACACCGTCGATGCACAATACAAAAACAGTGTGGTCACAGCGCGTGCCAACTTTATGTGGGGCAGCCTTACCAACTCCGACCGCGTAAGCTCTGTCAACACCAAACTGTCCAACCAGTCGCCCTACACCCGCGTGGTGCCCGTGGCACACAAGGCTGTGAGCTATGGTGCTGAGGTAGGACTCAACCTGGCAGGCATCTTCCGCGGTGCCAACGTGCCGGCCATCTACCCCTTTGCACGCTACGACTACTACAACCCGCAGAAACAATGCGAGGGCTTGTACATTGAAGACCACCGCTGCGAGGTGAGCAAATGGACAGCCGGTGTCAACTGGTATGCACTGCCCAACCTCGTAATCAAGGCCGACTACTCAACCCGCCAGATTGGCACCAGCAAGATGTTTGGCAAGGGCAAGTATAACAGCGAGAACGAGTTCTCTATCGGTGTGGCCTACGTGGGCTGGTTCACCAAGCGATAAGCCTTCCGGCAGACTTACCCGTCAAGCCGTTTGCTAATTTCACCAATACGTAACACAAACAAAACACAATATACTACACACAATGAAAAAGACAATTCTTTTCGGCTCACTGTTAGCCGTAGCCGCTTGCGGCATCACATCATGCAGCGATGACCCCGACCCCTTCGAAGGCGACGCTGTCAAACTCGAGTACAACGCAGGCAACGCCAGACAGTGGGGCAACTACATGGCACACACAGCACTGCTGCTGAAGAATGATGCCGAAACGCTCTACAACCAATGGGCCACACAGTACACCAAGCACGAGAATGGCCAAGACGTGGCACAAGGCGGTTCGTACGCCACCTTCTTCAAAAACCACGATGCACGCACTGGCTATGGCGATGTAGACAACTGCATTCAGGAGATGGTTGAAAAGATGGGTGAAATTGCCAACGAGGTTGGCTCGGCCAAGATTGGCGACCCCTACCAAAAGTGGAAGGACGGCGACGAGGACAATGCCGTGTTGGCCGTTGAGTCGTGGTACAGCTGGCACTCACGCGACGACTATACCAACAACATCAACTCTGTGCGCAATGCCTACTATGGCACACGCGACGTGTACACTGCCGACTCGGTAGCTCCCAACTCTCTGGCTCACGCCATGTCGGTGGCCAACCCCGCCCTCGACCGCAAGGTGCGCGACTGCATCTGGAAGGCTAAAGACGCCATTCAGGCCATTGTGCAGCCCTTCCGCAGCCACATCGGTTCTGACCAGACGGTTGTTGCCATGGACGCTTGCGAGAAGTTGCAGAAAATTCTTGGCGAAATCGAAACTGACGAGGAACAGAAGAAAGGCGAGGCCACTAACCTGAAGGAAGAGGCTATCAAGCTTGACCCTGCCACAAAGCAGGCTATCATCAACAACTTTGTCGACAACATCGTAGTGCCCACCTACCGCGAATTGGCTGAAAAGAATGCCGCCCTCTACAACACCGTGCTCGCATTCCAGGCCAACCCCAGCAACGACGCCTTTGAGGCTTGCGCCCAGGCTTGGCTTGCTGCACGCCAACCGTGGGAAACAAGCGAAGCTTTCCTCTTTGGCCCGGTTGACGAACTCGGTCTCGACCCCAACATGGACTCATGGCCTCTCGATGCTGAAGGTATCAAGAATATTCTGAAGTCTGAAAAGTGGGCCGACATCACCCAGAAGGGCGACGACGGCAATGTAACTGAATCGGCACAAAACGTGCGCGGTTTCCACACACTCGAGTTCCTCATCTTCAAAGATGGTAAGGCACGCACCGTGAAATAAACAACGCGCATCACGCGCAATACGCATTACGCACAGGAGTAAAGGTTTGGTAAAAAGCCTTTACTCCTTCTGTGCACTATAAACAAATCGGTTTATCATGACAAAAAATATCATAGGTTTCTCGTTGATAATGAGCGGATTGCTGTCGCTATCGGCCTGCACCGACGACGATGGCATTGATGTGGCCGACATCAAGGTGCCCGAAGGGTATGCCTTGTCGGCCGACATATCAACGATATTCAAAAACTCGTCTACCGCCTACGACATTGAGGCCGACTGGGTGGCTGACAAATACATGTCGCGCTTCAACGCTGGCAACACGCTCTACGACAACGCCATACCGAGCGGCAAGGACAACGCCGCCGGCGGCCTCGGCCCGCTGTATGCCGGATTTTCGTGCCGCAGCTGCCACATGACCACCGGCCGCACCGCACCATCAACTTGGACCAACTACGATGTGTCGAAAGCCGACGCCGATGGTTTTGTACAGGTGTCGGGCGGCACAGGCTTCACCTCTGGCCTGATATACATCACGCGCAAAAACGGCTCCTTCTTCCCCGACTACGGACGTGTGCTGCACGACCAATGTGTGCAAGGCACCTACACCGACAAGGACGGCAAGAAAATTGAGATGAAGGCCGAGGGCAAACTCAAGGTGAAATGGCACATGCAGCAGTTTGCCTTTCCCGATGGCGAAACATACGAACTGGCTTACCCCGAATACCGCATCAGCGAGTGGTACACCAACGGCATGAAGAACTATGGCCAGCCCATAGCTGATGCTGTCAAGCCCGAGGACCTCATCATCTCGGTGCGCCAGCCGTTGCGCCATGTGGGCATGGGCCCCATGATGGCGCTTGACCCAGTGGAGATTGAAGCGCTTGCTGCCAAGAGCAACTATCCCGAATACGGCATCAGCGGACGCTGCAACTATATAACCGAAAAGGGCGTGACGGGCGTTGGCCTGTCGGGCAATAAGGCGCAGCACCTCGACCTCACAGTAGAGCTCGGCTTTTCGAGCGACATGGGTGCTACCAACAGCCGCTTCCCCGAGGAGGTGTGCGAAGGACAAATGCAGCAAATTTACGGCAGCATGATGGGTCTGTGCTACTCTAACCGCCTCGATGTGTCGACCGAGGCTATGGAGAATGTCGACCTGTACATGCAGTGCCTCGGTGTGCCGGCACGACGCCTGGGCAGCACCACACAGATGGTGCAGTACGGCGACAAAATGATTACCGAACGCGAGATGGTGAGCATTGGCGAGCAAAACTTCTACAAGGCCAAATGCCACTTGTGCCACGTGACCACGCTGCACACCAAAAAGACGGGTTCAACGCTGCTCAACGGCACTCACCTGCCATGGCTCGGCGGACTGACCATTCACCCCTACTCCGACTACCTGCTGCACGACATGGGCTCTGAAATAATGGGCGTGGGCCTCAACGACAACTATTGCAGCGGACTGGCCCGCGGCAACGAGTGGCGCACCACACCGCTCTGGGGCATTGGCTTGCAACGCAAGGTGGACGGCCACACTTACTTTATGCACGACGGCCGCGCACGCAACTTTGTCGAGGCCATCATGTGGCACGGCGGCGAGGGCGAAGCGTCAAAGAACCTGTTTAAGAAAATGCAAAAGAAGGACCGCGACGCGCTCGTCAAATTCCTCGAATCATTATAAAACCAAACACTGCTATTCACTCATGAAACATTACATACTCAGCCTCGCTGCCATGGCAGCCGGCACACTTACAGCATCAGCTAACAACACTACCCCTGCAAGCACCGACTCGGTGGCAGTGAGCACCGAACAAACCACCAACGAACATCACGACGGGCCACGCATGAAGTATGCACCCATCGACCTCGACACCGACAATGGCGTGGTGTCACTGGCTGGCAGCAAGGGCTTTACCATACAAACCAAAAAGGGCGACTTCGTGTTCAAGCCCTACATGTTGGTGCAAACCAGTGGAAACTTTAACTGGTACGACGATGAGGGACTTGACAAGGCTTACAACCAGGACAATGTTGAGAACTCGGGCTTTGCCATTCCCAATGCCATATTGGGCTTTACGGGCCGTGCTTTCAACAAAATATCGTTCAACCTCTCGCTCAACGCTGCCAAGTCGGGCGGCAACCTGCTGCAGCAGGCATGGTTCGACGTGAAATTCAACACACCGCTGCAACTGCGCGTGGGTAAATTCAAAACACCTTTCTCACACGCCTACCTCACTACGCTTGGCGAAACGCTCTTTCCGCAGCTCCCCACATCGCTCACCACTGCCACCATCATGCCCTACGTGCTTAACGCCGTTACGCCGAGCATGAGCACGGGCTTCGACCTCGGTGTCGAACTGCACGGTGTGGTCAACAACAAGTTTGGCTACGAGGTGGGACTGTTCAACGGCACGGGCTCGGCTGTGAACACGGCTAACAAAACCATCAGCGACGATTGGCACATTCCCTCACTGCTCTATGCCGGACGCCTCACCTACATGCCTTGGGGCGTGATGCCTTCTACGCAGGGTAACCCCAACCTGCTCAACGACCGCAAAATGCTCATCGGACTGTCAGGCTCAATGAATGTGGAGAGTGAGAACGAAAGCACCAACGATGCACGCATGGGACTGGAGTTTGCCTTGCTCTACAACCGCTGGTACTTTGCAGGTGAGGCTTACTGGATGAATGTGGGCTTTACCAAACGTCAGAAAATCAACGAGCACTACAACTACCTTGGCGGTTATGTGCAGGGCGGCTACTTTGTGGCACCGCGCTTGCAGGTGGCTGCACGCTACGACTTTATGAACCGCAACAGCACGGGCAAGGACGGTTTCCTCAATATGCCGGCCGTGGGACTTAACTACTTCTTCAAGGGTTGCAACCTCAAGCTGCAGGCCATGTACCAGTACACTGGTCGCAAGGGACACGACACGCAGCTCGACCGCGACAACGACAACCTGGGCCTGGCCACTCACTCGGCCACCGTACAGTTGCAGTACTACTTCTAAAAAATAATTACTGCTACAAATGAAACGTATTATATATATAATGTGTATGGCCCTGTCGAGCCTGACGCTTTGCACCGCGTGCGACGACGGACGCATACCCGAAAAGGTGCGCGACATAACCGAAAAGGGACGTGTGGCCACTCTCGATGCCGACATTGCCGGCACTGGCTCATGGGCCAAAGGCTACACCGTGGCCCTGGCGGGATTTACCGACGATGGCACGTATGCCGAAATATCGAAGGACATCAAGCCCGATGCCAATGGTCATGTCAACCTGACACTGCCGGGCATACCCGACGAGGTGACCAAACTCGAGGTGTGTGTGATTAACAGCATTCGCAAACGCGTGGTGACGCTGTACACCACCACTGCCACCGACAATGGCGACACCATTCGCATCAAACCCGATGCGACCATCAATGCCGGCATGTTGGCGGCCATTCAGGCCAGCTTGTTCGACAAGCAGTGCGCCCACTGCCACTCGGGCAGCGCTTGGGCGGCATCGCTCAACCTTAACGATGGCAAGAGTTATGCGCAGCTGGTCAATGTGGCTTCGACCAAGGAACCGGGCAAAATGCGTGTGCAGCCGGGCCAAGCCGACGCCAGTGTGCTCTACGAGGCGCTTGCCACCAACATGAGCAGTCCCGACGAGGGTAACTGGAAGCACGACCACTCCAACATCATGGTCACCGACCGCACCGGCCTGCAACTGCTGAAGGACTGGATTGACAGCGGCGCCAAGGAGTAAAGCCCGCGGGCAGTAATGCCTCCTGTGCTGACAAGTGCAGACACAGTGCAAAAAGTGCAGATGTGCAGACAAATACGCCACGTTTTATGTGGCTATTTGTCTGCACTCTGCACTTTTTGTATACACCGCGCTGATATGCAGCCAATGATACTATGAAAAAACGCAAGCACTAATGGGGGCAACGCATCTCGCGTTATCGGGGAAATATACTGCTATTATTTAGTAGAGTTCGTATTCTTTTCTTTCATTATCCCGACGCGAGACGCGTCGCTCTAAGTTTGCAGCAGTTAAGCGGCGCAGCCGCTAACCTGTAAACATTGTTAAATAGAACTTTGTAGTTAGAAGCTTTTTCTATTACTTTTGTCGTAGTAAAGTAAAGGAATAGCTGG
>OOAG01000496.1_pt1 | contig 35911 bp, 26 predicted proteins | sample 1671461 | NCBI WGS metagenome assembly OOAG01 (sample SAMN06348159, study PRJEB24527) | human gut metagenome | biome: human gut; feature: ankylosing spondylitis patient; material: feces | host: Homo sapiens | place: China | collected 2015-10 | reverse complement strand
TCCTATTCGTCGCTTATCGGACGGTTGCAGAGCAGCTATGCCGCCATCGGCCATTCGTTCGGCATCAACAAGGCCAAGCAGCTCAAAGTCTTTTTGGAGAACAAGCGGATGATCGTCAAGGAGGATAAGTTCTACCGTTACAATCCCGATTTCCACTATTGACCTTTGCGGGCGGTTTAGTCCGGAACGAGGGTATATATTATTAAACCATTCTAAACCGGTACGGCGGATTAAACCCCGAATCGTACCAATAAACCGAGTGAAAGAAAAACAGCTTATGGACGCAAAAGCAATCAATAAGTTCCCAATACGGGAATACCTTGCCTCACGGGGCATCCGTCCGGCCAAGGATAGAAGTTATTGTGGCTTGTATCATTCGCCGCTGCGCGAAGATCATATGCCGAGCATGAAAGTGGACTATGACAAGAATCTGTGGATCGACTATGGTGCAGGCGAGGGCGGCACGCTGATCGACCTCGTGATGCACATGGAGCGGTGCGATGCCGGAGAGGCCATGCGGCGGCTGGAGCAATGGATAGATGGGGGCCCTATTTCTTCTTTTATAGGAAAAAATACAGCCCCGCAACGTCCACCCTCAATTGTAGTCGAGAGGGTGCGGCCGCTGGAAAACCCTGCTTTGCTTGACTACCTCATGGAGCGGGGCATCGACCTTGATACAGCTCGTATGCATTGTTCGGAGGTGCATTATCGCGTAGCGGACAAATCCTATTTCGCAGTTGGATTCCGAAACGATGCCGGAGGGTGGGAGCTGCGCAACCGCTATTTCAAGGGCTGCACCTCGAAAGCCCCGACGACCCGACGCGGCGATTATCCGACGTGCCTCGTTTTCGAGGGATTTATGGACTACCTTTCGTTTCTGACGCTCAAGCGCAACCCGAACCCGCCGCACAATATCGTCGTGCTGAACTCGGTAACGAACCTTGCCAAAGCCGTTCCGTTCATCGCGTCGCACGAACGGGTCTATACCTACCTCGACAATGACGAGGCGGGGCGAAAGGCGACCTCTGAATTGAAAGCCGCCTGCCGCAATATCTCCGACCAATCCGTCCACTATCGGCCGCACAACGATTTGAACGACTACCTGCGCAGCCATCGTCCCGTGAAAGGACACAAGCAGTCGCGCGGTCGCAAGTTGTAACGTCGCCCACCATTCGGCCGCTCCGCGTCCGCGGCTTTTCTTCCACAGAAAAGCCATAGCTTATTAGGGCATTTTCCCTGCAATCACTCTACGAGTGGCAGTCAAAAAGCCCATAAGCGAAGGGATGCCCTCTCGACACCCATGTTTGTCTATGGCATACGGACGGGATTTTACAAACCATAGCATAGGAATAATTATCACAAAAACGCAAAAGATATGAGCAATACACAATATGCGGTTTGCCACCTGCAACGTGGCAGCGGTAATGACAGCGGAATGTCATGTCATATAGAAAGAAAGGATGCAAACGGGAAGAAATACATTCCCGTCAATGCCGATGCGAACAGGACACAGCTTAATCGGGAACTTATTGCATTTCCTGCCGGAGTAAAGAACAGGACGGATGCCATACAATTCAGAATAATCCATACCGGACTACACCGCAAGGTCGGCAAGAATCAATGCAAGGCTATTCGCATCATCCTGACCGGGACACATGATCAGATGATGAGAATTCAGGATAGCGGTCGTCTGGACAAATGGATAGATGCCAACCTGAAATGGCTTCGGGAGACTTTCGGAAGCGAGAACCTTGTTTCCTGTGTGCTGCACATGGACGAGAAGACACCGCACCTGCACGCTACTGTCGTACCCATTGTCACCACCGAACGCCTTAGAAAGAAACGCGAAGGCGAGAAAAAGTACGAGACTAAATCCGGACCGAGGCTTTCTGCCGATGACGTGATGCGGCGTAGCAAGCTGCACGAATACCAGAACAGTTATGCCGCAGCCATGAAACCGTTCGGATTGCAGCGTGGAATAGTCGGCTCTACTGCCAGACATCAGGCAAATTCGGAATACTACAAGCAACAGGTAAGTCGGTACGAGGAAGACATTGCCAGATTGCAGGCCGACATTGAGAAAGCGCAAGAGGGCAAGAGCACTATCCTCTCATGGTTCGGCAAAGGTGATTTGGCCAAAGCGAAGAAGGAACTTGCCGAAAAGGATGAACTGATAGCCAAACTGAAAGATCGAATCCGGACACTCAAAGCAGAGAAAGCACAACTTCAGGAACGGCACAAATCGGAAATGGAGCGACTTCGGAACGGTTATCAGAAAGAGATAGACAAGGTAATCAGCCGAGCGGAGGTAGCCGAGCGACAGTCAAAAGAAAAGGATTCTGTTATAAATAGGCAAAATCAACGCATAGACCAACTTGACCGCAAGGCCAACCCTCAGCGTTACCGTCTGTCATCGGGGGCGGAACTTGTCCGTATCAATGTACCTAACTACCGTAATCCGTCGCTCCATATCTGGACACGGGTAGGTAATGAGGTTTTCGAGGACACCAAGTTCCAGATAGATTATAATGTGGCTCAAGCCCATTTTAACCGTCAGATTACGGACGAAGAATTTGTCAATACCATCTTCGAGCCGCAAGAGCAGGTCAATGAAATACAAGCCAATCTGCTTGGAGTAGCCTTTGAACTTGCTATAGGTGGCCCAGCTCAAGTACATGTCGGAACTGGCGGAGGCGGGTCATCTCCTGAGTTGCCGTGGGGAGAACAAAAAAACAGGTCAAGACGAAGTAAATAACAGTTCGGTTCGGCAAAGGAACTGTATCAAACTATTCTATTTTGATACAGTTCCTTTAACTTGCCATATGTTCTCTATATCAATTGTTTCGTTTTCTGGGCGAAATCCAGCTTCTATCTTACCTATTTGTACAACAAGTGGCATTTCAGCAAGTTGACCTGCAATTACACAAACCCCTGTTGATAAAATCGGCAATGATTCAACCGAAACCTTATCTAAATATGAAATTGTGTTGTTTACTTGTTGTATGTCCTTTTCATTAACAAGTCGATGAATGAAATAATTATGTAATTGTGATATTATTGTAGAGGAAATATCCGATGGTCGCTGACTAGCAATAGTCATGAATACTCCGAATTTTCGACCTTCTTTAATAATTTCTTCAAAAACTTCTAGTCGATAATCTTTCCATTCTTCACTTTCACGTGTTGATTGATAAGACAATATATTATGTGCTTCATCTACTATCAAATTCAAATATTTTTGAGCTTTCCCTGCTTTTTTATGCTCGTTGTATAATTTGTTGGTTAGCAATAATGGAAGACGCTTCTTTGTATCAGTATTTACATCACTTAAATCAATAACTACAACATTAGACTCGCCCCAAAAATCACCAATATCTTTTGAAGAATTAAATATACGAGAGATGTCTGATTCTGATTGACGAAGTTTATGAATTGCAGGAGCAATGTGTTCATTTAGAGCCCTGTTCGCTAACACATCGTATATCATTCGCATATACATTATGCATATGAAATTATGGATAAAACTATCGGTGAAATTAAATTGATCTACTTGTATGTAAATGATAAGATTTTCTATTTGATCCGGTTGTTCTTGGAAGTTAATAAAAACACCATTTGAATCGGAATAATAACAACAACTTTTGTTGTGATAATGAATATCGGATTTTAATCCGATATCCAACCCATGAACATCGTATTTAGGAGGAAGTATCTCTCCCACATAATCAAGGAGCAATTCACTCTTGACCTTATCAGACATTGTCAATATATCCTTGATTTGTTTTTTCAGAAAATTCCTAAACTTATTCTCATCCTTATCAATCTTCTTATATAAGTCGATACTTCTTGCAATGAAAGGTCGTTGTGTCTTTTCTGTCGCATTAGAAAATATACTCAATAGGTTAATATCTAAGAAGTCATCATCAGCTAATGGAATTTTATCTCCATTAGTTTTTCTTGTGCTCAATTTATATACTTTTTTATCGGAATCAGGAATAATACTATTATGAGAAGAATACTCTCCGTTAAAATCAAAAAATAAAAATTGAGCATTCTCCCTAAATGCACCATTACTAGAATAATGGGTAAAAAGCTGTCTATAAATTTTAGCTAATGTATATGATTTGCCTGATCCTGTATTGCCAAATATTCCGATATGACTAGAAAAAAGTTTTCCAATACCAAGCTTTACGGGGACAAGTGAATCATTTGCGAGATGACCTACCTCAATAGTTCCTTTGCCGGAGCCAGCGAATGTATGAATAAGATCAAATTCTTCAGTTGTTAAAAGATGACACTCGTTGTCAATTAATGGCAATTCATTAACTCCACGACGGAAAGTCTGATTATCGATAAAACCAATTAATTTGACAATTAACGTCCTATTAATGGTTTCTTCCGCTGAGATCAATACTTTATCTTCTTGTTTACTTTCATCTATATATTCTGATTCTACTTTTCCAATAATCGGAGTGTATCCTTTAAGAATTTTCACATAGCTTCCTACAGAAACATTTTTTATCAATGCCCCTTTGTAAATCAGATGGGAAGAATTTTTATTATGATCTACACGAATCTTGACCTCACGCCCATTTACAGAATATACTATTCCAACTCTAAATACTGAGTTATGTATCCCTATATGCTTGTTATTCATAACTTGCGTGGATTGTTTTATTGATATATTCGAAAATCTTATTAACAGCGTTCATGTCTAAATGCTCAATATCACTGACCGCGTTTTTATATTCTTCATCCACGTTTAATTCTTTTATTTTCGTTGGCGTAATAATAAGAATATTGTTATTGACACAAGTAGAATCAATACCTATATTCTTTTTAAACGACTCCTCTTCTTCATCACAATACGCAAAAATAATCACTTTTAAAGTTGGATTATTTTCTGCCGAACGTCTTGTAAGTGTAGCAATATGTTCATCGGCAAATGAAAAGCCTACAACAAAAAGGACTGAATTCTCTTTTTCCAACGCATTGGAATACAAGCGCATTAATTCATAGAAATGATAATCAAGTACCGTTTCTGCAAATTTTCTTTTTGTCGGATTAACTATGATAAATTTCTTGTATTCAGTAATGAAAGCATCATACTCAGAAGCTTCGTACAATAACTCAAGTTCCTCTGCACCTTCTATAATTTGCTCATATGTTTTTTCTGTTTTTCTTCCATCAGAACCAATATTAAACAGATTTACAAATCTATCATCTCCCATTTTTTTAATTTCCTCATCTACATAATAGCTCCAAAAACGTTCATGTACAATGTGATTATTATATCCACTCCAATTGATAGAACCGTGTATTTTGAGCAGATTAAATACCGGAATTTCAGAAGTGTGCTGAAAATGTATACTCGTCTGCATAATGGATTTCATAAAGTTAGCTTCATCATAGATTGGATTGATACTTCCTCTAAAGCCATCATTTAACTCTATTCCCATCCCATTAGCAGCATCTTCAATCATTAAGTCGATATTTGTCGTAAATGTATTCAACTGTTTTTTGAGAATACGCGAATGCCTTTTGTTTAATAGGCTATTCCATGTAATTAGATAGTTTTGATAATTTTTCTTCGTTTCTGAATAATCATCTCCAGATTTATGATATAATCTATTTGGCGCGATAACTGAATCGTAAAATGCCTTGTATATAGAAGCTTCTGCTATTTTATATTTAGGCTCAAAATGAGAAGTCATATCATCATTTAGTCGAGTGAGTAATTTCTCTATTGAGCCTAAGGTGGCGAGATATGGGCGTGATGCACCAGAACCAATTAAGAAATTGATATTTGCAGATTGGATATAATATGTTAGTTCCTTGATATTCATATTTAACAACCTCCATTTATGTTATTCATGCTTCTTATAGTTCTCTACCTGCTCCAGAACTTTCTGGAAGACCTCTTCATCCCATTGAGGAGGATAACCTTCTTTGTAGAGAAGATATGTAAGTTGGCTGGCAAGTTTGCTTTTTAGGTTGTCGTTATTCAACCAATCGGCATAAACTGCAGTATCATCAATCAGTGTCTTGATTTTCTTTGCCAATTCAATACACAGTTCATCCGCATATTCAAAACCGTGTTTGTCCCGAACTTCGACAAGGACATCAAAGAATGCTTTCTCCTCAAAAGTAATCCCCAAAACCTTGAATTTCTCACTGTCAGCCTTAAGTTCTTTCAGGATATTCATCAGCTTGTTCGACAGTCCGTTGATTTTGTATGAAACGATGTCACATACATCATTCACCACGTTCTGTGTCACTTCATTGGTGAATATCAACTTGTCCCTTGTATTATAGGCATCTATCGTATCTTCAAGCATTTTCTGGAAATGTTCAGCCTGAATCTTGTTTGTCCGGCTGTATGCTCTGATGGCTTTAGCGACAAGTTTACAAAGAATCTGGAACTTGGTGAACGGCATTTTTATTTCATCGACCTCTTTGGCAAATGAGTCGCTGAAAATATTTTCTTCAACACCTTCATTCATGACCCGCTCCACGCCACTTGCAAGAATCGCTTCTTGAACCATCTGTTCCACGTGTCTGTTCATGCTCTCCGTATCATGCTCTGTAGTAGTCATTTTGTTCACATATGAGCAGATGCCCATGAAACATTGACTCCATGCGACTTCGTCTTCTGTCAGGATTCCGGCTGGGTTACAGATATTATAAGCAGAGCGCAGTCGTTTGACATGTTCCTTGAAAAGTTTGAGGAAGGAAACCTCTCCTTTCCGTTCAACACTGTTGGCAAGGATATATTCTGCCGCTTCCTGAATAAACTGAAGTCGGGCAAGGTCATTGTTCCCGAAAAAACGGTCAAATACCAATCCTGACAATCGCTCTTGCAAAAGTTGCAGTTCGTTCTGCAATACTTCATGTGCAACCTCCAAATCTTCCTGAGGTCCGACTTCACCACCATATTTTTTCATGGCCTTTTTCATCTCTTCGCGAATGCCTATGTAGTCGATGATAAAGCCACACTCTTTTGTGCCGAATTTACGGTTTACACGCGAAATAGTCTGAATGAGCGTATGTTTCGATAACGGTTTATCGTTATAAAGCATTGTCAGGCATGGCACATCGAATCCCGTAATCCACATATCTACATTGATGGAGATATGGAAATTCGATTTTTCCGATTTGAACTCTGCATCAAGGAACTTACGATATTCCTTGTCGCCAAGCAGATTGTAAAGTTCCTTTTCATCGTCCTTATCCCTGGTCATGACCATATTGACAAATGCAATGTCATGCAGCTTGTTCTTTTCGTCTGCGGTCAATACAAGTTCATTCAATGCTTTCTTCTTCTCGAACCAGTCGGGCTGCATCTCCCGCATGATTTTATACAACCTGAATGCTATTTTGCGGTCGGCGCAAGTAATCATGGCCTTTTGCAAACGGTCTGTGGTCTCTGTTCTTCGTTTATAGTCTTCGATAATATCTTTTGCAACACGATGAAGGACATCTTCATCACCGATAATCACCTCCATACTCGACATGGCGGCTTTGCTCTTGGCAATATCCTCCGGCGTTGCCCCTTCGTCCGCACATAGGCGATAATATTTTTCTACTTTCTCTGCCTGTTCTTTATTGAGAAATACACGAGCCAATCGGGGATCATATTTGATTGGGACAGTGATGCCGTCATCCTCCGACTCCTTCATCGTATATTGATCTACAACCTTCCCAAATACATGTACGGTTTCGTCAATGGGTGTTCCCGTAAAACCTACGTATGTAGCGTTAGGCAATGCATCCCGCAGATATTTGGCAAAGCCATATGTGATTTTCGCTCCTATCTTGTCGGTATCTCCTTCGGCTTGGATGGACAGTTTAGAACCTATATTGTTTTGGGAGCGATGCGCTTCATCACTTAAGCAAATGACATTGGAACGTTCTGTAAGCAATCCTGTAGTCTCTGCGAATTTCTGAATTGTGGTAATATAGACCCCGCCAGTCTTGCGCATACTCATCTCTTCTGCAAGTTCCTTTCTTGTTTCAAAGACTTTTACAGCTTCGTCTTCAAGATATTGTTTCGAGCGACAGAATAGTTTCCCTGTCTGTGTCTCCAAATCCTCCCTGTCTACTATGATAAGAATAGTCGGGCTACCCAGTTGCTTTCTGCATCGCAAAGCCAGTTGGCGGGCAAGGAACAGCATGGTATATGTTTTTCCACACCCTGTGGCTCCGAAATATGTACCACCCTTACCATCACCTCCGACAGAACGCAAATGATTCAGGATATGATCCCGCAGTTTGCGTGTAGCAAAGAACTGCGGATAACGGCATACGATTTCAGTCGTGTCGTCTTCTTTTGTAGGATCGGGAAAATAGACATAATCCCGTAATATCTCCAATATGCGTTCTGGAGAAAGTGCTCCGCGAATAAGTGTACGAAGTGTGTCAAGTCCCTTTCCGGCTTTGTCCTCATTCTCAATCTTTTTCCATTCGTAGAAAAATTCAAATGGCGTGTATGTCGTACCCAAAGCATTCTTTGCACCATCGCTGATTACCGCCAATGCGCAATATTTCAGTAATGCCGGAATATCCCGCATATAGCGCGTGCAAATCTGCGTATGTGCATCATGTATAGTAGCGTTTTGTTTGGTCGGATTTTTTAGTTCGATGATGCAGACAGGTATACCGTTTATGAAAAGTAGTATGTCGGGGCGACGGTTCTCTCGACCTTGCTCCATAACAAACTGATTGACACAACGGAAAATATTATGGTCTGGATGCTCAAAGTCAATGTATTCCAAACGGAACGGATTATCCCGACCATCGCTATATGCAAAATCATACCCGTCACGATAGAGCAAAAAAGCATTCCGGAGAGCGTAATAGTCATTCTGTCCGCCTGTATTACGCAGATTGGCGACAATGCTGTCCATCTCGGAGGTGGTCAAATTCTTGTCTTTGTATTGAACGGTGAGAAAATTCCTTAAGTCCTCTTCAATGAGTGGATCGGTATATTTCCTGTGAATGTCATCACCAAATGCATATTGCCAGTGTGCCTCTCGAAGAAGCTCGATGGTTGCTTCCTCGAACTGGCTTTCATAGAATTTTCCGTTTGATATCATGACGTATGTTTTACAAATTCAATGACAGCGTTAACTAATGCAAAGATTTCTGCTATTGCGGCTATTGACGCTTCCCATTTCCCAGATTTATCAAAATTATCAAAGAGCCTTTTAAAAGGAAATGTCAATAGTCTAAATAATACACAAAACCCTCTGTATAACTTTGTTAAAGGCACAAAAAGTATGGCGAAATTTTGTTTTAGCACCTTTTGAAGTTTCTTTCTCCCTTTTTCATAATCAACAAATATCTGATGGCAATATGTGGCAGCATCTCTGTCATCCCATCTTTCATGATACAACATCGAATATAACGAATAAATTGGATCTGAAATATAATGATCAGCGGCAATACTATTTATTGCATCATCACTATTGACTTCTACAAAATGTAAACTCTCTGCAATTTCAATTAAGTCCTTTGTATCAACAAAACCATATTGCTTCCTAGCATGTAGTCTTTTTGCTACATGTTTTTGAATAATATCAATATGCTTGATATATTCATCTGCAATGTTGATTTTTCTAACAGCATTGCGAATTTGATATATAATTTCAATCAGACCAACAACTGTCAATATGATTAAAAACCAAAAGCAGAATATATGTAGATTATCTATCGTGATAAAATCTTTAAAATCTTGCCACATCGTTTTATAAATTAAGAGTTAATTACATGTTGAAGCAATGCCGAACAAACTTCTCGTGAAAGCCGATCGGCTTCTTCGGCTATCTGCTTGGCTTCATTTGCGCACTTATAGATATTGACGATTGCACGCTGAACGTCAATGGGGGGAATCGGTATCTTACAACGTTTCATATCTTCAAATGAAAATGCTTCACGTGCACTTCCCCATGAGTTAAAACGGGCATAACGATCGAATTCCGATCGACAGAACCATAGGTAAAGAAAATTTGGTAAAATATTTTCTTTATCCACGTTGAATACAGCCGAAATAGATGAAACAATATAAGTTTTATCTGAATCGTTTAATCCTAAACTCATTTTATCTCCACGACGAGAGGTGTCAGGTACAAAAGCGATTTCTTTAGGCTTTACCAATTTATACGAATTTAACGAGACTCCATCCAAATTCGCTTTTGTTTCAATTAAACCTTTTGATGTCGCTATTCCACGAACATCTTGTTCTGCAAATTTACCTTCTAAATTACGTTCATTACATTCTTCAATGTACGGTCCGATTTCCTGCAATGGATATGTGTGCTTCAATTCTTGGATATAACTTTGACACACCTGCATAAGTGGGGCTGCCTTAGCCTCGTTTTGTTCTTTGATTTCCCGGAATGCTTTCCACGCTTTCACAACTTTCTGCTGTTCGGCAGGAGATGGTAACGGAATCTCAATGTCAAGGAAGCGTGGCCAGTCCAAGTTAGCTCGAACACTGGAGTCGCTAATGAACCAGCCATAACGATCGCTTTCGGCACGATTAAAATAGACTTATTAGTCAAAACGGGTGCTGAAACGCCTCAAAAACAGGAAAACGCCACGCTATAGGTCAAAACGGGTGCCGATAGCGTGGCATTCTATTTGATTTTCAGTATATTTTGGCATTTGAAAATATAGAAATTGCATTATGAACAAAAAAATGCCCGACATGCAATTCCCCCATTGTAAAGAAGGACGGAAAACGCAAAAGCGTCCAACGATACAAGTGCATGGTTTGTGGACGCCGCTTCAGCGGCGGGCGTGATTTTACAAAAGAAGACATCTGGGAGATGTACCTGCACGGCAAGCAGACAATAGCCCAGATCAGTGAAACTACAGGTCTCAGTGCTTCGACCGTGACACGTCGGCTTGCCTCCATTTCGTTCAGCTGGGAACAGCCTAGGATCAAAGGAAGCGGTGTGATACATCTCGACGCCACGTATTTTGGGCGCAATACAGGAGTGCTGCTGGCTCTGGAAAGCGGAAGCGGCAGACTTCTTTACATGAAGCATATCGCCCACGAGCACATCAGTGATTACGAGGACGCTGTGAAACATATAGTAGGATGCGGGTATGCCATTCAGGGGATTGTCATTGATGGTTTTCAAAAGCTGTTTACCGTCCTTTCGGAATACAGAATACAGATGTGCCAGTTCCACATGGTGGCGATAATAAGAAGAAAACTGACCAAGAATCCGCAACTTGAGGCAGGAAAGGAGTTATTGGATCTTGCATACCGTCTAAAAGACATGAATGAAAGTGCATTCGTCAGTGCATTTGAGAAATGGAAGAGGAAATGGCATGACTTCCTGAAAGAAAAGACGGTCAACGAGATTACCGGACGCACGATATATACCCATCAACGGCTCAGATCTGCCATGGTCAGCATATCGACCTACCTTCCTTTTTTGTTTACATACGAGAAAGTCAGAGGTATGCCCAACACAAACAATATGATCGAAGGCACATTCACCGACATGAAGAAAGCCTTGCGGAATCATCCGGGAATGATTGAGGAAAACCGCAAGCGGATGATGAACGGGTTTTTCTTGGCATATGCCAAATTGCATAATGAAAAAGGAGACAACCGCTAAGGCCATCTCCTGAATCGCATTATGCATATTGGACGGCTTTATTCCTGGCGGAGGTGCTCCCCAGCAGAGCTCCGTTACGCTTTAAGCCGCAATGCAAAATAACAAAATACAGATGAATCCACCAAAAACGGGTGCCATTTTCAGCACCCGTTTTGACCTATAGAGCGAAAGCGCTCGCATCAAATATGTGTTCAAAAGTTTTGAATGGTCATATCATACTGACAGACACCAGTATTACAACGATTTTAGCACCCGAAATGACCTATACGCCTTTTTTGTTTGGGTTCGGGGTGTTTAATGGAATTTCTCGAAATACGGAGTTTTCGGTCAAGAGGGTGGGGCTTTGCCGGTCACGAATTCTGGAGTTTTGTCGGCCAAAAGGGTGGGGGCTTTGCCGGTCACGAATTCTGGAGTTTTGTCGGCCAAGAGGGGTGGGGCTTTGCCGGTCACGAATTCTGGAGTTTTGTCAGCCAAGAGGGTGGGGCTTTGCCGATCACGAATTCTGGGGTTTTGTCAGCCTCGAACTCTGGAGTTTTGCCGGTCACGAATTCTGGAGTTTTGTCGGCCAAGAGGGTGGGGCTTTGCCGGTCACGAATTCTGGGGTTTTGTCGGCCAAGAGGGTGGGGCTTTGCCGGTCACGAATTCTGGAGTTTTGTCGGCCAAGAAGTCTGGAACTCTATCGGTCTCGGGTCCTGGGCTCTGTTGGCCATGAAGTCTGGAACTCTATCGGCTATGAACAATCCGCTTCGGCGAGCGGATGCCCTTCATTCGTTTGAGCAGTATCGGCATACGTGCGAGCCGATTCCTCGACGATCTCGGATGCTGCCGCAAAATGCCGACCGTACCGTTCCCTTCTCCGATGCCTCGACGATCGCCGCAACGACCCCGGCCTCAATAATTGTCGAGATTGCGGCGATGCAGGATGTCCATATGAACGTAATTGTTGCGGCGCTGCGGTTTGGTCCCCTTGATGACGCATTCCGCGAAGGCCGTCAATGCCTGGAACGATTGTAACGGAATATGCCTGGTGACCAGGTATTCGATATGTCCGTTGCTCAGGCTGGCCAGGTTGCGATCGAGATCGTCGAATCCGACGACGATGCGCTCCGGATCGGGATTGCGGCGCAGGTAGTCGTCGATCAGGAAGATACGCGAATTGGTCATTGCCAGATGTTTCACCTCGGGATGCTCCCGGAAAAAACGCTCCAGGGTCGCATATGCCTGGTCGGGTTGTTCGGGATGGATGAACAGCGTATGGATGCGGCACTGGGGAAATGTCTCCTCGATGTAGTCGAGAAAACCGTGACGGCGCGGTGCATTCGGGTCGGCCTTGTGTTTCCGGTCGCGAATCAGTCGGATCAGCGCGATATCCTGCACCTCGCAACGGGTCGTAAGCAAAAAGGCTCCGAGCGCCCCGCTTTTGTAGGGGTCCACGCCGTAGTACAACAGATAGTCGAGGTCGTCGATCTTGTTGTCCACGAATGCGTAGGGAATGCCGGCCTCTTCCAGCCGTTGCGCGAACGCGACGACCTCCTCTTTGAAAACGGCGTTGGTAATGACGCCCATCGGCCGGGTCCGCAGAATCTCGTCGCTGCAACGGCGATACGATTCGGTGTCGGTTTGATCGTACAGATGGAAGTCGAGTTTGATATTGTAGTGCGACAACGCTTTCACGCCGTCTCGGAATCCGTCGAAAATCTTTTCCCAATATTCGCCCGGCCGGAATTCCGGAATGAGGCATGCGAACGTATATTCCCGCTTCAGGGCGAGCGACGATGCGTTGGGATTGGCCGTATAACCGAGCTGCGAAATCGCTTTCTGTACCTTGTCTATCGTTTTCTGAGACACGCGCCCGCGCTTGTAGACCACGCGGTCGACCGTGCCTCGCGACACCCCGGCCAGCGCTGCGACGTCGAAGATGGTGATTGGCGTTTTGCTTCTCTGTTTGGTCATCGATCGATTTTTTGTACAAATTTATAAAAAATGCTAACTATATACAACTTTACACCTTGTCAGTTTCTTGATTGTCGCTTCCTTAGGACGGTCATATGCTCGCTGCCTTTGGCCGCCCCGCTGAAACGGGGTTTTCGAGGAAAACAGCTGCTCATCGTTCTTTCGAGAGTTTTTGTCCCCGGAGTTGGCTGACCCGTTCCTAAATTCCCCTATCGGTGGGGACTTTAGGTATAACCCTCAACGTGATAGGGGTTTAAGGCGGGTTTAGTGCGAAATCGTATATAATTTCCTAAAAAATAACGATTAGTTTGGAAAAATAAGAAATAAATTCTATTTTTGCATCATAAGCGGGCACGTGCACGCTTTTGCAAACCGAAAACAGGTATTATGGAAAAACGCAAAATCACAATCATCGGAGCCGGTATGATGGGATCGGCTCTGGCATTTCCTGCGGCTGAAAACGGCCATGAAGTGCACATCGTCGGCACTTGTCTCGACGACGAAATCATCGACGGTTATCTGAAAACCGGAAAACACGAAAAGTTCTGCCGTCCGTTCCCCGAAAATGTAAGTTTCCATTATTTCAAGGAGTGGGAGCAGGTCGTCGAGGGTTCGGATTTCGTGATCGGCGGCGTTTCCTCGTTCGGCGTCGACTGGTTTTTGGAGGAAATTCTTACGCGACTCGATCCGAAAATCCCGGTGCTGTCCGTTACGAAGGGACTTCGTGCTACGGACGACGGGTCGTTGCTCTCCTATCCGGGCTATTGGATGAGCGAACTGGCCAAGCGCGGTATCGTGCGTGACATCTGTGCGATCGGCGGCCCTTGTACCTCCTATGAACTGGTATTCATGGACCCGACCGAGGTGGGGTTCTGCGGCAAGGACAACGAAGCGCTGCGGATGATGAAGCAGGCTATGCAGCGTCCTTATTATCATATTTCGCTGACCAACGACGTGATCGGACTCGAAAGCGCCGTGGCTCTCAAGAATGCCTATGCCATGGCCGTAACGCTGGCTGTCGGTCTGAATATCCGCTGGCACGGCGAGGAGGAACCCCAGCATTATAATTCGCAAGCGGGCACGTTCACGCAAGCGGTTCGGGAGACGCATGCCCTGATGCTCATGCAGGGTGGCGAGTTCGAGTCGGAGTGCATCGGATTGGGCGACCTTTATGTAACCATCTTCAGCGGGCGTACGCGACGTTGCGGCGTATTGATGGGCAAAGGGTTGAACTACGATCAGGTCACGGAGGCGCTTGCCGGCATTACGCTCGAAAGCCTGGTGATTACCCGCATCATGGGCAATGCCATCCGTCGCAAAGCCGAGCTCGGTCTGGTCGATTTGAGGGATTTCCCGCTCTTGATGCACATCGTCGACATCCTCGACCACGGCAAATCCGATTCCGACATTCCCTGGGAGGCATTCACCTTCGAGCACCTGAAATGAATGTCCGGGGTCCGATCGTAACGACTCGGCTCCGCACCTTATCGCAAATCCGTTTTTCGGGGGATTGTCCCCCATCTAAACTATTAACTAAGACCTATGAAACAACTTTTACGCCTCGTCGGACATCTGCGACTTCACGTCGCAGCTTGTCTGCTGGCTTGTCTTTCGGCGCTTGCCGCCGAAGCGCAGCCAGCGCAATCGTCTCCGGCCTCCCAATCCGGACGCAAGACGGTTTCCGGTGTCGTTCTGGATGCCGAGACCGGGCAGCCGGTCGTCGGTGCGCAGGTATGGCTCAAGGATACGACGATCGGATCGGTGACCGACTCTTCGGGCCGATTCGAGATCGCCTATTCGGGAAATTACTCCGTATTGAACGTGTCGTTCCTGGGGTATGAAACCCGCGAAGTCGTTTTCTCGCCGGGTGCCGCGGTGACCGTGAAACTTACTTCGTCGTCGACTTCGGTCGACGAGGTGGTAGTCGTCGGCTACGGCGTCCAGAAGAAAGCCAGCGTCGTGGGAGCCATCGCCACCGTCTCGGTGACCGATATCAAGGCGCCGGTGGCGAAGATATCGAACAACCTGGCCGGACAGCTCGCCGGTGTCGTTTCCATCCAGCGTTCCGGCGAACCGGGTGTGGGATCAACGTTCTGGATCCGCGGTATCAATACGTTCGGAGCGGCGAAGACACCGCTCATCCTGGTTGACGGCGTCGAACGCGATATGGACCTGGTCAATGTCGAGGATATCAAGGAGATGTCCATCCTCAAGGATGCTTCGGCGACGGCGATCTACGGTGTTCGCGGCGCCAACGGCGTCGTTATGATCACCACGCGCGACGGTTCGATCGGAAAACCCAAAGTCTCGCTTTCGTTCGAGGCGGGTATGCTCTCACCGGTGAAAGTCCCCGAGATGCTGAATTCGGTGCAGTTCGCCCGGATGTATAACGAAGCCTACGGCGGAAAATTCTTCTCCGACGAGGCCATCGAACGCTATCGGAACGGTTCCGATCCCGACCTCTACCCGAATGTGGACTGGCTCGGCCAGCTTTATAAAAACCATTCCTGGAACGAGAAGGTCAATCTGAGCGTCAGCGGCGGCGGTAGTATCGCCAAATATTATATTTCGGGATCGATCTACAACGAAAACGGATTGTTCGCCGTCGACAATATGAAGAACTACGATACGTCGCTCTATTACCAGCGGTATAATTTCCGGTCCAATGTCGACGTGCAGGTGTTTCCCCACACGAAACTGAATATCAACCTGGGCACCTCGTTCGAACGCAAGAACGAGCCGGGCGGCGATACGGGCAATATCTGGAGATACTCGCTTGCGACGTCACCCAACGCATTTCCGCTTTTCTATTCCGACGGCACGCTGGCCGGTCCGGGCAGCAACATCATCAATCCGTACGTCGAATTGACCCAGCGGGGATATCGCGAGAAGTTCTGGAATACGGCCTCCTCGACGATCAACCTCCAGCAGGACTTTGGCGACTGGATCACCCCCGGATTGACGGCCAGCGCCAAGGTCGCCTTCGACGCTCAGAATTACCAGCATCTGGCCCGCACGAAGCAGCCGACGCAATACTTGGCGATAGGTCGCGATGACGACGATAATCTGATCTTCGGACCTCCCACGTTCGTCGGTCAGGAGAACCTGTCGTTCAGCGAGTCTGCGAGCGGTACGCGTTCGTTCTATTTCGAGGCGGCGCTCAACTACGCCCGGACCTTCGGCCGGCACTCCGTCGGTGCCCTGTTCCTCTATCAGCAATCGCAGAAGAACATCACCAACTCGTCCGAGACCAACTCCGAGAAGGCATTGCCCTACCGCCATCAGGGTATCGCCGGCCGTATCACCTACAACTACGACAACCGCTATTTCATCGAGGGTAACTTCGGCTACAACGGCTCCGAAAACTTCTCGCCCCGCCATCGTTTCGGCTTCTTCCCGGCGGGTGCCGTCGGTTGGGTGCTTTCCGAGGAGAAATTCTTCGCTCCGCTGCGCGACGTGCTCGACCTGGTGAAGTTCAAAGCCTCCTACGGTATCGTGGGTAACGACCAGATCGGCGGCGACCGGCGCTTTATCTACAACGAGACGATCAACACGAGCGGCGGCTCCTATCAGTTCGGCACCGGCAATACGACCTATACCGGATTGCGCCTGGGCAACTGGGCCAACGATTCGGTCGGCTGGGAGAAAGCCTACAAACTCAATGTCGGAGCCGAAGTCTCGTTGTTCGGCAAACTCCGCATTCAGGCGGACTATTTCCGCGAGCGCCGCGAGGGTATTTTCCTTCAGGCAGCCTCCATTCCCCGCATCTCGGGCCTTTCGACGTCGCCGTGGATCAATGCCGGCAAGATGAAGAACCACGGTGTCGATGCTTCGCTCGAATACCATCAAACGATCGGGAAGGTGCAGCTGACCGTGCGCGGCAACTTCACCTACGCCCATAATACGATCCTCGACAACGACCAGCCCCGCTGGGCCGAACCCTATCTGAACAAGATCGGACAAAGCAACTGGCAGGAGTACGGTTTGGTGGCTGCGGGACTCTTCTCGTCGCAGGAGGAGATCGACGCCTGGCCCACGCAGGCCTGGGGCGAGGTGCATCCCGGCGACATCAAGTACCTCGATCTGAACGGCGACGGAAAGGTCGATACGTATGACTGCAAACCGATCGGCTATCCCAACGTTCCGGAGATTACCTACGGTTTCGGAGCTTCGGTCAAATGGAAGGGTTTCGATTTCTCGGTCTTCTTCCAGGGTGTCGGCAATGTCAACTTCTTTACCAACAACACCTATACGCAGCCGTTCACCGCTTCGAGCATTTCGTTGTCGAACGTCTTCACCGATCTGATCGGCAAATATTGGAGCGAGAGCAATCCCGATCCGAACGCCCGATATCCGCGTCTGACGACTTCGCCGAATCCGAACAATTCGCAGAAATCGACTTTCTGGATGGTCAACGGCCGTTACATGCGTCTGAAGAATGCCGAGATCGGTTACTCGCTGCCCAAGCAGGTGGTCAACAAACTCCGCATCGACGGTCTGAGAATCTATGTCTCCGGAATGAATCTGCTGACGTTCAGTGATTTCAAACTCTGGGACCCCGATCTGCAAACGGGTGCTGCGAATTATCCGAACAACCGGGTGTACAATATCGGCGTGTCGCTGATCTTCTAACCGTTAAAACTCGATTCTACCTATGAAAAAGAGCCTATTCGCAGCCGTTTTCGCGGTGTTGTCCGCCGCAGGTTGCAACTCCTACCTCGACCGCCAGCCCGACGAACCGTATACATCGAAGAATGTCTTCGAAAGTTACAATTCGACGTTCCGCTACCTGGTGAACGTATATAGCTGGATCACCAACGAGACCGACCCCAGCGGCCAGGCCAACCATTATACCCCCTCGTCTGACGAATGCGTATGCGTATTCACGGGACGACCTTTCGCCCAGTGGAACAACTCCACGTGGTCCGTGAGCACCGAGGATCAGACCGGTCTCTCGTATTATACCACCTACTACAAAGGCATCCGCGAAGCGAGCTATTTCATCGCCAACGTCGGACGCTGCCCCGAGTTGTCGCCCGCCGAGGCGCTCGAATGGGCGGCCGAAGCCCGGTTCCTGCGCGCCTACTACTATTTCTGCCTGATGCGGCTTTACGGTCCGGTTGTCCTTTTGGGCGAGGGTGTCGCCGATTTCAACGACCTCGCGCTTCGCGAGCGCGACCGCAATCCGTGGGACGAATGCGTGGACTGGGTGGCGGAGGAGTGCCGCAAAGCCGCGGCCGATCTGCCGCTTACGCAGCCGGATTCCTATTTGGGGCGTGCGACGAAGGGTGTCGCTCTGGCCTTGCGGGCCCGACTGCTGCTCTATGCGGCCCGTCCCCTGTTCAACGGCAATCCGATGTACCGGAACATGACCAACGCCGAGGGCAAATACCTCTTCCCGCAGTCGTACGACGCTTCGAAGTGGACGAAAGCCGCCGAAGCGGCCCGGGATGTCCTTGACCTCCGGCAGTACGAGTTGATCGAAACGGGAAATCCGTATGTCGATTGGCGGGCGGTCTTCACGCAGAAATGGAACCGGGAGCTGATTTTCGGTTACCAGAAGACCAGCTATAACTGGCGTGTCGCGACCATTCCGCTCGGAGTGGGCGGACGGGCCTACGGCGGAGTCGCCATAACGCAGAAACTGGTCGATGCTTTCGCCATGGATACCGAGCACGGAGGTCGCTATCCCATCACCGGATACCAGGCCGACGGAAGTCCCGTGATCGATCCGCAGAGCGGATACGACGAGTCGGGCTTCACTTCGTTCACGCATCCGATCCTGGGCAGCACCAAATCGACCTACAACATGTACCTCAACCGCGAACCCCGCTTCTACATGTCGGTGTTCTACGAGGGTCTGAATTGGATCGGCGGTTCGAATACGGTCTCCTCGATCCAGTTCTACTACGGAGGCAACTCGGGCCAGACGTCGAGCAACTTCAACTATCCGCTGACGGGTTATCTGCCCTTCAAGTTCCAGGATACGGGATTCGACAGCAAGAATGCCGGGTCCGCGCAGGCCAACTGGACCGCCATAACGTGGCCGCTGTTCCGCTATGCCGAGGTCCTGTTGAACTACGCCGAGGCGTTGAACCGGCAGCCCGAACGCGATGCGACTGCGGCTCTGGCGGCGATCAATGCGGTGCGCAAACGCGCGGGCGTGGCTGATATCGAGACGATCTATCCCGAGGTCGAAGCGGATGCGGATGCGCTGGAGGCCATGATTCGTCGCGAGCGGATGATCGAGCTGAATTTCGAGAACCATCGTTTCTTCGATACCCGCATGTGGCTGATCGCCGAGCAAGAGAACGCCGGAGCGTTTTACGGCATGAACATCCAGGCGACCGACGATCGTCCGGACGGCGATTTCTGGCATCGGACGGTCGTTGCCGCAGACGGCGGCAATACGCCTTCGACGCGCATATTCAACAAGCGGAATTATCTGCTGCCGATTCCTCAGTCGGAAATAGACCGTCTCTACAACGTGACCCAAAACTACCAATGGTAAAAGACTCTGTTATGAAACGCAATCATATCATCTTTGCAATGGCGGCTCTGTCGTTCGCGGTTTCGGCCTGCGAAAACAACCGCGACAACGCTCTGCCGGGCGCTACGGCCTGCTTCCTTGCGGAGGGTGTGTTGGAATCCGCCCCGTTTTACGTAGTCGACGAGGACCCCGCCGTTACGCTCCGGGTTTTCCGAAGCGGATATTATGCCGAAAGCCTCACCGTTTCCGTCCGGAGCTCCGAGTCTGCGCTCGAAACCTACAACTCGGAAAACGCCACGGCGTACAAGGCATTGCCCCAAAGCGCTTATCGGATCGAACCGGAGCGGATTACCTTGGCCGGGGACGAGCGTTCCGGTGCTTTCCAAGTGATCTTCGATCCGATGCAGCTGGTCGGGGTCGAAGACCCGGAAAACCTTGTGGTACCGGTGGAACTGCTCTCCGACGGCAACGTCAGCGCGAAGCGAAACATCTTGCTGGTCCATCCGAACCTGGAGCAGATCGCCGTGGAGATCGACGAGGCGGCCACGCTCTTTTACATTACCGGGGAGAATACCTATGTCAATAATGCCGCGAATGCCTGGGACCAGACGCTGACCCTCAAATTGGCGCGTCCGTTCGAAGCCGACGGAACCGTCGCGCTCGACTGCTCCCAGGCGGCACTCGATGCCTACAATGCGTCGCACGGCACCGCGTTCCGGCTGGCTCCCGAAGGGGTCGTTACGTTCGAGGCCGGAGCCTTGACGATCGCCAAGGGCGAAACGGAGGTGCGGACGACGATCCATGTCGATCCGGCCAAAGTCGGCGACGAACCTTGCGCCGTGCCCGTTCGTCTGACCTCCGATTATTTCGAGGTCGCTCCCGAGAAGAGCATTTACCTGCTGCACTTCGCCCCGACGACTCGGGAGAACTATTTGCCGATCAACCGTTACGGATGGCAGTGCGAAACCACCCATTTTGCCAATTCGAACAACGGTACGCTGATGATCGACGGCAAGCCGGGTACCTACTGGGACGCTCCGTACAGACCCGACGGCAACATGACCAATCCCACGGGTGCCGATGCACCGCCGTACAGCTACAAATTGGATTTGCGCTCCGTTACCGAGATTTGTGCCGTGGCTTTGCAGGCGCGCGCCTCTCAGGCCAAGCGTATCGGTGCCGGCTATATCGAAGTCTCTTCGGACAACCTCCGCTGGGCGAAAGTCGCCGAGTTCGACAACGACGAGTCTTTGCAGAGCAATACCGAAGTCGGTCCCTTCGTCTATTGGTTCGAACCGACCTCCGCCCGTTTCGTCCGCGTGACGATCACCCGGAGCAATGCGCCGCGGAACGGCTACGGATTCTCGGAGGTATCGGTCGCAGAGACCTTCGTGTATAAGCCTTCCGACGCTCCTTGCCCGCAGCGCCTTGCGCAGAGCGGCTGGTCGGCGGACACGAACTCCTACCACAATGCCTCCTATTCCGTGGCCAAACTCATCGACGGCAACGTCTCCACCTATTGGCATACGGCCTTCAACGGCAGCAGCGTGTCGCAGGATCATATGTTTTTGCCGTTCACCGTTCAGATCGACATGGCCGCCGTGCAGCGGTTGAACGGTATCGAGATGTGGCGTTGCGACAACAACGGCTCCATCGACGACATGAAGGCGGGATCGTTCTGGGTGTCCGAGACCGGGGATACCTCCGACTGGAAGAATTCGCAGGCATGGACGCAGAACGGCAACTGGACGAAGGTCGGCGAGTTCAATTTCGAGAAGGGTATCTCCATCTGCCGCGGTCCTTTCTGCTATCTGTTCCCCGAGACGCAGGCCCGGTATATCCGGATTCTCATTACGGAGTCGAACAACAAAAATACCGTGCGAGACTGCGCTCAGATCGCCGAAATCTATGCTTTGAGATAATTGTACCATGCGTATCGGGCCGACGGCCGAGCAGCCCCGGCCCGATACGCCAAAACCGATGACCATGAAACAACTGAAATTCGTCTTGCTGACACTGGTTTTTCCGCTGTTGCTCTCGTGCAGCAACGATACGCTCGATTCCCCGGAAGGAGCGGGCGGAACCTCCAAGAAAAATGTGACCCATATCAACGGCACGGATATCGCTCCGGAGACGACGCTCTGCGGTCTGATCTACGACGTGGAGAGCGGGGCCGGAATTCCCGGTGTCGTTGTCAGCGATGGCTTCGACTGCACGACGACCGATGCGAACGGCGTCTACCAGCTGGTGCGCGATAGCCGTGCCGCATTGATCTTCTACTCGACGCCTGCCGATTACGCGATTTACCGTTCGGTGATCGCAGAGGCGGAATTGCCCTATTTTTATCGGAAAATCGATCTTAGCGTCAAGGTTTTCCGCCAGGATTTCAAATTGACACGCCTTCCGAACGGCAAGGAGACGAAGTTCCGGCTTTTCTGCATGGCCGATCCGCAGTGCCGCAACGAAAAGAGTCTCGCCCGTTTCCAGGACGAGACGATTCCCGACCTGAAGAAAACCGCCGACGAATACCGGGATGCGGGCTCTCCCGTCTATGGCATTACGCTGGGCGACATTACCGACAATAACCGCACGGCCATCTGGGAGGCTATGAAGAAGGCCATGGCGTCGATCGCCGGCAGCGTGCCTTTCTTCCAGACGATCGGCAACCACGATCATCTGAACGAAGCGGATAACAGCGTGACGTCGACCTACTGGAAGAGCGTCGAGAATTTTCAGAAGTATTTCGGACCGCAGAACTATTCGTTTGACCGCGGCGACGTACACATCGTCTCGATGGATAACGTACTTCATGGCGAAATCCCCGACCTGGGGGAGGACCAGGAATTCGCCGCCGGATTCTACGACTGGCAGTTCGAATGGCTCAAGCGGGATTTGTCGTACGTTCCCAAAGACAAGATGGTCATTCTCTGCTGCCATGTCCCGTTCCGGGGCGGTGCGAGCTACTGCCATTCGGACAAACGTTACCGCCGGGAGGTGCTGGAACTGCTCTCGGAGTATGCCGAAGCCCATCTGATGATCGGCCATACGCATTATAACCAGAACTATATCCATTCCGTCAACGGGAAAACGATCTACGAACACATCCAGGGCGCGGCGTGCGGCGCATTCTGGCACGCCTCGTTCAACGGCGACGGAACCCCCAATGGTTATGCCGTTTACGACATCGAGGGCGCGCACATCGCGGATTGGCGTTTCAAGGCCACCGGCCGCGACGAGGGTTTCCAGATGCGGGTATACCGGGGCAACCAGACCTTTTACCACGACAAGCAGAACAAGGGCGGCCTGGATGCTACGATGAAGGACAAATACGGTCCTTACAACTACGGACTCGGAGCCGACGATATCCTTGTCAATGTCTGGAACATCGAACACGACGGCAGCTGGACGGTAACGCTGTATCAGCGGGGCGAGAACATCGGGCAAATGACCAACTACACGTCGAGTGCGGGCCGTACGGAGAAATTGCACGACCTGTGGGCCGCCTACTGGATCTATCAGGTTTACGGAGCCGGGTTCACCACGACCTCCTGCCAGCACCTCTACAAGGGAACGCTCAAATATCCGGACGAACCCTACGAGATTCGGGCTGAGAAAACGGACGGCTCGCGCGCACCCTATGTCTGCACGGCGCCGCCGACGACCGATTACGACGAATTTAAGAATATCAAGTACGATTTCGACCTGGTAAGCAAATAACGCCGGGCTGTGATCGGCGAATTTACACGGATTCGGGTTTGGGGCTGTCATTTCGCACCGACCGTCCCAGGAAAATGCCATCGAAAAACCGATGAGGTGTAAAGCCGTATAGGTTACCTAATTCCAATTGTCATAAAATTACATTCCGATGAAAAAAATCATTCGATTCATTGCATTTCCGTTGCTGGCGGCGGGCTCTCTTTTTCAGACCGAGATCGGTTTCGCACGCTCCGAAACGCCCGATCTGTCGGCCCGTATCCTGACTCCGGCACCCGCCGAGACTCCGCGCATTAACGGAGCCCGGATTTTCGGGGTCCGTCCCGGATCGGAGTTCCTCTTTACCGTGGCGGCCACCGGAGCACGCCCCATGACCTTCTCGGCCGAAGGTTTGCCCAAAGGGCTGAAACTCGACTCCCGGACGGGACGCATTACGGGGCGCGTGAAGAAAGCCGGGGAATACGTCGTCCGGCTGAAGGCCGAAAATGCGCTCGGCAGCAACGAACGCGATCTGAAAATCGTCGTCGGCGACGCCATTTCGCTGACGCCTCCGATGGGCTGGAACTCCTGGAACTGCTGGGCGCGCGATGTGACGCAGGAGCAGGTACTCGCATCGGCCCGCGCCATGGTCGAGAAAGGATTGGTCGATCACGGTTGGACCTATATCAATATCGATGACGGTTGGCAGGGGCAGCGCGGCGGAAAATACAACGCCATCCAGCCCAACACGAAATTCCCCGATATGAAGGGACTGGCCGATGAAATCCATGCCTTGGGCCTCAAGATCGGCATCTACTCCACGCCGTGGATCGGAACCTATGCCGCCCACGTGGGAAGCTATTCCGATCGAGCCGACGGCGTGAACGAATGGATCAAAAAGGGGTATTGCAACGAGCATTACCGTTATCAGAAGCCGGGCGGCGATTATTGGAAAGACCGCATGGAGATGTATATCCACGGTGAATATTCGTTCGTGAAGGCCGACGTGAAGCAGTGGGCCGACTGGGGGATCGACTACCTGAAATACGACTGGTCGCCCAACGACCGCTATTATACCGAGGAGATGTACGAGGCGTTGCGTGCATGCGGCCGCGATATCGTGTACAGCATTTCGAACAATGCGCCCTATGCCGACGCCCCGATGTGGAAGGAGCTGTGCCAGTGCTGGCGCACGACGGGCGACATTCGCGATACCTGGAAGAGCATGAGCTCGATCGGCTTCGCGCACGAGCGCTGGCTCGCGTTCACCGGACCGGGCCATTGGGCCGATCCCGACATGCTGGTCGTCGGTATGGTCGGTTGGGGCCCGAAACTCCACCGCACGAACCTTACGGCCGATGAACAGTATACCCACATTTCGCTGTGGTCGCTGCTGGCTGCGCCGCTGCTGATCGGATGCCCCATCGACAAACTGGACGATTTCACGCTCAGCCTGCTGACCAACGACGAGGTGATCGACGTGAATCAGGACCCGCTCGGGCTCCAGGCCGCCCCGATCTGGCGGGATGGGAACAGCAAGGTGATCTACGTCAAGCACCTCGAGGACGGGTCGGTCGCCGTGGGATTGTTCAACCGCGGTGAGAAACCCGCTGAGATGAAGTTCACGCTGCGTCAGCTCGGTATGCGCGGGACGAAGACGATCCGCGATCTGTGGCGTCAGCAGGATATCGCGACGCTCGAATTGGGCGAGACCTACACCGCGGAGGTGGCGCCGCACGGCGTCGTTCTGCTGAAGGTGGGACCCGGCAACCCGACGGAACGCCGGGTCGGCAAGGTCGAACGATAACCGATAAAACCGTCCGACATGAATAATTGGAAATTGTGGGTCGCGATCGGCTGCATGTGTTGCGCACCGGCTGCCCGGGTTCAGGCCCGGACGCCGGAGGCGCATGCCGTGCGGATCGGCTCCATCGAGGAGTTGCAGGCCTATTTTACCTATTCTCCCGATCGCGACATCGTCGTCAGCGGCCATCGCGGCGGCATGATGGCGGGGTATCCGGAGAACTGTATCGAGTCGTGCGAAAAGACCCTTTCGCTGCTGCCGACCTTTTTCGAAATCGACTTCAGCTTCACGAAAGACAGCATACCGGTGCTGATGCACGACCTGACGATCGACCGCACGACGACGGGTAAGGGGCGTGTCTCCGACTATACCTACGAAGAGTTGCAGCAGTTCGCCCTGGTCGATCGCCACCGGAAGGAGACCCCCTACAAGATTCCGAGACTCAAGGATATGCTGGAGTGGGGCAAGGATAGGGTGGTGTTCAACTTCGACAACAAGTACGTCAATACGAAAGGGGTAAGCGATCGCGTGCGTCGGGCCAGTATCGACTATTACATCCGGCAGTTGCAGCCCGGCGGCGATTGGGCGGAGTATCATAACATCGTGCTGAGCGTCCGCTCGCTCGACGAAGCGCTCCGCTACTGGAACAGCGGTATCCGGCAGGTAATGTTCTGCGTCGAAATCAGTTCGCGGGCGGATTTCGAGGCTTACGACGCTTCGCCGATTCCGTGGCGTTACATCATGGCCTATATCCGTACGGCCGTCGATCCCCGGTTGCAGGAGGTCTACGATCTGCTGCATGCCCGGGGCGTGATGACGATGACTTCGATCGTGGAGACCTCCGACAAGGTGAAGAACGCCCGCGACCGCAATACGGCCTATTTGCGGGAGCTGCTGGCCGAACCGGATATCATCGAAACCGATTATCCCTCGGAGTTCGTCGAACTGCCTCGTTCGCGCCGGGAGATTCACGCTTTGCAGGACTGCGCGTTGCGCAGCCGTTCGCGAAAATGATACTACGATGAAGACCGAATCCTCGAACCCGGCCTATGCCGGTATGACCTCCGAGCAGATACGGCGTTTCAAATACTGGGAATTCCGTACCATCGCGATGTGCATCTTCGGATATGCGCTTTTCTACTTCGTGCGCAAGAATCTGAGCATCGCCATGCCTTATTTGAACGAGGAGATGGGCATTTCGAAATCCGACCTCGGATTGTTTCTCACGCTCCACGGCGTGATTTACGGACTCTCGAAATTCGTCAACGGCATTTGGGGCGACCGCAGCGATGCGCGCCGTTTCCTCGTGACGGGACTCGTTTTCTGCGCGATCTGCAACCTGCTGTTCGGTTTCAGCTCCTCGGTGCTGGCGTTGGGCATCTTCTGGGTCCTCAACGGTTGGTTTCAGGGCATGGGCGTACCGCCCTGCACGCGGCTGATGACCCACTGGATCGTGCCGCAGCGGCTGGCGACCAAAATGTCCGTGTGGAATACCTCCCACTCGATCGGTGCGGGACTGGCCATCGTGTTCTGCGGTTACGCGGTCGGGTTGAATTGGGATGCGTGGTTCGACGCTTCGTCACTGCTCTCCCAGCATTGGCGCTGGTGCTTTCTGCTGCCGGCGACGGTCGCTCTGCTCGGAGCCGCAATTGTCTGGGCGCTCGTGCGTGACACGCCTTCATCGGTCGGGCTTCCCGAACTGAAAACCGGAAAAACCACTGGGCAGCAACCGCAAACCCGGGCCGAAGAAAATGCCGAGTATAAGGCATTCCTGCGTCGTAAGGTTTTTCTGAATCCTACGATTTGGATCATTGCCGTGGGCAACTTCTTCGTTTATGTTGTGCGTTTCGCCGTATTGGACTGGGGACCTACGATGCTCAAGGAACATCTGCATATGGATATCAGCCTTGCCGGCTGGAGCGTTGCGGCCTTCGAGATCGCCGGCATCGCCGGCATGCTCGCCGCCGGGTGGGCCACGGATCGGCTGTTCGGCGGGCGGGCTCCCCGAACCTGTGTCGTCTGCATGTCGATGGCGGCCCTTTGCCTGGCCGGATTCTATGCCCTCGACCGGGAAACGCCGCTCGCCGTAGCAGTCGCGATCCTCATGGCGGCCGGATTCTTCATCTACGGTCCTCAGGCGCTCGTGGGCATCGCTGCGGCCAATATCGCGACCAAACGGGCCGCAGCCACGGCGGGCGGATTCTGCGGGCTGTTCGGCTACGGAAGCACGGTCGTTTCGGGTTGGGGCCTCGGGCTGCTCGTACAGCGGACCGGTTGGAATGCGGCGCTTTCGGCGTTGATCGGTGCTGCCGTGATCGGTACGGCGATCTTCGCCTTGGCCTGGAGGGCTCGTCCCAACGGTTACGACGATTGACGAGGCTCCGGAGCGTGCTGTGTTCTTGTTTGCGATATACACAAGAGGCTGTCTAACCATAAAGTTAGGCCGCCTCTTGCTTTTTCGAGCGGAAAACGAGACTCGAACTCGCGACCCCAACCTTGGCAAGGTTGCGCTCTCAAGCCCCCAAAACGCTGCGCGTTTAGGGGTAACCAACTGAGCTATTTCACGTTACGCACTCTGCCGAGTGCTCCACTCGCATCCTAAAATCGGTCTGTAACACACTCTGTATCACATTTTGAGGCTTGCAAATTGTTTGTAATTTACAGATTTTTAGTTTGTTAAGAGAAAATCTTTCTGTCGTGATACATAAATCTTTTAACTTGTATTCCCCATAAGCATTTATTGAATTAAATATTAAGTAATTATATCGGTTAATTCGTTGAATTTACAAGGGAACCGACCCCAACCTCGGTGCAAAAAAAGAGAAAAATTTTCCCCTCACGCCGCTTTCCCGTTTTTATCAGTTTTCAGTAGCTTTGATTTCTATAAATAAAAAATCCCCGACCGTATGGCCGAGAATTATCTTTATATAAATTGCTCTAAATACTTTTCATTAAACCCAGCTAACGGGAATTTGAAATCTCTTTGCCCGCCCTCTGTCGTCATGTAGTTGAAAATAACCGTATCATTTTTTATATGTAATTCGAATAGGTTTACTTGGTCATTTCTTCATTCAAGGATATTAGGCATTAGGAGCAATATTTCTGCGTTGGAATCTGTCAATGCACATTTTATCTGTGCCGTTATATGTCCCCGTTTCTGAAAGGTTAGTGTCACGGGTGTATTTTTATCCGTATCGTCAGGCAGGATATACATAAAATCGCTGGGTGTAAATTCATCGGGATTGCGTGATACGGCCAAGCACATCCCGTAAAAGCTATCATAGGCAACGACTTTTCAAATCATCATGCGTTGTTCATCGCCGCCTTGTTTTCATTCTGTTTTTGGTGTTTTGTTCATTTTAGCTAAAATTTATGTTGTTAAATAAATCTTTGATTATGATATAAATATACGAAAAAATTGTGAGATATGCAAGTAAAAAAGAAAGGACAAACTTGTGCAGAGGGTCTAAATATTAACCCTATTGCACAAGTCTGTCCCTTTGGCCATTTTGTTTAGTAAATCAGTTCATAAGAAACCGACCCGCAATCTATTCTTGCAACAGTGCCATCGTCATTTAATGTGTAAACGCCAAAATCATCGCTTTCCGATTCTGACTCACCTGAATAGATGATATCGGCCTTATTAGGCAATTTAGCACTTTGCCTGCCATAGAATCCCAACAAATCAAGTGGTTCAAGTACGTCTATATATCCTCCATCAATATAGAATAAGTCAATATTAATGGGTGTGGCTGTTTGGGAATAAGAGTATTTTACCGTCGTTATGTCAGTGCCATCTTCATTGTAATCGGTGCATTTAGCTTCTACAAGGTTTCCGTCTCTCCATGTACATTCGCTCACTCTTACCCGAGATTCATTATAACTATAACGTTGCTCAACACGTTGCAAGTAGCCGTTTTTGTATTCCATTCTATAATAATATGTCTCGTCCTTGTCAAAATCATTTTCTGTAACTTCTGTTACATAACCATCTGAATTCAATTTACATGTATAAGTTCTGTCGCTACCTTTTACAGTTAACGAATTTCCATTGTAGGTAAATTCATAAGAATCATTTCTCAAACCGTCTATTTTTTTAACACGATTCTCGGAATCATAGGTTATAGTGGTTGTCCATGATTCGTCCCATTCAGCACGAAAGACTATCTGTTTAACCCATTTTTCGGGAGTAGGCGCTTTCCCGCCATTGTCATCATCATCGGAACAAGCCGAGAAAGAAACTGCCGCAAACATAGCGGCCACGATAAGAAACAACTTTTTCATAAATGCTTTAAGTGTTATAAATGATTGTTTTATGAAGAATAAATTGAGTATGGACTATAAATATTAACCCTTTTGCACAAGTCTGTCCCTTGGTAGATTATATGAGATTAATGTTGTGATTTTTATTTGAAATCATACCCAACAATATTATCTCCCAAATCTTTCCAGTATAGGGCTTTTTTATAATCATCAACTGCTGACATGGGAACATAATACTGGCATTTTCCTGAAAAATACCAATCGTTACCAAAAACATTAGGGCCTTCTAATGAAGGGGGTATAAGAGATTTGCAATAAACATTTTCTATGTTACGATTGCGAAATGCGTAGTTCCCAATGGATTTAATGCTTGCAGGCAATGTAACACATGCAGTCAGAATTTTCATAGTATTTGTTTGGGTTCCTCCATAAAATGCATATGAACCAATAGTCTCTACACAATCACCTAATGTAATAAAACGAAGTGAAGTGCACCCATAAAATGCGTTATCTTCAATTTCTGTAATATTGCGGCCAAAAGTAGCAAACTGCAAATTAGAACAATTGTAAAATGCATTTTGTTTAATACTCTTTACATTGTCGGGAATAATGATAGTATACAATTGGGAACACTCCTTAAATGCTTCTTTTACAATTGATTCAAGGCTCGTAAAATATCGCAATTCATTGAATGATGAAATCTCGCTATTTGTAAAGTGTCCATAAGGAATAGAGGTTGCGATTGCAGCTTCATGATATGATATTTCGCCATCATAATTTTTATCCCACAAATTGCGCCTACTTATATCACTGCTACTTAACCAACAAGATAAGCATAAGTACTTTGTTATAGGATCAGCAAATTGAATAAATTGGGTTGTTGCATTATTAGAAATCGGCATTGTAATTGTTGTCCCATCTGCCAATTCAAAGTAAACATTATTTTCGTCTTGCGTAATTTTGATGCTATCACCGTCTTTACCATCTGCTCCATCTTCACCCGTGGCTTTACCTAACTGCGTCCAATTCGTTCCATTGTCATAGGAAATCCACCAATAGCCCTCTCGAATTTCGAGTTTGGGAGTAACTCCGTCTGTTCCATCCGAACCGTCACTGCCATCTGTCCCCTGTGCCTTGATTTTCTGTCCGTCCACAATGATAAATTCACCGTCCAGCGTCCAATAATAGATGCCATCCCCGTCTTTCTTCACACCGATAACGGGCGTGTTTCCATCGACACCATCCGCACCGTCTTTGCCGTTGTAAATTACAATCGGATTACTCTTGGCAAACTTAATCGTATAGCCTACCACCTTGCCGTTCTCGGTCAGCGGGTCTACACTCGTGATATAATCGTTGTTTTGGAGTGCTGTTACAATCGTCTGCAATGCAGAGAGGTTGGTGTTCGTTTCGTTGCAAAGACGCTGTAAGGCTTCAAAAGCAGACCATGTAGGCAGTTTGATTTGCGTACCGTCAGCCAATGTAAAGATTACATAGTCGGTGCTGGTTTTATAATCCACGCCTGAAAACATGGAATCCCCACCAACACCATCTTCTCCATCTTTGCCGTCCTCGCCAGTCGCTTTACCTAACTGCGTCCAATTTGTTCCGTTATCGTAGGAAATAAACCAATAATCGTTTTCGATTTTGAATTGCGGGGTTGTGCCGTTTATTCCATTTGTACCGTTTTTGCCCTCGGCTTGGATTTTCTCACCATCGACCACGATATATTCCCCATTCAATGTCCAATAATAAACGCCATCCGCATCTTGTTTGACACCGATAGTTGGAGTTGTGCCATCTTCACCGTCCTGCCCGTCTTTACCGTGATAGATGGTAATAGGATTGCTTTTGCTGAACGTAATCGTATAACCGATTTCTTTGCCGTCTTTCATAAGAGGTGTAGCCCCCGTAACATAGTCGTTATTCTGTAATGCTGTTACGATGGTCTGCAACGATGAAATGTTGGTGTTCATCTGCTTGCAGAGTTCCTCTAATTTTGCGACACGGTTTTCCAATCCGTGAACGCTGTTCCAAATGTCATCATCATCGTATTTGCACGATGTGAGCGCAACCACCGCAAATAATGCGGCAAAGGTCAATAGTTTTTTCATAATGATAATATTTAAGTAAAACAAGTGACGCACGTTTTACCGTATCAACTCCTACTGCGGTGGGTTATATGCAAAAAGAAAGTGTGGAGTTGTTCGTTATCTGTACCGAGGTTCTGACAAAACCCAAAGACGAATAAGAAACAATACCCCACACCGAATAGAATATATCAGATGATATATGCCTATATGCGGTGATGAGCGTTGTCGTTATCCTCGTCTTTGTAGAAACTGTCAGATTTCGGTACAAGGATTAGCGAAACACTTTCACTAAACTAATATGTTACCGCCCGTATGGGTCGATGCCACAAAATTAGAAAATGTTTCTCAATACGCAACACTCGTGGGGTATTGTAGATTCAAATTTCGGATTAAAGTTTCAGAAAATCAAGATTGACATTCTAAAAAGTTCTTCATTGGTTGGGATATTCCATATATAAGAAATAAGCCGACATATTCCCTCTAATCGGGAATTGCAAATCATTCCAACCCTCAATTATCGACTTTATGCCAGCATGAAAACGAAAATTAGGGGTAGTAAAATCTTGTAGAGATTACAATACCCCTAATTTCTGTAATTTATACGTTCCAATAAATAGAACCACGGTTGTAGTTTTACTCTCCTGCAATTTTCCGTATCACGCTGTCCATACAGATAGACTGTCCGCTGGCTAATCGTCCCCACCAACAGCAACCGTATTCCTCGATAATAACCTCTCCCTCTCGTTTCAGTCGTTCGGCCAGCCACGAATCAATCAGCCACCATTCCATGACATCACCCACAAAGGGATAGATATATTCTTCGGGTAATAAGTGCCTGTTGAGCATTTCATCCACGACTGCGGTTTGGTTCGTCAGTACGCAGTTCTCCACCAATAGCTGTGCCGTCATTGGATTCCCTGTTGTGCGGCTATGTTACGAAGCCATTGATTAGCAAAGGTTGTGTGGCTGGCCTGTAAGCGCGGGTTCAACGCTATTCCATCTTCCGACCATCTGACGCTGTTTTCCTCGATACCGCAATAGTCGTTGCGATAGTAGTACGGAATGAATTGCCGAGTTTCATTGTGCAGGGCAAAGAGCATTTCGGGGTCGCGCATGGCATCGCCGTTCTGCTGTCCGTAATGAGCCAGCGAAAAAAAGTCGTACTTGTCGATGCGGCCGATTAGTTCGATATAGACGGGCATATAAGTACCGTCCGAATTGTCGATTTTGGTTGTTTGTAAAGCTAACATGCTACGGAAAATCTCCGCCGCTCTCCTGTCAAGTGTTTTCATATCTGAAAAGGTTTTACATTCGACAATAGGGAGGGGGCTTTAGTATAGAGTAACTGTATGTGCAGGGGATATAAAAAATACTCCAACCTGTTTAAGGCTGGAGTAATTGGATGATTGAGAATTAATAAATACTCTTAATATTATTTTTTATCTTCTTGATTATCTACTTCATTAGATTTAATACCTTCATTATTTGAATTAAAGAAATCTTTGAAAGTCTTATTATGGGTCATGTAGTTTCTAAATTTTATCACTTCGGAAGGAGACCAATATCTATTTATTATATCATCATAAGTTGATATATAATTATCTAAATAACCTACCTGAGACCTCTTATCAATAGCACGAACAGTAGTCAGAATCTCTGTTAATAGTTCTTCATTACTTCTCTTTTTAACATGTTCTTCTGGCTTAAATTGTTGAGATATTTCTTTATATTTTTCTGAAAATTGCTCCCAATATGTTTCAAAGACGCTTTTAAGAACCTTTTCTTGCAATTTGTTTTCTAAAAGAGCATTATTTATTGTTTGTACTAATTTCCACATACTCTCTTTATCACACGCAATAGTGTGATTGAATTGAGCAAGAGGATTGCCTATATCTGTATTTTTTAAATCAATTAAAAGAGTACAAACCCTGTTTTCTTCAATACCTTTTGCTAAGGCTCCTGCTTCAAATAGAATCCACGGTTCAGTTTTATTTTCAGGTGTGAGACAAAGTATACCGAACTGGGAGTCTGCCAAAGTTTTTGATATCTCAGTATACCATAATGCACCTCGGTCAACATCATGTGAAGATATCCACGGTTTAGCTGCTTGTATTACACATTGAATCCAGTCCTTAAAGAGTTCTGCGATTTTCTGACTTCTTTCTCCTGACCAACTAATAAATATTTTCATATGGGTTAATTTATATGTAACAATAATAACCCAAAAATAGTAAATATTTTATTATGATGTATTATTTCACAATCATCCTCTTTCTAATGATGGTAATGCAGGCTGTTGTCCTGCCGTTGATTTTGGGCGCTGTTTCCTTTATTTCGTATCATTTGGCAAGGTCTGCGGCCTTTGCCGTCTTTTGAATCCCCAAATCGTCGTATATCCGTTGCAGTTCCGTTTTGGCCTTGCTCTTGGGAATGAGTGTCTGTTTGGGAAACACCGTATCTATCATCTTCACGATTTTATACTCGCTCGGCAGTCGCATTTGTTTCGTCAACTCCCGACGGATATTTCCGACATGATATTTCAATGCCTGCACTTTGTCTGTTCCCAATTCGTCGTATGCCTGCTTCACCAACGGATATTTAACAGCAATTCGGGCGCATAGTTCCTCGTGATTGTCCAGCGAGAAAAACGGTCGTGTCGTTTTCAGACGGTGGTATTCATCGAACAGTTCTTTGAATGTAACCCGTGCATTGGCCTTGTTCTCCATCTTCTCTATAATCTCGCTGAACGTATGGCGGGTTATCGTGTAGCCATTCCTTTGCAGTTCATTCGTAAGGTTTACATAGGTTCTGTAAATATGGCGGCAGATTTTGAAATTGACTATATCCATATTAGCGAAATTCTTATCCACGATAAGGCGGTTATCTTCTATCCTTACATATTGTTCGTTGATATATTTGATTTTCGATAAGGTCTTTTCTCGTGCCGTATCGCTCAACTTGTTTATCTCGTCAGCATAGCTTACCGCCTCTGCAAGCACTTTCTTTGTCGATGCCACAAATTCATCGAGGGTAACATCGCGGCTGTACTTGGTCGTAGAATAGACGTGTATAATCTCGCCCTTGTATTTGGAATCCCGTAACCGTCCGCAAATCTGTGTGAACAAGGTCGAAATATCCAACAGCGTGTGGGATTTGTTACCGTCGCTGACGATAAATGTAACGCCGTTCTCGTCGTAAATATCGCACCCCTCAAAGCAGGTCGAGGTGTAAAAGTTTATCTTCTTCACGGGGTCGGACGGCTGACCGATGGGATAATCCTTGCCTAACTTGCGTTGGTTGTTCTCTCCATTGTCCCCGCTAACTGAACAGACCACTTTAACCTGTTCGGGAGTAAGTTTTGCAAGGTCGATTACTTTTGTAGTAAACTCCACGCTGTTAACGAAGATATGCAGGTTATGGGGTAAGCCTTTATCTAATACCTTGCGGCACTCCTTAACGATATAGTGGGCAGGTTTGGAGGTCTGACGGGAACGGATTTTGACCTCTTGTAAATGTGGTCAGTTGATTTCACAAACAGGCAGGTGTTTCAACTCCTCTAAAACATATTCCTGCTCTATTGGGGTAGCTGTCATATAAGTTGCCCTATCGAATTTAGCGGCTTCTGCAAGTAAATTCTTAATGGCGGTATAACGGAACGAATAGGAGTTGAACAAAACGTGTCATTCATCCACCAGCAGGAAAGTATCTTTATAAGGGTCTATGCCGATACTTTGCAATGCCTTAATGGTTCGTGGCACGGAATCGTATGTAACAGCAATCTTTAATGGGGAATGGTTCTGTGCATAGTCGATGATGTCCTGCTCTTGGATGCCCTCGTAAACACCCAGCACGGAAATATCATCCTTGCGGTAGATGGTCTTGTTCTTTACCAATGCCACGTAAGGCATGGCAGATCGGAAGAGCGTCGTGTAGGGAAAGAGTGTAGATCTCGGTGGTCGCCGTATCATTAAAAAAAAAAAAA
>OOAG01000491.1_pt1 | contig 36174 bp, 35 predicted proteins | sample 1671461 | NCBI WGS metagenome assembly OOAG01 (sample SAMN06348159, study PRJEB24527) | human gut metagenome | biome: human gut; feature: ankylosing spondylitis patient; material: feces | host: Homo sapiens | place: China | collected 2015-10 | reverse complement strand
TTTTTTTTTTTTTAATGATACGGCGACCACCGAGATCTACACTCTTTCCCTACACGACGCTCTTCCGATCTTGAGCTACTGCTTCCTGAAGTTCAATAATCATCTTCTCTTGGGCATCTATCTTATTCCAACCCCACACAAAAGCACCGATACCGATTCCTGCCACGAGAAGGCCCATTGTAGAGCCTTTGAGCCATTCCAGTACTGTACCTACCATACACCCTCCAACGAGGCTCCTGAGGCCCTTCTAGCCCCAGGAAACGCTATTCCTAATTCCGTCAGCATTCCTTCTGCTTTAACTACCAAAGAAAGCCTTGGCTAACGTCTCTACAATCGTAGCGTTAGCCCCCAGAATACCCATAACAACCAACACGATAGCTTTCCAGTTCTCCTCTAGGAACTCCTGTACGCTATTAGGTCTGTTCTTGAGTCCGTCTATCATGTGCTCTATTCGAGACACGCTTTCTGTCAAGCGGTTATCAAGTTCCTTAACATCCTTTCTTACAGTGTTAAGTCTTTCCTCCATAACCGCTAGTCTTACTTCCAACGATGGTTGCGGTACTACCGCCGTACCCGAGAGTACTTCATTAGATTGTTCCATGAACCATTTCTCCGATTTCTCTTCATAACGTACCCCATCGGATTATCCAAGAACTCTCTAACAGCCGCTAGATCACGCTTCTGCTGTAGTGCCTCCTCATCAACTGCTATGGTTTCAGATAAGAAAGCTACTAAAGCACCGATAGCATCCGCCCTATCGTCCTTAGCCAGCGATTGTCTGTCATACGTTATGTTCACCATTTGATACAGCGCACTCGTGATATTACGTTTCTCTGCACTGTACTTCTTACAACAATTCCAATCATCTAGGATTGCTCTCTCATGTAAGATAAATTTATGTCGTCTTGTTACAGGAGAGATACTGTCGATGATTCTTTTCTCCTTCTGAATACCGTTGTAGAATCCTTCGACACCAATGCCACAGATTTTACGATTCTCCAATTCAGCTCTGAATAACTGTTCTACCGTACCGTGTCCCATGTTGCTTTCGACTTTAATGCACTGCACGTCCATCTCAAGGCACATGTCTATGATCTTGTTAAGATTCTCTTTACTGGTACCGCCTTGCATACCACCAGTACTAAACAGGTGTATATACCCGTTACACGTACCGCCTACTGCATACGCCAGTTCATCACCGCCGTTACCTGCAGGATCAACTACCATGTACTTCACTTGGTACTTCGTGAACTTATCAGAACTTCTAGCTACCGTGTACATTCTATGACCGATAGTCGGAGGAGTACACAACTCAGACTCTCTGATGAGGTATCTAGGCTCTGCGCTGTACGTATAGAACTCAGGTGCTTCATTGTACCCGCACTGAGTAATCAGCATGTCATTCAACTTGATCTTCGTCCTAAGCTCATCGCTCAGAGTCGTATCAAGCATGTACTGCAAATCAAACCCTTCAGGGCCGTAGTCCAGCTCCTTATCCTGCAAATCCTCTTCCGTGTACCGTAATGGGTCTGTAGGCTTTCCACGAGTGCCATCAATACCTCCCCCTTGCCCTAGTGTCTTATCGCGCTCTAGAGCCTCTAGAATCGACGGCGCGAGGGTATCAGGAGCGTATCTGTCGATTCTATCAGGTTCAGGGTATCGACCCGGCCATATTCTGATCTGATAGCCACGAGAAGGTAGTGATCTGTAGATACTCTCACGAGTCTGTGGTGTACCCAAATACAGAATATCTCCATGCGTACAAATAGCCGCGAACTCTTTTGTACGGTTTAGCAGATCATCTCGCATGATCTGTGTATTCGAGTTAGTCTGCGACTCTACGTCATCAGCAATAATAAGATCTGCTCGCTTGCCAGGCAGGTTAGCTTTAATACCGACTGAAGATACTGATGCAGTCTTTTCTACTCGTCTGAGGCTGTAATGCACATCATAGTTCTCATACGAGGTTCTATCCCCATGAGTACCGTCACCTTTAAGCCAACTCAACAAATACCACTGTTCGATCAAGCGAATGATTAGCACAGCAATATCGTTAGCCTGTGCTTCACCTGCTGAGACAATCAGAATACGCGAACACGGATTACGTATGAGTCTCCACACAGCATACAACGCAGTAATAGTAGTCTTAGCCTCACCACGTTGTGCCTGTACCATTCTAAGCCTAGGCCCTTTCTGTGTGAACTCAGCAATCTCAGCTTGCATTGGAGTCATCTTGAATCCTAGGAATTGCATCCCTAGTTCACAGAACTCAGTAAACTCTTCAAACGTAGCTGAAAACATCAAAGAGAACTCTTCTCTCTGAGCTACAGGTATCTTTGTTGGATCATCTTTGTATCTGCGTACCTTCTCAGATAACAATCGAACTCTCTTTAATGTTTCTTCTCTCATATCAATTCAATAAGTCAGCGTATTCTGAATCGCCGCCAGTACTATGTAGAAGCAGACTAGCGCGAATCTTACGCTGTGCTTCAGCGTCTTTCTTGAACTCTGCATCAAGTGCTTTCATATCTTCAGTATCAGGATCAGCAGTAATACCGTTATTCTTTAAGAACGCGGCTATAACTGCTTTATCAGAGGAAGACATAGGAATACCTTCATCTTGGCATACCCTAATATCATCTAAAAGCATTTGTGCAAACTTCTCATGTAGTTCACTTAGTTTAGAAACCTTAGCCGCCATAGTATTATTCTCTTAATGCAGGAGGTAATTGTAATCTCTCTTGCTCAGATAGGTATGAATTATAGCAATGCTCATCTTCGAAGAAGAACAAACAGTCGATTAGTACCTTAACCCACTTATGTTCTCCTTTCATGTAGTGGCGGTATGCTCGGCATGAAAGCGTCTCGTCAGCATATCCGCCACACATTGTATTCACTACCTGATCTAAAGCAATTAAAAACTGTTTTAGATGTTTAGTAAAAGTCATTTATCCAAATGTTCTTTAATATTCATAAGGTTGAATAGTGCTTTAACCGCATACGATGCTTTCTGCACTTCCTGATAAGAAAGGTCATCTTCCTTATTCAGTTTCTCAAGCACTTCCATCATTTTATGGATACTCATCGTAATAACCGAATGTTCCCATTCCATATTAACTATCCTTGTATTTCTCTAAAATACCTACTAAAGCTTCACCATCCGTTTTATCGAAATTAAATCCGAATAACGGAACAATTCCTGATTTGTCGAATGCTGAATTTATAAACCCTTTAGCTAATTCAATATCGAGCTGATTCTGGTCGTTAACTAAACTGAATGACTTCATCATCGGTAAGTACTGAGCGATCAGATCGTCAGCTCTACGCAAAATGATGAAGGTACTCCCTCCCGGTAACCATTTGATATGAGAGGGAGCACTCGGCATTAGTTTCGTATCAACGAATTCAGGTAGAACATTCTGAATCTTAGATAGACTAATTACCGACATCGTTTAACTCCTATTAAGCCGCAGGCGTGGTAGTCGGAGCAGTCCAACTGTTATAACGAGCCATCACTTCAGGACAAATAGCAGAAAGAGGAACATTAGTCTGAGTAATCTTGCCAACTAGAGCCTGGAGACTTGCAATAGCCGCTGAATTAGCTTCACAGCAACACTTAGCGGAGGAAGCAACTTGATCAATCTTACCATTGAGAGCCAAGCCCTGTTCACGAAGCTGTCCTTGGATAACCTGTGTCGGAGATGTATTGAGCTTCAGCGATACCCCTACCACAGTTACCGCCAAGCACATTGCCTAGGATACCGCCACCACAGCCGCCATTCAAAAGACCGAGAGCCGTACCTGCAATGCCTAAGCCAAGACCTGTACCTGCAACACCTTTACTAGCCTATTCTGTCATAACAATTCTCCTTTATTATAAATAAAATGATAAGAAAAGAATAAATGTATAGTTTTGTTTTGCGTCAGGTTATCTATACAAAACTGACAAGTAGATCACTAATCTACTAATAGTCATTTATATTAAATGATAAAAATAATAACTGAAACAATAACAGTAGCTATTACAGGGAACAGAAGATCCAGTTTAGAATCCAAAGACCATTCCCAAATCTTAAATCCACTATACCACGGAGGAGTTCCTGCTTTTGCCTCAGCTTGCGTCACCTCACGGCCCCAGTAGAAGCCAACGGCCAGAAGGCCGCCCATCGCGCAGGCGGTTGAGAAGTCGATGCCAACGAGCCACAAGCCCGTGGCCACAACAAGCTGGCAGACAACAGCCAACAGTGCGTGAGTCAAATTTGTAATGTTCATTGTTCGTCTCCTAGTGTGATTCCATGCGTAGCTAAAGCTGTTTCGATCTTCGAAAGTCGGTCGCGCAAGTAAGCGCATTCGAGTGCCAAAGCTTCCTCGTAGCGAACGCCATAACGATCGCCGGCGTCGAGTACCTTGCGCTGTTCCGTATGAACCACCGCTGGAGTCACAACTTCGCCAGCCTCGTTGAGCGCTTCCGGTTGGTCTACCACTTCGATTGTTTCGTACTCGTCCTTCCAGGAGTCATGGCAGAAAAGGCCGTACTTTGACGCGTCAAGACCTTGAGCAGAGAACGCACTCTGTACGTCCTGAGCTATTACGCCAACGTGATAACGAGCTGAGGAATCGCCCTTCTTTTCAACTGCGTCTTTGAACTGGAAGACCTTGAATCCGACATTGCCCCAGGCTTTCAAAAGCGCTTGGGTAGGATTGGCGATATTCTGCTTGCAACGGTAGTCAGAGGTGTTGATGGTGCCGGTGGATGCGTATAGCTCTGACCACAGTCGATCGCTGTAGCCAAGAGATTGTTGGCCTGACGTGTATGGCAAGAATCCACCAGCCGCCATATTCATCCAGAAACCTTTTTCTGAAAGTTGGCCAGATGCAGTTACTCCTCGAAAAGCTATACCGGTCGAAGAAGTTCCATCAGAAAGTACCGTTACATTGTTATACCCAACTCTATTAAAGTGAAGTGAGCTTTTCCCTGCCGCTTGAGTTATTGAAAGTGGTCCGCAATCTGCCAATTTGTAATCGTAGTTATATGGATTAAATCCATAATTTAACCCAGGTGTATTTGTATCCGCAGCTAGGGACTGAACAACCTTTGATGTGGAACTTCCGGCATTAATATTGCCTGACGCAAAAGTATTTTTACTTAGCGAATCCGCTTTTACTGCTTCATTTGAAGAGGCTGGCAGGTTAAAGCTATTACCTATAACGTTAAGCCTCTTTGAACGCTCTGCCCAAATTGCATAGACGCTTGCTTCGCTTTCAAAAGTATTCTGAAAATAATTTCCAACAAATGTAATATTTTCGCACCAATAATCTTCGTCTTCATTTCCGAGAATGCTAGACAGAAGAATTTGATACAAATAATCGTTGTTGAGAAAGTAATTATTGCTTACGCACGCAACTTTACTATCTCTGATGTTCATTACGATCTTAGAAACGGAAATAGAATTTCCAGAAATAACTGCGTTTTTAGAAGCAAACAGTTGAATTCCAGCAATATCGCAATTACCAGCAATGATATTGTTTTGGATTAATACGTGTTCATTATAGTATGTCCAAACGTTTCCTCTTGTCGCATCAGCATTTCGTCCTGTCATATAAATGCCATAATGTTTGGCATTTATATAATTGCCTATTATTTGAACATTCTTACATCCCGCACCGATGCTGTCATCGGGTAAATTTTCTGCATCCCAAATATAGGCACCCCAATAAATGCCAATGTCTGCATTGATAATTCTGTTTGAATATACAGAAACGCCATCATAAGAGAGAAGTAAAATCCCGTACTTGGCCCCTATAATGGTGTTATCGTGAATCGATACATTCTTTGCTAAAGAGGGACTGTGTGAACCAACAGCCAGAGGCGGCGGACCTCCCACCGCTCCTGAAACATCACTGGTATCTGGACCGAACCAGCAACCTGCCACTTCAATTCCGTCATTAGGATAGAAAGGTGAAGTTGAAGTTAGGCTTCTTCTGTCAAGTTGGATGCACTCAGGAACAGAAGTAACTTCTGTTTCCCAAGCCATGCCTTTAAATGTGCAGTTCAAAACTTTGCAATTCTTTGCCGCCCCGAATTCAATTTGATGGTTGTGTCCCCAATCTTTAAAAGTTACCCCTTCAACAACAACGTCATGCGTATCGTAGAAAGCAAATCCGTTAAGGTGGGTTTGCACGCCAAAAGTTCGCGTGTTTCCGTCTATTGTTCCACCAACGATTCGAATGTTTGAATGCCCCGTATAGCCAGAAGAGTTACGGTTGTAGAACTGCTGCCACGTTTCGCCAAGACAATTGGCGAACATTGCCGTGTAAGCGGCACCGCGCTTTAGCGTTACGCCATCGCCCAGCACAAAATTTGTATTTCCACCCAGGTAAAGAGTGTCGGTTAAAACGTATGTTCCTGCCGGAACAAAAACTGTCCCGCCATCTCGATCGAAATTCGCTTGCAGGGCGGCTTGGATCGCTTCCGTGTCATCGGTAACGCCATCCCCCTTCGCCCCGAAATCGCGGACATTGACCATGTCCGCAAACCGGTCCTTGGGCATACGGGGCATAGTCGTGCCCGTGGCGAGCACGAGGCTTTCATCGCCGACGGAGCCGCCCTCAAAGATTTGAACCTTGTCGCCTACCTTTTTGGCGAATACGGTTCCTTTTATGTATTCAATAGGAATCATCTCTTTTTCCTTATACAACACTGGTTGTGATTTTTTGATACTTCGTCCACGTGATGTTGGAATCGTCACCGTTAAGACAAGCCCCATAACGGAAAGCCATTGCAACCGTTCCAAGGTCGTAGACGGTTTGAACGATTTTTCGTGTGCTATTGGTCGTTGCACGTTTGTAAACACTCACAAGCACTTGCCCAAAACCAGTGGGTTTATTAGTTGACCCCGTATCACACGTATAAACGCCAGAATCAACTAGGGTATTCAGGTCAATAGGGCCTTTTGCGGTTGCATCACCTAGCTGGCCGTGAGAAAAGGCAGTCTCTACTGACGTAAGCTCTCTTGAAGCAGCGCAGGATATAAATCCGCCGCTATTGCCATAGTGACCAAAATCTGGTGACGCCCGAGTTGAAACATTAGCGAAGCTCAACAAAGAGCTAACAGGACGCCAAAGATCAATTCGTCCACCGTTTAGAGTGTACAGTCCTCGTGAATAATTTTTTAAATTGCTAGCTTTTGATCCAAAAGCAATGGTCACTCTAGAACCATATTCAGATACCACACCCGCCCAACTAGATGTTGGGCCAACACTACCACCATCCGTATCGCAATCACATAACGTTATGTCTGCACCGTACTCAGCCATCCAGCCACGGGGGTTATTCTTAACCGAAGAATTCTGTGCTGAAATCCGACACAAGCCACTTCCCAAAACGCCTGCTATTTCATTGCTATTAGCTTGACAGTCATTCAAATATGCACTTGTGCAACCTGAAACAAAGTATCCACTTTGACATTCTTGCGCTATACATGAATGGAAATATACATTGCCACAATAGTTAGGATGGAACCCGTATAAGGTGTTGTTGTCTGCCAAACAACTCACGACATTCCCGTTAGAGTTACGGGCAAATGAAAAGCCATTCCACGCATTCTCTGCGCCTTTGCAATTTAACAAATAAAAACTAGCGTTACCAGTTGCGGAAAACCCAGAATGCGAACAACTATTGAATTCACAATTCTCGGCGTATACCTTCCCACCATCAATTCTCAGACCATCAAGCGTGGCTGATTTGATCGTAATGTTTGACACAATGGTTTCGCTGTCTTTAGCGTAAATTCCGTAGCTGCCAGCTTCCGAAAAATCTAAAACTACTGAATTGGACGCTCCTGCCTGTCCCGTTAATTTGATCTTTCTCGAATCAAAAGAAATTGTTTGGGACAACGAATATGTGCCCGGAGCAAATCGCAACTCTGCAAATCCCGTATACAGAGCTAAAAACCCTATTGCATTTTCAAGCGACATTGGACTGGCATCGCTTTCACCATTGCCTGTGCCTGCTGTGCTGACATAGAAGACTTTTGGGGTTAAACCCGCCGCATAGAGAATTGAATCACCAATCGGTGCTGTCACACCCCCGATCGTGACCAGCCTGTTACTAATATCTTCAGCGTCCGTAGTAGTCCCCATACCTGTAATAGCATAGAAACCATCTTCTTTAGAAGCAAGCTCTCCAATACTACTTACGACATTAGGAATCTCAAATGTGTACTCTTTAAATTCGTTTACAAGCTCTTCTGTTTCCTTTTTAAACTTGTTTGCAACTGCTTCTGCTTCCTCTTTAGCCTTATGTGCGCCTAAAGCATCCGCTTGGTATTGTCCGAGAGTAACCACATCATTAGGCTCAGTAGCTTTACCTGCATTAAAGATTTTGTACCCATTCATATTTAGGTCGCTGATAACACCCGAAAGACCTGAACCCTCAGAGTACTCTTGTGCAAGGTACAAAAGCTGTTGGAAGTTTTCATCCATAGTACGATTACTAAACTCAGCACGACCAGAGAATACATTAAACATAGCATCTCTAGCCGTACTTCTGTGAACTCGTACTACACTTCCTTTTGGAATGGGATTTTCGAATACAATGTCATCTCCATCCCACGTCCAAACATAACCATCAGGAGCAGACTCAGGAACTTCTACATCATCTACCCAAACGGAGATGTCATCTTTAGATAAGTACTCAAGACCTACTACGATACGGGTTAAAGAACCGTCAGAAACCGCAGTCTGAATACTATAAGAAACTTGATCTGTAGCGTATAATGCCATTTTAAAACCTTTAATTATCTTTATATTCATTACTTAAAGCCATCAAAGCGGCTTTTGAAGCTGGGTTAGCACTTATAAAAGGCATATCAGCTAGCGCATTAAACACGTCCATCTGACCAGTACCTGCACGAATAGCATAGGATACTGGGCCAAAGCCTACGAACGTACCGCCTAACTCACCACGAGACAATGCGGTAATCGGGATAGTAAACAAACCTAAAGCACTCATAGAAGTACTAACGGACGTTACTAAATCCTTCTCGGGATCTCTACCTTCAATGACGTTCGACAGCATACCTACTAGGCACGCTAGTGGCAATTGCATCGTCATCAATGTAGCCACACCGAGAACACCCTCTTGATTCCAATATCTACGCAGTAGCTTTTGGTTAGCGGCAAACACAAAGGATTGATAAGCGAATGCTACCTTCCCGATAGGATTATCCATAAAGCGAGGACGTTCACCATTACGCACGCTAAGAATTACGTTATCGACAGTAGTTCTAGCTTCCGTGAGTACTCTATTCGCTAAGGCTTTGTTACCCCACTGATAGACGTTCCAACCATGAGCGTCTACTTCTCTCTTGATGGAGTTAAAGATACCTTTAGAATACCCCGAGTTCTTAAAGAAGTACTCTTGATCCTTAACGTTACCTTTAATAGCACGCTCTAATCGCTTGACGTACAGACTAGTAGTCATGTTAATCTGCAATCGTCTTACAGCTTCCATGCCGTTTAAGAATCTAACACTTTGAGTAGCCCATTCGATCTCACGGGTAATGCTTTTCTTAAGGACGAACATATCCTCGTTCTGTCGAGTGACAACATTACGGAATCTACCTTCTTCAAAGGATTCGAGTCTGAGAATATCTCTAAGATCCATGCACTCTATCTTGGTAAGGTCTTTCAGATCAAAACCTATACCGCGTTTCAATGCAGGGATAACTTCTTTGATAGCCTCTACGGTAGTAAATTCGTTTCCAATGCTACCGAAGTCTACTAGGTTATACAAACCAGACTTACCGAGGAACATAGTGTTAGCGATACTAGCCGCCGCTCTAGCCATATCACCAATATCAGCACCTACAGGATTGCCCATGCTGAGATTGTATGCGTAACGCATAACCTCATCAGCCTTAGCAGAATCACCGTCATACGCTTTAGTCAGATCGTCCTTGAATATATCCCAGAACTCTCTAACATTATCTGCGTTACTGAGGTACTTAAGTTCTCCCTTAACGCCTTTGTAAGAAACACTACTCATAGCTACAGAACTAGCGGTGGATAACACACTATGTTCTACATCAGCCATAATATCTGAGCCTAGCATATTACGTAGTTGGATACCATCAGGAGATACTACATCGTAATCCCATGCAAATCTATGCTTAAAGATACTGCTCTGCCCTAGTGTAGCAGAAATATCAATGTGTTTAGCACCAGTAGTCTCACGCATTAGTTCGATGAGGTCAGTCTGCTCGTCTACGCCTAAGACTTTATCCCACCCGCTAACAGACATGATCTTATTAGCTAAATCCTCAGATAGCTTAGCGAAGTTATCCCTAATGTAACCCTTAATAACAGCATAACCATCCTGACCTCTAACGAGGGTATTAAGCACCCACATACCTAGGATTTCAGGATCAATATCCTCAGCCCATTGTGCGCCTCTTGCTCTGGCTAACAGCGCACCTTTCATCTGCCCGCCGAATGCTTTAGCTACAGCCGCACATCCATGCAGTTCACATTGATCTGCTACTTGGTCGATAGAGAATCTACTGTGCATGTAGTAAGGAGATTCAATAACCTTACTAAGAGTGCTACGCTCGTTAATCATCTTACCAGAAGCAATACCCAACTTACTATCAATGTAAGCCTGAGCAATCGCTCTAGCATCAGGAGACAAGGTATCAATACTTCTTATGGTATCTCTACCATACCAAATATCATCCGTTACTGTGAAGTCTTCTTTCAGCATAGCTTCTTCTGTAGGAGTAAGCTGTAGCTTCATAGACTTCTTAATACCCCGCTCTTTAGCAGCAGCAGTATTGTACTCTTTAATCTTGTCATCGAGGTACTTAACAATACGGTTTACTTGCTCGGGTGGCATCTTCATCAGAGCGTCAATGGTAGGAGCATCAGAAGTTACGTACTTAACTTGATCTCCAAACAAGGAATTGAACTTCTCAATTCTATGCTTAATCCCAGTAAGTGCTTCGGATAATCTACCCATACGAGAGTAGTAATCATCCATAGTATTCAACCAACCGCGTGCTTCCTGTTGTGCTCTAGCGAATCTCGTTACAGAATCCTGATTCTGAGGTTGTATCCATGATTTGATTCTATCGGTAATGTTCTTAGGATACAGTCCTGCTTTTACTAAACCATCTTCTAATGCGTGAACATTCGGTAGTAGTTCCATGCGGTATTTTTTAGTACGCATAGCCGCAGACGTTTCTCCGTCCTTAGATGCAAAGCCATACAGCTTCTGAGCGTAGTCTGTACCAACCTTAGTATCAGCCTCAGCTACTTCATCCGTGAACGACATGTACTTCTTGAAGCCACCACCAAATCTCTGGAACGCCTTACCAAGCGGCTTAGGCAATCCTAGCTTAGTTTTATTGAAATCCTGTTTGGTACCCTTAGCTGTATTAGCTACCTTAGTAGCACCATTAACACCAATAGCATTAGCCAAACCACCCACTGCAATCTGAGTAAGGAGGGCATCGCTCTCAGAAGGCTGATTGCTCGCGTATACAGCCCCGCTAAGGCCACCTGCACCCGCACCCAAGGCTACCCTACCGACTACATTCAAACCTCTGCTCAGACCGCCTGTACCAGCCGCTAACACTGCTTCAGCAGGATCGAACAGACCAGAGACTACACCCGCTATAGGATGCTGTGCAAATGCTTCATTAGCTCTGCGTAAGTCTTTAATATGCTGATACGCATCTTTTAAAGATTCTCTAGAGTAAGAGTTATCATAAAGATACATCTTCTCATCATGAGTAATGGAAGGATCAATAAGTAGTAACTGATCTATATCCTTATTACTCTGAGTGATAGAGTACCCATCATTCTTTTGGAATACTCTAGAAGCTGTGTTGAACAATGATGCAGTTAGATTGCTGTATCTAGTTTGCAACCACATCGTTTCAAACACACCGTACTCATTCTTCTCAGGAAGAGTACTGTCAGGAATGTTTACAGGCGTACTAGTTACGATACTAGCACCTGCGGGTTCACTCACTACACCCTCTTCAATAGAATCAGGGACTTCCTCGTAGAATGTGTACCCCGAAGCTGTCGTATTATCTAACACGCCTGTCTCCTTTAAACGTTAATGTTTGCTAATGCAATAGCCTTAATGCCTTCTAAGTACCTACGTTGACGTGAAGCACCTGATTGTTTGTAGGCAGAAGTACTCTTAACCAACGCATAGGCTTTGTTCAAGTCTGTCTTAGCTAGTCGCATTGCTTCTAGATAAGCATTTGAACCTCTGCCCTGATGCCATAGGAATGAACCTAGAGCAAACAATGCAGGTTTCAAATCAGGATTCGTCTGCATTTCCTGTAGACTAAAACCATAAGCATCTAGCTTAGTCGGAATATCCTTATAGTACCACACTGCGAAATCCGCTGTAACCTGAGACAACTTCTCAGCGTCTCCTCTAGCGGCATCGAACTTAGGTTGCCATGTAGGATACCCATCTTTAACAAACCCTAAACCAATAATCTCAACCTGCTTTAGATTCGGATTCTTCTGATCCTCAGGAGATCGGGTGTTAATCCAATCTACCAAGAAACCTTCATCCTTCTCTAGCTCGGTGGCAAATTCGGCACCTAGATCACCAAAGATAGTCTTGTTCCAAGTACCATACACCGTCATAGGTTTTCTTAGTGATTTAATCTGATCAAACCAATCCTTATCCATCGTAATCTTAACCTTGTTATGATCTTCCTTTACAGCACTAGGTTTCTTCTTAAAAGCTTCCACCCAGTCATCAAATCTACGTCCAGTAGCACGCCGTACTGTAGCTTGCAACTGAGTATCAGATACTCTACCTATGTTTAGAAGAGTCTCTTTAAGTTCTTGCTGAGCATCTTCATTATTGAGGATATTCTTTTCTCCCCAAGGATTAGTATCGCCTCGGGTATTATTGAGAATAAACTCAGTAACCTTACCTAGCTCTTCCGTGCGCACAGTATCGCCTTTCAAGGTAGTATACTGCACTTCAGAGTTCTCATCCAAGCCTGCACGTTCTTTAATCTGATTTCCGTAGTACTGCGCCGCAGTATCTAAAGCCGTCTGTCTAGCAATTATTCTAGCAGGCTCACCTATATGTGGAGTATCATAATCAGAACTCAATTCAACAGGTTCTTCTTCGGTACTTAGAATGCTACCGACTAAGGAATCAAAGTCCATTCCAGTACAAGCTTCTACAGCTTTACGTAAAGAACTGTCATCCTTGAAATGAGTACCTAAACCTCTAGCTAACTCTATCTCAGCTTTAGCACTGTTCTTTAAGTCTTCACTAGCAGTACTATTTTCTACAGAAGCACTTAGTCCTTGAAGCATAGCACTCATAGTAAAGCCAGCTACGTTAACAACGCCGACTCTACCGCTAGGAGTATTAACAATAGTTAGACTAGGGGCCTCAGCTTTTTCATCGAACTTACTGTATGCTAAAGTAACGACTGCTCTAGACGCATTCTCCTGATCCACTAAGTACTGCTTTCTGATGCTATGCGTAATAGCTTGATCTACAAGATACTGATCTACCTGATAAGGAAGTTGAGTAACACCAGCCTCACCATCTTGGGTACCATCATAGAACAACCATCGCTGAGCTTCAGGTGAGTACCTTACAATCAAATCTTCAGGTTTCCACTGCGTATCAGGATTCTGCGCTTTTATCACGGATACCAAAGCATCATCTAGAATATCTTGAGGATTCACACCACTAGTATTCCATAGAGTAGGAAGCACTTCGCTGTAATCCATCGGCGACATGATAACGAGGCCAGACTTGCCTTCGAACTTAAGCTGTTCGAGTCTACCGATATACTGATCTTTAGTAGTGATTATGTTTTTGGAGTACCGTTCAACACTACCTGCCATCTGATTAATAACAGATAACTCTACATCTCCATGCTTTACCTGTATTTCTTTAGAGAACGGAGACCAGAGCCAAGAGTACGTATCGTCTTCCGTGAGCTTAGTCTTAGTCATGACTTTCTTTCCTTCAGTCATGAAGTTAGCCCACTTCTCACGTAGAGTAGTTACTGCCTTAGTGTCACCATTAGCCGCACTGTACATCAGAGAGCGATTCTCTCTACTAAGCAGAAAATCTCGTACATCGCTGTTCTTATAGACAGAGTTTCTATCAACAACCCCAGAAACATTATCGTAGGAATACGCTAGGGCATACAAGTTCTCTAGCTCTCTAGTAGTAAACTGTCCTTCCTTCGGATCTCTACTCATAGAGGATACAAAGCTTTCAGCTAATGGTGGAAATATTTTATCAGCTATAGCACTGTTCTTAGTAACCTGTATAGTACCTACAGCATTCTGAATTAGAGTTGCAGGTGATTCACCCTGATGCAGTTTAGCAAACGCAGTAGCTTGTCTATTCTGAGAATCTGTATCTGTAGGAATGCTATGCAATATATTAGCATCCTTATTGCTGTTAGCCCAGTTCTTATCAATAGTTGCCAGAGAGCTTCTAATATGTCCTAGATCAACACCATGCTTCTCAGCAGATAGAATCTGCGCTCTGTGCATATCTCGTTGCTCAGAAGAATACGTTCCGTTTCTAGCCAATTCGTCAGATTGTAGTAGAGTCTGATTGACGCTTGCTAATGAAGCTTCCTTTACTTTGCCTTGAAGCAACGTAAGAAGATCAATGCTCTTGGTACGGTCAATTACTCCACCATCAACTAAGTCTCTTACAGTACTCTGCATGATATTAACCCATGCCTGATGATTAGGTTCATTGAAGTTCAAACCTGTTACTGTACTCTTAAAGCTATCAATAAGCACAGCGGACACGTACTCTTCTTCATTAAGACCCATACTCTTAGCATCAGCCTTTAAAGCAGGGATCGTCTGAAGAATAGCGCCTCGCATTACTTCAGGATTCACATCAGGTTGCTGTAGTGGGCCTACAATACTTGCGGTAGCAGTAGTCACACTACCTGCTCTACGATGCTCATACGCACGTTCTAGACGCGCTGTGCCGTAGTTCTGTAATGCACCTGTAGCTACATTCATTAGGTTGTTCGTTAGCAGAGTACCTGCTTCAGGATTCACCTGCTTAATCTTAGCGTAGCTGTCGCGGTACTCTGCAATCTTCGGAGAGATTCGAGCGTAGAACTCTTCTGCGCTTTCACCTCTGCCTAAAGCCTTATTGCTTTCATCAGCAACATAGGCTTGGAATTCTGCCATCTTTTGGAAAGATGTAGCGTACTCAGCACCCGCTAAGTACGCATCTTTAAACAGGATTTTGTTATTGTCGATCTCACCTGCGATCTGATCTAACTTACCCTGTTCGAAGGCGTCGTCTCTGTAATCTTCAACGACACCTGCTAGTGTTTTCATCGCTCCTTCAAAATCAGGAGCATCCTGCTGAGCGAAACTGTCAGGAGTACCATGATACCCTGAAACAAAGCCTCCACCACCACTAGCAGAAGTGAAGTTCGGTTTATATTCTAAAGGCATTATCCTAACCTCAACATTGAGCTATTTGATCCACCCACCGAAGGGAACTTGAAGCTACCGTACTGATTCAATCCCTGACCTGAGTAACTATCGTTTATGGTACTAAACTTAGGAGTTGAATAATCATTACCTAACGTAGTAGGTTGATAACCACCCGACTGTTTACTGAATACACCTGCATCTGATAAACCCTTCATAGCCGCTGTACCAGTAACGAATACGCCTAACCAATCAGTTTTACCAGACTCAATACCCACACCCATGAAGGATTGATCCGCTTGCTTTACTAACGTAGTAACCTTAGCATTGCTGTTTTCGATAGCAGTCTCAAGGTTGAACATCTGTTGCCACTTCATAGCATCTTCCTGCATCTGAGTATTCGAAGTGACATAAGTAACAGCGGAACCTATCTGATCTGCGGCGGCATAAGTATTTCTAGCCTGAGCTTGTTCCGTATTTCCTTCAGTCTCTAAATAAGTAAGCGCACTCTGAGTACGTCTGTACTCAATAGCACGCTCTCTCCATACCTCAGAAATCTGTCTAGACAGCTCCTGAAGGTTTTTATCGTTAGCCATCTGTGCGGCTCTAAGCTGTGCCTTAGCCGCCTTCTCTGCATCGTTGTTACCAAAAATGGTACTAAATGCACCCATTACAGTACCAGCAATGCCGCCTATAAGCGCACCCCAAGGGCCGCCTATACTAGCCCCCATAGCCGCACCAGAGGCCGCACCAGTAGCCATACTGTTGATACCAGACTGAAATTGTACAGTAGGCCCTATTTGATTTCTGTAAGCCATTACACCCTCTTTCTACCTTTCTGTTGATGTAGCTTGACTACATAAACTAAACCTAGTACATTCAGTTCTCGTGTATCCTCAGTACTAATTACGATACTTGTAGTATGCGCATTAGTTCTGCATGGAACGATAACGTCAGTAACGGAATTGATCTGTTTATTACCCGTGCTTAATTCTTTACTGCTCCATAGCAAAGCAGTACGAGTACCAGACATTACTCCTTGATTATGATCGTCTTTTACCTCAATCTGAAATTCACCAGATTTCTGCAAAGTTATATCAGTCCTAAGGAGAGTATCCTTAGTGTCTGAAATAAGTCGTCTCGTATCCCCAGAAGATACGCTGAACACAACCGGAGAATTAGGCTCAAAGAAACTCTTGTACGTATATCCTATGCTAACGGTATCCCCGCTGTAAGACGAATCTATCCGAATAGTACCGTCTTCAGATATACTTTGAATACCTATCGGCTCACCATACAAACCTTTTACAGTACTAGCCAAAGCTAAGTACTTAGTACCTATCGTTGCATTCTTCATAAATGCGGGTAAAGTACATGTTAACTTTGTCTTCAACGGATTCGTAGGATTCATGTCTCTTGTTACGGGGACGTCTATGTACAAATCCAAGTACGGGAAGTTTCTTATGTCACCATCCGCATCTCTAGTAGCATCTGATCTAGGATCAATAACACCGACTAAGAACTCATTGCCTGCGGAGGTAGGACTAGCTAAAATAAAATGTAGCTGTCCCTCACACATATGGGCACTTGCTACATTCTGTCTGAATCTCCACTTACTCCACGACATTAGTTGTCTTTGAGAACTCTGCCACATGTACTCATGCACAATAACTGCATCTTTCTCATCAGAGCTAAGGAATACAGCGATATTGTTATTACCGCCAGATACAATAAGATTACAATCGCCTTTCATGTATCTAGGTAAATGCTCAGTAAGATTCTGAGGAGTATACACAGAGTTCGTGTACTCAGACGGTACTAGTTCACCTACACCAAAGTACGAAGTGTACACAGTACTCATTGGTGTAATAAACATCAGTGTCTGTCCTACAACACACGGAGTAGCAGTAGTACTCATAGGTTGCTGACTAGTAACGACTAGCATAGCAGTTAACGGAGACAACGCCTGATTACCCGCAGGTATCACAGCCTGATACGTCTTAGAGAAGATAACCAAGTCCTTATTGAACTGGACTGCGTGCTCAAAGGATGCAGAGCTAGTGCTACTAGCCGCCACCTCAATAGGATCATCATCTAGTACAGAAGCCGCAGAACTTCTCATAAAACGAATCGGGTACCGAGTAGCACTAAGATAAACTCTAGGGCCACTAAGCAAAACCAATCTGCCAGAGTACGTACTAATTCCTGTAATACCTTGTGTAATAAACACAGGCTCAGGGTTGTTCAAGTCATTGCCTGAAACTCTTCCTTCGAACTCTACAGTCTTGATCTCAAGATTACCATCGTCATCTAAGTTCAAAGACACAGGCATGTTCTTGATAGCACTAATGCTACCGTACTCTCCACACTCAGACCAAGATGCGTCAGCGGTACTGTATTTGTAGTACTGCATTGCGCTGTCTGAGGAACCTACGCCCATGATAAAACCGTCTGACCCTGTAGCGTCAGGTAACTCAGCGGGTAAGTCTGTAGTACTAGGAACCTTCTGTGCGTTGGATGCACTAGCGTAGTTCGAACCACTGGCGTTCTTTACAACGAGACTACAGCCCGCAGTACGTAATGATTCAGAAAGACTAATCCAAATAACGCTACTGAAAGCAACTGCATCCAGATCGTTGTCTGCGTTGATTTTAGACGCTAGGGAAGTCGCAACACCTTCAGGGGTACTCTTACTAGCATCACCCTCGTTAGTGCCGTCAGGCGTCTCATATTCGAACTCTACGGCCTTTCTCTGAGCACCATCCTTGTTGTAGATAACGATACTGACCTTGTACTTCTTAAGGAACGCACCTGTAGTAATGTTCGTGTATCCAAAGAACTTAGGATCAAGCGCATCTTTATCGTACACAGCTACAGGTTTCTGAGCTGTATTGAGTAGCCAAGTAATACCACTGTTATTCGTAATACGAATGTTATTCTTGTTCTTAGCAGTTAAGTACTGCTTTACATCCTCAGGTACTGTTACATCTAGCTTATTCCATTCTAGATCGTAGAACTCTATAACAACACTAGGATACGTACTCATTATAAGATGAATAGGCTTACCACCTACTTCTGTATAAGTACTAATAATGTTGTCAGGGTTAGCAGTACTAGCATCTACTAGAACTTGTTTCTTAAACACTAAGGGAACTCTTCTTCTGAGAGAAGAAACGGGATCACTAATCATGTTCTCTTGTGCAGTGAATTGATTATTACTTCTTTCTCTAGGAGTCTGTTCTGAAACACCAGAGAGCAAAGTAGGATACTGCATTTCTACAATCATAGTATCTCCTTAAGTTCTTAGTGCATTGTAGTACTTCCAAGCCATAGGACTCTTACAAGTACTGTATTTCTTATTACGCAGATGTTCTGCATTAACCTTCTGATAAGCTTCATTTTCTTTAAGCTGAATTATCTGCAAAACATCTTCATAACCATAGTCACGCACATAAGCCTCATAAGCTGTTCTGTACATGATCCATAGAGCTACGTTTTCAGGTAGCTCTTCAAAATCCATATTGTCTATAATACGAACTACGATGGGTTCTTCGAACTTATAGCTTCTTTGAGTAACGTTGAAGATGCGTTGATCTCGAATAGCTATAACGTCACGGGTGCTCATGTTAACAATACTAAGAGCATTCTCGGGAGCATCTAAACCACCGTCGCTGTTCGGATACAATTTAACGTAGCTAGTATTAAACCACCATCCCTTACTTAGAAGAGTCTTCTGCATATCTTCTAAGACGTCCGTGATAAGCACCACGGTAGGATGTTTGTAATCAATCTTAGTAATAGTGTTCTCACCGAAATACGGGAGAATCATATTTACTGCTTTAAGTAATTCCATAACCTCTCCAAAGGGCTACTACGTATAGCCCTTCAGAGAATTCACGAAAGACTATTACTTAGTCGTTTTAGTGCGCGTGCTCATAGAAGCAGCGGCGGCTGCTGCGGCAGGCTTGTACCCGCCACGATTAACCTCGTTGCGGGTTTCCTGCACCTGCTTAGCTTCTGCCCACACACCTCTCATATCAATGGTAGCCATACGCCAAGCCTCCTATTAAGTGGGTTCTTCGAACTTCGTCACAACGCAAGCGTCAGGACGGCGAATACCCACATTGTACATGCAGTACGCATCAAGCACATTCTGGAAGTTCATTTCGTCATCCCAGACACGCACCGTCATGTCCTTAGCCTTGACGGTAACAAGCGTCTTAGACTTCGAGAACGTAACCATCTTGCACTGCAAATCTTCAGCATCCACGTTGTACTCAGCACCAAGCGGGAACGTACCCGTGATAGCCTTGTCAGGGAACGCAGTCGATTCAATGACAGGAATGCCGTTCAGACGCACAAAGCGGCGGCCAGAATACAGACCACCATTCGTGTTATCGAACTGAACATTCAAGAGCTTCGGATGCTCAAGCAACGAAGAGTAAATGTCAGGGTGCACGATAGTAATCATGTCAGCAAGCGGAACCTTGTTCTTGATTAGCGTATCAATGCCCTTCTTGTGCGCTAGGTTAATAGCGATAGCATTAGCTTCCAGTTCAGCCTGCGTCTTAGCGGCGGCCTTGAATTCACCCGTCACTTCGATACCATCACCGATTGCGGGCTTCAGATGTTCAGGAGTCGTCATCTTACGAGCCTTAATAAGCTGGATAAGATGAGCCTGATCGAACACTTCAGCAAACGTGTACCCGTTGTTACGAGCAATATCCATCAGCCAGTCGGGAGCAGTCCAGTCATCCTGATAATCAATCGGATTACGGATGTACAGCACGGTATCGACCTGAAGGATTAACTTCTCGTTCGTAACGCGCTGAGCTTCAAGAGCCTCGCCAGACTTACGACCCTTAACCTGAGACGTACCCAAGCGGTCGATACGATACGTATTCGACTGGTTAGCGACAGAACGTTCCGTACTGAATGCACGGAAGATAGCATTGTATTCGAAGCGGGATTCCACTTCGGAGAGATACACCTCTAGGTGTTCATCATCGGTAGCATCAGCACCCGCCCAATGCACGCGGGTTAACTGAGCCTCATACGGAGTATCAGCCATATTTATTTATTTCCTTTAATAACATAAAAAAGGGGCTTTCGCCCCTGAAAGATTAAAGACCTGCAAGTCGCCCTGCATGTCGTCTTGCAAGTAAATCTTGATAACGTCTAGCGTACTCTCCGTTACCTTCTAACGAACGATTACCTGCTTCTTGGGATAGCTTAGCCATTTCCTGTTTGAACTGGTCATAAGACAATCCCTGAACTCCTCCTACGCCACCGCCTTGAAGAGTAGCGGCAGGCTTCGGATTAAAACCATTTTGGGCTACAGTCTGCATAATCATCTCTGCGCCTTCCTTTACTTTACCTGAATTTATCATTGCTTTAACAGTCTCGTAAAGATACTGAGGGGCTGTCTTCTTGAACACTTGCACAGCCATATCCCAATTCTCTTTAGAACCTGCAACACCATAAGCAGTATCAACTACTGCCTTCTGATGCTGTTGTGCTTGCTGAATATGAGCAATGGTTAACTGCTTCAGAGGCTCCTTGTACTGAGGGTACTTCTGCTCAATCAGAGTACCGTCTAGCAACGAAGGATCTCCATGCTGAAGAGCCTTACTCATAATATGAGCTAACTCAGCACCAGACACACCCATTAGCATACCTAGAGATTTCGTAGCATTATCTAGGATTTCATTCCCCGTAGCATAATTATCAAAATCGTCTATAACGGGGTTAGAAGGGGGCGTGGTTGCATTCTGAGGCGTACCCTGTGGGGTAGTACCCGTAGGCTGTGTAGAGACGCTAGGAGCGCCACTGGTAGCCGTAGCAATGACGTTTGTTGCAGGAGGAACACCACCTGCGGGTTCAGTAGTATTAGGAGTAGTCGTAGTTTGTGTATTAGGATCAGTCATTAGTAGCCTCCAATTAGTTGTCCTGCGGGATCACCCATCGTTGCCTGTTGCATCTGAAGCTGTTGCATCTGAGAATTGATTTGCTGTTCCTCAGCACGTAGCTCTTCCTCTGACTTCATAACAGTTGTAGGATCAACATTATTGCTACGAAGAACTAGATCAGTAATCTTCTCTGCGCTGAATCTAGGACTAATCTGTTGAACGGCAGGAACAATAGCACTTAACACCTGCACAGACTGTAGCAATCTTTCTACGTCACCTGTTCTACCCAAAGCCGCAGTACCAATAAGCAGATCAATCTTTAATGCCCCGCTTACGATAGCCGCACCGAACTTAGGAGATACCTCGTTACAAAGCAGATAAGCAAACACGGGGTGTAACTGTTCACTCAGCTTACTGTAAACACCGCCTAGCGTCTTATCAACCTCAGCTACCTTCATTCGAATCTCAGCGGCAGTAACTCGCTCCGCATCGCGTACATTAGCACTGTACATAAATGCAATACTTAACGAGTTAATCAGACGCATGATGATCTCATCAATAGCTCCAATGAATGCCGCATCACCTGTCTCAGACTTAGCAATCTCTTCAGGATTAGCAGATACGTATTCACCGCAATTAGCGTGTGCCAACGCATCAATGTCTGCGGTAGAGCCGGGCTTTACCAGATTAACAACCTTACAAGCATCAATCTGATATTTAGCGGATGCTTCACTCAACATACTGAGTCTAGCGAAATCACCTGCGTACTCTGCAACTAACCCATGACCGTATGAGTCAGAGTTTACTAAATCCCAAACAACAGGAATGTACGGGCAAAGATTTTTGTGATACATCGTCTTGTCGCCGAAGCGTTTATCTTCGATTTCCTGATACACTAAGTAACGATCAGGTGTACCGTCTTCGGTAACAAGCTTAATTCGTGTGTATAAATCAAGAGTGTCGAACTCTTTCTTTTGATTTCTGAAAAGTAATCTAGCCTCTAAGGGGAGTCGTCCATAGACAACTTGTTCCTTAAGAATGCAGTCTAGAACAGTACCGCTTGCATCTCTTAGAACCACAAAGTTTCTAGGAGAATACACAGTAAGCTTTCCATTGTTGCGATAGATTAGTGCGTTGCCTGTTACTATAAGAATACGCATCAACTGATGAAGTTGAGCATACCCTTCATTCATAAGCAGACGCTCTGATGCTTGTCTTTCGAGATTAGCAATCTCTTGAGACACATCATTAGCACCACCAATCTCTCGTAAGAACTTCTTCAAGGACTCTGTATCCTTTAATCTGAAGAAGCTAGAGCTTACTGGGAATAAGTACTGTACTAGCTTAGACGCTAGATTATTGACTAAGATAGCACCAGTGCTTTGATAGTCTCTTTCGGTAATGTCATTACCTTTTAGCTCAGTCTTTTCCATGTACGCAGGAAAGACTGAAGCGGTAGTCCATTTAGCATAGGTTTCGAACTTAGTCAGTAATCGAGTATCCCTGTACTTCTCGTACAAGGTATGTAGTTTTTCTGCCATGCTACAACCCTAACATGTTAGTCACGTACTGGGACGCACTCTTTTTCTTTTTGGTAGCGAAAGGATCATCTGCATACGTAGTAGTGTTGCCCACAGTAACATCAGCAACATTATCAGAAGCATTCTGTCCTTCTAGGATAGCGGCGTTACGCTGTTCCAGAAGCTGTTGCTGATACTGACGTTCCTGCTGTTCGGCTTGTCTACGCAATTCATCACTGTTATCACCAAAGCCCATAATCACCTCATAAATCTATGTATTGAAAGTTGTACTTGAATGGTGCGATTCTATGACTCATAGCATACCACTTACAATCTGTCTCTCTAGCTATCCGTTTAAGCTCTCGGAACAACTTAAAGCATATCTTAGAATCACAACCATCACATACAATCAAAGCAGGAACAAGTCCCTTGTAAGGTTTGTGTGGGTTGAAGTATTCAAACCGACTGATGCAGAATAGAGATACATCATTATGCTGTACAATGATTAGGTAATCAGAGTTCTGTAAACTTCTCTTGAGAGCAAAGTGTGTTCTATCTACTAGGTCTCTATTACTCATATACTCTTTGTACTCTACTAGTATATCTCTAGTAATACTTCTTAAGAGTATCTTCTCTACTCCTAATAAGTACTTACTAAGATCTTCTTTAGAGATATTACTTAGCTGATAGCTCTCTAGTCTGTACTCTTCTTTCATCTCTATGCACTCGCTCTCTAATGAATTGAATAACTCTACGCACTCCCTGCTGAGTAAACAATTCTTCAGTACTCTTAAGATCAGTTCTCTCAGGAAACTGTCTCTCTAAGAAATCTAGATGAGCGTATGTGAATTTAACTTCTTTGGGTATGCTCATTCAAGTAATAAAAATATCCCCTCATAACCCGTACAAGGGGAGCTTAGTAAAATACCCCACGATTTGTGCATCATCTCCATCATCAAGATACATCTGCGCCTGTGCACAAACGCATTCTTCTCTAGGAGAGCTAAGCATGTGGGGTTAATTCTGTGGAAGGTTTCAAGCGAAATGAAACCTCTATAATACGACACTTGAAGTTAAGTCATTGATTTAACTTAACAAAATGCAAAAGTACTGTCCTTTAGCTCTTCTAAATTTAAGGAGCCCTGAACAGGTGGAGCTACATCATCTAGCTCTTCGAACTCATTATAGACTTTAAGAATATCCAACATTTGTTGGTTTTCGTATAGTCCCGACATTGTTTGTACAAGAATACTATGCAGATTGCCCACATCGCTAGGCAGTGTCGCAAAGCTGTCGTGAATTGGTAGAATTTGTCCTTCAAAAGCATTTACAACCTTTATCAAATGTGTACTGTCACAGCTATGGATGAAGTTAGGACTGATGCCAGTACATGCTTTACGTCTATCATACGTCTTAGAGAACGTACCAACGAACACAGTCTTTAATCCTAAACTGCTTACTTTGATTTGTTTTGTTTCTTCCTTAGAAGTCCAGTTTATAACAGGAACTCCTACAGGAGTAATCCATCTCAGAGGCTTACTAGAATGCAGTACCAGCGTCTTTAAGTACCTCATAGCCTCAGTAGCTTTAGGTACAGTAACTTCTACAGCCTTCTTTAATGCCTTCGCTAACGGAAAGCATAGCTTCATGTAAGAGTACCCTGCTATAAGCGGTAGGTTCTCTTCTACAGCGGCAGAGGTTACGTACATCTTACAACTCTCTAGTGTAGCAGAGTACACATGAGTCATTGTAGGACGTTTAGCTAAGCTTCGGCTGACTCCCTGACGTTTCCAGTAGTCAATAATGCAAGGATCATCAGTCATTGACGGTAACAATTCAATAGCTTTATCAGCTACCGCTTTGTAAATATCATGCTTTACATCCTTGTTACTGGCTACTAGATTCGTATAGAAGCCGCCTACCTCATCACGGAGCATAGCTGAGTAATGCTGTAGCCCAGAACACGTAGCATCGAGTGCTACAGGCACTGTACAGACGTACCCTGTAGGGTCGTATAGGGATAGGGCTTCCTGAAGCGCGTAGCCCGCTTGTAGGAGCGTAAAAGCGGTGTCAGGCTCAGGAGGCTCGACCTCCAGAGGATGATCTAAGAAGTTCTGAATCTCATCCCAATGATCTTCTACCCACTTGACTCTATCCTCGAAGGAGGTTTTATCGTACCCACAGCAGTTAGCTACTTGAACCTTCAACCAGAACAGACCTTCTTTGCCTAATGGTTTACCATCAGCGAAGTCAATACAACCCTTTACAACATCCGCACTTTGAGGATTCAGCGTACTACGGAAATACACTCTACCGCGCCAATCAAGAAACACAGGACACCACCAACGTTCTCTGTAGCGCAGTTTCTGTAATTCACGTAGCTTTGCTACAACACCCATCTTTCTACCGACACGGGTGTTCTCTACAGTGTACCATTCTGCCGCTTTACGTTTCCACTCAGCAAAGAGTACTTGCTGTTCTTCCGTGCAGTTGTGCTTATCAAAATCTTCACCAAAGGGGAACTCAGGTTTAGGCTTTCCACCATGAGCAGGTAATCCTAGAATACCATTAGGATTAAGGATTGCTTGCTGTGCTACATCCAGTACCTTGGTATTAACCTTGTAAGGTACAGATTGAATCTTGTTCAACCCCTCCTTAACTTCTTCTGCTAAACCTTCTCGTAGATGCGATACTATCCAGTTACGGTACTCCTTAGGCATAGGACGTAACTTCATCATGGGAGCCAGTACATTCATCTCTGTGCTGTAGTATCCCCCAGTGTACATATCCTTCCAATCAAGGGGAGGAGATACCATAACAGGATAGCGAACAAGAGCTTTAAGGTGGTTGCTGTAATGTTCGACATGTTTAATAAGTTCTTCACTAGGCACAATTACTTGTACAGATTTACCGTTTTTAAGCTTCTTCTTATCCCACTCGAACAACCCCAAAGGATAGATGCAGGATAGAAGAAGTCTTGCTGTGCCCACTCTCTCTAAAGGCTCCCAAATGTAGTCTGTAATACCTAAGTCTTTAGCACCTGTTCTGAACTTATTACTAATGTGTCTAGTACTAGTCGTACATTGCTTTTTGATTTGATCCCTAATCTTGTCTACGTACCAAGGCTTTTCCTCTTTCATAGCTTTGATTAGAGTTTCTGTTTCAAGAGCAAGTCCCAGTTTACTTAGAACCTCTGTCGCTGAACTTTGATACTCCGTGTTCAGTGTGTGTTGTAGCACAACTCTTAAAGCAATGACTGCACACAAATCAGCACCTAAGTTTCTAAGGTGCTTAGTGTACTTTCTATCCATCCCTGCTTTGCCCGGCATAAGCTTTTCAGCTACCGCCTCAGAAGCCGCAGAGAACGCTCTAGCAACGACTTGCTTGCCGACTGGTAGGTCAGCTACCCTACCTTGCTTTATGGCCTCAGAAAGCTCCTTTAAAGCGCGGGAAACACCATTAGCGTGGGCTTGTTGTTCTATCTGTAATTGCTCTTGAAATCTATCCATAGATTTATCCTAAAAGAATGATTACTTCTGATTACTTCTTGGGCTTAGTACCGCCCTTCTTACCTTTACAAGCCATATTATACCTCACTTAATGCCTGAACACAATAGGGATAAACCCTAGCTAGTTCTATGTACAACTTCTCAGCGAACGACTGAGCAATCTTCTGAGCATGAGTATCAATACGTAGCTTGTACACACGCCAGAAAGCATATAAACTGCCAGTCCAAATGAACGTAGTCATTAGATTCATCGGTAGTACCATGCGTGCTTCTTCAGGTGCAACACCTCGATCCAGCAACCAGTTATAGGACTGGAAAGCACGCTCGGTAATGTACCGAAGTTCATCTAAAGTGCCACCATCAACTAACTCAACACCACAACCTTGCTTAACATTATCAGCTTTAGAATGCAACACAGTAGGCACATAGAACTCAATGTTATCCGTAGTGTATCTACGAGATACTTCATTCCACGTCAGCCCTACCTGATGCTTTACTAGCTGTCTAGCTAAGAACATAGGAACTTTACAGCGAAAGCTCATGCTTGTGTGTGCAAACGGAGACCAGTGTCCATGCTTGGCTAGGTACTTGATAAGACAGTAATCCTGTTCTTCCTCGAACGCATCATGCCATTTATCAAAGGATACTCTAGCCGCATTAACGACACTAAGGTCGCTACCCATGTGGTCAATAAGCTCTATTGATACATCATTAACGACCTTAAAATCCATTACAATAACTCCTTGAAGTTAGCCTTCTTGAATCCAGTATTCTTTAGAAGCTTACCATCTTCTCTGAAAAGCGGACGGTACTCGCCATCAGCGGTATAGAACTTGCTACTGTATTCATTAACAAGAGCAGTCATGCCCTTAGTCAAATCCCAACCCTTGCAATTAGCAAACTGAATCAGAACCCATAACGTGTCACAGAGTTCCTTGAACTGTTCTGCTTCTCCTTCAAATTCCAAAGCCTGCTGAAACTCTCTGAACTCTTCTACACAAAGCTTATTGTACAGCTCACAGTTCTCTTTCGATCCTAAATTTGCGTCCTTTCCGTGAGTCTGTCGCAGTAGAAACTTCAGGGTCGTCTGCAACCCATTCATGTCCGTGCTTCCGCAGAACTCGTTGATTCGAACTTCCGTAATATCTTCCATGTATTTTTAATCTCTCTACAAAAGGATTTACCACTAGTACATCAATGTAATCTAAGCACGGTAAATCTTTAATCTGATCGAACTTCCTACCAGTCCATACCCAAATATCTTTGTCTGGATACCACAGCTTCACGCTCATGCACAGCGAAGTAATAATAGGAATGTTCTTGTATTCAAAAGGATCACCGCCTAGGATAGATAATCCTTGTATGAATGGATCACTAAGCGTGGCTATAATAAGCCTTCCTTCTTCATCCATGTTGAAAGGCTTACCGTAGTTGAAATCCCATGCTTCCTTATTGAAGCATCCTTTGCAATGTAAGGTGCATCCACTAACGAACAGGGAGACTCTACAGCCATCCCCATTCGTTGTGTCACACAGGTTTAATCCTGAGTAGTTCATCTCCAAATCTTTACTATAGCAAGATCATCTAGATCAAACATGCTACAAATGTACACGCATCCTTTACGATTTAATCTCTTTTGGATTGTGTCATAAGTTACATCTTCCGCGACAACACGGCTATCCTTTAGCATGTTAAAAGTACGATTAAGACTACAGAACTGAATGCAATTGTCGTAGTTTTCTAGAACGTCATCCAAGCATTTTTCTATAATGTTATCCAAAACAGAAGTGTCTCTAATGCTTCGACGAAGTTTCCTGATCTTCTGTCGATTTGTGATTGTTTTATAAACGCAGTTATAGATTGTCATATCACCCATCCTTTACATACTAACACGCTCACTGATCTCTTGCATCTTACCCTCGTTCATTCTCGATTTTCCGTTAATGTTTGAATAGCCGAGATAACCACACACACGATCAATAGTAGTAATGTTAGTGCTCCCGCATACAGGACAAATATTACCTGCATTAGTAGAATGTGCTCCGCAAGAGTTACAGTAAACACTTTCGAAATTAACTCCTTGGTAGAATCCTTTATCCATACCACGCATTACAATGCTACGTAATGCAGTAATATTGCTAGGATCATTTAGTCTGATGTACTGAATATGTCCACCTTCAATCATGTGGAACAGATCGTACTCTGCATCCTGCTTCTGGAACGGATTAACATCTTCGGATACATGCAGATGAAAACTGTTAGTAAAGTACTTCTGACCTTCAAACGGATTGGTTATACCATGCGCCTTGCAGTACTCGTTGAACTGTGTTGCTTGAGTAGTGCAAAGACTTTCAGCAGGTGTACCATACAACGCATACAGATAACCGTCTTCCGCCTTGAACTCAGCAACCTTGTCTTTGATAAAGCTGATTACTTCCTTAGCGAACTCAGAATTATCTTCTCTTAACGACTTTCCAGTAGCAAGCACAGTAAGCTCATGCAATGCGGTAATACCGAATGAAGCAGTCATGTACTTAATAAGATCACCGATAGGCTCTTCAGGTTTATGATAGCCGTTGTACAAACCGCCTTGGCAGAAAGCCATAGGATTAGTACCTGATGCAGTATTACGGATTAACTCGTAGCGTTTCTTCAGGAACTCACGGATCACTTGTAAACGCTTCCCTAGCTCCACAAAGAATCTTTCACGAGTACCACCTGACACTATCCAAATCAACGGTAGATTCAAGGATACAGCACCAATGTTAGCTCTGCCTACCGTTATGAACTCACCAGTCTCAGGGTCTTGCCAAGGACTTAGGAACGCTCTACAACCCATAGGAGAGGTTACTACACCATGCGCCGTGTACAAGTTAGAAACAGTACCTGCTTCCCCAGTAATACTTAGGTAGTCAGGATACATGCACTTGCTACTGCATTCAATACATTTATTGAATACTTCTTTAGCGTACTGACTTCTCTCTAAGAAGTTCTTATCGTACAAGTACACAAGCTTCGGAAACACAACAGGCTTTCCGCCATGACCGTTTATGCGAACCTTCAACAATGCTGTGTTAATCGCATTCAGGAGCATGTTGTTACGAGGGGAGTCTTCATCTCCATATAAAGGACTACCAAATGTTAGTGTGGTAAACGCGAAGTCTCCTCGACTGCACGGAATAGTATTAAGCTTTAGTTCCAGTGCTTGGAAACCTTGCTCTAGCTCACGAGTCAGCTTGTGCATAGCATAAGTAGTACGTTTCGTTATACCAAAGTCACTTGCTTCTTTCCAATAAGTGCTAAACGTTTTCTTAGCATACGGCAGTAGAATATGGTCGATATGTGGAATCGTAAAGCCACCGAATTGCTGAGCAGTAGCAACGAGAGTAATATCACCGATAACCTGCAATGCAGAAAGTACACTCTTAGGCTCAGTGTATCGAATGTTGCTCATCTCGAAACCATTCTTTAACACATTGCCCATATCAAACAAGCAACAGTTGATGCAGTTCAAATTCATATCCCGAAGGTCATGGATATAAATGTCACCACGCTTGGTTAATTCCTTTTCAACAACACTGAGTTGGAATTGCTTGTACAATTCCTTATTCAAGTACCCACCGATTAAGGACTTCTTTGTGCTTACGAGAGAGCTATCAAAGTTAGCATTCTCATTGTCACCTAGGTACATGATACGGTCAGACTCTTGCTTGATAGCTTCGAATGCTTTAGCATACGTGTTCTTGTAGTCTCGGAACTCCTGATATGCGTCTGCTACTTCAAGCAAATCTACTTCTCTTAAACATCGAATTATAATCTGATGCAAGTCAGCAGTAGCAACAATATCGCTATTGATTCTACGGTAGGTATCGCTCAGGTACTCTGTAACATAATCCTGTAGCTTTTCCCAGTCGTAGTCAGTAACATCAACGTTAGCTCTAGTAGCCGCTTTATTCACAGCTTCCTTGATCTTATCAAAGTTCCAGTTCTCTAACGTACCGTCCTTCTTCTTAACCTTCAGTGTCATCCTTCCTCTCCTTGGCTAGTGCCAATCTTGCCTTACGTAAAGCGGCGGCTCTTCGCGCCTTCTGTTTTCTAAGCTCTTCTCTTTCTTCAGGAGTCTTGTGATCTGGGTAGATAATACCAGTACCTTCACTTTTCAAGTACTTCAGCATGTTCTCTAGCCACGGAATAATTGCTGAGTACTTGGTACTCTTAGCACCCCATCTACCTGCGGCATTCGTAACCTTACCTTCAGCCGCATTGCAAGAGCGGTGTAGTACACCACGAATCTCTCCCGTCTCATGATCGTGGTCTACTACGTAGTCGCTCTTATTACCCATTACTTGGAATTTAATAGGTTGTCCACAGATAGGGCATACTCCGCCTTGCTTGGATTTCACATGCCCAATAGCCCATGCTCTAAGCTGGCTTCTTTGTATCTTTCTACCTGTTACCATTCTTCTCCAACCAAGTCTTTAAGTACTCGCTGTACTGCGTATTGATTCTCTTACGATCAAGATACGAGCTGATTGTTGAGATAGCAATAACTGCTAGGAAACCGCAGATTGCATCTAAGTAATAGCCTAGAGCTACAAGTAAAGAACTGCCTAACGTTAGAGCAAACAGCAGTATTGTGCATAATGTGTCTATTGACTCTACGCTAAATAATTCTTTAAGAATGTTTTTAATTTTCATCCACATAATGTGGTCTCCCATAACAATCCAAAACAAAGTTCATGTTCTCTTTGGTTAGTGCTAGATCGCTAGTTACATAATGAGCAAAGCTATCTCCAATTGATCTAAGCAACCACAACAGTTCTCCTTCAGCTACAATATCCTGATCTATTTGCTTGTACAAATCTACAACGATATTAGCCGCATCATCCTCTGTCTTAGCATCCTTGAGTAATTCGTAAGCATGGACTAATCCACACTTCTTACCATCGACAGAGATAATACCTTGGATATTATCCGCAGTATCTCCCATCAGCATCTGTGCCCAAAAGAACTTCCTGCCGTGCCCTACTAGCTTCTTAATACCGCTCTCGGTCTCACTCATCTTAATCCACCCGAACCCATCTGTTATCTTATCTATTCTTCCAGTACTAAGTTCGTAGTAAGGGCACGGCACGCTCCGAAGATCTTTATCTTCGCTCCACACTACACATTTATCTGCGTACTCATAAGCATCCATCATTACAGCATCGTCAGCTTCTACATCATAGTGCTTTAGTACTGTGATCTCATTATTGGATACTGTGTGAACTTGATCACGCAATGCTTCTAATAAAGGAGGTTTCTTGGATAATAAGCGATTGCCCTGATAAGGCTTGACGGCTACGATCTTGTGTCGCCCTGCCTTCAGACAACCTTTAGGAGTAACATGGACTCGTGCGGTACTGCATTTAGTTAAGAACATAGCCTCAAGAATCTTCATCTTGAAATGGCGTAATGCAGTACCTAATGTTTTGATCTTGCTTGCTACCTGATAGCAAGCGGCGTCCCCATCCATGACGAGAACGCGGTTTCCTTCAACGGTAAAGAGACTAGGGGTACTATCAGGTACACCCAGTCTCTTGAGTGCATTAGAACGGCATGTCATCATCTTCGCTGTACCCTAAATCAGACTTCGGTGCATCAACTGTCATGCTAGGTAGCGAACCCTTCAGCATCTGTTCCAACTTAGAGCCAGCAAAGTCCAATGCGGCAAGGCATTCTTCCTGTAGGAAGTTCTTGCTCTTACCCGCATCAGTAGTGCCCTGAATCTCAATGCTCTTCCACTGTTCCATCGTGGGTGCATCCCACAGAAGCACACGGTACAGTTCTTCAGGTGCTTCAGGAACAGGATACGGCTTCTTACTCAGAGGATCAATCGGAGGACGCACATCATCCGTGTCAAGGCGTGCACGCATAGCACCGTTGCTAGTCTTTACATGCTTGATACGTACCAAGAACGGATCACCAAGCATCTGAGCAAAGTTCTTCTTATCCTTCTTATAGTCCATCATCTCGAACAGCTTGAATGCCTTGCTACGTTCGTTGTTGAACAGCGGCATACTGAACGAGCTGATCGTGCGCGGAGTACCGTCTTCCTTCTGATAGCCTTCACCGTATAGTGCAAAGCCAATGCGGAACTCACGGCGCGGGTCTTTCTTCTGACCCTGATATTCTTGAGCGTGCATACCAGTTTCAATGTATTCAACTAGTCGTGCAATCGCATAACCTTCGGGGAGCAGATACACAGAGTTCTTCTGTGCAGTGCTCATGTCAATGCTTTTATTATCCTGAGCCAAGGTATTGGCAGTTTCGCGGACTTGAGAGAGTAACATAGTTATAATCCTTTCTTTTCGTATAAGTTCTTACCGTACTCGGGTACGGCAGGGAATGGGGTTGTGTTGTAATTCCATGCTTCGTATGCAGGAATCTTTTTGCAGATGTACTTAGGAGCATAAGCCATGATCTCTGCTACCTTAGCAGAACATTCTCTGGCTAGTTCTTCTGAAGCACAGTCTAAGTAAATAGCATCATGCACTGTGTTAATCACGAGTACCTGATTGTTGAAGAAGTTATTCTTAAGCAACCAACGGATTACTAAACCGCAAGCGGCTTGCACAATGAATGCGCTTTCTCCCTGAATAGGGTAGTTTGCAATCTGCGTATCTTTGTAATCGACTGTTTGCTGATGGTCCACCCACTTTGGGTACTGTCTGAAGCTGTATCTAGTACCGCCCGGACTTTCAAAGTATCCTCTGCGATACAAAGTCCATACACCTGCATCGTTTACTTCCCTGTGCAGGTTCTCTGGTAGCTTTCCTGTTTCTTCTACTTGCGGGCGAACAACAGTGTTTGCAAATGCTCTGCTCTTTGGAAAGAGTCGAGCCTCTGTATCTAAGAATTCTTTTGCTTCCTTAACGGAGCATCCTGTAGCGAAGGCGATGCCTTCTGCTGAAGCACCGTACTGTGCCGCAAATGCTCTAGGCTTGATTGCTGTTCGTAGTTCTTTGTACTTCTTATGCTCGGGGTGTTCTTCATCCTTACATTTCTTAAGTACTTCTTCGTAATCTTCATGCAATGCACCTGCTAATCTGTAGCAGTGCATATCAATCTTGTTAATCAACGCATTCAAGAGCGCATGATCTCCTGATGCGGCGGCAATATCTACAACTTCTAGTGAAGTGTAGTCAATTTCACAAACATATCCGTTAGGGAATCTGCTTATGAACATTTCCTTTACCTTGGACGTACCGTCTCTAGGTAGGTTCTGTAGGTTAGGTGTGCTAGAACTTAAGCGTGTTGTTACAGTAGCACAGTTATTCAATTGATGATGTACTATATGCGTATCTGGTTCTACGAACTTAAGCATCCCTGATGTGTCTTTTACAGTACCATCGGGGTTGTACTTTGTTTGTAGATAGTATGTGCCTAAGTCTTTCTCTAGCTTACCTAGCTCTAGTAATTCTTCTACAACAGGTAGTTCAAAGCGAATGCAGTCTAAGGCATCTTTACCTGAGCTATACACGGGGCTTCCATTCGGTAGGAATCTACTTGAACGGAATTCAGCTCGTTCTCCAAGGAACTTCTCTCTACGTTCAGCGGGTAACTTACGTAGGTTTATGAGTCCATTGAATATAACAGATTTCTTACCCCACTTAAGTTTCTCAGGGCCACAAGGTACTCTGAATACTTTCAGCATTCCCTTGTTCTTCCCTGCTTTGTATCTGGTGTAGTACTCTGGTCTATGATAGTACTCGTCTTCGTAGTAATCTTCTACTTGTATGTAGCGTTTATCCCCATAGTACGGTTCTGTGTATTGGTAACAGTCTCTAAGCTCGTACTTAGGAGGATCATAAGGAACTTTAGCATCGTATGTGATTACTCCACCATATAGCCAAGCACTCATGTGATAATCGCTAGAGAATTTGAATGTGAAATCTCTTGGTAGAGCAGGTAGATACTCTTTAATCTTAGTCTTGAGTTCTTCTACGCGCTTCTCTTGCTCTTCCTTGTTTCTGTACGCAGTCTCCATATCTACTTTAAGACCGTTAAACATACAGAACGCATTGAATAGCAAAGCATCACAACGCATCAGATACATAGGCATCATATTGCGTTGCTTCAGTAATTCTTGTTGGCCTACGAATGTCCTGATTGTATTGGCAATATCACCATGAGCAACTGATCCAAGGTAGTCTAACAATAAATCCTTACCGATGTCAGCAGTAAGTATTCCTTGTTCCCAAAGTAGCTTAACCTCATCAATCTTCTCAGTACCTCCGTACTTTGGTGCTGTGCTGTTAAGATCAGGATACAAGTCAGTTTGATTTGATAGTAGGTACTCTGCTAGTTGTGTGCACAGTACTCTGCCGCCTCTTCTGAGGAATGCTAAGAACTCGTCTTTGTATTCGCTGAGTAACCATTGGATTTCAAATGCCGCATTATGCGCTACTATAGCATCAGTATTTCTCAAGCAATGAATCCAATCGTCTTGTTTGGACTCCTCTCTGCTATAAAAATACCTTGTTTGAATATCATCTAGGTCGGTTCCCCAACCTACTGCTACAATGTAGTTGTCTTTGCAGAAAGGAGAGCCAACGTTATTCAAGTACTCATGATTTTGAACTTCAAAGTCAATGATAATAGGTTTTGTCAACAAGCTCTCCTTCTATGATTACGTAATTGTTCCTTCCTGCCAAAGATTCAATTCAGGATCAAAGATAACCTCGAATTTATTATCTTCTCTAGCACCTTGTCTAATCAGCTTATTCTTCGGTGTGCTGATGCCTCTGGTGTTCTGAAAACCTTCGGTGTTAATAGCACCTAGCATGATGATTAGATCAAGTGTTGTTTGAATACCTACCTTGCTCCATTGCAAAGCAGTAACAGGAGGATATAATTCATTCATACCTTCAGCACTAATCTGCGCAGTCCCAATATGGATAAAGCGTAGTGTTGCTGAAAGCTCTCTCATGCTGTTCCAAACTTCTTCCAGTTCACGTACTTCATTGCTATCACCCTTGGATGAATTAGCTCTGATACGTCCTGTCATGTCTGTAATAACCATGAAAGGTTTATGTGCTTCAATTACTCTTGCTACTTGAGCTACGTTCATTCCGTGAATATTCACTAGACGAATCATATCTCGTTTGTTTACAACCTTACAGTACTCAGGAACTAATGTGCCTGCTTTAGCCATTTCGAATGCTTTATCACGAGTGATTGCTAAAGCTGTTGTGTAGATTCTAGGTGTAATTGTTTCAGCAAGAGATTCATTAACAAGATAAAGGATACAACTATCCTTGTAATGCTCCATGTCTTTTGCTTGCTTAGCAAAATCTACTGCTAACTTGCAAAGTAATGAAGTCTTACCTTTGTTTGTAGGAGCCGCAATCATTACATTGTGGCCCTCGTGCAGTCCTTTGATACTGCGTTGTAAATGCGTAAACGTAGTGATTTGAAATCCTGAATCATCAGCATCTGCTTCTAGGTATTTCAAGATGTCATCATCAGCCCATTTCTTACCTGATGCTACATTCATACGCTCTCTAGTCTTAGTCGCTAGATTCAGCATTTCATACGTAACGTCAATATCATCTCCGCTATTGAACTTGGTTAGAATTGCTCCTGCTCTTCCTGAGAACACAAGCTCTTCAATCTGATTCTGTGTGTTTTCAATAGCTTAGATCGGAAGAGCACACGTCTGAACTCCAGTCACGATCAGATCTCGTATGCCGTCTTCTGCTTGAAAAAAAA
>OOAG01000452.1_pt1 | contig 38417 bp, 38 predicted proteins | sample 1671461 | NCBI WGS metagenome assembly OOAG01 (sample SAMN06348159, study PRJEB24527) | human gut metagenome | biome: human gut; feature: ankylosing spondylitis patient; material: feces | host: Homo sapiens | place: China | collected 2015-10 | reverse complement strand
ATACCCCCTTCGATTGCTCGTATCTTTTGCAGGGACGCCAACAACACGCAGCCTTCTTCTGTCAGAGCAAATTTGGGATGCCGATCAAATAATTTGACCCCATATTCCTCCTCCAGGCTCCGAATATGGCTGCTGATACATTGGTAGGAGACAAAATTCAGTTCTGCGGCCTTGCTGATGCTCAGAGTTTCTGCGGCCAGAAGAAAAGCGGAGAATCTTTGGTTCATACTTGAACTGCTCCTTGCCTTGTCCAGGGATAATATCCTTATCTCAATGAGTCTATGCTGCAATCATATCGTGCGAAAATGAGAAAGTCAAAAAAATTTTTATATGTTCCGTGAAAAAACGGTGGTTTTACGTCGGTTTTCTTCGGGACTTTTGCGGAAGTTTTGGCCTACATTTGATACAAGTGAACATTTTACCTTTGATTAATGACCTAATTGACCATTTTCTTAAAAAATCAGACGAAATAATTTGAAAAAATTTTCTTTAATCACAGAAAGAAAAATTTCGATTGCAGTATTTCAGGTTTCCCGGTAGTCTAATTTTAACAAAACTAAATGCAACAGAAAAAGGCATATTCACAAAAATGATAAAACGAGGTGTTTCGTTTGACCATCCAAGAACGCCGCGAGTTGACTGAAAAGCTGCTTGCAGCTTCCCTCGTCACAAAACCCTTTACCCCGCCCGAGCATTACCAGCCGGCTATAGAGGGCACGGCCGTGACTCAACGGCAAATCGATACCGGAGCCGGAGCCACCGATATCTGGCTGGTAAGCAGGCCAGACCGCCCCAGCGCCAGCGCAGTTTTGATCAACTTCCACGGCGGCGGATTTGTGGCGCCCCATACTCAGAGAGACATCTGCTTCTGCCAGAGATTGGCCTGGGACTTAAATGTCTTAGTTGTGGACGTTGCGTATCGGACCTCTACTGAGGCTCCCTTTCCTGCCGCCTGCTACCAAGCCTATGACTGCTGACTGCGTAAAATGGGTGTTTGACAGCGCAGCGGAACTGGATATCGATCCCGGAAAGCTGATCACCGTCGGGCATAGCGCCGGCGGGAATCTGGCGTTGGGGGTCAGCCTGCTGGCGCAGGAGAAAAAAGAGTTTTCCATCGCGCTGCAGGTCCTGGACTATCCTCCAGTGGACCTCTGCACCGATCCGGCGGACAAGCCCGACGCCTTTCACACGGCGGTCCTGCCGGAGCGCGCCCGGGAGATCAATCTGCTGTATCTGGATGATCCCAGCAATGGACAAAAGGTGTTGGCATCGCCGACTCTGGCGAATCCGGAGCAGTTAGCGGGGATGCCGGAAGCGGTGATGATCACCGGGGTGAGGGACAACCTCCGGCACGAGGCGGAGCAGTACGCTGCAAAGCTGATTGCCGCCGGTGTGCCGGTACATTGCCGGCGCTTTACCGGAAGCCGCCACGGCTTTGTCATCACCTGCTTTGACGAATATGAGGAAGCCATTTTGTTTATGGAAACAATGATCCGGCAAATTAGAACGAACTAGGAGGATATTTCATGGATCAATGGACTGGAAACCGGAATCCCGATGACCCGCAGGAGGGCTACTATGTGGGCCTGATGAACGCCTGCGGCTACCGCACGGAGGACCTGAAAAAGCCGGTGATCGGTATTGCTAACTCATATACCGACGTGAATCCCGGGCACCGGGCTTTCAAGCAGCTGGTGGAATTTGTAAAGGAAGGGATATGGGCCGCCGGAGGAATTCCGGCCGAATTTAATGTCCCTGCCCCCTGCGATGGCATGGCCCAGGGGGACGGGATGCACACGGTCCTGCCCCAGCGGGATCTGATCTCCGCCTCTATTGAGGCGATGGCCCGGGCCCACGGCTTTGACGGCATGGTATTTCTGTGTAGCTGCGATAAAATCGTCCCCGGAATGCTGATGGCAGCTGCGGCGCTGGACAGGCCCAGCCTGTTTCTGACGGCCGGTAGCATGATGCCCTACGAATCAGACCAGGGCACTACCTTCGTCACCCCGGATTTGAAGGAGTCCATCGGTGCCTATAACATCGATCAGATCAACGAGGAGACCTTTACCTGCTACCGTGAAAACATCTGCCACTCCTGTGGTACATGTTCAATGTACGGCACAGCCAACACGATGGGGGTGTTTGCGGAGGTCATCGGGGTCTGTCCCATCGACAGCACAACAATGCTCTTCTGCTCCAGCGCCAAAAGCAAGCAGGCCCGGGATGTGGGGGAGCGTATCGTCGCGCTGACCAAGAAACGCGTCCGCTTCTCTGACATCGTGACCGAAAGCAGCCTGGTGAATGGACTGCGGCATGTGGCCGCCACAGGGGGCTCTACCAATGCGCAGCTACATATTTGCGCGCTGGCCAACGTGATGGGCATTGAAATGGATTTGGGCCGCTTCGATGTGCTTCAGCGCGATGTGCCCTGTGTGGCAAAATTTAAGCCCAGCAGCAAGTATAACATCTACGACTACTATAAAGCTGGCGGCGTGGGCGCTACCATGCAGGCGATCAAAGACCATCTTGATTTGAGCTGCCGCCTGGGAATGGGTGGAACTGTGGGGGAATTTTTGGAGCAGTTCCGCCGGCCTGTGGACCCTGCGGTCATCCACACCTGTGAGGACCCACTTTATCCTGACGGTTGCTATGCGGTGCTGTACGGCAATCTGGCACCTGGAGGCTGTCTGGTGAAAAAGAGCGGCGTAGTGCCGGAGATGTTCCATCACCGGGGGCCGGCCGTCTGCTTTGATTCGGAGGACGATCTCCGGCTGGCGATGGCAAACAAGCAGATCAAGCCCGGATGCGTGCTGGTCATCCGGTATGAGGGCCCCAAGGGCGGCCCCGGTATGCGGGAGATGTCCATCCCCGCAGCCATGCTGGTGGGCATGGGGCTGCACACAAGCGTGGCTATGGTCACAGACGGCCGGTATTCCGGCGCCACCCGCGGCCCCTGTATTGGACATGTGACCCCCGAGGCGTGGGAGGGCGGCCCCATTGCGGCGGTACGGGATGGCGACATGATCGAGATTGATATCGACCGGCATACCATCCATCTGGAGGTGAGCGATGAGGAGCTTGCAGCCCGTCTGAAGCATGTACGGCGTCCGGAGGACCATCCGGCTGTTGGCTTTTTGTCTGCCTACCGCCGCGGAGTGACCGACGTGAACAAGGGCTGTACCTGGTTGTATTAAACATAAATAAAGGAGAGATGAAACATGATTGCAATTATTCCAGCTGCCATCGTAATCTTCAGTATTCTGGCGTACAAAAAGTGGAGCCCGATTATACTGGCCCCCTTCATGGCTCTGCTGACTTGCTTTGTCTGTAGGCTTCCGGCCCTGGACACGATGCTGAACACCTATATGCCATCTGTAGCCGATTTTGTCTCTGACAATTTCTTTATCTTTTTCCTCGGCGCCCTATTCGGCGGAGTCATGGAAGTAACCGGCGCCGCCCAGTCTATCGCTGTCTCCATGTCCAAATTGACCCGTGGAAAGTTTGTGTTGCCTCTGATCATGACAATCACCGGAATTCTGGCATATGGCGGCGTGGCTGGGTTTGTGGTGTATTTCTCCGTCTATCCCATCGCGCTCCATCTCTGCAAGCAGGCCAATATTTCCAGAGCTCTGATTCCGGGCACGATCTACGCCGGATGCTGGTCCTGGGTTATGTCCATGCCCGGCGCCCCCTCGGTTCCAAACGTTATGCCCATGAAGTATTTGGGTACAGACTCTATGGCGGACGCGGTGCCCGGTTTTCTGTTCGCCGGCTTACTGCTGTATGTTATGGTGTTTGTATACCTGGAGTGGCAAACCCGCGTTTACGCAAAGCGCGGCGAAGCGTTTGTCATGGATGAGCATGTGGAAGAGACCATGGCCAACGCCAAGCGCGATCATCTGCCAAACCCCTTCCTCTCGCTGATTCCACTGGCGGCTATTCTGATTTTATTTAATGTGGTCGGACTTGCTATCGAGTTCTCTCTGCTGATCGGTGTTCTGATCGGATTTGTGCTGTTGTTCCGATTCTGCAGCTCCCCCGGCAAGTGGCTGGAGACCTTTAACAAGAGCGCTTCCAATTCGGCCGTCATTATTCTAAATACCGCCATGGTCATCGGGTTTGCCGGCGTAATCAAGGCAACGGTTTCTTTTGAAAACCTGGTCATTTGGCTGGCCACCCTGTCCATGCCTCCTCTGGTCTATATTGCGGTTACCGTGGCCCTGTGCGCGGCGGCGGCGGCGTCTGCCTCCGGCGGTATCGGCGTTGCCCTGACGACTTTCCAGGACACTTATCTCTCCATGGGGGTCGCTCCCGAGGTAATCCACCGCCTGGCCACTGTTACCTGCGGCACCTTGGATTCCCTCCCTCACACCGGCGGAGTATGCTCTCTGCTGAGCATCTGCCACCAGACGCACAAAGAGGCGTTTCTGCATATGTTTGTCACATGCACGCTCATGCCCATGATCGCATCGGCCGGTATCATCATCTGGCATATGATCTTGGGATGAGCAGGTCAAATTCAGAAGGAGTGAACAGCTTGAATTTGTTGGAAAATGCGTATGATCTCCATGTCCATACCGCCCCCGACATTACAGGACGGCGTCTTGATGACTTTGACATGGCGGAGCGGGCTCGTTCCGCTGGAATGAAAGGCTTCGCCATCAAGTGCCACCAGTTTCAAAGCGGCGGAAGAGCCGCTCTAGTTCGCCGTCAATATCCGGAGATTAATGCCGTCGGCGGGATCACACTGAATAACTCTGTGGGCGGGCTGAACCCCATGGCCGTGGAGATGGCCGTCTACGGACTGGTCTCCGGACTGCTCTACGCCCGCCGGCCCAAGAACCTTGGCGGGATCTACACCGCTCTGATCTCCGCCATGGCTGCCGGCCGTCTGGCCTGGGGCGCGGTCATGGTCATCCTGACCATGGGCAGCGGGAATGCCTTCACGCTGGCAGCCTTCTGGGCCGGCGCGGTGGCTAACGCCATCCCCGGCATTATCCTGCAGCTGGCGGCCGTCCCCGCCCTGGTGATGGCGGTCCAGCACGTCCGTCAGCCGGTCCCTCAGGAAGGCTGACCTATGGAACATCTGGCGCAGCTCCTGCAGGAGCACTTCCGTAACCACCCGGGCATGGAGCTTCGGGACGCCATCAAATTTCTCTACCAGAGCTCCATGGGGGGCGGTCACCTGATCGCCGATCCCAGCGGGGCTCTGGCCCGTCTGGAGGAGGAGTGGGAGCAGACCGGCAGCGACCCGGCATCCCCACCCACAGAGCCTCTTGGAGGCGGCCTGTGCCGTCTCTCTTTGGCCGCCTGTAAAGGGCTGGGGCTCGCCCCCTCCACCGTTCTCGCCCTGTTCCTTCGGGGGGCGGAGGAGTGCGTCCGGCAGCCGGAGCTGCTGGACCGGAGCCTGGAACTTCTGTACCGTCTTCCCTTTCCCCCAGAGGAGATCGAGTCAGCCATCCATCAGTACCGCGCCGCCGGCCTGCCGATGGTGGGGCACAGCGCGGCTTACCGTCAAGCCTTCTCCCCCGCCTACCGGGTAGTCCTCCAATCGGACGCAGCGCTGCTCCCCTTCCTGTCCGCCATCGACCGCAGCTGCCGGAAGCATCCCCGGACTCTGGCCGCTATTGACGGCCCCTGTGCCACTGGAAAATCCACCCTGGGCGCACGGCTGTCCCGGCTCTACAGCTGTCCCCTGTTCCACATGGATGACTTTTTCCTCCCACCGGAGCGCAAAACGCCGGAGCGGCTGGCCCAGCCGGGTGGGAATGTGGACTATGAGCGCTTTTTTGCCCAGGTCCTCTCCCCTCTCTCCCGCGGAGAGCCCGTCCTCTATCAGCCCTACCGCTGTCATTCCGGAACTCTGGAAGCGGCCCGCACCATCCCCCCCGCCCCTCTGGCTGTGGTGGAAGGAGTTTACTCCCTGCGCCCGGAGTTCCAGTCCCTGTACCAGGTCAAGTGCTTCCTCACTGCCCCCTGGCCAGTTCGTGAGGCCCGCCTGCTGGACCGGTGCGGCCCGGACGGGCTGGAGCGCTTCCGGACTCTCTGGATCCCACTGGAGGATCAGTATTTTCAGGTGTTTTCTATTTCCGGCTCCTGTGATGTGCACCTGGAGACCGGCTCAGGTCAGGGCGGGGCACCGCGTACCCCCGCGGACTGAACCATAAGACGTCCGTCCAGGAGGCCACTGAAACAATAGACCGCCTGCAAAAAAAGCTGCTGAGAACGTCCTCAGCAGCTTTTCCTTGTCCAGATTGGAAAAGACGCACCCCGCACGGTCCGATCCAGCCATGTGTCAGGCACACAGGGTATGAAACTCATCATTCTATGGCAATACCCCCCTGGTCCAGACAATCTTCTGAACCAGGGGGGCTTTGACAGGGTCCATTTTACCGGACCTGTTTGAAATGTGCTTGTTATAAGCGGAGAGAAATCAGTGGATCATGCTGGCGACCTCAGCGGCGAAGTCGTCCTCCTTCTTCTCGATGCCCTCGCCGGTAGCGAAGCGGGTGAAGGCCTTGACGGTGATCTGACCGCCCAGTTCCTTAGCAACGGCGGCCACATGCTTCTCCACAGAGATCTTGTTCTCCTTGACGAAGGCCTGCTGCAACAGGCAGTTCTCCTCGTAGTACTTGCCCAGCTTGCCCATCACGATGCCTTCCTTGACCTTCTCAGGCTTGGCGGCCATCTTGGGATCGTTGGCCATCATGGCCAGCTGGATCTCCTTCTCCTTGTCCAGGGTCTCCTGGGAGACGTCGGACTTGTCCAGGAAAGCGGGGTTCATGGCCGCGATCTGCATGGCCACGTCCTTGCCCAGCTCGATGACCTTGCCGGCCTCGATGCCCTCGACGGCCAGGTTCACCAGCACGCCGATCTTGCCGCCCATGTGGATATAGGGAACATTCACGCCCTCGGCATAGCGGACAAAGCGGCGGATCTGGATGTTCTCGCCGATGGCCAGCACCTTGTCGGCGGTGACGTCGGCCACTGTGCGGTCAGTGCCGGGGTAAGTGCAGGCCTTCAGAGCCTCCACATCGGCGGGGTTCTCGTTGGCCACGATGCCGGCCAGGGTCTTGACGAAGTCCTGGAACACCTCGTTCTTAGCAACGAAGTCGGTCTGGGAGTTGACCTCAATGACCACGCCAACGCCGTTGTCGGCCACGATGGCGTAGGACACGCCCTCGGCGGCCACCTTGCCGGCCTTCTTAGTCTGGGCAGCCAGGCCCTTCTCACGCAGCCACTCGATGGCCTTGTCGAAATCGCCCTCGGCCTCGGTGAGCGCCTTCTTACAGTCCATCATGCCAACGCCGGTCATCTCGCGCAGCTTCTGTACGTCCTTAGCAGTAATCGCCATGGTGCATTACCTCCATATAGTCGTAGTAAATGACGCCCGCGCATGGCGGGAGCCAGAATCAAATTTTTCAAAAAGCGCCCGCCCTTCGGCGGGCGCTTTCAGAACGCGGGTCGAATCTTACTGAGCGGCAGCCTCAGTCTCGGCGGCGGGGGCCTCATCCTGGCCCTGCTTGCCCTCCTGAATGGCGTTGGCCATCACACCGGAGATCAGCTTGATGGCACGGATAGCGTCATCGTTGCCGGGGATGACGTAGTCGATCTCGTCGGGATCACAGTTGGTGTCCACGATGGCGACGATGGGGATGTGCAGCTTGCGGGCCTCGTTGATGGCGTTGCGCTCCTTGCGGGGATCCACCACGAACAGGGCGCCGGGGAGCTTCTTCATCTCGGTGACGCCGCCCAGGTACTTCTCCAGCTTGGCGATCTCGCCCATGTGCTTCATGACTTCCTTCTTGGGAAGCATATCAAAGGTGCCGTCCTCCTGCATCCGCTTGAGCTGGTTCAGACGGTCCACACGGCCGCGCATGGTCTTGAAGTTGGTGAGCATACCGCCCAGCCAACGGGCGTTCACATAGTACATGCCAACGCGGGAAGCCTCTTCCTTGATGGCCTCCTGAGCCTGCTTCTTGGTGCCGACGAAGAGGATGGTCTCGCCCTTCTCGCCCAGGGAACGGACGAAGTTATAGGCCTCCTCCAGCTTCTTCACGGTCTTCTGCAGGTCGATGATATAGATCCCGTTGCGCTCGGTATAAATGTAGGTGGCCATCTTGGGGTTCCAACGACGGGTCTGGTGGCCGAAGTGCACGCCGGCCTCCAGCAGCTGCTTCATAGATACGACTGCCATGATTGTTTCCTCCTAAAATTCAGTTTGATCTTTCCGGGCGCTTCATATCCCCCGCCAACCGAAAAATCTTTCCGGCACTGGGCGGAAAATCAGCGTTCCCAGGCATAATGCCCTGGTAGTATAGCACAGACAACAAAAAGATGCAAGTGATTTTCGAAAATTAGGCAGATAGAATTGTAGGAGTACAATACATATTGGACAGTTGAATAAAAAAGGATGAAGGATAAGGCCTCAGCGGTTATAGTTGAAGTTGTGAGCAACAACTGAACGAGAGGGGGCTATATCCTTCATGAGCAAGAGTATAACACAAGACATGGCATATCGGCAATCCCTGATGAAGTATGCGGCGTGAGCCGTGCCAGCCGGAAGTACAACAAGAGCCGCTCGTACATCTACTTCTGGAAGGCCCGCTGGGACGGAACGGCGGGCTCTATGGCCTGTCAGTCCCGGCGTCCCCACAGCCATCCAAATCAGCACACAGAAGCAGAACTCAAACTCATCCGGGATCTGCGCCGCCGAAATCCCAGCCTTGGCATGGTGGAACTGTGGCATCGGCTGCGGCTGCGGGGTTATACACGCCGTCCGGAGAGCCTGTTCCGGGTGATGCGGAAGCTGGGGATGTTTCCTGCAGCTGAGAAAAAACCAGCGTATAAGCCCAAGCCCTACGAGCAGATGACCTATCCAGGCCAGCGGGTCCAGGTGGATGTGAAAGTCGTACCCCGCAGGTGTATTGCAGACTCGGAGCTGCGCTTGTTCCAGTACACTGCCATAGATGAATTCACTCGCCTGCGCTTCCTGGCCGCCTATCCCGAGCAGAGCACCTACTCTTCTGCTGACTTTCTGAAGCGGTTGTTCAAGTGGTATGCCCGCCGGGGCATCCGGGTGGAGTGTGTCCAGACAGACAACGGATTTGAGTTCACCAATCGTTTCTCCAACAGCAAACATGACCTGCCCACCCTGTTTGAGGCTACCGCTGCACAGCTCGGTATACACCACAAGCTCATCCGTCCCTACACGCCCCGCCACAACGGCAAGGTGGAGCGCAGCCACAGGGAGGACCAGAAACGCTTCTATGCCTGCCACAGTTTTTATTCTCTGGACGATTTTGATAAGCAGCTCGCCGTCCATAACCGCCGCTCCAATAACTTTCCCATGAGGCCCCTCGCATGGCGTTCGCCACGTGAGTTCACTGTCCAATATGTTTGACAAACCTACATTTCCGAAAATTAGGCAGATAGAAGATATTGATTTTAATACTTCGAGCACGCTTGCTAATTACCTCCAAAATATACTATAATTGACAGGAATCTCCCTTATGTTTTTAGATTCATAGAAATTACAAGGTATCTCTTGGGAGAGCATACTTCCCATATAGAATAGAACGGAGGAATACATCATGAATCCAAATGAAACTCAGAAACGCAGGCTCCCAGATTATCTCAAGCGCCTTTTCACGATCAAAGCCATGTCAGTCATCCTCATCATCGCCCTGCTTATATTTGGCGTGATCGGCTGGAACAAGTACCTCTCACTCGACAACAAAACAACCTCGCTCGGCTTTGAAAACATCGGCGAGTTCGCAACGCAGGCCGCCTATTGTACCACAGTCAACACGGAAGAGGCCGCTCAGAATATCTGGGGCATCGAAATCCCCTTTACTCAGAGCAAATACATATACAGCTATGATTCTATCATCAAGGCAGGCTTTGATTTTTCTCAAATCACTTGGAGCGTTAACGAGGAAAAACAAATAATCCGTGTCACACTCCCCCCAGTAAGGATTTTAAGTCACGAGATCGATCTTGACTCCTTTAAGCTATATCACGAAGCAGAAAGTATCTTCCGTCAGGTCACTCTGGACGAACATAATGCCGCTCTGACACAGATGAAAAAGACCGCTGAACAATCGGCTATCAACAATGGTCTATTCGAAGACGCCATTCAAAATGCCAAAACACTTCTATACGGATTTTTCTCCCAACAATATGATCTGAGCCAGTATCAGCTTGAATTTTCTGAACAGTAAACAGGAAGGTGTTTTATGAAAAAGAAAATTTTTATCATTCTTGGCATCATTGTAGCCGCAATCTTTCTCTTCTACTTTGCACTGTTTTTGACAGCATAACTCAAAGAGGATTTTCTATTGATAACGCCATAATTCTAAAAAAGCCATGTGGAATCGCCGAACAAGCAATTTCACATGGCTTTTCCGTTCAATAGGGCGTAGATGCTTCTGTATGGCGCATCTGCCGCTCCAACAGCTCCACATTTTCCCGCAATCTCCGGTCCTTCGGCGACAGGGCCAGCGCCCGGCGCGCCTCCTCCAGGGCCAGTATGGGCCGCCCCGTGTGGTAAAAGGCCTGACAGCGCAGATCATGGGGCAGGCTGCCCCACGCCTCCGGCTCGCAGATGTAGGTGCGGGGTCGCTCTTGGACCGCCAGCGCCTGACCGGCGGCATACAGCACACCGTCCCACTCCTCCCGCTGGTACAGCAGACGGGCCAGCTCCACCCATGGTTCCCGAAGATAGGGGGCCTCCGCCGCGGCCCGGAGATACCACTCCAGCGCCTCGTTCTGACGGCCCAGCGCAAGGCAGGCCCGGGCCAAAAACCGCATGGATGCCGCCCGTTCGTCCCGCCATACCGCCTGCGGCATGGCCAGATGGCGCTCCAGGGTGCGGATGCACTCCTCCCACCGGCCCCGGAACAGATACTCCCGGCCCAGATAGTGCATATTCCGGTCGTCATCCGGGTCCTCCTCCACAGACAGCTCCAGCAGGTTCAGGTACTGTCCCCGGGATTTTTCCGGATCCGGGTGATGGTCCAGCTGGACCCCTTCCGCCGCCGCCGTAGGCCCCGGAGCGCCCTCCCCCACCCACTGGAGCACCTCATGCACCGGATGGACCCACCGGTAGCCCCGGCGGGCGTGGATCTTATCGCTCCAGAACACCACACCCTCTGAGCCGTCCGGCTGGAAGCTCCAGGTATAGCGGTAGGAGACCCGTCCGCAGTCAGGCCTCCAGGCCTGCTCCAGCGCCTCCCGCCATCCCGGGCGGAACACTTCATCCAAGTCCGTGCAGACACACAGGTCCACGTCCTCCGGAACCAGCTCCAGAGACCGGTTGCGGGCCGCGTCGAACCGCCAGGGGAGGATCTGTTCCACCGTGACCTGCGCGCCCCGCGCCCTCAGCCGTTCCGCCGTACCATCCTCTGATCCGGTGTCCAGCACCACCACCAGGTCGGCCTCCCCCATGGAGTCCATCCATCGGTCTGCAAATTTCTCCTCATTCTTACAAATCGCATACACACATACCTTGTAAGTGCCCATTCTGTCCACCTCCTGCTCCTTATCTCTCCCACTTTCTTCCGCACACAGGGGCGGCGCCCAATGCGAGCGCCGCCCCTGTGCTGGGATCTTGCTCCGCTGTGTCCGTCAGGGGGCCAGCAGACGGGCCTCCCGCATATTCGCCAGCAGCTGGTTCAGCTTGGTGACCGCATCCTCCGTTCCGGTGGCATCTGCCACTGCGGCAACCACAGGCACTGCGGTCTCCGGACCGGCAGGGCCAGTGGGACCGATGGGGCCGGTGGGGCCGGTAGGACCAATGGGACCCTGTGCGCCCGTGGCTCCGACAGGACCGGCGGGGCCGGTGGGGCCCTGCGCGCCAGCGGGGCCAGGGATCCCCTGGGGACCGGTGGGGCCGGTGGCGCCGTCAGGACCGGGGTAACCCTGCGGCCCAGTGGGGCCGATCGGTCCGGGAATAACCGGCCCCGGGGGACAGGGCAGAGGACAGGGCGGAGGGCAGCAGGATGGTACGCAGGGCTGGGAGCAGGAGGTGGTGAGATAGGCAGTCACGCCTTCCCGCTGCCTCCAGTCCCGGTCTGCGGGCAGATAACGATTCATCATACGATACGCTCCTTATTCTGGGATCGTTCTGTGTGGCGTCCGCCACATCCCAGCCTATGCGCCTGGATGAGAAATGGTCCCACTCCCCCTTGCCCACAGCCTGGGATTGTGGTACAGTTTCCTTATCTGAATTTTTTGTCGCAGGAGGGCGTTGTTGATGCACGCATTTGAATTTTCCATTCCCACCCGGATCGTCTTTGGACCGGGGACGGAGTCCCGGACTGGGGAACTGGCCGCCGGTCTGGACGCCCACCGGGTCCTGCTGGTCTGCGGCGGCCAGAGTGCCCGGCGCAGCGGACTACTGGACCGGGTGGAGCAGTCTTTGATTCAGGCCGGACTCGCCTGCCGCGTCTTTGCGGGGATCCACCCCAACCCCCGCCTGTTCCAGGTCCGTGAGGGCGTTCAGACGGCGCTGGAATTTGGGGCGGACCTGATCCTTGCCGTCGGCGGCGGCAGCGTCATCGACGCCGCCAAGGCCATCGCCCTGGGCGCGGCGGAGCCCGAGACCGACCTGTGGGACTTCTGGCTGGGCAAGCGCCCGGTGGAGCGCACCCTTCCAGTGGGGGCGGTGCTCACCATCTCCGCCGCCGGGAGCGAGACCAGCTCCTCCGCCGTGCTCACCCGGGACGATACTTTGGAGAAGCGGGGCCTGACCTCAGAGCAGATCCGCCCCCGCTTTGCGGTGATGGATCCGGAACTGACCTGCTCCCTCCCCCCCTACCAGATCGCCTGCGGCGTGGTGGATATCATGATGCACACTCTGGACCGCTATTTCACCTGTGTCACCGGTAATCTGCTCACCGACGAGATCGCCCAGGGGCTGCTGCGCACGGTGATCCGCTGCGGCGCCCGGGCCCTGGCAGATCCCTGCGACCTCCAGGCCATGAGCGAGCTGATGTGGGCGGGCAGTCTCTCCCACAACGGGCTCACCGGCCTGGGCGCGCCCAAGGATTTTGCCGTCCACCAGCTGGGCCATGAGCTCAGCGCCCGCTTCGACTTCGCCCATGGGGCCACCCTCTCCGCTGTATGGGGCAGCTGGGCGGAGTACTGCGTGGAGACCGATCCCGCCCGCTTTGCCCAGTACGGGGTGAGCGTCTGGGGTCTGGACCCCGCCGGAGGCAGCCAGGAGGAGCTGGCCCGGCAGGCCATTGCCCGCACCGTGGACTACTTCCGCTCCCTGGGGATGCCCACCTGCCTGACCGAACTGGGCTGCGGACTCCAGAGCGAGGAGGAGCTGAAGGAACTGGCCCGCCGCTGCACCTTCTACGGGGCCCGGACCATCGGCGCCTTCCGGGTGCTGGGCGAGGCGGACATCCTGGCCATTTACCGGGCGGCCAACCGCTGAGCCAGGCGACGTCTCCCTTGTTTTTCATCCATATCCCGGCGGCTTCGCCGCCAGAGAGGAGTGATCCCTGTGAAGCGATATATCGCCGCCCTGGATCAGGGCACCACCAGCAGCCGGTGTATCCTGTTTGACCAGGACCAGAACATCCTGGGCACCGCCCAGCGGGAGCTGACCCAGATCTATCCCCAGCCCGGCTGGGTGGAGCAGGACCCCATGGAGATCTGGTCCACCCAGTACTCTGTCCTCACCGAGGTGCTGGCCCAGACGGGCATCTCCCCCCATGAATTGGCCGCCATCGGCATCACCAACCAGCGGGAGACCACCATTGTCTGGGACAAAGTCACCGGGCGGCCTATTTACAACGCCATCGTGTGGCAGTGCCGCCGCACTGCGCCGCTGTGCGAGCAGCTCAAGGAGGACCGGGCCTTTACTGATTACGTCCAGGAGCACACCGGCCTGCTCATCGACGCCTACTTCTCCGCCACCAAGCTCAGCTGGATCCTGGACCATGTGGAGGGGGCCCGGGCCCGGGCGGAGGCCGGAGAGCTTCTGTTCGGCACCGTGGACTCCTGGCTGGTGTGGAAGCTCACCGGCGGAAAGGTCCATATCACCGACTGCACCAACGCCAGCCGCACGATGCTCTTTGATATCCAGTCACTGTGCTGGGACCCCCATATCTGCGGCCGCCTGGGCATCCCCATGTCCATGTTGCCCCAGGTGCGGGACTCCAGCGGGATCTACGGCTCTGTAGAACTCCAGGGTGCGCAGATCCCCATCGCCGGCATCGCCGGCGACCAGCAGGCCGCTCTGTTCGGCCAGGCCTGCTTCTCTCCCGGCGAGGCCAAAAACACCTACGGCACCGGCTGTTTCCTGCTGATGAACACCGGCGAGCGGCTCTACCGCAGCAACAACGGCCTGCTGTCCACCATTGCAATCAGCCTGGACGGGAAGGTGCAGTACGCCCTGGAGGGCTCCGTCTTTGTGGGGGGCGCGGTGATCCAGTGGGTCCGGGACGAGCTGCGCTTCATCGGTGAGGCCAGGGACGCGGAGTATTACGCCTCCAAGGTGCCGGACACCGGCGGCGTCTATCTGGTCCCCGCCTTCACCGGCCTTGGGGCCCCCTACTGGGATATGTACGCCCGGGGCGCTCTGGTGGGACTGACCCGGGGCACCGGCCGGGACCACATCATCCGGGCCGCCCAGGAGTCCATCGCCTATCAGAGCTGGGATCTGGTCCACGCCATGGAGAAGGACACCGGGATCCCGCTCACCCAGCTGAAGGTGGACGGCGGGGCCAGCCGGGACCGCTTCCTGATGCAGTTCCAGGCGGACATTCTGGACAAGCCGGTCCGCCGCCCTGTGATTCGGGAGACCACCGCCCTGGGCGCGGCCTATCTGGCCGGTCTGGCGGTCGGGATGTGGAGCGGCCTGGAGGAGATCCGCGCCCAGTGGCGGCTGGACCGTCTCTATGAGCCGGACATGGGCACAGACGACCGGGCCCGCCTGCTGGCCGGCTGGCACAAGGCGGTGGGCCGCGCCCTCCGCTGGGCTGAGCCGGAGCCGTGACCGCCGGAGGAAAGGAGCCTGACAAAATGGAAGAAGAACAGATCTGCCGGGAGATCTGGACGCGCTGGGTCCCGAAGCGGGGACAGTCCACCGTCCTCCAGGGGGAGCTGCTGCGGCAGATCGAGCGGCTCCGACACGAGGCCCAGGCCAACGGGAACCGGAACTGGTGCCGGGACCATGCCTTTTTCTGTGCTTTTCTGGACCACACCCTGCTGGACTCCGGTGTGCTCTCTCCGGAGGAGGGGGAGCGGCTTCACGGCGTCCTGGTCCACCTCCGCTCCTGCGGCGAGGTGGCCCACCGGTACCACCGGGGAGAGCTCACAGAGCGGGAGCTGGAGGAGGACTATCACGGGGAGACCGCCTGTACAGACGACGCCCCTTACGATCTGGTGCGCGGGGCCGTCGTCCGCTTCTGCCAGGCCCACCCGGCCCCCATCCCCTATCAGCCCCGGCCGGACATCCGGCACTGAGCCGCCCTTCGGCGGAAACATCACAACAGGAGTGACCCCTATGTTGAGTCCCATCGAGATCCCCACCATGCTGTTCTGGGAAAATGGAAACACCTGGTACGGCAGCAAGGGAGAAGCCCGCTTTTTTATCCACCCCTCCTCCCACGAGGACGGGGAGGCCCCCGCCCGCACCACGCTGGATGCAGAGCTGTGGAAGGGCCCCCTCAGCCGCGCCCTGAGCCAGGTCCTGGCTGAGGCCTCCTTTCCCCTCAGCGAGGATGGCCTGGTCCAGCTGACCGCCTGGCTGGAGGAGCAGGCCGCCGTTCTGAACGCTCCGGAGACCTGAGCCCTGTGAAAAAACCGCCCCGCCGCCGTTTTGAAAACGGCGGCGGGGCGGTTTGCTTCTGTCCGAGGGTCAATGGGGTCAGACGCGCCTCCGCTCCCGGCTCCGGGCGGCCAGCCACAGGGCACACAGGGCGCACAGGCTGCCGATCAGAGCCCCGGCCAGGACATCACTGGGGTAGTGGACGCCAACATAGAGCCGGGACAGTCCCATGCACACTGCCTGGATCACTGCGGCAGTCCGGGCCCAGCGCCAGGGCAGCGCTCCGGCCCAGGCCATCCCCGCGGCAAAGGCGGCGCAGGTGTGGCCCGACGGGAAGGAGTTTGGGTCGGCGGAGGTCAGCAGGGGAATCAGGCCCTCCACCATCACATAGGGGCGGGGGCGGAGCACGAGCTGCTTCAAGACCACATTGGTACACAGCATCCCCAGCGCCATAGCCAACAGGGCGATCCCCCCCGCCCGCCGGGTCGGCTTCCAGCACAGCATCCCCAGGGAGAGCACGATCCACATCACCCCCGTGTTGCCCAGCGACGTAAAGGCCTCCACAAGGGGATCCAGGAACGGGACGCGCACAGCATCCTGGATCCAGAGCAGTGCGCTCTCATCCAGTATTTGTATCATTTCCAGCATTGTTTTCCTGCCTTTCTTCCCTTGACCGGCCCCTCTGAGGCCGGTATAATGGAACCAGTGAAATGGACAGGGGAAGTCCGGCGTTTCAGCCGCTCCGCTGTCAGACTGATTTATTATACTTGCTTTCCCTGGCCCATGCAAGGGCACGCGGCGTTTTCACAGGAGGCCCATTTTGAAGCAGATCATCTGTCTGTCCAACGAGGCCTGGAGCCACTCCCCCGGACGCACCCAGCAGCTCATCACCCGGCTGAAGCACACCCAGGTCCTCTTTTTTTCTCCCTCCGGCAGCTGGCGGGAGATTCGATTCCGCGCCAAGGGGCGGGCCGTCAAGCCCAACATCACAGTGTACCCCCTGCCCCCCATTCTGCTCCCCGCGGACGAGCGGTACGGGCCGCTGTTCCGTCTGGAACAGCTCCGGCTGGCCCGCTTCATCGCCGGGCGCATGGAGGAGCACCGCTTCCGCTCCCCCCTGCTCTGGTGTGCCTGCCCGGAGCAGGTCCACCTGCTGGACCGTCTGGACTACGACGGTCTGATCTACGACTGCGACCGGGAGTGGGACGACCTGCCCCCGGCCTGGGAAGGCTCTCTGGCCTCTGCCGCCGACGTGGTGTTCGCCGCCTCCCCGGAGCTGGCAGAGCGCCTCTCCCCGTGCAGCGGCAACATCGCCCTGCTGCCCAACGGGGTGACCTATCCCCTGTTCTCCCGGATCGCCGCTCCCAGCCGTCCCCGTCCGGAGGACCCTGTGCTGGGCTGGGCCGGCACCATCCACGGGGATCTGGACCTGTCCCCCCTGCTCTATGCCGCCCAGGCGCGGCCCCGCTGGACCTTCCTCCTCCTGGGACGCCGGGAACAAAATCCACTCCTGCACCGGCTGGCCCGGCTCCCCAATGTACATTTTCTCCCCCCCTGCCCCCTGATGGAGGTGCCGGAGCATCTGTCCCGGTGCCGGGTGCTGCTGAACTTCCTGCGGGAGGACCAGCCGGACTGCGACGTGATCCCCACCCGGATCTATGAGTATCTCTCCACCGGGCGGCCCATCGTCTCCATGCTCTGGCCCGACCAGGTGGAGCACTTCCCAGACGTGGTATACGGGGCCCACTCCCACCAGGAGTTCCTCACCCTGTGCGAGCACGCCCTGGAGGAGCCCCCTGCCTGGGTCTCCCAGCGCCGTCTGTCCCACGGGGCGGCGGCGGCCTGGTCCCTCCGTGCCGGACAGGTCTCCCGGATCCTGGGCACCGCCGGTCTGCTGTGAGGTCATTCTGTCCCGGCCCCACAAGTTTCTAGCGCTTTCCCCGGCGTCTCATTGTACAAGCCTACGAATTTAAGTCCCCCCCTTGCAAATCCCGGCTGTTTTCGATAAAATGAAAGCCTAATCAGGGCAAGGAGGTTCTTCCCATGGGATATGCGTGTCTGTTTCGCCATTCTGTTCAGCGCCGCTTTCACCAGGGCCCCAATCTGCCCATTCCTACAACCGCATCCTAAATTTTCAGGCCCCCTGTCACCCGCAGGCGGCCTGAACTTTTTTGAGCTGGAAGGAGAGATCGATCTATGAGCAAGAAAGTAGCGGTCATCATGGGCTCAGACAGCGACTGGCCTGTTGTCAAGGCGGCCTGCGCCCAGCTGACGGAGTTCGGCATTCCCTATGAGGCCCACATCCTCAGCGCCCACCGCACCCCTGCCGCCGCCGCGGAGTTCGCCCGGGACGCCCGGAAGAACGGCTTCGGCGTGCTGATCTGCGCCGCCGGCATGGCGGCCCATCTGGCCGGCGCCTTTGCCGGAAACTCCACCCTGCCGGTCATCGGCATCCCCATGAAGGGGGGCGCCATGGACGGGCTGGACGCCCTGCTTGCCACTGTGCAGATGCCCAGCGGCATCCCCGTGGCCACTGTGGCCATCAACGGAGCCAAAAACGCCGCCGTTCTGGCCGCCCAGATCCTGTCCGTTTCTGACGATGCCCTGGCCGCCAAGCTGGATGCCGCCCGGGAGAAAATGGCCGCCCAGATCGCCGAAAAGGAGCAGAAGCTCCAGGCCGAACTGGCCCAGTGATCCGCTCCTGACACAGCCATCTCTTTGCAAAACCCTCAAAATTATTTATTATAAACGGAGGAATCCCACCATGGAAAAGAAGCTTGTTTACACTGGTAAGACCAAAGATGTGTTCGCTCTGGATAACGGCAACTACCTGCTGAAGTTCAAGGATGACTGCACCGGCAAGGACGGTGTTTTCGATCCCGGCGAGAACTCCGTGGGTCTGACCATCGACGGCGTGGGCGATGTAAACCTGCGGATGTCCATCTACTTCTTTGAGAAGATCAACGCCGCCGGCATCAAGACCCACTTTGTCTCCGCCAACCTGGCCGACACCACCATGGAGGTCCTTCCCGCCAAGGTATTTGGACACGGCCTGGAGGTCATCTGCCGCCATAAGGCGGTGGGCAGCTTCATCCGCCGGTACGGCGAGTACATCGCCGAGGGCGCTGACCTGCCCGCCTATGTGGAGACCACCTTCAAGAACGATGAGAAGGGGGATCCCCTGGTGACCAAGGACGCCCTGGTCGCTCTGGGCGTGATGACCGACGCGCAGTACGACGACATCAAGGACATGACCCAGAAGATCACCCAGATCGTGGCCGACGACCTGAAGGAGAAGGGCATGGTCCTGTATGACATCAAGTTCGAGTTCGGCTATGACGCTGACGGCAAGGTCATGCTCATCGACGAGGTGGCCTCCGGCAATATGCGGGTATACAAGGACGGGCAGTATGTGGATCCCATGACCCTGTCCAAGCTGTTTTTCGCCCAGAAGTAACCGCACTGTCCCCAAATCCCGGAGGTGTTCCGGATGGCACACTTGCATAAATGAGATGGCCTGGAAAAGGGGCGGAGCTGTTCAGTTTCCGCCGCTTTTCCACTCCATCCTCCACTTTACCATTTGTATCATTGAGGAGGACATCATGGGCGGCTTTTTTGGCGCAGTGTCCCACGAGGATGTGACACTGGATATTTTCTTCGGAGTGGACTACCACTCCCACCTGGGCACCCGCCGGGGCGGTATGCTCATCCACGATCAGGAGGACGGGTTCCAGCGGCAGATCCACTCCATCGAAAACACCCCGTTCCGCACAAAATTTGAAAAGGATCTTACCGACTTTCACGGATGCAGCGGCATCGGCTGCATCAGCGACACCGATCCCCAGCCTCTGCTGGTCCGATCCCACCTGGGGCTGTACGCCATCACCACGGTGGGCATCATCAACAATTCGGAGGAGCTGATCCAGCGGTACTTCTCCGACCACGGCCACCAGTTCATGGCCATGAGCTCCGGCAAGGTCAACTCCACCGAGCTGGCCGCCGCCCTCATCAACCAAAAGGACGATCTGGTCTCCGGCATCCTCCACGCGCAGGAGGAGATCCGCGGCTCCCTCACCCTGCTGATCCTGACCAGCCAGGGAGAGATCATCGCCGCCCGGGACCGGGTGGGCCGGCTTCCGGTTCTGATCGGGAAAAAGGAGGGGGCCCACTGCGTCTCCTTCGAGTCCTTTGCCTACCACAAGCTGGGCTATACCGACGCCTATGAGCTGGGCCCCCGGGAAATCGTCCGCATCACTGCCGACGGCATCGAGACCCTCTCTCCCGCCGGCAAGGAGATGAAGATCTGCGCCTTCCTGTGGACCTACTACGGCTATCCCAACTCCAACTACGAGGGGATGAATGTAGAGGTCATGCGCTACCGCAACGGCGAGATCATGGCCCGGGACGAGGTGGCCCGGGGCCAGCTGCCCAAGGTGGACTATGTGGCCGGCGTCCCCGACTCCGGCGTCCCCCACGCCATCGGCTTTGCCAACCGCAGCGGCAAGCCCTTCGCCCGCCCCTTCGTCAAATACACCCCCACCTGGCCCCGCTCCTTCATGCCCACCAACCAGGAGGTGCGCAATCAGGTGGCCAAAATGAAGCAGATCCCCGTGCCTGAGCTCATCGAGGGCAAAAAGCTTCTCTTTGTGGACGACTCCATCGTCCGGGGCACCCAGCTGCGGGAGACCGTGGAATTCCTCTATGAGTCCGGCGCGGAGGAGGTCCATATGCGCTCCGCCTGCCCCCCCATCATGCACAGCTGCAAGTATCTGAACTTCTCCCGGGGCAACTCCGATATGGACCTGCTGGCCCGCCGCATGGTCCAGGAGCTGGAGGGGGATGAGGGACAGCAGCACCTGGAGGAGTACGCCGACGCCAACTCCCAGCGGGGGCAGTGTATGCTGAAAACCATCTGCGAAAAATTCGGCTTTAATTCCCTGGGCTATCAGTCCCTGGACGGACTGCTGGAGGCCATCGGCCTGGACCGGGACAAGGTATGCACCTACTGCTGGAGCGGCAAAGAATAACGGCTGCACCGTTGTTCTTTGCAATTAGGAATGAGGAATTATGGCTTCCGGCTCCGCCGGACTAAATTCCCATCGCGCGCCTGGGGCGCGCTCCACAACTCCTAATTCCTAACTCCTAATTCCTAATTTTAAAACGGAGGTTTTGGTATGAAGAACTCTCACTCTGAGTCCTACGCCGCCGCCGGCGTGGACGTCACCGCCGGATATGAGGCGGTCGAGCGCATCAAGCCCATGGTAGAGTCCACCTACATCCCCGGCGTCATGGGCACTCTGGGCGGCTTCGGCGGTATGTTTGCCCCCGATCTGGCCGGCATGAAAAAGCCGGTGCTGGTCTCCGGCACCGACGGTGTGGGCACCAAGCTGAAGCTGGCCTTCCTGATGGACAAGCACGACACCGTGGGCATCGACTGTGTGGCCATGTGCGTCAACGACATTGTGTGCGGCGGCGCCGCCCCCATGTTCTTCCTGGACTATATCGCCTGCGGCAAGAACCACCCCGCCCGCATCGCTGACATCGTCTCCGGCATCACCGAGGGCTGCCGCCAGGCCGAGTGCGCCCTGGTGGGCGGCGAGACCGCCGAGATGCCCGGCTTCTATCCCGTGGACGAGTACGATCTGGCCGGCTTCTCTGTGGGCATCGTGGATGAGGAAAAGATCATTGACGGCAAAAAGCTGGCCGCCGGCGACGTACTGGTGGGACTGGCCTCCTCCGGCGTCCACTCCAACGGCTTCTCCCTGGTGCGCAAGGTGCTGGACGTGGAGCACGCCGACCTCAAGACTCCCCGGGAGGATCTGAACGGCAAGAGCCTGGGCGAGGCCCTGCTGGCCCCCACCCGCATCTATGTCAAGGCGGTGAAGGCCCTGCTGAAGGCCGGTGTGGACGTCCACGCCGTCAGCCACATCACCGGCGGCGGCTTCTATGAGAACGTCCCCCGCATGATGACCGAGGGGCTCACCGCCCGGATCGATCTGAGCACCTTCCCCCGCCTGCCCATTTTCGACCTGATCCAAAAGACCGGCGGCATCCCGGAGCGGGATATGTACAACACCTTCAACATGGGCATCGGCATGATCCTGGCCCTCCCCGCCGCACAGGCTGAGCAGGCTCTGTCCGTTCTGAAGGATGCCGGTGAGACCGCCTATCAGATCGGCTCTGTCATCCCCGGCGAGGCCGGCGTAGAGCTGGTTTAATCAAATTAGGAATGAGGAGTTAGGAATTGTAGCGCCCGGATCCGTCGGACCGCTCTCACATCGTGCGACCAGGCTCACTCCTAACTCCTAATTCCTAACTCACTTGGAGGTTCGCTATGTCCAAACATATCGCCGTGCTGGTCTCCGGCGGCGGCACCAATCTTCAGGCCCTGATCGACGCCCAGGCCCGGGGAGAGCTGATCAACGGTGAAATCACCGCCGTCATCTCCTCCAATCCCGGCGCCTACGCACTGGAGCGGGCCGCAAAGGCGGGGATCCCCGGCTATGTGGTGGCCCGGAAGGAATTTCCCTCCAGTCAGGCCATGACCGCCGCCCTGGTGGAGCAGCTGCGGGCGCTGGACATCGACCTGGTGGTCCTGGCCGGCTTCATGGTCATCCTCACCGGTGAGATGGTCCGCGCCTTCCCCAACGCCATCCTCAACGTCCACCCCGCCCTGATCCCCTCCTTCGCGGGACCGGGCTGTTACGGCCTTCACGTCCATGAGAAGGCCCTGGAGTACGGGGTCAAGCTGTCCGGCGCCACCGTCCACTTCGTCAGCGAGGAGTGCGACGGCGGCCCCATCGTCTTGCAAAAGGCGGTGGAGGTCCTTCCGGACGACACCCCGGAGGTCCTTCAGCGGCGGATCATGGAGCAGTGTGAGTGGAAGCTCCTGCCCCAAGCGGTCTCCCTGTTCTGTCAGGGCCGCCTGAAGGTGGAGGGGCGCCTGGTCCGGGTACTGGACCGCCCGGAATGAATTTGCTTTTGAACCCCAGCTATGATACAATGTGAAGTGTGCGATATGACTGACGGTAAGTGGAAATGACCACGGGGAGTATCGCCCTGAATATGCCGACCGTCTGGGCGCACCGTTTCAAAAAATCGGTGCGCCCTTTTTTCCTGACACAGCTGTGGAAAGGAGCGTTTTATGTCCATACCGACCATCCTGGCCACCGGATTTTTGTTCCTGGGCGGCATCCTGCTGCAGCTCGTCAATATGCTGCGTTACAGCGACTGGCGCGCGATCATCGGCCCGCTTTTGATGCTGATCGGGGCTTTTCCCCTGATCCTCCACTTGGCGCAGGTCTGGCTGTCCTGGCATCAAACGCCTTCTCCCCCCACTTTTGACCAACTCGCGAAGGAGGACTCCCATGAAACCCAGAACTGAATTGCTGCTGTGCAGCGGCTTCTTCTTCCTGGGCGGCCTGCTGCTGTACCCGATCGTCCAGTCAGACGAAGTCCTTGCACCCATCAGTATCCTGCTCGGCCTTCTGGGAGGCGCCGGTCTGCTCATTTCTTATTTCTCCGCTGTCAGGCGGCTGCTATTCGAAGAGTCCTGTAAAAATCCCAATTCTGACCATCACAAGGAGGATTCCCATGAAAACACTTGATCTCAATGAACTCTTACAGAACCACCCCTACCCCGGCCGGGGCATCGTCCTGGGCCGCTCCGCCGACGACAAGAAGGCCGTCATCGCCTATTTCATTATGGGCCGCAGCGAGAACAGCCGCAACCGGGTCTTTGAGACCACCGAGGACGGCATCCGCACCCGTGCCTATGATGAGAGCAAGATGGTGGACCCCTCCCTCATCATCTACCACCCCGTCCGCATCGTGGGGGACGACACCGTGGTCACCAACGGCGACCAGACTGACACCATCCGGGACGGGCTGCTGGAGGGCAAGGTCTTTTCCCAGTCCCTGCGCACCCGGGAGTTTGAGCCCGACCCCGACAACTACACCCCCCGCATCTCCGGCCTGCTCCACAAGGACGGCAGCTACGCCCTGTCCATCCTGAAGAGCAACGACGGCGACCCCTCCTGCTGTTGCCGCTATTTCTTCAGCTATGACCACCCCAAGGCCGGCGAGGGCCGCTTCATCCACACCTATCAGGAGAATCTGGATCCCCTCCCCTCCTTTGAGGGCGAGCCCCGGAAGGTGGCCGTCACCGCCCCCGACGCCAAGACCCTGGCCGACGAGCTGTGGGCCAGCCTGAATGAGGACAACAAGGTCTCCCTGTTCGTCCAGTATGTGGACCTGGCCTCCGGCGAGCGGGACACCGTGATCATCAACAAGCACCAGTAAGCTGCATCCCCCTGTCAAAAGGAGTGTTCTCATGGCATTGACCGACCCGATCATCCAATTTCAAAAGGAGCGGGCCTCCGTTCCCTTCCAGCCCCCCACCCTGTGTACCGCCGAGACCTTTCCTCTTCTGCTGGCCGGGGTTCCCGCCCTGCGTAAGATCCCCGGCCTTGCCGCTCTGGAGGACGCGGGAGAGGCCTATTTCACCTCCGTCCCCTTCTGCCTGAGCCGGGAGGACCGCCAGGCCGCTCGGGACCATCTGGAGCAGGTCTACGGCATCACCAACAGGGACAGCATGGTAGCCTTCTGCAAGGAGGCCCTGCTGACCAACCACGAATATCTGGACTTCGAATCCTTCTGGGAGGGCCGCCCCAGCTTCTCCCTGGAGGACCTGTCTCCCGACGCCCGCCCCGTCTTTCAGCGGCTGTCCGACTTCGCCCGGCAGTTTCAGCCCCTGGTGGGCCGCCGTGGCTTCCTGGCCTGGGACATCAGCGAGACGCTGGGCCACCTGCGGACCGCCTGCGCCTGCGATTTGATCTCCCCCGAGGAATATAAAGAGCTCTCCCAGCACTGGGTGGAGCAGGCCGCCGCCTTCCACAGCTGGGAGGAGTACGCCGTGGGCCTGGTGTGCGGGGCCGCCTATTGGGCCTTCCGCATGGGAGGCGACCGCGGCCAGCAGGACGCCGCCGCCTATCTGGAGCTGAACCTGAGGCTGGTGCGCCAGCTGCTGGACAGCAAGCAGGCCTGGGCGGGCCGGATGTGGTACCGTATTCCCCAGGAAAAGCCCTTCCTGCTCTCCGCCCCGGAGCTGCGGATGCTCCTGCCCGGCTGGGAGGGCCCCAACGGCTGCCTGGCCACCGACCACATCACCGTTCTGGGCAGGCAGGTAGGCTGGTGCTACCGGGAGCGGCCTGACAGCCAGTACCCCGACAGCGGCTGGCGCTTCTTCTCCGGCGAGGAGGATGAGGCTTATATCAATAACGTCAGCCATACGGGAGTCTACGACCTGAACACCATCTGCAACTACGACCCGGACATCATCCCCCTGCTCAGCGCTCCCTTTGGTACCGCCTATGCCCGGGGGGAGGACGGGAAATTCCACGCGGAGCCCTTTGAAGCGCCGGAGGAACCCTGAACATTCTGCGCATACAAACGCAGGGCCGCACACTGTGCGCCCCTGCATCCCCCGCCCGACCACGCCATCAAATACAGAAAGGATGACCTTCCATGACCGAACTGGAACTGAAATACGGCTGCAACCCCAACCAGAAGCCCGCCCGCATCTTTATGGAGGAGGGCGAGCTGCCCCTGAAGGTGCTCAACGGCAGGCCCGGGTACATCAACTTCATGGACGCGCTGAACTCCTGGCAGCTGGTGAAGGCCCTGAAAAAGGCCACCGGCCTGCCCGCCGCCGCCTCCTTCAAGCACGTCTCCCCCGCCGGGGCCGCCCTGGGCCTGCCCCTCACCGATGTGGAGCGGCACATCTACTTTGCCCCGGAGGGGGAACTGTCCCCCATCGCCTGCGCCTATATCCGGGCCAGGGGCGCAGACCGGCTGTGCTCCTTCGGTGACTGGGCCGCCCTGTCCGATGTGTGTGACGGCGACACCGCCCGCTTTCTGGCCGCCGAGGTGTCCGACGGCATCATCGCCCCCGGCTACACCGACGAGGCTCTGGCGATCCTGAAGGGCAAGCGCAAGGGCGGCTACAACGTGGTGGAGATCGACCCCGGCTACACCCCCTCCCCCATCGAGCGCCGGAACATCTTCGGCATCACCTTTGAGCAGGGCTACAACGACCTGGACATCCGCGAGGAAATGCTCCAGAACGTGGTCACCGAGAACAAGGAGCTGTCCCAGCAGGCCAAGAACGATATGCTCCTCTCCCTCATCACCCTGAAATACACCCAGTCCAACTCTGTCTGCTATGTCAAAAACGGCATGACCATCGGTGTGGGGGCCGGCCAGCAGAGCCGCATCCACTGCACCCGTCTGGCCGGCAACAAGGCGGACATCTGGTGGCTGCGCCAGCATCCCAAGGTCCTGGGCCTCCAGTTCGTGGACAACATCCGCCGCCCCGACCGGGACAACGCCATCGACATCTATATCTCCGACGAGCATGACGACGTGCTGGCCGAGGGCGTGTGGCAGAACACCTTCAAGGTGAAGCCCGAGGTGCTCACCTCTGAGGAGAAGGCCGCCTGGATCGCCCGGATGTCCGGCGTCACCGTGGGCTCTGATGCCTTCTTCCCCTTTGGCGACAACGTGGAGCGCGCCCGGAAGTCCGGCGTGCAGTACATCGCCCAGCCCGGCGGCTCCATCCGGGACGATCAGGTCATCGCCACCGCGGACAAGTACGGCATGGTCATGGCGTTTACCGGGATCCGGCTGTTCCATCATTAAATAACACAACGGGCAGGCCGTCCCCTGTCTGTAGGGGCCGATGTCCCCATCGGCCCGCGGGCGGGTGAGAACACCCGCCCCTATACGGACTCCGGGGACCTTGTGATATGATCCGTGGTCACACCCTGCAACGTATCTGAAGCTATTTTTCAGGGCGTGAGATGGTGAATTGCCCCACAGGGGCAAGAGAAGCTGGCCCGGGCCGCGGCCTGCAATACATCCCACCTATTTTGTAGGGGCGGCCGTCGCCGCCCATATTGAGAGGAGCATAATATATAATATGAAAGTATTAGTCGTCGGCGGAGGCGGGCGTGAGCACGCCATCTGCTGGAAGCTGGCCCAGAGCCCCAAAGTTTCTGAGCTGTACTGCGCCCCCGGCAACGGGGGCATCGCCCAGGTGGCCCAGTGTGTGCCCATCAAGGCCACCGATGTGGAGGACATGGTGGCCTGGGCCAAGGACAACGCCATGGACTTTGTCATGGTGGCCCCGGACGATCCCCTGGCTTTGGGCATGGTGGACGCCCTGGAGGCGGCGGGCATCCCCGCCTTCGGCCCCCGGGCCAACGCCGCCATTCTGGAGGCCAGCAAGGCGTTCTCCAAGGAGCTGATGAAAAAGTACCACATCCCCACCGCCCAGTATGAGACCTTCACCGACATGGAGCAGGCCCTGGCCTACATCCACCGGCAGGGTGCTCCCATCGTAGTCAAGGCGGACGGTTTGGCTCTGGGCAAGGGTGTGGTGGTAGCCTCCACCGTGGAAGAGGCCGAGGAGGCCGTGCGCTCCATGATGCAGGACCACAAGTTCGGCAAGAGCGGCTCCACCGTGGTCATCGAGGAGTGTATGGTAGGCCCCGAGGTCACCGTGCTGGCCTTCTGCGACGGGGAGCACCTGGTCCCCATGCTGTCCTCCCAGGACCACAAGCGGGCCTATGACGGCAATCAGGGCCCCAACACCGGCGGTATGGGCGCCTTCTGCCCCTCCCCCAACTACACCCCCGCCATCGCCGCGGAGTGCATGGAAAAGATCTTCCTGCCCACGGTGAAGGCCATGCAGGCGGAGGGACGCCCCTTCCAGGGTGTGCTCTACTTCGGTCTGATGCTCACCCAGGACGGCCCCAAGGTGGTGGAGTACAACGCCCGCTTCGGCGACCCGGAAACCCAGCCCATCCTGTCCATGCTGGACACCGACCTGATGGATGTTTTCCAGGCCTGCGTCAACGGCACCCTGGATCAGGTGGACATCCGGTGGAAGGAGGGAGCGGCCTGCTGCATCGTCCTGGCCTCCGGCGGCTACCCCGTCCAGTATCAGAGCGGCTACCCCATCTCCGGTCTGGAAGAGGCCGGAAAGCTGGCCACCGTGTTCCACGCGGGCACCAAGCGGGACGGGGACGGCCGGATCCTCACCGCAGGCGGCCGGGTGCTGGGCGTCACCGCCGTGGGCGGCAGCCTGGAGGAGGCCATTGAACAGGCTTACGCCGCCTGTAAGCCCATCTCCTTCCAGGATATGCACTTCCGCACGGACATCGGTAAGGTATGAGCCGCTTCGACCTGGAGGGCGTGGTCTTTGACGTGGACGGGGTCCTGTTCGACACAGAGCGCCTGTCCCAGGAGACCTGGAACGCCGTCAGCACGGAGCTGAACTGGCCCCAGGTAGGGCGGGCCTATTTAGAATTCGTGGGGCAGAACCGGGCCGACATCCTCCAAAAGATGCTGGACCTGTTTGGGCCGGATTTTCCCCGGGAGACCTTTCTGCTCACCTGCTCCGCCCGCTCTCAGGCGCGGATGGAGCAGGAGGGCGTCCCGCTCAAGCCGGGCGTCCGGGAGATCCTGGAGTTTCTGACCGCCCGCGGGATCCCAGCTGCCCTGGCCACCTCCACCAATCGGGAGCGCACCCATCGGCGCATGGAGATGACCGGTCTGGGGCCCTGCTTCTCCGCCGTGGTCACCGGCGACCAGGTGGAGCACAGCAAGCCGGACCCGGAGATCTATCAGCTGGCCTGCCGCGCCCTGGGGACCGCTCCGTCCCGCACGCTGGCCATCGAGGACTCCCGCAACGGGATCCTCTCCGCCCACGCCGCCGGGATGCCGGTGGTCATGGTCCCCGACCTGATCCCGCCCGCCCCGGAGCTGGAGCGTCTGCTGTTCCGGCGCTGCACCTCTCTTCTGGAGGTGCGGGAGCTGCTGGACCATCTCCTTACAACATAACACAAAACGGGCGTCCCAGCCGGGACGCCCGTTTCCGTTCTTTGTCTTGTTTCCCTGTCACATTCCCTCCGGCGTGGGATCCCCCGCCAGGGAAAAGAGGTACTCATAATAGGGCTTCAAAAAGCGGAAGCCCTGGATCACCTGCTCCGCCAGCTCCGGCTGAAAGAGAAGGCCGCCGCAGTTCTCATCCCGGGAGATAGCGATGCTCTTCCGGTTGTACCAGGGGGCCAGCAGCCCGCCCGGGTCCCCCTTGGTCCGCTTGTACTCCGCCCCCTCCAGCCGGAACTCCGACCTTTCCAGCCGGCGGGCCAGCCGCTCCAGGGGCTTGGGGTCCCGGTCGATCCGGGCCCGCAGCTTGGCCATGGTCAGGGGCGTGGCGTCGTACCAGCCCATCCCCATGCTGTAATACTCCGGGGCCAGCTCAAAATAGAACGCCGGCTGGCTGACCCACTCCTCCTTTGGCCGCCGCAGAGTGAACCACAAGTGGTCCTTATAGGGGCCGCGCCCGTGGAGCCGCCGGGCGTCACGATAGATCCGGGAGACGTGGAGGTTCAGCCCGAGTTTGGAAAACTCCTCCTCCACCGCGGCGTGGACCTGTTCCCCCAGCTCCCGCATAGGCCCGGCCACCAGGGTCAGGTACTCTTCTTTATGGGCCTCGAACCAGCCGCGCTCATTGTTGAAGCGGATGCCCCACAAAAAGTCCACCGCCTCCTGGGAAAATCCCTGAAACATACCTTGTCACCTTCTTTGCGTGTCAAACGGCCTGAGCCGGATCGTCCACCGCCAGATCCTGGGCCGGAGGCTCCTCCGCGGGAGGGAGCTCCTGTCCGCCGCCGGACCCTGCCGGGGCCTCTGTCCCCGGATCCTCCAGCGGCGTCTCTGCCCCCGCGTTTTCCGCAGGCGTCTCCGGTACGGTCTCCGCCGGAGGGACCTCCGGGACCGGCGGGACGCCATTGGGCCAGGTGGCGGGGTCTCCGTCGGCGGGGTTATACAGGATGGTCTTGGGCCGCATTTTGTACACGCTCTTCCCCATATCCTGCTTTTCCAGCAGGTTCCCGTCCCGGTCATAGACATACCGGTAGGTCTGGGCCGACTTTCCGGTGTAGGGGTTCTGCTTGCTGTCCACCTTTGTGGTCCCCCGGGGGATGGATTCATCCGCCTTATACTGGGTGGTGGGAGTCACTGTCTCATAGACCGTGCTCTTGGGCTCGGCCCGGACGCCGTCCACATTGGTCCCATAGATCTTGACGTTCAGCTTCCGCTTGCCCCCCTGGTCATAGCTGGAGGTAACGATCTTGATGGGGTAGTCCGTGCTGTTCTCAAAGCGGAAGTCCGTCTGACCATAGTACACCGTGGCGTCCATGCCCTCCGGCACATAGCCGGTGTTGAAGCGGTGGGCCCGGCGCTCCACGATCTTCAGGTTTGTATGGAGCACCGCGTAGTAGATGGTAGAGGAGGTCTGGCAGATGCCGCCGCCCACCTCGTCCACCGAAGCGTCGCCGGAGTACACCGGCGCGGCCAGATAGCCCTTGGAGGCGGAGCGGCTGCCGGTGGTGTTGTTATAGGAGAACACCTCCCCGGGCATCAGGATCACCCCGTTGCAGGCCTGAGCCGAGAGCTTTACATTGTGCTTCCGGCTGGAGGAGCCGCCCACATTGGTGGTCCCCTCCCCCAGCAGATCCAGGAACAGCTTGGCCTCCAGGCTCTGCTTCGTCTCCTCCGGCTGGGTCAGGGTCACCGGGATGGAGAAGGTCTCCCCCTCTCCCGCCTGCTCATAGGCGGCCTTCAGCGCCTCCACATCAAAGTCCACGCCCACCACATGGTCGGTGACCGCCCCGGTCTCCCGGTCGTACTGGGCGCTCTGGGGCTCCACCGCCACCGCGCCGTGGATGGCCTGGAAGTCCGGCTCCTGGGGCGGTGTCTCCTGGGGCATGAGAGGATTTTCCACCTCCACGGCCCCTTCCGCGCCGCCGAACTTCTGCTCCATGGCCTCCTCCACCGCGGACCAGAGGCTGTCTCGGACCTGGCTGCGGTCGATGGCCTGGCCGGTCCTGCCCTTTGTCATCACCAGGGCATCGCCCTCCAGCTGATAGGACGCCTCGGTCACGCTGCCCCCTGTCTCGGCCTCCACCCGGTCCACGGTCTCATCCAGGGCCGTGCAGTCCCATCTCGGGGCGGAGATCCGGTGCTCCCGGCCCAGCAGCTGGGTCAGATAGACGCCGCCGCCGGTGAGGAAGTTTTCCCGGCCCACCGCGCCCGCGGCCTCGGCCGGAAAGGACCAGCCATATCCCATCTTATCCGCCGCAATGGACCACAGCTGACCGTCATAGGACACCAGGCCAATGATCTGGCCGCCGTACTCCTCCATGGCCCGGTCCAGGGCGGTCTGTGCCTCCTCCACGGTCATGCCGGACACATCCAGGCCGGCCACCGATACATTGGGAAGGATCCGGTCGGTCCCGTTCACCCAGGCACACAGCCCCAGGTAGCCTCCTAGCAGCACTGCCGCGGCAGTTCCTGAGATGACCCATATTTTTTTGTTTTTCTTCCTGCCCTGCTCGCCCGAAGGCTCTCTGGCAAGCTCTCGTTTTCCCATAATCCAGCTCCTCCACACCGGTACGCCCGAACCGACAAGGCCCCGCGCCGCCGGCAGTGATGTACCGCTCCATGTTCGGCCGGTCCCGGCCTGAAGCGTCTCTATGTACCAGGTGCTATTATAAATGCGTACGGATCCAAGCCACAAGCATGGAACGCCAGGTCTGATCAGGCAAATTGGATCTGTTCCCCTGCAAGCGTTTTGGGCCACCCAGTCCAAACCCTTTTCACCCTCCACGGGAACACAGAGTATTCCTGCGGCACGACGCGTTGCAGCAAGGTCCGAACTCCATAAATCGGTCCCTTTGAGCCGTTTTATGAAGCTGCGCGGCTGCCTCCGCGCGGATCAGCCGATTTCCGGTCGATTCAGCAGACATTATTATAGCATCGGCGTTCCTCCCTTACAATTACAGAACAGTTACAGTCCGCTGAATTTTCCGGGAGAAGCGTTTACTTTTCCGCTTTCATGCGGTATAATCGTCTCACGCAGCCCGGGGGAGGGCGTGCCTCCCGGAGTTTCTTCATGGAATTTTAAGAGAAACTCAATCTCTTTTTTGCTTCTCTCTGATATGATATTCTTATCTTGAGTTTTCATTCTGTTCGGCTGGAGGTCAATAATTATGGAGCAGCATTCCTATCAAAACAGCGCATCCGGCAGCCCGTCCCGCCGGAACCGGGGCTCCGGCGACCGTGGTTTCTGGCTCGCCGCAGTCCTCTGCCTGTTCTTCTTCCCCCCTGTGGGCATCCTGATGATCGTTGTCAAGGTGCTCGGCGGAGGCCGCAAAAAGCCCAACGTCCGGGGACAGCACCCCTACTATACCCAGCAACACGGCTCAGTGGGGGCCCGCACGGTCCAGAACGGGGCCGCCCAGAATCAGACGCCTTCGGCCCCCGTCTCCGTTCAGGTCCTCACCCGGCTGTCCGTCCAGGCCAGACGCCTCACCGTGGTGGGCGGGATCCTGAGCCTGATCTTCGGCTTCACCTCTGTCTCCGCCCTGGCCGGCAGTCTGTGGATGCTCCCAGATGTGGCCTGGTATCTGGAGGCCACGCTTCCCTTCCTATGCTTCTTCTTTGGCAGCCTGGGCTGTCTGTGGGTCGGCCTGCGGAAGCGGAACAAGGTCCGCCGCTGCCGGAAATATCTGGCTATGCTGGGCTCCCGCACTGTGATCTCGGTCAGCGCCCTCTCCGCTGCGCTGGGAACCGCCCCTGCCAAGGTTCGGGATGAGCTGTCCGATATGCTGGATGACGGTCTCTTCCCCATGGGCTATCTGGACTATGGAAACGACCGCCTGGTGCTCTCCGGCGAGGGGCTGTCCGATCCTCCCCCCGCGCAGCCTGAACCTCCCAAAGAGGCTCCCCCCGAGGAGGATCCCCAGGGCGCTGTGCTTCAAGAGATCCGCGCCATCAACGACCAGATCGACAATCCCAAGCTCAGCCAGCAGATCGACCGCATCGGCGTCATCACCGCCAAGGTGTTTGAGTACCAGCGCAGCCATCCTCAGAAATCGCCGCAGCTCCACAGCTTTTTGAGCTATTACCTCCCCACCACCCTGAAGATCCTCCGTTCCTATGCCCAGTTGGAGGATCAGGAGGTGGATGGCCAGAACATCTCCGCCGCTATGGAGCGCATCGAAAATATGATGGACAAGGTGGTAGAGGGCTTTGAGAAGCAGCTGGACCAGCTGTTCCAGGGGGATGCGCTGGACATCACCACCGACGTGGAGGTGCTGGAGCGGATGCTGGCCAAGGACGGCCTCTCCAGTCAGGGCGGCCTGCATCTGGGCGGCTGAGCCCCACCGTTTCATACCCTCCGAATGGCAGCAGAACGGAATCACCAAATAGTTCAGGAGGATACAGCCATGGATGATCTGATCGCTTACTGCGGGCTGAACTGTGCCTCATGCGACGCATACCTTGCAACGCTCCATAACGACCAGGCCCTGCGGGAAAGGACCGCAAAACTGTGGGCTGAATTGAATAACGCCCCCATCCTGCCGGAACATATCAACTGCCAGGGCTGCTGCACCGAGGGGGTCAAAACCGTATTCTGTGACCATCTCTGCGGCATCCGCCAGTGCGCCTTAAAGCGGGGCGCCGCCACTTGCGGCAACTGCCCGGAGCTGGAGACCTGTCCAACGGTGGGCGCGATCCTGTCAAACCGCCCGGAAGCACTGGAAAATCTCAAAAAACAGGCCATATTTTGAAATACCGTGCGGCCAGCGTCTACAAACGCTGGCCGCACGGTGTTTTTTCTGAAGCAAGTTTCTCCGCTCATAGTTATGATGTCTCCCCACTCGCCGGGGCGACCGTCAACGTATCCGCCGGTAGCGCACATAGTGGAAGAACAGGCCATCCTGCTCCAGGGGCGGCTCCTCCTCCGCCAGTTCCCAATCGGGATCCCGGTCCAGATTGGGGAACACGACGTCCGCCGGAAAGGCGGCGTGGATCCTGGTGACGTACGCCGTATCGCACCAGGGCAGCAGCTGCTCGTATACCGAGGCGCCGCCGATAACAAAGGCGTCCTCCGATACAGCGGACCGCAACGCCTCCAGATCCCGAAATACCTCCGCACCCTCCTGGGCAAAGGCCGGGTCCCGGGACAGGATCAGATTTCTCCGCCCCTTCAGCGGGCGGCCGCCGGGAAAGGTGGCCAGCGTTTTGCGGCCCAGGATCACCGGATGGCCGGTGGTCAGCGCCTTGAACCGCTTCAGGTCCTGGGACAGATACACCAGCTGGTCCCCGTCCTTTCCGATGCCCCAATTTTCGTCCACTGCTACGATCACATTCATGGCGTTCTCTCCTCGCTCCGTCTCCCGCATGGGCGCAAATTCCTAATTCCTAATTCCTAATTCCTAATTCAAACAGCCACCGGGATCTTCGCCTCCAGCAGATGGGCCTGATAGCCCTCCAGCCGGAAGCTGTCCCGGGTGAAGGCATAGAAGTCCGTGACGCTCCGGTCCATCCAGAATGCTGGCGCGTCATAGGGCGTCCGGGCAATCAGCTCCTCCACAATGGGGACATGGCGGTCATAGATGTGGGCATCCGCGATGACATGGATCAGCTCCCCCGCCTCCAGACCGGACACCTGGGCCATCATGTGAAGCAGCACCGCGTACTGCATCACATTCCAGCCGTTGGCAGTGAGCATATCCTGAGATCTCTGGTTCAGGATCCCGTTCAGGGTGTTCCCACTGACATTGAATGTCATGGAGTAGGCGCAGGGGTACAGGGCCATCTCGCTCAGGTCGTGGTGGTTGTACAGGCTGGTGAGGATCCGGCGGGAGGCGGGGTCGTGCTTCAGATCCCACAGCACCTTGTCCACCTGGTCCATGTCCCCCTGGGGATAGTGGTGCTTCACCCCCAGCTGATAGCCGTATGCCTTTCCGATGGAGCCCGTCTCATCCGCCCAGGCGTCCCAGATATGGCTGTTCAGGTCATGGACATTGTTGGACTTCTTCTGCCAGATCCACAGCAGCTCGTCCACCGCGGATCTCAGATACTGCTTCCGCACGGTGATGACCGGGAACTCCTCCCGCAGGTCATAGCGGTTGACTACCCCAAAGAGCTTCACCGTGTGGGCGGGCGTCCCATCCTCCCAGCGGGGCCGGACCTCCCGGTCCGTGTCCCAGACGCCCCTGCTCAGGATCGCTCTGCAATTCTCAATAAAAACCTGATCGGCATAACTCATTTATGATCTTCCTCCATTTTTCATGCTCTCTGTTCCTGTTTTCTGATATTATCCTCATTATACAACAGAGAAGGGCGGGGCACAAGCCCCGCCCTCAGGCTGTCAAGAAGCCCGGTCTACCCTTCCTGGCGTATATAGGCCAAAGCAGGATCAGGACGAACGGATCAAGCTTCTCCATCCATGCGGTACTGAGCTGTCTATCCCTACGATTTCTATCATATCTCATTCCATTTCCCAATGTTCCAGCATCCCCCATCACTCCCTCCTTCTCCTCATTTTCCCTCATATAAATGAAAAAGCCCAGCTTCTGCTGGACTTTTTCGACAGACTGAAGCGTCCCTGCCCATGGGGCAGGAACGCTTTTTTGATCCTGTGCGGCTATGGCTGAGCTCTCTCCTTAACCAATCACAAAGCCCAGGACCAGATAGGCCGCCGCCGCCAGTGCGCCGCAGGTCAGGGCGTAGGGCAGCTGGGTGCGCACATGGTCCAGGTGGTCCGAGGCGGAGCCCATGGAGGATAGGATGGTGGTATCGGACAGGGGGGAGCAGTGGTCCCCGAACACGCCGCCGCCAGCCACCGCGGCAAACACCGCCACCACCAGCTGGGTCACCTCACCGCCGCTCATGCTGAAGGCCAGGGGCAGGGCGATGGGCATACAGATTGCGAAGGTCCCCCAGGAGGAGCCGGTGGCAAAGGCCATCACCGCCGCCACCATGAAAATGACGCAGGGCAGCAGATGGGGGGTCAGCAGCCCCTGGGTGAGGGAAATGATGTAGTTGGCCGTGCCCATGGTCTGCGACAGGCCGTTCACCGAATAGGCCAGGGCCAGCAGGATCACGGCGGGCAGCGCGCCTTTGATGCCGTTGGTCAGGGTGTCCATGACCTCCTTAAAGGGGATGCCCTGGAGCATCATGCTCACCGTCATAAAGATGACCACCAGCAGGAAGGCCTCCATGGTCTTGGCGGACTTATAGACCACATAAGTACTCACCGCCACCGTCACGATCATCAGAACGGGCAGAAGGAAGTTGAGGAACACCCGGGGCTTGAAGCCTGGGTAGGGCTCCATGCCGGTCAGCTCCTTGCCTACCAGGGGCTGTGCACCGTCAGCCAGCACCTTGCCGGTCTCCATGGCCCGCTGCTCCGCCCGCTTCATAGGACCATAGTCCTTCACGATGCCGGAGCCGATCAGCCCCACCAGGATCACCGCGAAGATGGGATAAAAGTTGAAGGGAATGGCCCGCAGGAACAAGGCGGAGCCTTCCTCCTGGGTGGCGATGCAACCCACACCCACCGCCAGACCGCTGAGATAGGCTGCCCAGCCAGTGATGGGGACCAGCACGCTCACCGGTGCGGAGGTGGAGTCGGCGATGTAGGCCAGCTTCTCCCGGGAGATCCGGGCCTTGTCCGTGATGCTGCGCATGGTGCAGCCCACAAACAGGGGGCTGAAGGAGTCGCTGAAATAAACGAACATCCCCAGCACCCAGGCCGCCAGCTGGGCCCCTCTGCGGCTGAGGTGCTTGTCATGGACCCATTGGGAGAAACCCTGGATGGCGCCGGTCTTTTGGAAATAGGCCACCAGGATGCCGATGAAGGTGTTCAGCAGCATGACCCAGGAGAAGCTGGTATTGCCCAGATTCTCCTTCAGCAGCGTGGGGAAGCCCAGCAGAAGGGTCTCCAGCAGGTTCGTACCCTGGGCCAGGCCGGTCAGGGTCGTGCCGGTGATACAGGCGATGGCCAGGGCCACAATGGTGTTCTTGGTCGCAAAGGACAGTACGATCGCCAGGATTGCGGGGATCACAGAGATGAACCCCAGGCTTGCCAATTCTTCCATAAATGTCTCCTCTCTTTCGTTCAGGACGCCCGGGCGGAGTCACACACACAACGATCCGCCCGGGCCGGAGGGGTCACAGCTTCACCTGCTCCAGGGGCAGATAGTTGTCCGAGCGGGTGACGGTGGCGGGAGGCGCGGGGTCCAGCTGCCGGTCCGCGATACCCAGGATGTCCTCCGGGCGCACCCAGGGGCGGCCCTGGAGGGCGCTGGTCTCCTCATGGGTGAGGTAGCCCCGGTAGGCGGTGAGGGCCCGGCGGAGGAAGCCGTCTCGCACGCAGGCCTCGGCCACGCCGTGGTTCAGAATAGCCCGGAAGTGGGGGATGACAGAGGCGGCGTAGGCAATGGAGGTGGAGTTGGCGATGGCGCCAGGGATGTTGCTGACACAGTAGTGGACCACGCCCTCCTCAATATAGCGGGGATTCTCATGGGTGGTCTCATGGAAGGACTCGATGGCCCCGTTGTCATCATTGCTGATGTCCACGATGACAGAGCCCTTCCCCATCAGCTTCAGCATGGACCGGTCGATGAGGAAGTCGTTGCAGCCCTTGGGCCATTTGACGCAGTTGAGCACCATATCCGTATCCGGCAGCAGCTGGGCGATGTTCTCCTTGGTACACAGCATGGTGTCGATGTGCTCCTGGTACTGCCGCTTCAGCGTGCGCAGGATCCCGATGTTGATGTCCATGACCGTGACCCTGGCCCCCAAGGCATACAGGACGGACAGAGCGGCCTGGCCCACCGTGCCGCCGCCCAGAATCAGCACCCTCATGGCTGGCGCGCCGCCCAGTCCGCTGACGAACTTGCCCTTGCCGCCGTTGATGGACAGCATGGACTCCAGGCCCATCAGGGCGCCCTGCTTGCCGGCGGCCTCACAGTTGGGGGAGCCGTACCGGTGGCAGTCCTCCGCGGTGAAGGCGATGCAGCCGCTGTCCAGGATGGCCTGGACCTCCTGGGGGTGGGCGGCGGGATGGATGCAGGTGAAGATGATCTGTCCCTTCCGCAGCAGCGGGAATTCACAGGGCTCCAGCTCCTTCACCTTGGTGACAAAGTCGGCCTGGCCGTAGATGTCCTCCATGGTGTCCACCAGGCGCGCCCCGGCCTTCTCATACTCCTGATCCTCGAAGCCAGCCTTCTCTCCCGCGCCCCTCTGCACCAAGGCGGTGTGTCCGTCCGCCACAATGGTGGCGATTTCCGCCGGGGTGGCAATGGTGCGGTACTCCCCGTTTTTGATGTCTTTCAGCAATCCAAATACCATGTTCGATTCCTCCAGATCTGTTCCCGCTCCCGCGGGCACTGTATTCGGGCAATGAAAAAGGTCCCGGAGCAAAAGGCTCCGGGACCCCGCTCCGCCGGCGGCGGCAGCCTCCAGCGGTTGTCCTTGTCTTTCGCCCAGCATGAACAGCGCCTTTTCCCCGGATGGCGTCCGGAAAAAACAGTCTTGCGCTTCTTCAGCGCAAGCCCAGGCGGAGAGGTTCTTTCTCCCCACCTTCGGCGGATTGCCCTTTCCCCAAACGGTATCCGGGTACTTTTGCGCTCCGCGCCTCTGGATCATGCCACGGCTATTCTATAATGTTGGGATCTTTTTGTCAATCTTACAGGGAAAATCTGTGCAA
>OOAG01000432.1_pt1 | contig 39528 bp, 32 predicted proteins | sample 1671461 | NCBI WGS metagenome assembly OOAG01 (sample SAMN06348159, study PRJEB24527) | human gut metagenome | biome: human gut; feature: ankylosing spondylitis patient; material: feces | host: Homo sapiens | place: China | collected 2015-10 | reverse complement strand
CAGGGCGCTTGGTGTCTCGCTGGTCCGCGGCTTTGCCTGCGGGATCGCTCGACAACCAAGCGCCCTGCCGGCACTCGCGGGTAGCCGACCAAAACCACCTGAAGGGTCACATTTATCTGAATAATTTAATCCCGTGTCTTTTGCTGCTCGTTGGCGTTGTTTGGGCATTGATGGCTACGTGGTTCAAGAGGCGGCGGTGCTGTTGCTTGATTTTTTGTAGTTAAAGAGGCCCGTTTCCCTTGGTTGGGGAAACGGGCCTCTTTTGTCTCCGGGTTTGTGGATTGGCGAAGGTAGTATGATCTGGCGGCTATTTTGAGTTCTTGAGGCGGCGTGTGGCTGCGGTGGCTATTCCGAGTCCTGTGGCGGCGATGCCTGCGAGTGCGATTGCGCCCGGCGCTGCGTCGCCCGTGTTCGCGAGCTTGCCGGCGGTCGTATCTGCTTGCTTGCCGCTGCTCGAGTTCGCCTGCTTGGTGGAGCTCGGCGGGGTATTTTTGCCGGTCGCGGACGAGCCGGTGGGCTGTGTCGCCTCGGCCGGTTGCGCCGAGTTGGAGGGAGGCGTCGTCTCGGCCGGTTGCGTTATCTCGGGCGAGGTGGCCTTGTCTGCCGCGGCTTTCGCCTCTTCGTATGCCTTGCAGGCGTCGTCATAGGCCGCTTGCGCCTTTTTCAAATTGTCGAGGAGCGCATCTCGCCAGGCTATGAACTGGTCGGTATGGGCTTTATACTTCTCTGCAGAACGTTCACAGTCATTAACTTGTCTTTCCTGCCTTTTGAGGCGGTCCTGGACCTCGCGGAGCTCCATTTCGCAAAAGTCAACTCGCGCTTTTGCCGTTACGATCTCTTGGCGCAACGACTTTATTTGCTGTTTAATAGTTTCGGCAAGCTCCTCGTCGCCGAGTGCTTCGACTGCCTTAAGCTCCTCAAGTTTCATGTCTAATTTTGCTTGGAGCTCGCTTACCCGGTTGATGGCCTTGTCGTATTTGGCTTGGGCTGCATTGATGTCCGCTTGCATGGTGGGAAGGGATTCCCTCAATTCGGCGGCTTGCGCCGCCATCTTGTCGCGGAGCTCTTGAAAACGGGCAATGTCATCATTGAATCTCGCAATTTTCTCGGGACTTGCGGCGTTTTTTGCGGCCTCGAGGTTTTTGAGCGCTTCCTGCATGGCTGCATACGCTTTTTCTTTTGCGGCGGCCGCGTCTTCCGTCTGCAAGGCAACTGCACCGGTGGGGGAGCTGGTTTCCGCCGCGATCGCCGTTGCGGGGGCGATTCCCGCGATAAGTGCCGCGGAAAGGGCGATGCCCAAGGTTGTTCGTCTTGCTCTTCTCGCGAGAATGTCGTTCATCTCGGCACCTCATTTCAAGGGTCGGCGACTAACTTGGTAGCACTAATGTAAGTATACCAAGCGATTGGCCCGCCACTGGCTGGGTGTGCGCGTATGCTCCTCTGAAAACTGAATCCCGTTAGAAATGACGAGTTGTTTACGCTTCTTTTGGGGTGGCGGTACTATCATGGTTCGAATTGAATGTGGATGATGATAGGGAGCGCCTATACATGATTGAGTTGCTCAGGCGTTTTGGTGGTAAGTTTCGCCGATATATGGTGATCGGCCCTGCGTGCAAGTTGATCGAAGTGATCTTTGACCTGCTGACGCCGCTGGTGATTGCCCAGATGATCGATAAGGGCATTGGCTCGCACGACGTGGACGCCGTCGTCCACTACGGCATAGTGCTTGCCGCCATGGCCGTGATCGGCATCTCGTTTACGCTCGTCTGCCAAAAGATGGCGGCGCTCACCTCGCAGGGCATGGGCACCGATATCCGTGGTGCGCTCTACGAGCGCATTAATAAGCTGAGCTATGCTGAGCTCGATCGCTTTGGCACGCCGTCGCTTATCACCCGCATCACCAACGACGTCAACCAGGTGCAGCTCGCCGTGGCGCTGGGCGTGCGTATGCTCATCCGCTGGCCTTTCCTGGCGGTGGGCTCCATGTGCGCGGCCCTTGCCATCGACCTTAAGCTCGGCATCATCTTTTTGATCTGCACGCCCGCTATCGGCCTGGTATTTTGGTTTGTCATGGCGCGCTGTATCCCGTACTACAAGCAGCTGCAGGCAAAGCTCGACCGCATCGCGCTTATCTGCCGCGAAGGCCTTTCAGGCGCTCGCGTGGTTCGCGCCTTCGTGCGCGAGGACCACGAGCGCGAGCGTTTTGCCCAAGCAGCCGACGATCAGGCCAATACTGCCATCGCGGTGGGCAAGCTCTCGTCGATCCTTAACCCCGTTACGTTTTTGGTGATGAACCTGGGCGTGTGCGCCATCCTGTGGGTGGGCGGCATCCAGGTCAACGTGGGCGATCTCACGCAGGGTCAGGTCATGGCGTTTGTGAACTACATGACGCAGACCCTGACCTCCATCGTGTACGTCGCCAACCTGGTTGTGGTCTTTACCAAGGCAAGCGCGAGCGCTTCGCGTATCAACGAGGTGCTCAATTGCGAGCCGAGCATCACCGACGAGGGCAACCAGCCGGTCGCGCTGCCCAAGCCGGGCGCGACGGGCAATGCCGCTCCGGCCTCCGCGCTGAGCTTGAGCCATGCGAGCTTCTCGTTTGGCGCTGGCGCGGCAAATGCTGTCAACGATGTGACGCTGGAACTCCCGCTGGGCAAAACCCTCGGCATTATCGGCGGTACGGGCAGCGGCAAGTCCACACTCGTCTCGCTTATCCCACGCCTGTACGATGCGGGCACCGGCAGCGTGAGCGTGATGGGCGCCGACGTGCGCGCATGGCCGCTCGACCAGCTGCGTCACGTGGTCGCGACCGTTCCGCAGCGAGCGTCGCTGGTGAGCGGCACGATCCGCAGCAACCTGACCTGGCGCGACGAGTCGGCAACCGATGAGGAACTGTGGACGGCGCTCGATATAGCGCAGGCCAGCGAGTTCGTGCGCAACAAGCCGCAGGGGCTCGACGCCCCGGTCGAGGCGGGCGGCAAGAACTTCAGCGGCGGTCAGCGCCAGCGCCTGACCATTGCGCGCGCCCTGGTGGGCTCGCCGCAGGTCCTGATCATGGACGATTCTGCCTCGGCGCTCGACTTTAAGACCGATGCGGCGCTTCGTCACGCCATTCGTGAGCGCAGCGGTCGTGGTGCCGTCGAGGGTGGGCTGCCGCTGACAACCGTCATCGTAAGCCAGCGCGTCTCGACCGTGCGCGATGCCGACATGATCTGCGTGCTTGACCACGGTTCGGTCGCGGGCTTGGGTACGCACGACGAGCTGTATGCGACTTGTCAGCTTTACCGCGAGATCTGCCAGTCGCAGCTTCGCCGCGAGGAGCTCGAGGGCCAGCAGGGGAGTGCCGCGTCCGCGTCCGCCCCAAGTGCCACGCCCGCCCCAATCGCCTCTGCATCTGCCTGCGCAAAGGAGGGCTGCTAAATGAATCCGTACACTTCTTCCGGTTCGGTCGCCACGATGACGGCCAATGTGTCCGGCAACGACAAGCTCAACGACCTGGGCGACGGCCCGCGCCAGCCCGGCGACCCCGAGCGCTATCCCGTGGGCGCGGTGACCCGCCGCCTGATGGGCTACGTCCGTCCGCACCGTATTTCGTTTACGGCGTCGTTTGTGAGCGCCGCCATCTCGGTGATTTTGCAGCTCTACACGCCTATTCTCATCGGCGAGGGCATCGACCTCATCGTCGCGGCGGGCCAGGTGGACTTCGATGCACTGCTGCCGCTTGTCACCAAACTCGCGCTCGTCGTGGTGGGGGCCGCGGCCTTCCAGTGGCTGCAGGGCTATTGCGTCAACCGTCTGTCCTACGAGACGGTGCGTGACATGCGCGTGGAGGCGAGCGACAAGCTCAGCCGCATGCCGCTCAGCTTTATCGACAGCCACGCCCACGGCGACCTTATGAGCCGCGTGGTCAACGACGTCGACCAGGTGGGCGACGGTCTGCTGCAGGGCTTCACGCAGCTTTTCACCGGTGTTATTACCATCGTGGGCACGCTTGCGTTTATGCTCTCCATTAACCTGACCATGACGCTCGTGGTGGTGCTCGTCACGCCGCTCTCCATCTTTGCCGCCGGTGCTATTGCCAAGCTCTCCAACAAGAGCTTTACGGCTCAGCAGCGTATTCAAGGGCAGCTTGGCGGCCATATCGAGGAATACGTGGGCGAGCAGAAGCTTGTCGACGCCTTTGCCTATGGCCCCAACGCCCAGCAGCGCTTCGATGCCCTCAACGCTGAGCTCTACACCGCAGGCGAGCGCGCGCAGTTTATGGGCTCGCTTTCCAACCCCGGTACGCGCTTTATCAATAACATCATCTACGCCGTGGTTGCCGTCATCGGCTGCGTGGGCGTGATCACGGGCGTGCCCGCGGCGCTCACGGTGGGCGGCGTGCAGATCTTCCTGTCCTATGCCAACCAGTACACTAAGCCGTTCAACGAGGTCACCAACGTCATTACGCAAATCCAGACGGCGTATGCCTCGGCGCGTCGTATGTTTGCGCTGCTCGACGCCAGCGAGCAAGAGCCCGATGCGCCAGATGCCGTGGAGCTTGCCGCCCCGCAGGGCGAGGTGGCCTTTGAGCATGTGGACTTTAGCTATGTGCCCGACCGCAAGCTGCTGCAGGATATCTGCATCGAGGCCAAGCCCGGCATGCGCTTTGCCCTGGTCGGTCCCACGGGCTGCGGCAAGACGACGCTCATCAACCTGCTGCTGCGTTTTTACGATATCGATGCCGGCCGCATCTCGGTAGACGGGCGTTCGTCGCGCGACTACACGCGCTCGAGCCTGCGTCGCGCCTTTGGCATGGTGCTGCAGGACACCTGGCTGTTCGAGGGCACGGTGGCGGAAAACATCGCTTACGGTTGCCCAGATGCCACGCGCGAGCAGGTTATCGAGGCGGCCAAGCGCGCGCACGCGCACAAGTTTATCGTGCAGCTGCCAGGCGGCTACGATACGGTAATCGGCGAGGACGGCGGCACGTTTAGCCAGGGTCAAAAACAACTGCTGTGCATCGCGCGCGTCATGCTCACCGATCCGGCGATTCTGCTGCTGGACGAGGCAACGTCGAGCATCGATACGCGTACCGAGCTGCAGGTGCAGGCGGCATTCGACGAGCTCATGGCTGGCCGCACGAGCTTTGTGGTGGCGCACCGCCTGTCGACGATCCGCAATGCCGACTGCATTCTGGTTATGCGCGACGGCCAGATTATCGAGCGCGGCACGCACGACGAGTTGCTAGCGGCAGGCGGCTTCTACGCCGAGCTCTACCGCAGCCAGTTTGCCCAGTAGGGGCTGCCGATTAGCGGCAGATGGTTTACATCTGCGTCGTTAGTACTAAGATATGCTTTTAACAAATTGCATTAATGGCTCGAGTTTCGGGGGAAACGAGGCAACGTGACTATGACATGCTCTATGGTGGTTAACAGCAAGAGCGGTAATACCAGGATGGTTTCGGGGGCGATCAAGCGCGCCCTGCAGGCTGCAGGCGTCGAGTTTATCCATGCCGCCGCGCTGAGCGATGATGCAGATCCGGAGCAGGTCGCGCACGAGGCAGAGGGTGCCTGCGCTGCCGATACGGTGCTTGTCGGTTTTTGGTGCGACAAGGGTGCCTGCACGCCCTCGGTGGCGGCGTTGCTCTCCGCCTTGCACGGCAAGCGCGTGTTCCTGTTTGGCACCTGCGGCTTTGGGGCCGACCAGAGCTATTACCAGCAGATTGTCGACCGCGTAACTTCCAATCTGGCCGAGGATGCCGAGCTTGCGGGCTGGGCGATGTGCCAGGGCAAGATGGGTCCCGCGGTTAAGCAGCGCTACGAGGCCATGCTCGAGCAAGATCCCGAAAACGCCCGATTTAAGATGCTGCTCGACAACTGGGTTGCCGCAAAGGATCACCCCACCAAGGAGGACCTGGACAACATGACCGCAGCCGCCAAGAAGGCCGTGCTGGGCGAGTAGGCGTGTCGCCTCGCGCTCGAGATAATACAAACGTGAAAGCCTCGAGATTCTCGAGGCTTTTTTCGTGACACGAGGGCGCCCCTTTATTGATGGAAGGCCTAATAAGCTGATTGTTCTATGCCCGGATGTGTGCGGAGTGGGATGGGATTTCCGGATGGGTGGGGTTGCGGAAGCTGCGTCCCGGAATTTGCCTTTGGAATGGGATGCGGTTTCCCGTTGAGGGGCTCTGTGGAAACCGCATCCCAGTTTTCGGCCGAGAAATGGGATGCCGTTTCCGGTTGAGGGTCTTGGCGGAAAGTGCGATCCGGAATTTGCGATCGGAGTGGGATGTGGTTTCCCAACGGGGCCACAAGCGGAAACCGCATCCCATTTCGCAAGCGAATTCTGGGACACGGTTCTCAGAGGATTATGGGCTGCGAACTACATGGGGCTGTCATAAAACTCCGGCAAAGGGGGGTCGGAAATAAATGACACTTCCAGTAGTTTGTTTTAATGTGGGGGGGGGGTACCATTATTTTAGTTTCGCAAAAAACGAACCTTCTATGGGGAAGTTGCGTAGGGGGTTAGTCGTAAGTATTGGATAAAACAGACTAATTTGGGGATAAATGACCACTTACGCCAAAATAAGTAGCATTTAGCGATAAAACATTGAAAAATATGTAGCACATCGCTATGTTTTTATTACGAAAAGATTCCAAATTGGCTTATTTCGGACTCACTTTTCAAGCGCCTTGCGGTTCCTGTTGAAACTTGCTGACCTTTGGATGGGTCGAATAGGTCCTCAAGGGGGATGAATTATCACTTTGACGGCGCGTAGACTCAAACGATTTATTACGCTTTTGAGTAGCTTGGCGTTCGCGCTTGTCATAGCCCTTGCCGTTGTTTCTTTTGTGCCTCGCGCATTTGGATACACGCCCTTTGCTGTGCTTTCGGGCTCTATGGAACCCGAGCTTCCCGTTGGCTCCATGGTGTTTGTCCGCCAGGTTGAGCCAACGGATATTGCCGTGGGCGACAATGCAACCTTTTACCGATCGGACGGCGCCGTGGTGACGCACCAGGTGTATCAGATCGACCCTGTGGCGCAGATGATCGGCACGCAGGGAATTGCGAACAAAAATGCAGACGGAAGCATCATGCACGATGCCGAGCACACGCCTTTTTCGAGTGTTATCGGCACTGTTTCTTTTTGTGTCCCTTACCTGGGCTTCGTTAACGCATATTGCACGACGATGCCCGGTTTGCTTGTTGTGGTGGCCGTTCTGGCGCTGCTGATCACGGCGTCGATAGTGCTCGATCGGATGGTTCCCGACGAGCCTGCGGGCAAGCATACCCGCGTGCATGCGAGGGAGCGGCGTTCATAGCGGCAGGGAAAAACGTCGGCGGCGGTAGGGGCCGTTGCCGGGGAAGACGATTCTCGAAAGGAAGAGAACGATGGAAAACAAGAAGAAAAAGCGCTACGGCATCATTGCCGCCCTGCTGCTGTTGGTGCTGGCTGCCGGCGTGGGTACCTACGCCTGGCTGACGGCGCAGTCGAGCCTGACCAACAACTTCACCACTGCGGGCATCAACAAGCCCACTACCGATCCCGACCATCCGAATCAGCCGCTTCCGGATGATAACAATAAGGTCAACGGCAACCTGACCGAGACCAAATGGGTTAAGGACTCTAAGCTCGCCCCTGGCGTGTCTGTACCCAAGAATCCTAATGTCGGTATCGGCAAGGGATCCGAGGATGCATATGTGTACGTCTTCGTGAACAACAAGACGGCGTCTGCCGGGGCCGATCATTCCAAGACGACTTACTTCACCATTAACTCTGGCTGGAAGGCCGTTGAGGCGACCGCCGTTGAGGGCGAGCCGACTCATTATCTCGGTGGCCTTTTCGTTTATGTTGGCGAAGGAACCGAGGCTACCCCGCTTATTGCCAGCAAGAATGAGGATAAGTGGACTGGCGAGCTGTTCAGCCAGGTGACTACGCCCAAGGACACCGAGCAAAAGGATTTCGCCAATTCTGCCACGATGGATGTCAACTGCTTCATTTACGCGGCAGACAATACCGCTGAGGGTTCGTCTGCGTCTGCTTTGGCTGCTGCCAAGAATTGGGCTAAGGACCTGTAGTAATCCCACCCCCTCTACCGAGATCCCGGCCCGCTCCCCATCCCCATTTTCGGGTCGGGATCTCGGTCCCCCTTTTTATCGACGACTGGCGAACGTAATGCTCAATAATCTTTCCGACAATCAGAAACGCACCTTGGCGCTTGCCGCGATGGCGCTGTTGGCCCTGGCGTGCCTGTGCGGCACGCTGGCTTTTACTGTTGATATGGTTCCGGCGAACAACGTTCTATCGTTTGGCAGCGTGAAGGTACGAGTCTGCGAATACACCCTAAACGAGCAGGGCGAGGAGATTCCGTTTGAGCCCAACGAGCACGGGGACTATCCCGACACCAAAGCCGGGGGTTCTGACATCAGCCGCATTGTGCGCGTGGAGAACGTCGGCTCGCAGCCTGAGTACGTTCGCGCGCGCCTGCGCATGAAGTCAGTGGCACCCGACGGCTCGTGCGCGGATGCCTCGGGCAACGTTGCGTTTCATGTGGACGCGGGCGAGGGGTCCCCGTGGATCGACGGCGGCGATGGGTGGTACTACTACCGTGGATTGGCCGGGCGTGGCGGCATGCTCGACCCCGGCGCCATGACGGAAAGCCTTATGGACTCGCTGCGATTTGTGGGCGACTACCACGATGCCGCGCGCGGCGGCTCATTCAAGCTCGATATCGATGTTCAGGCCGTGCAGGCCAAAAACCAGCAGACAAGCGATACCGCCCTCGACGTACTTGACGTTGTGGGTTGGCCGGAGGCGAACTAGCCTATGAAGATCAAGAATATGAACCGGGGTATGCTTAGCAGGCTGGTTGCCGTCGCAGCGATTGCCCTTTGCTGCGTTATGGCGCTGCCAACGGTGGTGCATGCCGAGGATGTGCCCGAGGCCAAAATCGAATTCCACATCAAAAACGAGGCTGACTTTTTGTCGTGTGTGGCGCTGTCGCGCGAGCGCGATACGTCCGGCTGGCACGTTTATCTCGATAACGACATTGAGCTCGACAGCGACGACATGAAAACCATCGTTGCAGACACCGTTAAGCATCTGTCGTTTGGCAACAAGGAGCATCCGTTTAAGGGCGTGTTCGATGGTCAAAACCACGCCGTTGAGGGCCTGAACTACGATAAAGACGCTTTTGACCCCGAGCGCGATACGGGATTTTTTGCCGAGACCAACGGCGCCACCATCAAAAACTTCCTGGTCAAGGACGCCAACGTGTGGGCGGACTTCCGCGGTGGCATTATCGTGGGCAAGGCCGTCAAAACGCGTTTCGAAAACGTTATGGTCATGGAGAGCACGCTGCACGTGACCTGCGCCAACAATGCTCTCAACCTCATTACCAACGCAGGCTTTGAGGGCGGTCTCATCGCCGGCGAGCTCGACGGCTGCACCCTCTACAACTGCGAGGTCCGTGGCGGCCGTGCCGTCAACAATACGACCTCGGGCGTGCAGGCGCTCGGCGGTGAGGGTCTGTATATGGCGGCGTTTGCCGGCTACGTTAAGAACTCGACTATCGAGTACTGTCGCGTGACGCCGACGCGTAAGGACGACGGCTCGATTGCCGAGAAGGGCATGACCGACGTCACCAATAAGTACGACGTGGCCATTGGCGCCCTGGGCGGCAACAACGTGTACGCCTCGGGTTTTGTGGGCTGCATGGCGGGCGAGGCCAAGATTATCGACTGCTTCTCGACGGCGCAGTGCTACAGCTATGCCGCGTCGTACGTGGGCGTCGTCGCCGTGACGCGCGCGTGGACGGGTGGCTTGGCGGGTCGTATTCTAACCGAAAAGGGCAACGAGCTCGTTCGAAGCCATTTTGCGGGTGACTTGAGCTCGCGTCAGTACAATCCCATCGCCGTGATCCCCATCATTCAAAACGATGTGAACCTGGGCGGCATTGCCGCGCGTGCCAACAAGGATGATGCCACGGTCACCGAGTGCTACTTTAAGCCGAGCGTGAGCCTTTCTGGCAACAGCCAGGGCAACCCTGCCAAAAAGAAAATCCCCTCGTTTGGCGGCGATGACACCACCAAGGGTGATGGCTATGGTCCATGGGATGACGAGCGCTACACCACGCGCGAGCTGTGGGAAGAGCACGACTACGACTTTTGTGCCGGCACCAAGCGCTCGACTGCTAACAACGGGGCCTTGGGTGGCTCGCACTTCAATGAGTGGGCGATGGATTACAAGCTGAATATTCCTGTGCATGGCCAGAGCGTTAAGGCGACGATCGATTTTCCCGGTGCGGGCACCGCGACAATCGAGAAGACCAAACTTGGCAAAGACCAGGCGACCTCGGATCCGTACGCCTTTGCCGTGAGCGCCGTGCTGGCGGGAACGGCCCAAGGCCTGGCCCAGGGCGATACATCGGTAACGTTTAAGCAGGATACCTCCGCAAAGCCAGAGGGTTTGACCGAGGCCAACGGCGGCTACCGCTTTATGGGCTGGTTCCGTGAGCCCGGAGTCAATGTGAACCGTATCGATGCCGATAACGCCTGGTTTAACGGCAAGACCGATGCCGATGCCGTTAAGGCTGGCAAGCAGGTCCAGAAGAACGAAGCGCACGAGATAACGTCGAGCTATACCGCCGATAACGCGAAGGGGGCCGAGGCCTTTAAGGGCAACGACCTGTTTATTGCTTCGTACGAGGCGCAGGTACTGTTCTATAACGTCAAGGGCGAGACGCTCGCGTGGCAGAGCGGCGAGGAGCACGACAAGTCGACGGACTGGTACCGCTATGGCGTCGGTTTAACGCCGGCTGCCCCTGCGGACCGCGGCACTCTTTCTGCCAGCGCCACCTTTATCGGTTGGACGACGCAGCCGAGTGGCGAGGCCGGGATGCATGGCGGTTACGCGGCCATCACCTCGCCTGAGCTTGCCGAGTTAAAAAACGCCGGTGCGTTCTATCCTGCCGGCACCGAGATCACTGTGCTTGGCCCTACCGATTTTTATCCGGTGTACACCGACTATGTGTCGAACATCATGACGGTGTTTGAGGGCAATGAGCAGGATGCAACCGACGATCAGACTCGGCGCGACGGTGTGGGCAAAACTGACGTTAAGGTTGAGACTGCAGAAGATGGCACAAGCGCGTATACCGTACAGGTGCTCGACGTATCCGGTAAAGCTATATCCGAGGAGGGCCAGCTGCCCGACGGCTATCGTTTCCTGGGTTGGTATGAAAACAAGGGAACCGAGGATGCCCCGCTCGAGGTGCGCGTAAGCCGCGACCCCAGCTATACGCTCCCCGCCGATGTCGATTTAACTGCGCCGCATACCTACATCGCCCGCTTTGAGTACCGAGTGGATTATTACGTTCGGGCTTATACCAACCATGAGTTTACGGACAGCAAGCTACTTTGTTCCGTTTGGAATCGCTATCAAACGCCCTTTGAGGAAAACGTCGGTAGTACCTTCGTGCGTGAAAACGTCGTCCACTGGGGCCCGGAGCATGTTGACCACGGTATAAAGGATAGTTATGAAACGTGTGGCACGCGCTTCACGAAGGAAACCCTTGTCGTGAGTCCCCTTAACGCGTACTCGCACAACGTTAAAAACGATACGGGAGCCGATACTCTAAAAAACCTCTATGCCGATACCGATTTTCCAGGCGCTGCAACGCTAAGCGATACTTGGACTTCGGCTTCGCTGAACGTAACGGTCAAACCGGTGAATGATCGCTATCGCCTGAATTTCTGGACGCTTGAGCGCGATGGTGAATATTGGACATATGTGAAAAATCCCATCGAGAGCATGGTGCGTACAGATAAGAAGTACTACGTTCGCGCGATGATTACCACGGACGTTAATTTCTACAACAAGGGCGATAATGTCGTGAGGACTGCCACGCGGCGCTATGAGAGTAACTTGCTGCAGACCAAGGTGAACGGGGCGGATCCGACGTTCACGTATTACTACCCGCATGTTAATAAGTCGGTTAAAGTGGCCGAAAAGCCAGAAGATGGTGAGAAGGGATCGTATGAGAGCCCCCTGACCCTCGAAGCTTCCCCGACCGATGCCGACATGGCCGTGCCGGGCTATAAGTTCCTGGGCTGGATTTCGACCGCCGAGGTTCAGAAGGATTCTGACGTCTGGAAGTATATCTACGACGTCGCCGGCGACTCCTATGTGACGAGTGATCCGGATAAGGCAGAGCCGTATCTGGCGACCGACGAGTCCAAGGTCACCCAGTGGCAGGATGCCTATCCCGTCTACGCAAAGTACGACGTCAGCTACACCACCAACCTGCATCGCGCAGGTTTTGAGGGTACGGACAAGGTCAATGTGCCTAGCTACAACATCGCTCCCGTTATCAACGCGGACACCAATCCTGCTACGGCAACGGTGACCCCTGACGTTACGACGCCGGTTTATAAAGCAGGCGGTGAGCTGTATAAGTTGCAGAAGGTTGAGATCGAGCTTCCGAACGGCGAGATCAAGACGCTTCCCTACGATGTGGAGCATGGTACTTGCTCTTATCCGGTGGAACCTGGCGGAGCCTATACATTCGTGGCGTACTATTCGCCGTTGGCGGTTGTGTACCACCTCAATGCCACGGATGTGGACGGCAAAGTTGCTCAGCAAGACGATATGCTCGGCAACCTTAATGGCGGCATCCCGAAGCCTACTTATGACGTCAGCACTATCGATGCGGATACAGGCAAGTTCAACGTCTTCGTGGGCTGGACGGAAGCCGAGCCGGCACCTGGCAAGGGCTATGTCGCTTGGTCAGAGGGCATCCGTATGGTGAGTGCTTCTACCGTGGTCAAGGCCCCCATGGAGCTGTACCCGGTCTACCGTCCCAACCTGGTTACCGTTCAATCGAACATTGACTCTAAACTTGCGAATCCCGATCTTGTCCGTAGCCTCGGCCGCACTGATTCCGGCGACCAGATTTCTCTTGAGGTCAAGGCCGCCGAGGAGGTTGAGGGCACTGACGGCACCAAGTACGACTTTGTCGGCTGGTCGCGCGATTATGTCAATGACGGGCAGTACACCCTGATGACTGACGATGAGAAGTATCCCCTCGAGGGCAGCGAGCCCTTTGAGAGCGTGACCTACACTGCGGTGTACAAGAAGACGCCGCTTAAAGTGCGCTATCACGACACCGAAGACAACGTCATCTACACCGCTACGGTAGACCCGAACGATACGAGTGTTCTGCGTGGCCAGGATGGCAATGCCGGCTTTGTTCAGACAGTTAAGGTGCCCAAGATGGACGAGAACGGCAACCCGGTCTATGACGACAAGGGTGAACCCGTCATGGAGCCAAAGGAAGTGGCCTACGATCCCGAAGCCTACTCCGCAATCGTCGCATTCCTGGGCGAGCGAGCGGATAGCAGCTTGAAGGAGTTGTTCTTGGAGTGGCAGTGGGTTAATGGCGACAAAGCTGTGGCGTGGAGCGACTTCAAGGGTAAACCGGTTACAGCCAACATGGATTTGTATCCGGTGACGTATAAGGTCGTCGCTAACGACACATCGGACGATGCGAGCCCTAAGAATGTGACCGGGCAGCTCAAGTGGTTGCTTGATCCCAATGCCGCGAACACGATAGATGACAAGAGCGATAAGGCGCCGTTCAAGGCTTGCTTTGCAAAGCCCTTCATGGGCACGCAACTGACGGTGCACGTTGACCGCGTGGGCTATGGTCTTCCTGGCCAGACTCCTGCGCCTGTCAACGGGAAGTATGTCTCGCTTTACAGTTCGGGTTCAGGCGAGGGCTCGTTTGAGCTGACGAATCGTTTGGACTACAAGCTCACGGGCGACGGCACTCAGAGCGATGGCAATGCGGTGTTCGATTTCGCCGCTACGCATATGCTCAAGATCGTCAAGCAAACCCAGGATAGCTGGGCGAAGGGCAAGACGTTCCGCTTCAAGGTTTCCCGGGCCGGCATGGACGGCAACGCCTTGGAGGAGCGCACGGTTGAGGTAACGGTGTCATCGGATGCGCAGCTGAAGGACGGTTCCGCCTGGTACTCCGGCGCTATCGAGCTTGCGGTCCCGGCGGGTATCTACACCGTCGAGGAGGACTCAGCGTGGGCATGGCGCTACAGCAACCAAATCGGCGTCCCTGGCAAGCAGCCGGGCGATAAGGCGCAGGCGACTATCTCCGCTGCATCGAGCGCGAACGATGTCACGTTCACCTGCACGAACACGCGTGTGAACGACAAATGGATCGACGGCAGCAATCGTGCCCATAACGTTTGGAGCAACGGCAACGTAGCAAAGAAGGAGGATTAGCATGTCCAAGCGCAAGCGCATCATCGCCTTGCTGGTGGGGGTTATCCTCCTGGCCGGTACGGCAGGCACGTTGGCCTGGCTTTTGGTTACGGGCGTGCTGGTCAACCAGTTCGGCATCGGGTCGGTGACGCCATCGGTTCAGGAAACGCTCAACGGCAAAGTGAAAAGCGATGTCAAGGCGAAGAACACGGGTACCGCGCCCGCCTATATTCGTGCTGCAGTGGATATCTACTGGCAGGACCAGGATGGCGCACGCCTGTGGGATGAGCCGAAGGAGGAGCCGAAGGGTGAGGCGGATTACGAGATTGCGTGGAGCGTGGCTGATGCCTCGGGCGCGAACTCGGCTTATAACTGGGTTAAGGCGAGCGACGGGTTCTATTACTGGACGTCGCCCGTCGCTCCTGGCGCGGAAACCGGCGTGCTCATTAATAGGGTTACCGAGCTCAAGGCAACCGAAGGTCGCAATCTTGTCGTGGATATCTCCACTCAGGCGGTCCAGGCGACGCCCGATGAGGCCGTGCACGACGCATGGGGTTGCTCGGTCGAGAATGACGTGCTGGTGCCGCCGCATGGAGGTGCGTAAGTATGGCGTTCCCGATTCGTAAAGGTGTTGCGCGCTCCTTGCGTTGCATGGTCGCGGCCATTTTCTGCGTGGTCGCGCTCGCTGTTCCCGCCCGTGCGTTTGCCGATACTCCCGCGATTGCCTATGACGGAAATGCGCGTCAGCTGACGGTCTCGGGGGCGACGGACTCCTCGGGGGAGCCCGATCTGTTTTTGGCCTTTAAAGATCTGATGCCTGGCGATGTGCGTGATCAGCAGATAGAGATTCGTGCCACGGGCGTAAAGTCCCAGGTGCGCGTGTTTGTGCGTGCCGTTGTCGATCACGAGACGGCACGCCTGCTGTCGCCCATTACCCTAACGGCGTCGGCGGGCGATGGCTCTGCAGGTTGGCTCCAGACAGGAACACCGGGCAGCGCGTTCGCTTATCCCACGCAAATCGCCACGTTTACGAGCGATGGCAGCACGGTGCTTAATTTGCAGCTAAACGTTCCGACATCGGTGGGCAACGAGGTTGCCGACGCAAACAAGACCATTCGCTGGGAGATTACCGCCGAGGACGATGGCGAGAAGATTCCCGTGCAGTCTGCTGACAGCAAGAAGCCCGGCTTGCTTGGTCTGGCGGCAACGGGCGACAACACGCTCACGTTGCTTTTGGTGTTGCTGACACTTGCAATCATCGCATTTATAGCCGCACTTCTTTTGTCCCGGAGGGATAAGCGCTAGGTTCATCTTCTAAACGCAACGCCCTCCCGGGCGGCGGGCACGAAGTTCCCTGCTCTACAGTCCTGCGCAAGACGAAGGCCACATTAAGTGGCCTTCTTTGCGTGCGGAACTCGCGATGAACTTCGAGCCCGCCGCTCGGGAGGGCGCCCCTTTATTGACGGAAGGCCTAATAAGCGGATATTCCATGCCCGGATGTATTCAGAGCGGGACGGGCTTTCCGGATGGGCGGTGTTTCGGAAAGTGTGTCCCAGAATCGGCGCTCAGAGTGGTCCCCACTTTCCGGTTGATGTCTTGTCCGGAAACTATGTCCCGGAATTAAGGCTTGGAATGGGATGCACTTTCCGGTTGAGAGCCTTAGCGGAAAGTGCGACCCGGAATTTACTCTTGAAGTGGGATGCGCTTTCCCAACAGGCCCTCAAGCGGAAACTGCGTCCCATTCCGAAGGCAGATTCCGGGACACACTTTCCGAATACAAAGAAGGTCACTTAATGTGGCCTTCAACTTATATATGTTCAGCGGATACCCCCATGACAAGCCGTGCTCCAACAACAAGGCGTCTGTCCGGGCGGAGGCATATAAGGTTCATCGCGAGTTCCGCACGCAAAGGAGGCCACTTAATGTGGCCTCCGTCTTGCGCAGGACTGTCCGAGCAGGGAACCTTATATGCCTCCGCCCGGACAGACGTTTCAGTTATGAGCGACCCGCTACTTGATCTTCGTCGTGCCCGGTGCCAGGTTGGGGTCGGTCTCGTTGGCCTCGGTCTGGAAGTGCTCGGTATACACGTTCTTGCCGTCGCGGAACATCTCGTAATACTGCATCTTGGCGTAATCCTCGCGCGCCTTGGTGGCGGCTGCGGCAGCGGCGTCGTCACCGGTGACGTTGGAGGAGAGCGCCCAGCGCAGGCTGGCGTCCTCGTAGCCGACCGAGTTGATGGCGGGCAGCGACTTGCGCAGCGTCATGTGCGCCTTCTGGTAGTCGGACAGCGGTGCGCCGATCAACTGCATAAGCTGCGTGGACAGGTAGTTGGTGGACAAGTCGTCGACCTCGCTTGTCTGGTCGCAGCCGGCAACGTCGTAGTTGGCCCAGATGGTGTAGTCGGTCTGCCACAGACGCTCCTGGTGCGTGGCGTCGTCCTCGTTGGTAAACCACTTGTCATTGAACTTGGACGGGAAGAACGGCTGATGGTCGCCCCAGAACACCACGACCACCTTGCGGTCGAGCTTGCTTAAGGCGTTAAGGAAGTAGCGCAGCGCCTGGTCGGACTGCTCGATGCACGAGACATACTCGTCGACATCGGAGAGCGTGCCGTCCTCGACGGTCTTGGCGTCCAGGTCGGTCGTGTCGATGTTCAGGTGCATCTGCTTGTCGACCGGCAGCAGGCCCGTGTCGTAGCCCGAGTGGTTCTGCATGGTCACGTCGAAGATAAACTGCGGATCGGCGTTCTGGTCGAGCAGCTCAAGAATCTTGTCGTAGGTAGCCTGGTCGGTCACCATGCCGCGCAGGGTATCGGCTCCCTGGAAGTCGTTGATGGACAGGAACTGGTCAAAGCCAAAGTCCTTGTAGACGTTCTCGCGGTTCCAGTTGGTCGCGTGGTTGGGGTGCATGGCCGTGGTGGAATATCCGAGCGACTTGAACTGCTCTGCCAGGTTCCCAGTCGTTTCCATGTTGTAGATGGTGTAGGGGTACACGCCCGAGCCCAGGTTGGCCATGGAGTTGCCGGTCATAAACTCAAACTCGGTATTGGCGGTACCGCCGCCGTAGGCGCTCACATAGAGCTTGCCGCGACTGAGGCAGTTGGACAGGCTCTTAAAGTACTGCGGACCCTCGTAGCCGGCGCGCATGTTCTGGTAGATGGACAGGTCCGAGAAGGTCTCGTTCATGATGGCGATGACCGTGGGCTTCTCGCTGTCGAATTGCTCCTTTGCGGCGGCGCGCTCGTCGCTCTTGGCCGCGTCGGACTTGTCGTAGGCCTTGGCGTACTTTTTGAGCGTGGCCTTGGCATCGTCGACGGAGTAGTCGGCGGGTTTGGGCGGCTTGATGGACTGCGCTGCACTAATAAAGGCAGGCAGATAGCCCTCGCGCCAGTAGCTCTCGAGCGGACGCCAGGTGTAGACGGTGATGCCGAGGGTGTTGTAGTAGTCGATGAGCGTGACATGCGCGGTCACACCGCCCAGGCATAGCACTGCCACGAGCAGGTTGGTGAGCAGCATGCGCTTGGCGTTGGCGGCGCCCTTCTGACGGTGCGGTGCCACCAGGCCGGCGTACTCGCACAGCAGCATGGCGATGGCGGTAAAGCCCATGGACAGCACGCAGAACAGCGAGATCGAGAAGGTGTAGCCGTTGCCGGCGACCGCGGCGGCGGTGGAGATGGCCGAAAGGTCGCCCGGCTGGATGGGCATGGATTTAAACGTGATGACGAAGAACTCGGCAATGCCCAGGACAAAGAGGGCAAGGGCCAGGACCGCGGGAGCTGCGCCGTGGCGCTGGAATAGGAAGAACAGGCCGGTCATGAGCACGGTGATGATGGCCCACTCGAGCAGGATGCACAGGGGGTAGACCCAGGTAAAGTCGTGGTTGGACGAGACCTCCATGCCCAGCAGCGCAAAGACGCCGGCGAGCAGCAGGCACAGGACGGCGGCGACGAGCGGTTTGCCCACAAAGGCGCCGCGCAGGCGGGCGAGCTTGCCGGTGGGGGCGGGGGCGTCGGGCGCGGCAAACGCAAAGACGCGCGGGGCGATGCGGTCGCGGGCGATGCTGGCCCAAGCGCAGCCGGTGAGGATGGCGTTGGTCAGGATGAGCATCACAAAGGCGAGCGGCTCGTTTTGGGCGACGAGGCCAATGGCGCCCCAAATGGTCAAAAAGAGCTGGAACAGGCCGAAGGCGACGCTCCACCCAAGAGCACTTTTGGCGACGGTGCCCGACTGAGCGCGAATGGCCTTGGCCTCGCGCAAGACAAGGTAGACGGTCGCCGCAAGACCGACGAGCGAGATGGCGGCAGCGAACATGCTGAGACTCCTCACAAACTAAAACCTACGAAAGCGGGGGTTTACCCGATTGTTACCAAGATATGCGCTGCATTTGGTGACTGCGCACAACAACCAGCCATAATAACGCGCGTGCGTGGCGGTGTTGCGCAATGTAGCGGCGACCTGCGCGATAATGGACGGGAATTACACGGAAACGTAAAGGCTTCTTAAAGAATTAGCGAGGATGAGGCGATGAACGAGCAGGTTTGCAAGGCGGACATGGGCGGCGATGGAGCGGCGGTCGATACGTGCGGCTATCCGGTCGAGACCACGGGCAGTGCGGTGCTGGACACGTTGGAGCACCGTTCCTCCACGCGCGCTTTTGCGCGCGATGACGAGGGCCGTCCCGTGGCGGTGACCGACGAGCAGCGGGCGGCGATTCTGCATGCGGCGAGTCGCGCGCCGTCGGCAGGCGCCATGATGATGTATTCCATCGTGAGCATTCGTGAGCAGGCTACGCTCGATCGTCTTGCCGACCTGTGCGACCACCAGCCCATGATCGCCAAGGCGCCCTGGGCACTTATATTTGTGGTCGACTATGCCAAGTGGATCGATCTGTTTGAGCACGTGGGCTGCTTTGAATCCGAGTTTGTCGAGCGCACGGGCAAGGCGCCCCGCCGCGCGCCGGGTTTGGGCGACTTTGCCATCGCGGCGCAGGATGCCGTGATCGCCGCTCAAAACGCCGTGGTCGCCGCCGAATCTCTGGGGCTGGGGAGCTGCTATATCGGCGATATCGTCGAGAACGCCGAGGAAGTTGCCGCACTGCTTGACTTGCCTGCCTATACCATGCCGCTGTCGATGCTCATCATCGGCACGCCCCGTAAGGAGCGCCCGGCAATCGCGCATCCCGTGGTGAACCTGGTGCACGAGGAGCGTTATTGTCGCGCCGACGCCGCGACGATGGATGCGCAGGTGGCCGAGATGGATGCGATGTTTCGCCCGCACGCCCGCGAGGTGGGCGAGCGCGTCATCGACATCTACACCCGTAAGCACACGAGCCCCTTTATGGCCGAGATGAGCCGCTCTATGGAGTGGTGGTTCAAAAACTGGCTCGGAAAATGACGAATGTGACAAAGGGGGCGTCCCTTTGTCACATTCCATATCGCCGCGGTGGCCTAAAGGCCGCATAAATGTTTATCTAGCTGGGAAAACGGTGCCATTAAAATATGGGCTGATTACCTATAATCCCGTCGAACGTTAAAATTGGGAGGAAACCGGCTTATGGAACAAAAGGCAAAGGAAGTAGCCTCGCACGCTGCGATTCCTGTGAGCATCTCGGCGATGCTCGTCACGCTGGGCGTGGTGTATGGCGATATCGGCACCAGCCCTATGTATGTAACCAAGGCGCTCGTTGCCGGCAACGGCGGCATCGGAAGCGTGACGGAGGAGTTCGTGCTCGGCGCGCTCTCCCTTGTCGTGTGGACGGTCACGCTGCTGACGACCGTCAAGTACGTGCTGATCTCGCTGCGCGCCGATAACCACGGCGAGGGCGGTATCTTTGCCCTGTACAGCCTGGTCAAGCGTTGCGGCAAGTGGCTTATCATCCCCGCCATGCTGGGTGGCGCCGCGCTGCTCGCCGACGGCATCCTGACGCCGGCTGTTACCGTTACCACGGCCATCGAGGGCCTGCGCACCATCCCTGCGGTCCATGCCGTGCTGGGCGATGATCAGGGCCGCGTCGTCGCTATCACGCTCGCCATCATCATTGCGCTCTTCTTGGTGCAGCGCATCGGCACGGCCAAGATCGGTCACGCCTTTGGCCCCATCATGACGCTGTGGTTCCTGTTCCTGGGCGGCACGGGTCTGTTCTTTGTCTTCCAGCACCCCGCCGTGCTGCTGTGCCTCAACCCGGTGCGCGGCATCGCCTTTTTGCTGAGCCCCAACAACCACGCGGGCATCATGATTCTGGGCAGCTGCTTCCTCGCCACCACCGGTGCCGAGGCGCTCTACTCCGACATGGGCCATGTGGGTCGCGGCAACATTTACGCCACCTGGCCGTTCGTTAAGTGCTGCTTGCTGCTGTCCTATATGGGCCAGGGCGCTTGGCTTATGAACAACGCTGCCAACCCCGAGCTCATGGGCATTGCCGACCTTAACCCGTTCTACCAGATGCTCGCCCCGGGCCTGCGTCCGTTTGCCGTCGGCCTTTCAACCATCGCGGCCATCATTGCCTCGCAGGCGCTCATTACCGGCGCGTTCTCGCTGGTGTCCGAGGCCAGTCGCCTGGACCTCATGCCGCACATGCAGGTCTTCTATCCGGCCGAGACCAAAGGCCAGCTCTACATCCCCATGGTCAACAACGTCATGCTTGTCGGCTGCGTCATCGTGGTGCTGCTGTTCCAGAACTCGGCGCATATGGAAGCCGCCTACGGCCTTGCCATTACGCTGACTATGATGTGCACCACGCTGCTGCTCTTCTTCTACCTGCACGAGGAGCGCAAGCTCAAGGTTGCTCCGTGGATCTTCGCGGCCTTCTTCCTTTTGCTCGAAGGCTTCTTCTTCGTGAGCTCACTCACCAAGTTCTTCCACGGCGGCTACTTCACCATCCTCATGGCTGCACTCATCATGGGCATTATGGTGTGCTGGTACAACGGCACGGCGGTCGAACAGCGCCAGTTTACGCTGCTGCCGCTGCGCAGCTATCTGCCGCAGCTCAAGCGCCTGCGCGACGACGACCGTTACGAGCGCATGAGCGACAACATCGTGTACCTGACCAAGGACACCCATACCGACTACATCGACCGTGATATCGTCTACTCGATCTTGGACAAGCATCCCAAGCGCGCTCGCGCCTGGTGGTTCGTGAACGTCGAGACCATGGACGAGCCGCATACCTTTGCCTATTCGGTCGAGACGTTCGGCACCGACTACGTGTTCCGCGTGCATCTGTACCTGGGCTACAAGATTAACCAACGCGTCAATGCCTACTTGCGCCAAGTTGTTCAGGACCTGGCTGCCAGCGGCGAGCTGCCGTCGCAGACGCACGACTACTCGGTCTATAAGGATCCGGGCAACATTGGCACGTTCAAGTTCGTCATGATCCGCAAGCTGCTGGCGCCCGAAAGCGACGTGGAGCCGAGCGAGCGCACGGCCATCACGCTCAAGTACATCATCCGCCGCGCCGCCGGCACGCCCGCGCGCTGGTACGGCCTGGAGAACTCCAACGTGAGCTTTGAGTACGTGCCGCTGTTCACCAAGTTTAAGGCCGTGAGCAAGATGCAGCGCCTTGCCCCCAGCGAGCGCCCGTAGCCGACGGAGACTACACGGAGTTGGTTATCGATGAGCAAAACTAAAGCCGGGGAGGTAAACATGGATGCAAGGACACTTGACGTCCGTGAGGCGCGCGTCGACGCCGCCGAAGATCGGTTCTTTACGAATCGGGCCAACATGGACATGGCCGATCGCGTGATTTCGGTCGTGGCGCTGGTGTTTGTCGCGGCGTGCGTGTGCGCACTGCTCGCGCACGCGCTGTTTGTCTAACGACCGCAGGCTGCAAAGGCTATACACTTGGAACCACCACAAGGGGAAACCACCACAAAGGTGCCTGTCCCCTTTGTGGTGGTTTTTGTTTTTGAGAGAGGGGCAGGGCGCTGATGGACGTCCGTACGGACGGCGATATTGCCGATAGCTTTTGGTGGCGGCGCACAACGCTGACGCGCCGCACTCCTCTGTATGACGCCTGCGTATCGGTGGGTCTGTTGGTCGCGGCGACGATTGTGGGCGCGCTGCTCGACCATCCGGGTCTCGCGCCGAGCATCATGATCGTCTATGTGTTCGCCGTGCAGCTGTGCGCATTCTTTACCTGGAGCCGCCTGTATTGCCTGCTGAGTTCGGCTGCCGCCGTGGCGCTCTACAACTTCCTGTTTGTCGACCCGCGCTACTCGCTGTCGTTTATCGACCGCGTCTATCCCGGCATGTTCTTCATTATGTTTGCGGTCTCGCTCGTGTCGAGCTCGATTGCGTTGGCCCTGCGCCGCGCCTTGGCGCAGGCCGCCGCCAGCGACCGCCGCACGCAGATGGTGCTCGAGACCAACCGTATGCTGCAGCGCTGCGCCGATCAGCAGCAGATTGTCCATGCTATGGCAACGCAGCTGGCGCGTCTTTCGGGCTGTCCTGTCGTGTGGTACAGCGCCGACGCCGAGGGCGATGACCTGCTGCCGCGTGCGACATACACGGCCGTGGGCGATGTCGCGCCGGTGCATGAACTGGCGCCGCAGATGCCGCCGCGGCTCTCGGCGTCCGCCTATGTGGGAACGCCGCTCGATGCCACCTACGGCGGCTCGGCGTTCTACGGCATCTACCTGACCGTGCGCTCGGGCGACACCATGGTGCGCGCGGGCGATCCCGCCTCGGTGGTGGGCGTGTTGGCTATCGTTGCCGAGCCCGACGTGCTGACGCACGAGGAGCGGACACTTTCCGATGCCATCGTGAGCGAAGGCGAGCTGGCACTCGATCGCGCCCGCGCCATGGAGGCCCGCGAGGAGGCGGCGGTGCTTGCCAAAAATGAGCAGCTGCGCGCCAATCTGCTGCGCTCCATCTCGCACGATCTGCGCACGCCGCTTACCAGTATTTCGGGTAATGTCGACGTGCTGCTCGATCAGGGTTCGACCGGCACCGCGGTGCTCGATGCCCAGACGCGCCGCGGCCTGCTGCTATCCATTCGCTCGGATGCGCTGTGGCTCAACGCCACCGTCGAGAACCTGCTTGCCATCACCAAGCTCGAGGGCGGCGGCATGCATCTGTCGACCACGCTCGAGCTTATGGACGATATCGTCGAGGAGGCGCTGCGCCATGTAAATCCGGCCGTGCGCGAGCACGATCTTAAGGTGGTGGCGAGCGATGAGCCGGCGCTCGTCAATGTCGATGCGCGCCTGATGGTGCAGCTGGTGGTAAACCTGGTGAACAATGCCATTACCTACACGCCCGCAGGCTCGCATATCGTGATCTCGATTGGCGTCGACGATGGGCACGTGACGTGCTCGGTGGCCGATGACGGGCCGGGCATTGCGCCCGAGGACCGCGAGCGAATCTTTGAATCGTTCTACACCGCCAACCACGGTCTTGCCGACAGCCATCGCAGCGTGGGCCTGGGTCTTTCGCTCTGCCGCTCCATTGCGTTGGCGCATGGCGGTAGCATAGAGGTTGCCGCGGCGGACCCGCACGGCTCGGTCTTTACGATTGAGCTTCCCGTCGCCGATGTTTCGTTTGATAAGGAGTAGCGCCGTGCCGAACTCTGCCGTAAAACCGCTCATCTTGGTCGTTGAGGACGACCCCGCCGTTCGCAATCTTATTGTTGCCGCGCTCGAGGCGCACGGCTTGCGTCATATGGCTGTGGAGACCGCCCATGCCGCCATCGCCGCCGCCTCGTCGCAGGCGCCGAGCATAGTACTGCTCGATCTGGGCCTGCCCGATATGGACGGCGTCAAGGTGGTGGAGTCGGTGCGCGCGTGGTCGGGCATGCCGATTATCGTGGTATCGGCGCGTAGCGAGGATGCGGACAAGATTCGCGCACTCGATGCCGGCGCCGATGACTACCTGACTAAGCCGTTTTCGGTCGAGGAGCTGCTCGCGCGCATTCGCACGACGCTCAGGCGCCTTTCGTATGCGCAGACGGGCGGCGTTGTCTCCGAGGGCTCGTTCGATACCGGTGAGCTGCATATCGATTTTGATGCCGGCATCGCCACGATGGATGGCGAGGAACTGCATCTGACGCCGATCGAGTACAAGCTCTTGTGCCTGCTGGCACACAACGCCGACAAGGTGCTGACGCACCAGTTTATCCTGCACGAGATTTGGGGCACGGCGACCAAGAGCGACCTGGCGAGCCTGCGTGTCTTTATGGGCACGCTGCGCAAGAAGATCGAGTCCGACCCCGCGCATCCGCGCTATATCCAGACGCACGTGGGTATTGGTTACCGATTGGTCATCCAGGGATAGGTCGGCATCCGCCATCCCAATATGAGTTGCGGTGAAATACGGTCTAAATTTACCTAATTCCAGGCAAAACAGTCCGTATTCCACCGCAACTTTGTTATCTGCCCTTGGGCTTGCTGGCGTAGAACTTCTTCTTTTTGGGCTTGCCGGCGGGGGAGGATTTGCCGGCAAAGTTGGACTTGCCGTTGCCGGTCTGCGCGTGCGCGGGTACTGCCGCACGGGGCTTGCGGGCCTCGGGGTTATGCAGTTCCTCGACGCGCTCGGCAATTTCCTCGGCGCTAAAGCCGACCTCGGCCATGGCGTCCTCGATGGGCAGGCGGCGCACGATATAGCAGTGGTGCACCTTCTGGTTGCGCGCGAAGTCCTCGGGGATGGTCTGTGCCGTAATGTCCTGTAGCACTACGCCCGCGCGGGCGAGCTTGCGCGTCTCGGGGCGGAAGCCGCGCAGGTTGCAGCTAAAGATGGCGTGGCCGCCCTGCGCGAGCAGGCGCGATACGCCAGCCAAAAGCTCAACATGGTCGCGCTGGACATCCCAGGTACGGCGGCCCATCTTGGACGAGTTCGAGAACGTGGGCGGGTCGACAAAAATCAGGTCCCAGCGGTTGCGCGTCTGGCGCTGGTCGCGAATCCAGGCGAGCACGTCGTCGCGCACAAAATGATGCTGCGGTCCCACAAAGCCGTTCTGGCGCATGTTGCGCTCGGCCCAGTCCAGATAGGTGTTGGAGAGGTCGACCGTCACGGTCTCCTCGACGCCGCCATCGGCCGCATAGCAGGTGGCGGTGCCGGTGTAGGCAAACAGGTTGAGGAAGCGGCGCGCCTGCTTGGCGTGCTCGCGCACTAGGTTGCGGGTGACGCGGTGGTCCAGGAAGATGCCCACATCCAGGTAGTCGTCAAAGTTGACGGCAAAGGTAAGGCCGCCCTCTTCGATGAGCGGCAGACGGCGGCGTGCGATATTGGCGCGCTCGCCCGATGCGCCCTTGCCGGCGCCCTGTTTGCCGTACTGCGAGCCGCCGCGCGAACGCATGCGGGCCTTGGCGTGCACATGCTCGGCCGGAACATCAAGGATACGCGGCGCGATGGCCAGAATGTCGAGCATACGGGCCTGGGCCAGCGCGGGGTCGATGGTCTTAGGCGCGGCGTACTCGGCGATGACGAGCCAGCGGCCCGGCGTCTGCGGGCAGCCCTCGTACAGGTCAATGGCGGCGGAGTAGTCGGGCAGGTCGGCATCGTAGACGCGGTAGCAGCTCACGCCCTCGCGCTTTGCCCACTTGCGACGCAGGCGTGCATTCTTGCGCAGGCGGTTGGCGAACTGCTCGGACTCGGGGATGAGCACGGGCAGCGGCTTGCCGTCGCCCAGGTCGAGCGTGGCGGCAGGTTCGGGCGTGGGGGTGTCGGCGGCTTCGTCTTGAGCGTCTGCGGTCTGCTTCTCGACATCTGCGCTGTTCGCAGCTTCGAATGCCGCGGCGGCGTGGTCGAGCGAGGGCCAAACCTCAATAGTTGCCTCTTCGTTATTGGGCATGACGGCAATGGAGCGCGCGGGCTCGGCATGGAGCGCGCGGGCCATAAGGCCATCGCGGGTGAGCGCGGCGACCGGTGCCGAAGCGAGTTCGGGCGCGCGGCGCAGCTCGCCGACTAGCGTCATGGCGTCGTGCATGAGCGAAAGCGGGGTCTCGGTGGTGTCTGCGACCACGGCGGCGCCGGCGACAGCGTCCGCATGGTCCAGCACGGTGGCGGGCTTGGCAGCGCAAAAGTCGACAAAACGTTTGTAGCCGGCGCACTTGACCATGCGCTCGGCAGTTTTGCGGGCGGCGGGGTCGATGTCTACGGCCACGATGCGCGCCTGCCGCTCGCGCGCTGCCGCCTCGCGCTCGCGTGCCTCGGCAAGCAGTTGTTCCCACAGAGCGGCGTCGTGCAGCTGCCAGCCCTCAAAGCCCCAGCGCTCGCGTACGGCGCCCGGGGCGCGGTCGGTCAGAATGTTCACGGCCTCCAGCAGCAGGCCGCCGCCGGCGCACGAGGCGTCGACCAGCGTGGGCAGAGCTTCGTTCTCGTAATCGTCGGCCGTCAGCTCGCGCTCGCACAGTGCGGTCCAGCCGACCTGCGCCAGCACCAGGGCGGCGTAGTCGGGGCGCAACACGTGCGCGCCCTCGCCGGCTCGGGTCGCTGCGGGCGGCAGGCGCTTGAACAGCGGGTCGCCCGAAAGGTCCAGGCTTATGCTCGCGCGGCGCTGACGCAGCGAGAGCAGCAGGTGGACATCGGGGTCGGCGGCATCGACATCGGCGCGACGGCCCGTGGTTTCGGCCAGACGGTCGCACAGCGCGTCTTTGGCGCGCAGGGCCGAGAAGCGCGTGTTGCGCAGCTGCTCGGTCACGCCGCGGGCGGTGATGGCGATGGTGGCGCCGGGGCGGACGATGCTCTCCCAGGCGATGTCGTAAACGCTGTCGTACAGCTCGTCGGCATCCTGCGCCTCAAAGCGCCCAAGCACCACAAACACGCGGCTGGCCAGGCGCGACCACAGGCAGGCACGGTAGCCTTCTTCGAGCTCGCCCTCAAACGTAGCGCGGCCCTTCAGGCGGCGGACATGCGAAAGCCCGAGGCGTTTAAGCTCATCGGCGAGTGCGGACTCAAAGCCCTCGGGGCAGCTTGCGTAAAATTCCATGGGTGACCTCTCTGGTTGCGTCGCTCCATTATATGATGGATGCTTCGTTTGCCATCGCCCCCGAAAGGAACCCATATGATTGATGCGTGCTCCTTGATTCCCATTTTCATTGCAACAGCCTCAGGACTCGGGGCCTCGCACAGGCTCCCGCCGCCTTATAGAACTGAAAGCTGGGCGTAGGGCAAATCCATGGCACGCGACCTGCGATTGCTCGGCCATAGATGGCGTAATCGAGGCTAAGGGAGGGCATCATGCGCAAGGCAAACGAGAGCTGGTTCTGGCACGCGAACGACATGGTGGTGGCGGGCGACATGAACCTCGTGGTCCGCGTCCTGTGGGCCGCGCTCATCGTGGGCATCGGCGTCGCGACGATGGCCACGCTCTGGATCGTCACGAGGTAGCGCGCCACGAACGGATGACGAGGCACGCGGCGCATGCCACGCTGGCGGAACCCTAGCCTCGCTGCTGGACAATCTGTTCGATGAGCTTCGCGACGGAGTCCTCGGCTGCGTCCCCGATCAGGTGATGGGCCGCGGCCTTCGCCTCTGGCATCGCGCCCGCGACTGCGTAGGAGTTCGGCACCTTTTCGAGGAGCGTCACATCGTTTTCCGAGTCTCCGATAAAAGCGACCTCGTCCAGCGTGACCCCAAGGCTGCCGAGAAGCGCGTCGAGTCCGTTTACCTTGCTCCAGCCAGCCGGAACAACATCGAGGAAGAATGGGACGGGCGAGGGGAAATCAAGTTCTGGGCAGGCCTCCTTGCATCGACTCCGAACGACTTCCGTCGGGGCGGAGCTGACGTTGACGAAGATGCCGGCGGTGATGACGTCACGGTTCGTGGGCACGTCTCCGAGCGCCATGTCTCTTCCGGAGTCCTTAACGATTTCCAGGGCGAATTCGTCGCCAGGCTCGACGGCGCAGAGGAACTGCTCGCAGCGTTTGCCTGTCTCATCGACATCGGCGACTAGCCAGAGTGACGTCCCCGCGTAGGGGCGTACGGCGCTATCGAGCTTGACGAGGGCCTCCGTCGAGAGCGTCTTTTTGAACACGAGTTCGCCGCTGGAGAAGACCTTCTTTCCGTTGGCCATGATGCCGGTCGAGAAACAGCGCGTGTCGCCGTCAAAGGCATCGGCCAGGTCGGCGTAGTCGCGGCCGCTTGCGGGGCCGAACGCGATGCCCGCATCAAGCGCCGAAAGAATCGCGCTGTGCGTGCGCTCCGATACGACCCTTGAGCCAAACGGCAGCAGGGTCCCGTCCATGTCTGCGAGGATGAGCTTTATCAAGGGGTCCTCCCGTTTCGGTCTGGGCGTCGGTGTGCGTCGTCCTAGCTGTATTGCCTGTCTCCCAAGAGATTCTTCGAGATGATCCTGTTAAACTCTACCGGGTCATCCCAGCAAGAGGTCAGGAAGAGGAACAACAGCTCGATGACGAAGTTGATCGAGCTGTGCGAGAAGGCGACCTCGGTTCCGGTGATGGCCTGATCTCGCGAGACGGCTCGGATGATATACGTGGCACGCTTCGCGAGCGGCGTATCTGGGTTGTCTGTGATCATGATGATGGGGGTGTTCGAATCCTCGGCAGAGTCGAATATGTTGACGAGGCGCTTCGAGTATCCGGACGTCGAAATGACGAGCAGGATGTCATTCTCCTTGAGGCTGGTTGCGGCGGAGACCATGGCATCGGTGGTACTGGGGCAAAATGCCCTGACTCCAACCTGTGAGAGCTTAAACGCCGCGTTTACGCCCATGCTAATCGAGTTGCCGACGCCCGCAATCAGGACGAGGTTGGCGTTGTGGAGCAGATTGACGACTGTCGAAAAGTCATCGGAGTCAATGAGCGAGGCGGTTTGGGAGAGCTCCTTGACCTTGTGAGACAGGACGTACTTAATGGAGCCCTCGACGTCGTCCAGAGTAACCTTGCCGCCCGTGGCCTTTTCCTCGCCGGAGGCCCTGCTGATGGATATGCCGAGCGCCAGACGCATGTCCGAATAGGTTCGGTAGTCAAGCGTCCTTGCGAACCTCGAAACAGACGCCGGTGACGTACCGGTTTCTGCGGCGAGTTCGCGGACGGTCATCGTTGCGACGTCCGACGGGTGGTCGAGCACATACGTTGCGATTGCCTTCTCCGAGGGGGATAGGCTGCTCATGACCGCGCAGATGTGGCTGAGCACATCTCCTGTCTTATCCATGGTTACTCCTTGGCCCTAGTTTGCTTTGTATCTTAGGTCAAGAGAGGTGAAAATAAAGCAAAATGTTTCATAAGCGGTGAAATAGCGTTTCACCGCTGATTTCCTACCGTTCACGGTAAATCGATGCTTCCCCGGCGCAATCTCATCTTGAGCTGCTATCTTATGAGCCGTGAAACAACAGCACGAAAACGATGAAACAACAGAACATTGTTCCAACGCCTCGCAACTTCGTTTCACGCTAGATGGCGAATCACTTCGAAGCCCAGACAGGCACCCGGCGAGCAAGAAGGGAGAAGCACGATGCACAACGCCAGGACAAACGCAAGCATGACTTCGCTGTTCTTCGCGAACGTCCTCTACTGGGTCTGCGCGGGCGTGTACTCGCCGTTCCTCTCCGCTCACTACACGAGCCTCGGCCTCAGCGCAGCCCAGACCGGCATCCTCCTCGCGGCGACCCCGGCGTGTGCGCTCGCCATCCAGCCGCTCTGGTCGACGATCGCCGACAAACTCGGGCGCCGCCGCGCGGTCATCGTGATCCTCTGCCTTGCGGCGGCGGTACTCGCTCCGCTGTATTACCTGGCATCGACGTTCGTCCCGGTCCTTCTCGTAACCTTTGCGTTCTCGGCGTTTTTCTCGGGGCTCCTGCCCCTGAGCGACTCCCTCGTCATCGAGCTCGCGGATCGCTCTGGCCTGGACTTTTCTCGCATTCGCATGGGTGGCACTATCGGCTATGCCATCGTCGTCCTGATCGTCGGTCGGCTGCTCGACATGGCTCCTCAAATCCAGTTCGCGGTGGTCTCTGCCGCGCTGGTGGTCTTCGCGGCTCACATGTGGCGCCTCCCCGAGGCGGGAATTCGCGCCAATGCCGCGGACGATCCCAAGGTCTCCCACGGAAAGGGCCTCCTCTCGCTGTTCACCAGCAATGAGATCGCCTTCGTCTTGGTCTTCGCCTTCATCAGTTCGGCCGCGATTGGCTTCATCGGGGCGTTCTTGGGCCGCTACGCGGTCGAGCTTGGCGAGGGTCAGAACCTCGTGGGCGTCCTGAGTGCGGTCTCCGCTGCGAGCGAGATCCCCATCCTGCTCGTTTCCTCCAAGCTGGTCAGGCGCTTCGGCGAGATGAACCTCCTGATCTTTTCCTGCTTCATGGCGGCGCTCAGGCTCGTGCTCGTGGGCACCGGCATCGTCCCGGTCATGATCTGCGGCCAGCTGCTGCAGAGCGTGAGCTACATGACCGTCTACTACTCCTGCGTTACCTACATTGCCAACCACACTTACGAGGATTGTCGCGCTCGAGGTCAGAGCGCCTTCGCGATGGTTCAGAGCGGTCTGTCCGTCGTGGTTGCGAACCTGTTTGGCGGTTGGGCGTGCGACGCGCTCGGCACGCACGCGGGTTTTCTGGCCTTCGCCCTCGCTTCAACGATTGCTGCGGTCGTTGCTTTTGTGGCGTACGTACTGTGGCGTCGAAGCGCAGCGCCACAGCCTGAGGGCCAGTCGGCCGCATAGGCTCCACCGCGTTTTGCAAGCGCCTGCCTGCCTCGCGCTTCTCTTCGTGTTCAACCAGCTGACGAGCTGAGAACTGTCCAATCCAATGGTTATCCAAGTGAAAGGAAGACAAAGATGTCTCTCATCAAGGTCAACGAGCTTCTTCAACATGCGACCGAGCACCACTATGGCGTGCCCGCGATCAACGTCATCAACACGGAGACCATCCGTTATGCGATCCAGGCCGCCGAGGATGAGCACATGCCTATCATCATCCAGTACTGGCCCGGCTTCGAGGACCACTGTGCCCTCGACATCATCGCCTTCGCCGCCCGCTATTACGCCGAGCGCGCGAGCGTGCCCGTCGCCGTCCACCAGGATCACTCCGCTGGTTACGAGATCGCCGTCAAGGGCGTCAAGGCCGGTTTCCCCTCCGTCATGGTCGACGGCTCCTCGCTTCCCTATGAGGAGAACTTCCAGCTCACGAAGGACGTCGTCCAGGTCGCCAAGATCTTCGACGTTGACATCGAGGCCGAGCTCGGCCACGTCGGCAACGGCTCCGACGCCAACGACTTCGTGAACAGCGACCACTATACCGACCCGAACCTCGCCGAGGAGTTCGTCGAGGGCACCGGCTGTGGTTCGCTCGCCATCGCCGTCGGCAACGCCCACGGCCCCTACGTCAAGGTCCCGAACCTCGACATGGAGCGCATCAAGGCCTGCAGGGAGGCCGTCAGCGTCCCCCTCGTCATGCACGGATGCTCCGACATCCCCGACGAGCAGCTCCAGGAGGCCGTGAACCTCGGCATGAGCAAGTTCAACATCGCCACGGAGTACTTCCGCTCCATGTACCGCGCCTTCGAGAAGGACATCAACTCCGGCAAGAACGACGGCAACGGCGTTGGCCTCCTGATGGACGCCGCCCCCGACATGCGCGCGTTTGTCGCAAGCAAGATCCAGCTTCTGAACCCCAACCACTATTCGCTCTAGGAGAGACTCGATGAAGAAAGTTCTTGTCGCGTCGCACGGTCACCTCGCAAGCGGAATCAGGAGCTCGATCGAGATCCTGACCGGTATGGCGGACATGGTGGAAGCAGTTGACTGCTACGTGGACGACTCCGATTTCACCCCTCGCATCCAGGCGTTTATTGACTCGGTGGGCCCTGAGGACGAGGCCATCATCTTCACCGACATCTACGGTGGCTCCGTCTTCCAGAAGGTCGTCCTCATGGAGCCGGAGAAGCGCGGGATCGTCCATGTTACCGGTATGAACCTCGGCCTCGTGATCGAGGCGCTCCTCGGCGCTGAGCCGGTCACGGCAGATTCGATCAAGCAGAGCGTCGAGCTGGCGAGGGCGACGATGCAGGTCGTCGAGCCTCCGAGCAAGGCCGCGGACAACGAGGGGTCCGACGGAGACTTCTTCGATTAGAGAGCACTAATAAGTAAGGAGAGGAAACAATGATTGTTCAGGTTCGAGTCGATGACCGTCTGATTCACGGGCAGGTCGCCCTGGTGTGGACCAAGGAGCTCAACACCACCAGGATCATCGTCGCCAACAAGCACGCCGTGGAGAGCGATGCCCTTCGCATGACGCTTTCCATGGGTACGCCGGCGGGCCAGAAGCTCCTCGTCAAGGATGTTCCGGATGCTTGCCGCATCGCGAACGATCCGCGTGCGGACTCCATGCGCATCTTCGCGCTCACCAACTGCGTGCGTGACGTGCTTGAGCTCGTTAAAGGCGCACCGGGCAAGATCGAGGGCGTGAACGTTGCCAATGTCGGCCGCTTCGACAAGTCCGATCCGGATAGCAAGGTCGCCCTCAACTCCACGATCATGCTCAACCCGGATGAGCTCGAGGCCGCGAAGGAGCTTTGCGAGCAGGGTATTCCGGTTTTCCATCAGCTTATCCCGTCCAATCCCAAGACTCCTCTCAAGAGTCTGATCGAGGCGGCAGAGAAATAAGGGGATTTGGCCAGGCGGTCAAATGAAATGAGAGAAAGGAAGTCAAATGATTGGGTTAGCAGTAATGGCCTGGTTGACCGTGCTGATTTGCTACGGCGGCAACTGGGTTCTCGGTCAGTGCATGATCGAGCGTCCTCTCGTGGTAGGTCTCGTTGCGGGCCTCCTGATGGGCGACGTCAAGACCGGTGTCATCATCGGTGCCTCTCTCGAGGCGATCTTCATGGGCGCGGTTAACATCGGTGGTGCTATCTCCGCCGAGCCCGTTACCGCGACCGCCCTCGCCGTCGCCTTCACCGTTGGCGCCGGTATCGACCAGGGTGCCGCCATCACGCTGGCCGTTCCCGTGGGCGTCGTCACCGCGTTCCTCTCGATCTTCATGAACAACGTGTTCCTCGCGTTCTTCGCCGCCACCTTTGACAAGATGGCCGCCGAGGGCAACGAGAAGGGCCTCGCGCTTCAGCACTTCGTTCTCTGGTTCGTTAAGTACGCCGCCTTTGGCCTCATCGCCTTCCTCGGCGTTTACCTTGGCGCTGAGCCCGTTGCCGCCATCGTCAACCAGATTCCGGCCAATGTCATGAGCGGCCTCAACGCCGTGGGCGCCCTCCTGCCCGCCGTTGGTATGGCGCTCCTGCTCCAGATGCTGTGGAGCACCGAGCTCAGCATCTACTTCTTCCTGGGCTTCACGCTCTACCAGTACCTCGGCCTCCCGATGATCGCCATCGCGGTTCTCGGCGTCATCATCGCGGTTGCCTCCGCCCTCCGCGACAAGGAGATTTTCGATCTCACCAAGAAGGGCTTGGCCACCCAGGCCGTTTCCAACGACTCTGTAACCAGCGACGAGGAGGATTTCTTCGCATGAGCAACCTGACCAAGAATGTGAGCCCTGAAGACAAGAAGATGCTCAACAGCATTTTCCTGCGCTCTTTCTCCGTGTTCGCCTCCTGCGCTGGCGGTTCCGTCAAGGCTGGCGCCGACGGCTGGCTGTACTCCGTCCAGCCCGCGCTTAACCGCTACTACGCCGATGACCCCGAGGCCCGTGCCGAAGCCATGAAGCGTCACACGACTTGGTACAACATTACCCAGAACGTCGGCACGTTCGCCATGGGCCTCGTCGCCTCCATGGAGAGGGAGAACTCGCAGCACGAAGACTTCGACACCGAGTCCATCGACGGCATCAAGGTTTCCCTGATGGGCCCGATGTCCGGCATCGGTGACGCAATCTTCTGGGGCGTCCTGCGCGTCATCGCCGCCGGCATTGGCATCAACCTCGCCATGAGCGGCTCGCCCCTCGGCGCGATCATGTTCCTGCTGATCTACAACATCCCGTCGATCCTCTGCCGATACTTCATGACCTACCTCGGCTTCAGCATGGGCACCAACTTCATTTCCGAGATGTACGAGGGTGGTCTCATGAAGCTCATCACCAAGGCGACCTCCACGGTTGGCCTCGTGATGATCGGTGCCATGACTGCGGCGAACGTCCAATTCAACACGATCCTGTCCATTCCGGTTCAGGACTCTGACCCCGTCATGATCCAGACCTACCTCGACTCGATCTTCAAGGGCATCGTGCCCCTGGGGCTTACGCTCGTCGTCCTCTGGCTCCTGCGCAAGAAGAACGTGAACGTCAACATCATCCTGGTTGGCATCATGATTCTGGCGCTCGTCCTCGGCCTCGTGGGCATCGTGTAAGGTGGCTTTCGGATCATTAGAAGCTTGTTCAAGGCAATTCCCGGCGGCACGCGATCGAGGACATTCGACGCGTGCCGCCCCATTAGAAGGAGAGAACATGCGCTACACGCACCTCAAGAACTCCGACGTCGACGTCTCCCAGCTCGCTGTGGGCACCTGGGCGATCGGCGGCGACTCCTTTGGTGAGAACGATGACGCCGCTAGCATGTCCGCCATCCGCACCATGCTCGATCACGGCGTCAACCTCATCGACACCGCGCCGTGCTATGGCAACGGCACGTCCGAGAAGGTCGTCGGCAACGCGCTCAGGGGCGTCGACAGAGAGAGCTACCTGCTCTCGACCAAGGTTGGCCTGATCACCAGCGCCGCCGGCTATGACCGCGACTCCTCGTTCAAGAACATCATGAGGGAGGTCGAGAGCTCTCTGCGCAACCTCCGCACCGACTACATCGACTTCTACTTCGTGCACTGGCCCGACGCCAAGACCCCGTTCTCCGAGACGATGTGCGCCCTCCAGCTCCTCAAGGAGCAGGGCAAGATTCGCCACATCGGCGTCTCCAACTTCACGACCGAGATGATCGAGGAGTGCGAGAAGGTCGCTCAGGTCGACGTCCAGCAGCCGCCCTACTCCATGGTCGACCGTTCTTCCGAGAACCTCATCAAGTGGGGCTACGAGCGCGGCATCGATTCCTTCACCTATGGCTCCCTTGGCGCGGGCATCCTGTCGGGCAAGTTCCGCGAGCTGCCGAAGTTCGAGGAGGGCGACGTCCGCGGCGGCTTCTACGACTACTTCCAGGAGCCCAAGTTCTCGCGCGTCCAGGAGCTGCTCAAGGTCATGGACGAGATCGCCGAGGCTCACGACAAGCCCGTGGCGCAGGTCGCCGTGAACTGGAGCACCCAGAAGGAGTACGTGGGCACCGCGCTCGTTGGCGTGCGCACGGACGCCCACGCGATCCAGAACTGCGAGACGTTCGAGTGGGAGCTTTCCGCCGATGAGATGGCCAAGCTTGACGCCAAGCTCGACGAGCTGAAGATCGGCTAATCATGGGTGCCGATGAGAGGAAGTACCCCACTTCCGAGCTTGAAGTGCTTGAGCGTGGAGTCAGGGAGGTCGTCGAGCCCAACGGGCTGAAGCTCGCGCTGAAGCCCGTGCCGGGAGACGATCGCGAGCACGTGCTCGATCCGCGCGTCTATGCGCGCGCCCGCGCGAAGCTCGCTGCCGGTCCGGCGCCGGCGGGGCCGGTGGACGTGATCGCGTGGCGCTCCGCGCCCAACAAGGAGACCCACGTCGTGAGGGGCGCGGGCGTTGCCAAGAAGACCGTTGTCATGAACTTTGGCGACAGGGGCATTCCCCTGCACGTCTTCACGCCCGAGAGCCACGAGAGCGGTTCTGCCGCGCTCGTGTTCATCCACGGCGGCGGCTTTATGGTGGGCAACATCGGCCAGTACGAGAACTGCCTGCGCGACATCGCGGAGCGAACGGGCTGCGTCGCGATCTACCCGGAGTACCGCCTGTCTCCCGAGACGATGTTCCCCGGTGGCGTCGAGGACTGCGTGAAGACGCTCGGCTGGCTTGTCGAGCATGCGGATGAGCTGGGTGTCGACGCGACGCGGGTCGCCGTGGCTGGCGACTCCGCGGGCGGAAGCCTGACCAACGCTGTCGTCCTCGACGGGTCCCATGCGGACAGGATCAAGCTCGTGGCCGAGCTGTATCCGCTCGTCGACGGCGGCCCTGTTCCGGAGGAATGGTCCTATGACCTCTATGAGATCGTGAACGACCAGGGGGACGAGGCTCTGAGCAGGGTGGATCGCATCCGCAACGCCAACGACGACCTGCCAATGATGTATACCAACGGCAATGCGGAGGAGATGCTCGACCCGAGGGTGTCTGCCCTGTTCGCGGAGGATGTGAGCGCGTTCCCCCGCACGGTCATCATCTCTTCCGAGTATGACTACCTGCGCTATCAGGACGAGCTGTTTGCGAAGAGGCTGCAGGATGCGGGCGTTGACGTCACCGCGATTCGCTATCGCGGCTGCGACCACGGCTTCTTCGAGATGTACGGCGTGATGCCTCAGGCTGAGGACGTCTGCCGCGTCATCTCTGAGGAGCTTGCGAAGATCTAGGGGCTCGTCGCGGCGGCCTCCTGGACGACTGATGGTCCGGTGGGATGCTAGGTGCGTCCCGCCGGACCTTTGCGTTGACGGGCGCGTGCCGCTTGCCGGCGGGCACGTGTGGGGTTCGCTTCGGCGGTGCCGGATTGACTGGGAGACGCGTTTGCCGCCACTCTTCCAAGCGGTCTCAGCAAGCAAACTGTGAGCTGAGCCCCAAGGGCATCGACAAGGGCGTGGGCGTGGCGCGAGCGCTGGAATACCTGGGTCGCACCGGCAACGCGCGCACCTTTGGCTTTGGCGATTCCGGCAACGATCTGGGTATGCTCGCCGCCGTCGAGACGGCTGTAGCCATGGGCAACGCCATGCCCGAGGTCAAGGCAGTCGCCGACTACGTGACCGACGATGTCGCACACGATGGCACCGTCACAGCGATGCGCCATTTTGGGTTGATTTAATAAATGGCCGGGTCGCCCGCAGTGGGGGCGACCCGGCCATTTGAGCTATTTTGCAATATAGAGCTTGGGATGACTGCGACTGCTCTCGATCGCCGCCGTCATGATGCCCTCGTCGTCTCCATCAACGATGATGCCGTCGAGGTCATCGATCTGCGCGGACTGATAAAAACTGGTCTTATTGAACTTTCCCTGGTCAACCATCATGTAGCCCTGGTTTGAGTTGGTAAGGTACATATGCTTGATCATGGCCGAGAAGTCGTGCTCGACGGTAAAACCGTGGTCGGGGTGGAATCCGTCGGCACTGACAAACGCCTTGTCGGCATGTAGTTTGTTCATGCAGTCGAGCGTTAGTGCGCCCGCGAGATAGAGGTGGCCCTTGCGCACGGAGCCGCCCAGCAGCACTACCGAAGCATTGGGGAGATTGAAGCTGGCGTAGTTCGCGATTGCAAGATCGCCGGTGATAATGGTGATCTCACGCTTGTCCATGAGGGCCTTAGCGAAGTAAAAGCCTGTGGTGCCGATATCAATTACCAGAACATCGCCATCATCAACAAGAGTTGCTGCGGTTGCGGCGATGGCTTCCTTGGCCTCGACTTGGACATTGATGCGCTCCTCGGGATACGAGATTGCGTTGGAGCGAGAAAGCGATACCGCTCCGCCGCGTACGCGACGCAGCTTGCCTTCGGATTCCAGCGAGATGAGGTCGTGTCGTGCGGTGACTTCCGAAACCGAAAAACGGCGAACGATGTCGGATACCGAGATATTTGGCTTTTCGGCCAGCCAATTCATGATAAATCGCTGACGCTCGGCCGGTGAAAGGTCTGAAGTAGATGCCATATGCCGCTCCTTTTGAACAAAAGGTAAAAGATGCGCCTTTCGTAATCGAAATATAACGTATCGATATGAAAAGAACAAGGCAAATTCGAATGAATCAAAAGAACGGAATGGCATGTCACAAATGCATGCGTAGCAGATAGTTCGCACGTAAACGGGCTATAAAGAGTCTCATTCTGAAGGTGCCGCCCAAAAGAAGTACGTTCACGCCCGATATTCGACCGTTCACGGAAAGTTGACAATTGAGCTTTCGATAGCTTTTGAAATGGTTTATAAAAGAAAACCGAAAAGCTTTTGAAACAAAGAAGAAGGCTTTTGATAGCAATAGTGTTAGATGAGAAAGGACCGAACATGGCGATCAAGGTGTTTGCCGACGGCGCTAACCTCGAGGGTATGCTTGACATGCATGACAATGGCAACGTTCAGGGCTTCACGACCAATCCTTCCCTTATGAAGGCCGGCGGCGTGACCGACTACCGCGCTTTTGCCAAGACGGTTCTTGAGCACATTACTGATGTGTCGGTCTCTTTTGAGGTATTCGCCGACGACGAGGCGGGTATGGAAGCCGAGGCTCGCGAGATCGCAACCTGGGCAGACAACGTCTACGTTAAGATCCCGGCGCTCAACACCAAGGGTGAGTCTACTGCCGCGCTGGTCAAGCGCCTTTCTGCCGACGGCATCAAGGTGAATGTCACCACTATCTTCACGCCCGAGCAGGTCGACGAGTTTGTCGATGCCGTCTCTGCTGAGACCCCCTCTATTCTGTCCATCTTTGCCGGTCGCATTGCCGATACCGGCGTCGATCCGCTGCCCCTCATGGCGGAGTCCGTAAAGAAGGCTGCCGTTAAGCCTGCTGCCGAGGTTCTCTGGGCGTCTACGCGCGAGGTCCTCAATATCTTCCAGGCGGAGTCCGTTGGCTGTCAGATCATTACGGTCCCCAATGCCCTTCTTGCCAAGCGCAAGAATTTCGGGAAAGATTTGCTTGAGTACTCGCTTGATACGGTCAAGGGCTTTGCCCGCGACATTCAGGCGCTTGGTTTTCATATCCTGCCCGAGGAGTAGGGGACGAGCATGCTGACCGATCTTCTTAAGCCCGAGCTTGTTGCCTGCCACGTCGAGGCCTCCGACTGGGAGGAAGCGATCAAGGCATGCGGTAAGTTGCTCGTAGACGCTGGCAAATGCGACCAGAGCTATGTTGACGCCATGATTTCATCGGTTCACAAATTCGGCCCCTATATGGTCTTGGAAGAGGGCATCGCCATGCCCCACGCTCAGGCAGATGGCAATGTGAGTGAAGCGGGGATCTGTATCGTCACGCTTGACCCTGCCATTGCGTTTGGACACGAGGATTTCGATCCGGTTCACGTGCTCGTGGGTATTTGCGCACCCGACCCCAAGGCTCATCTTGGCTGCTTGGCGGAGCTTTCGCAGATGTTCGAGGACGAGGACTGCGTTGCCAAGCTCAGCGCATGCGATACGCCCGAGCAGGTTTTGGAGACCATGCGTTCATTCTTTTAGGCCTTAATGGCGCGGCGATGCGTCGCCGCTGGTGGCGCGCGCAGACGTGGTGTAAGAGCGTCCCGAGGTCCGTCGCTGCAAGTCCCGATGTTACTCCTTCTTGAGA